>SDBS01006791.1_pt1 | contig 11117 bp, 8 predicted proteins | sample 2277091 | NCBI WGS metagenome assembly SDBS01 (sample SAMN10404972, study PRJNA504765) | marine sediment metagenome | isolation source: marine sediment core GS10_PC15, 163 cmbsf | place: Arctic Ocean: Southern Knipovich Ridge | collected 2010 | reverse complement strand
TCATAAAAAATGTCGATGTTTACTTTAATTTCTGTATTTTCAGTATGTTCCTTAACTTTTCGGAAAAACATCTTGAAAACTTTTTTTTTGTTAGATTTTTTATCCATAATCAACATTTTTTACCCTTCGGGCGAGCCGATAATACCCCATCTGCTTTGTTGCGACGCATTTGCAGTACATGAGTACAGCTTCATACGTCGACGCCTCACATCTGTGGCATTCTAGACTCGTGAATTATCCAGGTTAAGGAATAGAATCGGAAAGAAACAATGACTCGAGAACAAAACAAAAAATTGCAGGGGGAATGGAACAGCCGCTGGGAAAGCTCTCTTACGGGAAGGCATTCGACTTTTCTCAGCCGGCAAATGATGAAGGCAAAGAAAAAAATACTGAGGAAAATCCTAGAAAATATCGATATAAAAACCGTCATCGATGTGGGGTGCGGTATAGGACGAACTCTGGAAGTCTTTCGTGATGCAGGGCTTAATTATTTGGGAATAGATGCTTCTTCTGAAGCTATTTCCATCTGCCAGAAAAAACATTTGTCGGTTCTTCATAAAGATTTAGAGGAAGTCGAGGAGACATATGACCTGGTATTCAGTGACGGCATGCTTGAACATTTTTTAGATTTTGAACCTTATGCACAAAAAATGATGCAGATCAGCAAAAAACATGTCCTTCTCATTCAGCCTAACCATTGTTCTTTTATGGGGAAAACGCTTGTTTACTTTGCTGAATTATTGCGCGGCCGCATCAATGTGTATGAATACAACTACAGGATCCATGATTTTATTGATACATTTGAGGAGAACGATTTTTCAATAAACGAGAACCATCCTATTTTTTTTGATGTGTACAGAATTTTACTTTTTAAAAGGAAAAACTCATAGCAGTTTTGAGCTTTTCCCTATTTTTCCTTGATACCCAAAATACTCAGGATAAATGAAGAAAATATTGTTTGGATTCCAAACACCATCAAAGTCAAAGCAAGGATCAAATTTTTTACTTGATTTAAGGAGCCGAAATCGCTTTTAGCCCATCCCAGAAAGACCCATAGAAATATAACAGCACCAATCAAACACACAAAAATTCCCAGCAGACTCGCTCTCTCTATCGTTATGAATCTGTGGAGTTTGTGAATAATCCTGCTCTCTTCTCCCAGGTGGACCATTAAATATGTCCTGGCAAATACAGAAAAAATGACCAGTTGATATCCTACAATAATCAAAAGGGAAGACAGGAAGAGAGGGTGATAAACTAGCACTTTCCCAAATATTTCTGGCGCGCCGATATAGATCCAGACCATCGAAAATATCCCCATCAGCAGTAAAACAACTCCCGGAATAAAAAATAGGAACACAGGAGAATAAATCAGCATGAATCTCAGGTGCCTCCAGGCATCCGCTATGGAACTGAGCTTCGATTGACCTTTCCGCTTAGAGTAACTAATTGGCAGTTCTTTTATTTTGAGATTGTTTTTTACGGCTTTGATGACCATTTCTGAAGCAAATTCCATACCAACCGTTCTGAGATTGAGTTTATCCAGAGCACGCTTGGAAAGGGCCCTCATGCCGCAGTGAACATCATGGATTTTCGAATGGAAGAATAATCGAAAAATCCCGGATAATATGGGATTTCCAATATACTTATGAGAGAAAGACATCGCTCCTTTGTCCATCTTGTTTTTGAATCTGTCACCCAAGACAAAATCATATCCTTCTCTTAAATATTTTAAAAACCTTGGAATCTCATGAAAGTCGTAGGTGCCATCACAATCTGCTAGGAAAACATACTTTCCTCTAGCATGTGGGAACGCTTCCAAATAGGCAATTCCGTATCCCTCTCTATCGTGTTTGATCAGTTTGACCTGGTGTTTTCGGACAATGTCCGGGCTGGAATCGATAGAAGAATCAGAGACAATGATTTCCGCACGAATATCATTTTCGCGGATAACCTCTTTGATTTGGTTTAAACAATAATCCAACGCCAGTTCTTCATTCCGACAAGGCAAAATAATGCTTAATTCGATATCTTTTAATTCGTCTTCCATTTTATCACTCATGCGATTAATTTGAATTGTCTGTCCCCTGATAATTTTATATCACATGAAATACGTCAAGGTCAAAAGCTTAGCAATATAGGGCCTATTTGCAGGGAAGGAAACGGATCACGGTCTCCATTTCATCTAAAACCAAAGCGAGGGCTTTGAGAGTCGCCTGGACATCCTCTTCCGTGATCTCATGCGAGAGGGACATCCGGACCGAACAGTGGGCATCTTCCTCACTCCTGCCCATGGCCAGGAGAACATGGGTCGGTTCGGATGATCCGGACTTACACGCAGAACCTGAGGACATCTCCATTCCATGCTGGTCCATCGCAATAACAAGAGATTCCCCCCTCATTCCCGAAAGAGTCAGATTAAGAGTATTGGGAAGCCTGTGTTTACGGTGCCCATTGAGAAGGGCGCCGGGAATCAATGTCCGAAATCCTTTCTCGAGCTTGTCACGGAGTTGACGTGTTTTCTCAAACTCCGGTATAGTACGGAAAGCGAGTTCTGCCGCCTTCCCCAGCCCCACGATCGCCGGAACATTGAGTGTTCCTGCCCGGAATCCGCTTTCCTGCATACCTCCATGAATGACAGGCTCAAGTTGCACATTCTTTTTGACATACAGGGCGCCGACACCTTTGGGCCCATGGAATTTATGCCCGGAGAGACTGAGAAGATCCACACCCAGCTCATCGATATTTATCCCAATCTTACCCACAGCCTGCACGGCATCCGTATGAAACAAAACACCTCTTTCATGCGCAACTTCACACAAATCCTTAATGGGTAGAATGGTTCCCACGACGTTATTGGCCAACATGATTGAAACGAGAATTGTATTATCACAAATAGATTGTTCGAGTTGCTCCGGCTTGACAAATCCATACTGATCCACATCAAGATAGGTGACATGAAAGCCCATCCGCTCTAAAAACTGACAGGATTCGAGGACCGCCGGATGTTCGATGGATGTGGTGACTATATGATCCCCTTTCTCTCTGTAGGCATAGGCTGCACCCTTAATGGCAAGATTGTCCGACTCCGTACCACTGCCCGTAAAGATGATCCGCTTTGGCCGGGAATTGATGAGTTTGGCAACTTTCCGGCGTGCATCCTCGACTGCATCCATGGATCTGCGTCCAACTTGATGGATGCTGGCGGGATTTCCAAGAGCGTCGTCAAGAAAGGGCAGCATGGATTCACGAACGGCCTCCGCCACACGAGTGGTGGCATTGTTGTCGAGATAAATCCTGTTTTTCACATCCGTATTTCCGGCTTCATTTAAGGCCGGACTCAATTCCCGCATATCTACAGACAAAAGGGCAGAATTCCTCGTGTCCTCTGTTCCTTCTTCAATTTTTTTAATCTGGCAGAGCAGCGCTTTATAGACCGGAAAACCGGAAATTTCATCAAAGTTGTTCATATCCGTCAATTCATTGACATTCCATTCCTGCCAGGCTTGAGGACCCACCGGTCCCCCTCCGCCTTGATTGCATTCGACAGCCCCTTCTACGATATCCTCTGTCACTCGGGCACGGAAGGGCACTGATCCTCTTAATGTACTGACCTGCACGAGGTCTCCGGTCTTGATATCTCTCGATGCGGCATCTTTTGGATTGATTTCGATCACGGGTTCGCGGTGATCCTTCACCAGGCCTTCAATTCCATGATGCTGCGAGCGGAAATCGGTCTGAGGTCGTGCGCCTGAATTGAACACCAACGGATAGGTGCGGGCAAGTTTTGGATTTGCGACAGGCCCCTCCCGAACCTCCGTGTATTTCGGCAGGGATTCATATCCATAATCCTCTAAAACGGTCGACCGGATTTCAAACTTTCCTGATGGAGTCTCAAAGCCTAGTTTTCTGTCCCGTCTCAGATTTCCCTTTTCCCATTTTTTGTATTCCATAAAAGGAGATGGCTTTTTAATCCAGCCTCCTGCTTTTCTTACATCTTCAAGAGAATACCCCGATCCATCCAAGGCAAAGCGCACGAGCTCGTCTTCCGTTTGGGGAAAAAGATGCCCGTATCCAAGATGCTTGGCCAATTCGGCCATAATCAGATAATCGTTGCGGGACTCTCCAATTGGCTCTATAATTTTTTCTCTCAGTCGAAATATGGGACCATACACCATATAGGATTGGATTTCAAACATCGTTGTCGCGGGCAGCACAATATCGGCATAGGCAGCATCTGCAGTGAGCTGACGGTCAATACAGACCAAAAAGTCCAAGTTTGAAAGAGTTTTTCGCCAGACAGCGCTTTGCGGCCAGGATGTAAGAAGGGACGCACCATGAATAATGAATCCACGAATGCGGTAGGGATCGCCTTCAAGAACTGAAGAGATGAGCCCGCTCGCATGGGATTCCCCTCTGTAATCACTGTAGACGGGAAACCTGTCTCTTGCCACAGCTTTATCCAGAAAAGGATTGGACACATTGCATGAACGATTTATGGGGAAATGTGTATCCGGCATGGCTAAACCGATCCCTCCAGGAACATCCAGCTGTCCTGCAAGAGCAAAGAGAGTCAAAACCGCACGGATAGCCTGGATTCCGCTGTTGGAATACTCCAACCCTGTATACATGACGGGACAGGCTCCTTTGGCAAAACAAATTCTGCGGCCAATGTCCCGGATTGTCTCGGCAGGAACACCCGTAATGGACTCAACCTTTTCAGGAGAAAAATGCTGTACATAAGATTTCAGTTGGTCAAAACCATAGCACCATGAATCTGCAAAATCCTCATCATAGAGTTCTTCCTCGATGATCACAGAGATCATGGACAATGCCAGAGCTCCATCCGTTCCGGGGCGGATGGGCACCCACTGGCCATCCGTGCGCCTTGCCGTTTCTGTGTGGCGGGGATCGATCACTACAACCTTGGCACCTCTTCGTGCGGCAGCCTCCAATCGAGACATGTCCAGAGGCGGAGAGTCTGTTGCCGGATTGGCTCCCCAGATAAGGAGGAGTTCAGCATTTTCAATATCTGTGAACATATTAGTGAGCATCCTTCCCATAGTCACATGGGGAGCAATCATGGCAAAGGAAACATAACAGAGGGCTCCGACACCCATGGTATTCGGAGATCCAAAGGGAAACAGAATGTTAGAAGCAGAGGATACAGCCACGCCTTTAGGCTGAAACATATCACATAATGACAGTTCAAACGCTCCTCGTCCCGTGTAGATGGCCGCGGCCTCTGGCCCAGATTCCTGCTTGATCTTTAGTAGATTCCGGGCGATAACTTCATACGCTTCATCCCAGCTGATCCGTTCAAATTCATACGTCCCTTTAGATCCTGATCGCTTCAAAGGATATTTGATGCGATGTTCTGAGTAGATCATCTCTGGAGCATATTCACCTCTCCGACAGATCATGCCCAGAGGAGCACCTTCATCGGCTCTGATATCAGTCAGTTTTCCAGACTCCAGTTTCACGTCCACCCAACAGCCGGCCGGACAGATACCACATATGGCTTTTTTCCACCGTGATTCTGGCATTCGAATCATTATATATGGTTCTTCTCCATCTATCAAAAAGTCTGCAAATTGACCTTCAACTTCTCCCATGGTATAAGCGCAGTAAAAGAGAATTAATAACTATGGAGGCTTTGGGAGCATGATAAATCCCACTAAAACCATCTTTTTTACATGGAAAAGTTTTTTCATTTTCTCTCTCGGATTGATTACTCTTACAACTTGTATCACATGTACACCGCAGCTCTCACCAGAACATGCTCAGATAGAATCTCAGATTCCTGTCATTCCCGCACCGGCCAACGTCGATAAAAAACCGGGAAAATTCAGAATCATCCCGGGTTTCCGGATTCTTTCGGCTTCAAATAATGAGGACGTCCGCAAAATAATAAATTCATTTGCCGAGAAACTGCGGAAAATCGAAGGATTGGACGTTCCCATAATTGCCGGTTCCGAGATAGATATTCGAGATAACATTTTTGTAATCCAGTTAGCGTCCAAAAAATCACATCTTGGTAACGAGGGATACGAACTTGAAATAAATCCGAATTCAATGTTTTTGCACGCCTACAAACCTGCAGGCCTTTTTTACGGTGTCCAGACTCTCCTCCAGCTTTTGCCTCCCGAATTAGAAACCGGACAGACTCTTCCCGTATTCAACCAAATAACACTGCCCTGTGTGAAAATCAGTGACACGCCGCGTTTCCCCTACAGGGGTATGCACTTGGATGTGGGCCGGCATTTTTTTCCCGTATCCTTCATCAAAAGATATATTGAACTTCTGGCTATGCATAAATTCAACACCTTCCACTGGCATCTTACCGAAGACCAAGGTTGGAGGATCGAGATCAAACAGTATCCCAAACTGACTGAAATCGGCAGCTATAGAAATGAAACTCTCGTGGGCCACTACAGGGATTTGCCCCATAAATTTGACGGCCAGAGACAGGGAGGGTTCTACACGCAGCAGGAGATCAGAGACATTGTCAGGTACGCAAAAGACCAGTACATTACTATCATACCGGAAATCGAAATGCCGGGTCATTCAGTGGCGGCACTCGCAGCTTATCCCGAGCTGTCTTGTACAGAAGGACCATTCGAAGTGTCCACAATTTGGGGTGTCAAAGAGGACGTGTACTGTGCGGGAAATGATAAAGTCTTTGAATTTTTGGAAAACGTACTCTCAGAGGTTATCGATCTTTTCCCCAGCAAATATATTCATATCGGCGGCGATGAATGCCCTAAAATCCGCTGGGAAAACTGTGAAAAATGCCAGGCCCGGATTCAAGAAGAAGGGCTGGCGGACGAAGACGAACTGCAGAGTTACTTCATCCGCAGGATCGAAAAATTCCTCCTGTCCAAAGGACGGAAACTGATAGGCTGGGATGAAATCCTCGAAGGGGGATTGGCTCCGGAAGCAACGGTTATGTCTTGGAGAGGAATGAATGGAGGAATAGAGGCTGCTAGGCAGGGACATGACGTTATTATGACACCGGTTTCTTTTTGTTATTTCGATTACTATCAGGCAAATCCGGAGATAGAACCCTTAGCCATAGGGGGCTACACCACACTAAAAAAAGTCTATTCGTTCGAACCTGTTCCTCGGGAACTCTCGGAAAATGAATCCAAACATATTAAAGGAGCCCAAGGAAACGTTTGGACGGAATATATAACAACACCCGAGTATGTTGAGTATATGAGTGTTCCGCGGATGACAGCCTTATCCGAAGTGGTCTGGTCTCCAAAGAAATCTAGAAACTGGCAAAATTTCAGAGCCAGATTAGAAATTTTCTTTAGGAGACTCGATGTTTTGGACGTCAACTACAGCACAGGTTCAGACAAAGTGGATATCATTGATGATAAATGAAGTTTTTATGAATTATTCAGGATAATGCTGAGATGTCAAAAGTCTCTTGAATCTTATTAAAGAGCTTCTCGGCCGTATTGAGATAGTATTTTAAACCTAGAGAAAATGGATCTTTAATTCTCCATAAAATGAGTTTTTCCCGAGGAACGAGATGAATTTTGGTAAGGATTTCGTAGACAGCAGGATCAACAGCAACGACATAATCAATCCGGTCCATATTCACATCCCTCACATGTTTAGGGCTGTGCGCAGAAATGTCGATCCCGTACTCCTCTTTCATCACTTGAACCGCAAAGTCTGCAGCTCCTTCAAACATAGGATTGACACCCGCACTCTCCACACGGATGTCTCTGCCGAATCTCTCTTTAGCAAGACCTTCGGCCATAGGACTTCGGGCATGATTTCCATAACATACGAACAGCACTCTCGATCCCCTCAGCAGTCGAACAGTTCTATTTTTTTTTATCTTTTTTCTAAACATAATTTACCTGAATAATTCATAAAATTTCTCCGGAGGTCGACGGTGCTTGGTAAACTGTTCATAGGCAAACGCGATCCTGATGATATCGGGTTCTCCAAAAAGCTTTCCGACAATCTGTAATCCCGCAGGGAGGTGGGAGTATGTGTAGCCCATGGGAACGGTCAACGCCGGCAGCCCGGTGTGCGGAGGAATCATTTGGCTGTTGTCGCCGGCAGGACTCTTTTGATCCCCAATCTTGCGAGGAGGATTTCCCCAAGTTGGATAGACAATCGCATCGAGATTTTTGGCCTCCATCGCATCCAAGACGGCTTTACGGAAGGCGATGTTTCGGGGTTCCTGATAGAGGTCGCTGCACATAGGCTTGTCCTGAAGGGGAACTTTCAGAGCCCGCTGAATTCTTCTTTCTACAGATGGCGCATACAGCCCTGACTTAAAAATATCCTCTAAAGTTTTGTAGGGGGCACTTTCCCCGAGTGACTTAAGATAATCATTGACATCGTGCCGGAACATATCACACCAAAGGCCTTTCGTCAGCTCTTTAAATTCAGGGATGACAAAAGGATCAACAATATCTGCCCCAAGGGATTTCATGTCTTGAATGGCCTTTTCCACCAATGCTTTCACCTGTGGATCTGTTGTCGGTGTATCGACAAATGTCCGGAAAACTCCTATACGGGCACCTTTAAGACCATCCTTGTCTAAAAACTGTGTATAGTTGTCGGGGATTTTCCCTTCGCTGTATTGGGTAATAGGGTCAGCTTTATCAAAGCCGGCTATGACTTCAAGAATCCTCACGGCATCTTCAACCGAACGTGCCATTGGCCCTCCGATATCATTCCGAAGATAGAGAGGGATGATCCCGTCCCGGCTGGTCAGGCCCATTGTTGAACGGATTCCGACCAACGCCGCATGAGCCGAAGGCCCGCGGATAGAATTACCGGTATCCGTTCCCAATCCTGCAACACCGAAGTTTGCCGCAACCGCCGCCGCTGTACCGCCGCTCGAGCCTGCAGGGACCCGGTCGAGATCATAGGGATTCCGCGTTGTCCCGGCAATAGAACTTTCCGTTTCCATCGGGCTGAAGGCCCACTCCGCCATATTTGACTTGGCCAGGACAATCGCCCCGGCCTCCCGGAGGACTCTGACTTGATAGGCATCGTCTGGAGGAATGGAGCCCTTAAGAGCCAGTGATCCTCCCGTAGTCTGCAGATCTTTTGTGTCATAATTGTCTTTGACAATAAGAGGGATCCCATGGAGAGGACGCAGTATCCCGGTTTTTCGAAATTCTTTATCAAGTTCTTTGGCTCGTTTCTTCGCATGAGGATTAACAATAATAATGGCATTCAACTGTGTCGATTGGTCATAAGCCTCAATCCGTTTCAAGTAGATATCAACGAGTTGGAGGCACGTGATCTCACCCGCTCGCATGGCACTGTGAATCTCGGAAATGGAGGTTTCAACAACCGGGAAATAGTTTTTTTTCTGCTGAGATGGAATAAGAAGCAGCAATAGCACGGCACTCAAGGCAAGAACAGGAAGTATCCATAGAAGGACGTTTCTACGTTTAGGTTGTTTTGTCACATTTCCGGACATTCTACGATTTATATAGAAAAATAACGGAAATGGCAAATTAACTTTTTTTTCAATGAATAGGTTCAATCTACCTGGATTGAGGCAAGTACGCGCTGAACAATCCCATCCAGTGTTTTTGTACTCCCGACCCAGCGCACCACTATGAGAAGGTCATTTTCTTCATCGATCACAACGTAATTTCCGCCAAATCCGGCAGCATAATACACGTTCTCCGGAGCACTGGGTATCTGAGTCTGCCCTGTGTTAAGCCACCACATGTATCCATAATTCGGATTTGCGGGTGACGGGACTCTCAGCATCTTGATCCACTGTTTTGAAATCAACTGCTTGCCGTTCCACTCTCCCTGCCTCAGGAAGAGAAGTCCGAACCTCGCATGATCTTCAGTGGAAATAAAAAAGTCTCCACCCCAGTGACCTCCCCCGCTGACAGACTGCATCTGGACTCCATCAATAAGGACCCAAGAATTTCTGTACCCATGCCAGCGCCATGTTGACGAGGCTCCGATCGGGTCCATAATTCGGTCCTTGAGCACCATGGGGAGGGGCTTCCGCCAGACCTGGAGGAGCGAGTAAGCGAGGAGATTGACCCTGACGTCATTGTATTTATAACTCGTCCCCGGTTCTTTGAGCGGGCGGTTTCTTAGATCATCCCATGTGACATTTCTCGGAGGCCGGTCTGACCAGTCCGGTTTATCCCAAATGGCTCCCGCTCAAATGCCTGTGTGATGGAGATCTTGAGATCTTTTGGACCAGTCCACTCATTGGATACGGCGAAACTGACCGCTTCTTTGAGGAGATGGCTGTCCATCCCCAGTTCTTCCGGCCGGCGTTTTTCCCAATCCCCTCTTGGGGGAAAATAAGAAATCTTTTCCGAGGATTGGGTTTCTGCAGCCCAACTTGGAGGGAAAAGACAAATAGAGAGAATAAAAGCCAAAACAAGCAGGACACTTAAAGAATACAACCGTCTATGGCTCATAACACTTTTCTGAAAGGAGAGGACTTTTTTTGGCATGACTCCACCTCCATAAACCGGATGATTTTTTCTGCTATATATCACATGCAAAAGGTTCGGTCAATAACATCTTGATTTTTGATTTTTGATTTTGATTTTGAGGCGTGAATTATGTTTATCCCTTTGACCGGCCCCAAAAGGGCGGGTATTTTCAGCTGACATTCAGCCAGGGATTTTGAAGAGGAGGACTTGTATTTATCTCTTCTCGTTTTTGTTATAATGGAAAAAACAAAAAAGAGGCATCTCAATGGAGAAACCATTCCAAATAGAAAAGCTGATAGATTATTTAGAATCCACAGCTGAAGAATATCCTATTATAGGAATAGCTTATCTATACGGCTCCTATATTTCCGGTGCTTTTCATAAAAAAAGTGACATTGACATCGCTCTCGTTTTGAAAAATATTTTAGAGAAAAGGCAGTTACTCAAAATTGAAATGACGCTTGCCGCGAAACTTGATAAAGAATTTAAGTGCTGCTTTGATGTCCGGAGTATCAATAAGGCCCCATTAAGGGTAAAAGGCGAAATAATAACAAAAGGAAAGCTTATCTACTGCTCTGATGAAGATTTTCGTATTTCCTTTGAAACTTTTATAAGAACCAGATATTTTGATTTTCTTCCTGCTTTATGTTCTATGCGGAA
>SDBS01006790.1_pt1 | contig 11118 bp, 8 predicted proteins | sample 2277091 | NCBI WGS metagenome assembly SDBS01 (sample SAMN10404972, study PRJNA504765) | marine sediment metagenome | isolation source: marine sediment core GS10_PC15, 163 cmbsf | place: Arctic Ocean: Southern Knipovich Ridge | collected 2010 | reverse complement strand
AAAAAATCATCTTGTTTTTCAGAGAGCGGAAAAACATGCGAAAAGTAGCCTTAATAGTATTTATCTCATGCACAATACTTTTAACATCCCTGGTAGCGTTCCAATACCCATTGATCCCTATTGCGCAAGAAGGAATTGATATGGCAGTTACGAAAGTAGTTATTCCCGCAGCTGGTTATGGCACTCGTTTTTTACCGATTACAAAATCAATCCCCAAAGAAATGCTTCCCCTTTTAAACAAGCCTGCACTGCAGGAAGTTATTGAAGAAAGTTTAGCTTCCGGGATCAATCACTTTTGCCTGATCATGAATGAAAACAAACCTGAAGTTAAAGATTACTTCACTGCAAATCCCGCATTGCAATCAATGTTACGTAAGGCAGGAAAAGAGCATTACATAAAAAAATTAGAAGAACTTATCGCACAAAGTACTTTTACCTACATCAAGCAGCCTGAAATGCTCGGCCTCGGGCATGCCATACAAATGGCACGGCCCTTTATCAAAAATGAAATGTTCGGCGTTCTATTGCCTGATATGGTGGTGTTTGGAGATGAGCCCTGCATGAAGCCGCTCGTTGAAGCTGCGCAAGAACATCAAGCCAGCATCATTGCGGTAATGGAAGTGCCCATTGAAGAAATTTCTTCATATGGATCAATCAAAGTAGGCAAAAAGCTCACGGACAACTTGATGGAAATTATTGACGTTGTTGAAAAACCAAACCCGCAAGACGCTCCCTCTAATCTCGCTATTTTAGGCCGCTATGTTTTTACACCTGCTATTTTTGATGCCATTGAAGCAACAGTGCCGCAGGCAAAAGGAGAAATTCAACTCACCGATGGGATTGCCCTTCTTGCTCGCCAAGGACATAAAGTACTTGCTTACAAAGTGAGCGGGAAAATTTTTGATTTAGGGCGTCCTCACGGCTGGCTTGCCGCAAATATATTTCTCGGATTGCAGTCAGCAGAGTATGGGGGGGATATTAGGAAGTTGGTGCAAAAGTTGTTATAAACAGCTTCAAAATTCTTCTCTTTTTTAGATCCAGCTAAGTTTTCAAGGTAGTTAGTTTTTTTCATATTGTTTATTGTGCGGCCTTATGCAGGCAGCACAAAGATATTACTTGCCTAATATCTTTGATACAAGGGCAAAAAAGGGAAGTTTCCCTTTTTAATCCCTCTTGTGCTTAAAAAGTCGAACACTCGCCTTGCGGCTCGGATCTCCTTCAAGCACATATGATTCTCAATTAATAAAGATAATGCACTACTCTTTCCGTTCGCCCTGAGCTTGTCGAAGGGTTGAAAACTATCTCAAACATAATTTATTTCCAGAAAATTAAATTTATATCACCCTTTTTTCTTCACAAGCTATTTCTTTGTGACTGCTCAATACCCTTCGACAAGCTCAGGGCGAACGGGATGGGTCATAAGAAAAAATAGTGCTTCTTTGATATTGCCTGTCCGCCGTAGTCTTGACGTAGGCTGGAGGCACGCAATATATTTACGCTCCCCGCGGAGGGGCGCATAATAAACAATTTTTAATTAAAATAAAAAATTAACAGAACATTAAACTACTTTCCGTCTTACTTTTCGCCGCCGCTTATTATGCGCAACTTTCTGTGCAGCAGCGCGTGCCTTTTCTCGCGCATCATCATACATTTTTTTCAATTCTCTTCTCTGCTTTCGAGTCGTCTTTTTCGGGCCGTAATACACCTGATAGAGCACTGGCCACAACTCTTTCGAAAATTCTGTATCTAATGGCATACGGGCAGCAGCTCGTTTGAATCTGAAGGAGGCTAGAGGATTAAATCGAGCATACGTTGCAGCCATTAAAAGATCTTGCTCTGCAGGAGTTGTGTCAGAAAGTTTTTTGCCATGTTCATGCAGTGTTTTTTTTACGATATTTTTCATCCACTGCGGCGCATTTATCCATAAATAGCCTGCCCCGGCAATGGCAGCAAACATTGCATAACCAATCGCCGCCTGTTTATCTTTTTTGCTCAATTCGGGGAACCAGCCAGATTCTTCTTCTGGTGGGGGGCCCTCTTCTGCTGAAGAGACAACCGATAAAACACCAGAACGCGGAGTTTCTTCACCTACTAATAATACAATCGTCGCCTCTACATTCTTAATCTCATCTTGAAGTTTTTGCATCCCATCGACAAGATTATCTCTCTCAATCTCTATATCCTTATTAAATGATCGAATTAACATATCTATTTCTCTCCAACGCCTCATCTTTTTTTCGACCAGCGCAAGATCATCTGGAAATTCTTCTTTCGGAGGAAAAAACATTAGACGGTATCGATCTTCTGGGACGATTTTTTCGTCTATCACTGCTTGCTCATATTTCAATTCACTCAAAGTAGTCAAATCTAGATCTTTAGCTGTTAACTGAGCTTGCAGCATTTCAAGCTGAGTCTTTTTTTCAGCAAGAGCACTCTGAAAAGCTTTTAACTGTTCTTTTGTATCAATCACTGGAATTTGCTCCGATTCCTCCCCCCCATAACTCATCTGCGGCAGCACAACTGCAATACTGAATAAAAAAACTATATTTCGCAATTTCATTGAACACCTCCAAAATACGTGGTTATAAACTCTCTCACTTGATTTTCAGTTGGCTCAAAGCCATAATAGAGCTCCGCCAATGCCTGGGGATCTGACCCTACAAAAGAAGTTAAAGGCATAGAGCCATCCGTAACAAGATACTGTAAACTCTTAAAAAAATCTAAAAGCAACCGGCCTAAAGACCGGGAAATTTTGAATGATGTTGATGCCAAAGCTATCGCCATCCATACTCTGTTTTGCAACGGAGTAAGTTTTTTCAACTTATATTTTTTGATAAGCGCTTGTTTTCTTTTGGTATACCCACGCCAATTCAGATATGTTTTTACCGCTGCAGTGAGCGTGGCTGCCGTAAGTACTGTCGCAATACCAGCCCCTATTTTTTGCCCACGAGTAAATTTGAATAAAGCCGCTCGTTCTACAGCTGCTTCTATGCGCTCTGGTTGTTCTGGAACTTGTTGCTCCGGTTGTGGTCCAATCAACTTTTCCAACTCATGCACGATCTCTTTCTGTTGTGCTATTTCTGTTCTCAGCATATCTATCTGCATTATGCCCTGTTCATTCTCTTTGAGCTTCTCAGTAAGCAGTTCAATCGTAGATTCAATTTCTTCTAAATTTTGCCTCTTTTCCTCTGCAGGAATGCTTTGATCTGCTTGCAATCTATTTTTTTCGTCTTGAGCTTTTTTTGACCGTTGAATCAAAAGAGAAAGTTCAGGAGTTAACTTCTCTTTAAGATTATTTTGTAGACGTACCAATTTTTGATTCGCTTGCTCGAGTTCGGCACGTTTTTCTTGAATATATTTCTTTTTTCGTGCCAAACGAACTTCGTGGGGAATTCCTTCCATTGAAACCACATACCAAGACACCCCAAGGACACACAGCGCTCCAACGAAAAATGCGAATCTATTATTCTTCATACCACTCCTCACACTTAAAATAACCTTTCTTGCCTTCAATCCTACAAAAAAGGAACCTATTTTCTCAATAAACCAGGCAAAATCGGCGAGAATGCTCATAAAATAGTTCAGTTTCGAGAATGACTTTTTGAAAAAAGCCAAATTATTGCAATATGAAAATCTAATACGGTATACTTATACGTGAAAAAGCACCATAAAACAAGGAGATTGCCATGAAGAAAGCTGCACTTTTTATATCGCTGATTTCGATCCTTGTATCATTTCAAATTGAAAGCTGCCCAACCTGCTTGGGGCGTATCGAAAAAGACAGCCCTCCGTTTTTTACGGATGAGTTTTATAAGCCAACGGCAGAAAGCATGGATTATATCTATCAGAAGCTGCTTGCAGAGCAGAAATCCGAGGCGCAAGATGCGGGGGAAGACTCATGAAAAAGATAGCGATATCTGCACTCTTTTTTATGCTTATACTCACCGGAGCTCCGTGGCTTATCGGGAAAACGGGCTGTATGAGCAAATCTCAGCATCTCAAGGAGAAATTCGACAATAAGTCATACCATTATGTCTTCTGCAGCTGCCCCTGCGACTCCTATCGAGCCAAAGGCTTCTATGCGCAAAACAAGCATCAATGCCTTCAGTGTGGGCATCGCCACGATCCACAAACCATCTTAATTCTTGATAAAATCCCGCAAACACACCACAAAAGCATTCCCCTTCCCGATTCAGTTCAAGATGCCATGCGCCACATGATTTCTCACTGGAAACAGGCAAAAACAGCCCCTCGAGTTTGACAAATAGAAAATATAGCTATAGCTTAAATAGTGGGAAATAACAACTTTTAGAGGGTTTTTGAAGATGAAACGCACTGGGCTGTCTGGTTATATTATTCGTTCATTATTGGTGATTTTTGGCTTTGTCGCGCTTATCGGCGTGATAAGCTACTTTCTTTGCACGCGTAAATTACATATGGCAATCAAAACAAATCGCTATGAAACCGTAAAAACTACCAAAAAAGAGCTGCTTCACTGGATGATGGAAGGTGCAGGCATTTATCTTTTCAATAAATATCTCCCGACCTGGAAGAAGGGAATCCAGCAAACGCGCGCGCATAAACAGGAGCAGAAAAAGCTTCTTCACTATAAACTGCAAATTGAGCACATCATCGATACCGATCCAACTAAGCGCACTAATCATGGACGCCCAACCATCTATTTGCATGGATGGGGTGATACCAAGCATAGTGCGAAGCTTTTGAAAGCATTTTGTGACGTGTTGCCCGGCGATATCATAACGTTTCACTTTCGAGATCATGGAATATTTTTGGCAAAGTTTAAATATTCAAATCTCGGTCAACTGCCAGATGTGCTTTCCGCCATCTATACCATCAAATGGACAAAAGATAATTTGCACGTAAAAGAAGTTGATCTCTTTGGTTATTCACGAGGAGGCGCGACCCTTTTAAATACGCTTGCAGTACTCAATGACAAGTCAGGAATATATGATGCTGATTTAGAAAAAATTGGTGTAACGCCGCATGAACGCAAAGAATTGCTTGCAGTGATCCAACGCGGATGCCACGTACTTGATTGTCCTCTCACTGATATGAATGTCACCATCAGCGAGTTTATGAAAAAAAGAATCGGCAAAAAAAGCCCGTTTTGGATCAAAGCATTTGAAGCTATCACGCGCTATAAGCATGATGGACTGCAAGGACTGAGCTCTGCAAAGCAACTTACCGGCTTAAAATTGAATATGCTTGTGCATTTCCAGCACAAAGATTCCATTGTATCAAATAAAAATGAGACTGATCTCTATACTCGCCTGCATACACATAATCCACGTACCACCTTCATGGTACTTGGCAATAATGGCGGCCATCTGCATTCACATGCAACGCTAGCACAAGCTCTTCATACCTTCAAAAAGAAGTTTGGAAGCTCGTATGATCCCGAGTATGCTGCACAATATACCGCTACAAAAAACGAGCTCCCCTCTGCCAACCGTCTTTTGTGCCCAGGCGCTCAGGTTGAACAAACCATTTCCCGCTATTATGAAGAGTGCCACAAAGAAGAAAAGCAGGCTGCTCTTTCAAAAAAGTAAACGTTATTATTTCTTGCCAAAGGAGCTGAGCAAAAAGGGAATTACCGAATCTGCATTCAGCGAAATAGAATCAATGCCCTCTTTGATCAAAAATTTTGCAAGCTCAGGATAATCAGATGGCGCTTGCCCGCAAATACCGATAAATTTTTTCTTTTTATGCGCCCCTTGAATAGCAAGCTCAAACATTTTCATTACTGCTGGATCCCGTTCGTCAAACATATGCGCCAATAATGCAGAATCTCGATCAACGCCAAGCGTAAGTTGTGTTAGGTCATTTGATCCGATGGAAAATCCATCAAAAAGCGCCGCAAACTGTTCAATAAGAATCACATTTGAAGGGAGCTCGCACATCATCACAAGCTCAAGACCATCTTTACCTTTTTTAAGTCCACAGCGCGCCATCAGATCAATCACGCGACTCGCTTCATCAAGCGTTCGTACGAATGGTATCATCACTATGATGTTATCAAGTCCCATCCCCTTTCGTGCTTTTATCACGGCTGCACATTCCAAACAAAACGCATCCTGATACAGCTCATGGACATACCGTGAAGCACCGCGAAATCCAAGCATTGGATTTGCTTCTTCCTGTTCAAAAAATTGGCCACCAAGCAGATTACGATACTCATTTGATTTGAAGTCTGAAAGGCGCACAATCACTGGCCGCGGATAAAACGCCGCTGCAATCGTGCCAATACCTTGGGCTAATGTATCAACAAAAAATTGCTGCTTGCTTGGATATGCTGCCGTAAGCTGCGCAATCTTTTTTCTGACCCGACTACTGGTGATTTTTTCCGGGCGCACAAGTGCCATCGGATGTATTTTGATACTATTCGCTATAATGTATTCAATACGAGCAAGCCCCACTCCATCCACCGGCAACGCGCTTAATGAGAACGCCACTTCGGGTGCTGCAATATTCACCATAATCGGCACTGCAGCTTTGGGCACATCATCACAATCAATTTCTTCTTTTTCAAAAGGAACAGCTCCTTTATACACGTATCCGATTGCCCCACGCGAACAGTCCAGAGTAATCTGCATGCCATTTTTAATTTTTTTAGTAGCCGTTTGTGCACCCACAATTGCCGCCGTACCAAGCTCCCGGCTCACAATTGCCGCATGGCATGTTCGGCCGCCAAGGTCGGTTATAATACCAGCTGCCCGCTTCATGACCGGTACCCAATCAGGATCAGTCATCGGGGTTACGATAATATCTCCCTCTTTAATGCGTCCAATATCTTTTGCAGATTTCACCACGCGAGCCCGGCCAGAAACAATATGCTCCCCGATACTCAAACCAGTTACCACAATATCTTTTTGCGCAGGTTTTTTGAGTAAAGTATAGGTAGTATATACGCAGCGTTTTTTCTGTGCATGCACCGTTTCGGGACGTGCTTGCAAAATATAGATTTTTCCATCAATGCCATCTTTTGCCCATTCTACATCCATCGGCGTCCAGCGCTTATGTAGTTGAGAATAGTACGTATCGATAGTGGCTACCATTTTTGCAAGTTCCAAAACTTCTGAATCAGTAAGCGCAAAACGAGCGCGATCTTTTTTTGATACCGCTACTTTTTTCACTGGATGTTCGGTTGAACGGCTATAGACTATCTTAATGTGTTTATCACCTAACTTTTTTTTCAGTATCGGCGCAAATCCTTTCTCAAGCGTTGGCTTAAACACAAAATATTCATCTGGATTGACGAGCCCTTGCACAATGCTCTCCCCTAAGCCATATGCCGCATCTATCATGATGACATTCTTAAAACCGGTTTCTGTGTCAAGTGAAAAAGCCACCCCAGACACCGCTTTATCAGAACGAATCATTTTTTGCACCCCCACTGAAAGTGCCACATCAAAATGATCAAATCCCTTTTCTATGCGATAAATAATTGCGCGATCAGTAAAAAGTGAAGCCATACTTTTTTTGCATGCACGTATTAATGCTTGTTCACCGCGCACATTCAAAAATGTTTCTTGTTGGCCAGCAAATGATGCGGTGGGTAAATCTTCTGCGGTGGCTGATGAGCGAACAGCAACATCACAATTTTTTTGTCCTGAGGTACGACACAGTTTAAAGTAAGCAGCAACAATCTCTTTGTGCAAATCTGATGGCATCTGGCCACCGGCAATAAGCGCACGAATCTTTCTTCCTATTCGCTTTAAGGTGTGCACATCTTCAGGATCAAGCTCCTCCATCAAAGCCTTCATACGCTCTTCAAGATTGTTATACCGAATATAATAACGATACGCATCAGCCGTAATGGCAAACCCGCCAGGAATAGTTATTCCCTTTTTTGAAAGCGCACGAATCATTTCGCCGATTGACGCATTTTTGCCACCCACTGATCCCACATCTTTCATGGTAAGCGTTTCAAACCATCGTACATATGATGCCATCGCTACCCTTTCTTATCGTTTTTGTGGCCGTTTGTAAGTTCCCATCAAACGTGATTTTGTAAGAATTTTTCCCCGCATGGCCCGCACCACTTCTTGTCGCCTGGCTTTTTTATCAAGACGTAACTTCGGTGTAGACAGCGCATAGATATCAAATATATAGCGATGCTGCCTCATCGGCGGGCATGGCCCTCCCCAATCAACGGATCCCCAACTATTGGTCCCTTCCACTCCTTTGTAATACTCAATATTTGCGTTCACCGGAAGGTACGTTACCGTGGCAGGCAGGTTAAATACCACCCAATGCGTCCAGCTCCCTCCTCGCGCATCTGGATCATGGCAGATAATAACAAAGCTTTTGGTTCCCTCTGGCACATTTTTCCAACGCAATGGAGGCGAAACATCTTTGCCATCACACGTATACATCGTTGGAATAGCGCCACTATTAGCAAAAGCAGAAGATTTTAGGGTAAATCCCGTATGAATAGCTTGTTTCTCTTTCGGCCTGCGACGCCGAATTGCATCTATTGGCAAAACTCCTACAAGCACTCCAATTAAACAAATCCTTCGAATATAAGCTCTAGAACGCATATACATACTCCCCTTTTATGTGAAAAATATATCCAACAGTATCCTGCGAGAGCTTCAATAAATCAATCCCAAATTTACTTTTTGGCCGTAATAAGGCATACTTTTTACGTAATTTTCTATTTATGCAACCCTTTTATTGGGAGGATGAGTGCTTTTATGAAGAATACGCCCTCGTCTTATATCATCACGGTTGGTTTAGCCATATTCTCTATGTTTTTCGGAGCGGGAAACCTGATGTTCCCTCTCGAGGTTGGTCTGCATGCAGGCGCTCAAAATATGTATGGCATGCTCGGATTTCTTATAACCGCCGTTTGTCTTCCACTTTTGGGGCTTATCTCAATGATTCTCTTTGATGGCAATTATGAAAATTTTTTTGGTCGCTTAGGTACCGGGGCGGGAAAAGTGGTAATCTTTTTATGCATGCTCATCATTGGGCCTGCTATCGCCATCCCGCGCATTGTAACATTATCGCATACCATGATAGCACCATTTTTGCCCATCCCTCTTTTACAAAACATAGAACCCTTTTCATCATTCGTCTTTGCCTTTCTGTTTTTGGGCATTACATTCCTGGCAACGTTTCGAGAAAACCGTATTGTTGATTTGCTCGGAAAAGTAATTAGTCCACTGCTTTTACTTTCATTAATCATCATCATTGCCAAAGGCATCTTCTCAGCCGAAGCCGTAGTTCCTTCAACGGTACTTCCCTGGGATGCATTTAAAATCAATTTTATTCGAGGGTATGAAACGTTAGATTTGCTGGGCGGTATCTTCTTTTCATCCATTGTCCTGCATATTTTGAAAAACACCATCGGTGGCATGGTTGGTATGAACCGTAATCGACTTGCCATGATCGGCCTGAAAGCCGGTGCGCTGGGCGTATCGTTACTCGCACTTGTGTATAGTGGCATGAGCATATTGAGTATGTATCATGGCCATGATCTGGCTGGCTCAGGCGGTCTCTTTCGTATGCTTGCGTTTAGAGTGCTTGGCGGTCATGGCGCATTAGTCATTGGCACCGCAGTATTGATGGCATGCCTTTCAACTTCCATCGCCTTGAATGCGGTGGTTGCTGAATATTTCCAAATACATATCTTCAATCGAAAAGTAAGCTATGGGCTTTCGTTGTTTGTGGTGCTTTTATTGTGCGTCCCACTCTCAACATTTGGGCTTGATTATGTGCGTGCGCTTACTGGCGGCCCAATGGTGTATATCGGTTATCCGGCAATCATTGCGATCACCTTTTGTAATATTGCCTACAAGCTCTTTAATTTTAAACCTATAAAAATACCGGTAGCCGCAACATTTGTTATTGCACTGTTCAGTTATCTGTATATGTAAAGAGTAGAAGGGGCGCCAAATTAAGGCGCCCCTTCTACTCTTATCCATTATTCGTTCGCCCTGATCCTTCGATTTCACTCAGGAGTAAACGCTGCGCTCAGTTCTCACTACCGTTCGCCCTGAGCTTGTCGAAGGGTCTAAAACTTTTCTCAAATAAAATACATTTACAGAAAATTAAATCTACATTACCCCTTTTCTTCACAAGCAATGCATTTACAATCGTTCGATACCCTTCGACAAGCTCAGGGCGAACGGGAATAGTTTCTATTGCTGCTTCATTATATATTCACCGACTTGTTCAATAGGATGCGACCAATCACCTTCTTCTCGCTGCCAAAATTCCTTAATATTGGGTAAACGCCCATCCCGACCCTTGGCATTTGAAGGCCTATTTCCCCATCGCGCATCACTATGATAGGGCAACAACATACATATACGCCGTTTTTCATTAGGATCTTGTATTGTATATGCTAAACCACTTGGAATAGCAGTATCAGAACCACAGGCAAAACCCTGTTGGTCCACTACCACTTGCACAAGAGCAAATATATCTTCAAGTGATATATCTGTTAGATGAGTAATCTGCGATTTTTGCTGTTCGCTCACCACATCTAAACTATATTCCCGTTGCTTTTCAGGATCCATTTTTTCTAATTCTTGTTGCGTAATAGGAGGATGTCCGTACGCCACCGTTATTAATTTAATATTTCTTTTAAAGAGCCCGGATGCTATTTTTTCAAGCGACACTTTTCTCTGCGACAATTTCCGACCCTCTGGCACGGGAAAATTGCTTGTCAAATGCCAGACTATCACTGGAATCTTTGTTCCACTTTCTTGAGCAATTCTCTTGTACCAGTAATCATAACGCTTCTTATCTATATCAAGGTACGGCTGTTGAGGAATATCAAAAGTTGTTTTTACCCCGAGAAAGTGAGGCAACGCAAAAAGCATTGTTTCATAATCGTATACTGGTTCTGGATCTTCCGTTGAAAGTACTACGTCAGCGCAAGCTGCTTTTTTATGCAACTCTTTTACTGAAGGAGAAACGATTTCAATAATCTTTGCTACACCACGTCTTGTTAATTCTCGAATATACGGCCCATCTCCGAGCATATCGCCAATACCAAAGCGACGGCTTGAAGCTGCCCCAAGAACAACTATCGTTTTCACAACATCATTATTATCTGCTAATTGCTTTACAACCTCTTGAGTACGC
>SDBS01006789.1_pt1 | contig 11120 bp, 10 predicted proteins | sample 2277091 | NCBI WGS metagenome assembly SDBS01 (sample SAMN10404972, study PRJNA504765) | marine sediment metagenome | isolation source: marine sediment core GS10_PC15, 163 cmbsf | place: Arctic Ocean: Southern Knipovich Ridge | collected 2010 | reverse complement strand
GGTCATGGCATTGCATACAGTCGCCTGTCTTCAGGGGTTCATGAACAATCTTTTTAGTTGTCTGTTCCAGGTGGCAATATTCGCAAAGGTCTCCGTCTTTACGTACAAACTGATAGGTATGCTCTTCAGGTTTCAAGGGTTCGTGGCATGCCTTGCAGTCACCAAGACCGACTGGTCCGTGCACATAGGCTTTTTTGCTGTAGTCCGCATGACATTCTTCCGTAACGCAAGTTTTTTGGGGCGAAGTTGGTTTTTCCACCGCGAGCCCATTGGAAATTAACACACAAATTAACACCATTATTGATTTGGCAATTCTGTCTAACATAATCAAGCCCTCTAATCCTCACTTAAGCTCATAATATACTCGTTTTAAAAGGTTGTCTTGTAGTAAGTTCCCTACACATATCAGTTCAATTAGTTACTCTCTGAGGAGTCGGCCTGCGTCTGTAAAGCAGTACTAACGTTCCCAACTTTGTTTTATAGTGGACAGGCTTGTTCAACTCCAAGACAGTCTGGCGGCCGCCGGTGCCGTTTTGCTCAATCGTTGCGATAATGGCAGGATGCAATAAGCTCTCAGAGTTGTTTTTCCAATCGGTCTTAATAATTGCCTCGTCCATAATTTTTTCGATACTGAAGGAGTATTCCCTGTTTGCAAAAGGGTAGAAGCGGCCAAGTACGATTTTTTCCGCCCGTTTTCTCCTGTTTTTTGACGATAGCAGCCACGGCTTCGTTCCACTTGCCGCCACAAGAATATGTTTGCCTTTTGCGCCACTGAGGTCAAAATCAGTAAACCTCATACGCAGGGGAAGTTTTGTTTCTGTTTCTTTGTGAGGAGATGAACGGAATTTTGCCCAAAGCCATCGCTCAAAAGTTCTCTCCCCGTCGTCGATGGCTACTTTGACAGCAGGATTAACTGGTTTTTCCGACTGACTGACTACCTTTTTCGTCTTGGTATCAACCGAATAGTGTGGTATATAATCTACGACAGTTAATTTATACTTTGACCTCGGTATAGTTATTGTTTCTCCCGCTTTAACCACATATTCAAATGGCTGATTACTATCTTTAGGCCAGACCGATAGAATGCCAACTGCTTTGGAGTGGGTTAGTTCTTGCACCAGTGTCTCAGCGGTATCGGGATTATAAAGTCTTCTTATCGCGACACCTCCGATACTGGAAGATATTGATTGCCTGCCCGGATCATCTGAACTGAGCAAGATAACCTGTTCCAGGTTCTTGCCTTTAATTGTTAATTTTGCAACAATCCCTCCACCACGATGTTGGGCCGCAGTAGTCTCCCACTTCAGATCGGGGACATATTCTTCGAGCCTGATCTTGATTGGCGTGTCCGTTACCGGCAGAATGCTGCTAAACTTGTGAGGTTTGTTCTCGTCAGGAACTCTAATTGGGAAGCGGAGTCCTTCCCCTTCCAGATCCATTTTGACCACAAGTTCCCATGGCCCCGCCAGAAATGAATGGTGCGGTCCAGCAGGCATGGCCCATGCATGGCCAATCCAAGCCGAGTTTGTCAATGCTGTTGTGACAGCAATTGCCGCAACAACAATGCCAATAACTCTTGTGCGTAGCTTAGATTTCATATCTGTTCTCACGATGAACCTCTATTTTGTGCTGCTTACTATTTCACTTGCTTTACGAAGTATTGCTTCGGTATATTTAAAATTGTGGACTCCCCAGCTTCCATCGGACGAAACCGACTCAAGGATCGACCGGGCTTGTTTGATTTTGTCCTGAAATTCCCGTACAAGCTGTTCATCTGTTTCGAGCCCTGCCCGTTGCTCAAACATATCTACCTTATTGCTTATTTTTTCATACAATCCTTTGATCTGTTCTTGCCAGAAAGGTATATATTGTTGACCTGTTCCGGGCTCATGGCACTTGTCACACGCGCCGGGTACGGCTTTTGCTACTGTTCCGAAGCTATCCAAAATCCCTGACTTTCTTCGCATCTGTTCGATATGGCATCCGGTGCAATCGACATGAGTAAGAAACATTGGACTGAGAATGCGATCTGTCTTCTCGTGTAGTATCGGGTGCTCAGTTGTATAAATACTGCGCTGTACTTGATGAGTATCACTATGACAGTTCCGGCAGTCCATCATGGCTGCAATCGATGAAACTTGTGTCTGGCCATGTGATATTTTTCCGTGACACGCAAAACACTCCACCTTCGTTTCATGATTAGTGTGGATTTCATGCAGCTCCACGCTGTCAGCTTGCTGCTCATTGCTAAAGCTGTGGCAGTTCAAGCATACAGTATCAGCTACTTCACTTGTCTTCTGGATTACGTTCTTATGGCAGGAATCTTCACAGCTTGCTTTATAGGAGACAAACTCGGCATGATTAATTGTTACCAATCCACGTTCGATCACTTTATCCGGCACTTCGTGGCAATCTTGACATTTCGTCTGAACCAATCCGGTGTTAGTCTCTCTATCTCCAAGGAAATGGCATGTAAAACATACATCGTTGTTCACATTGAAGTGTTCGTCCCCTTCGAAGTGGCTGTGGCAGGTGCCGCACGAGATTCTTATTCCGTCAACAACTTTTGTAATGTGATTCTTGTGAGTGAACTTGATACCGTTGTAGTCGATATCTTTTGATACCAGCTCTTCAGCGCTGTGGCACTCTGATCTCAAACAGGAGTTATCTCTGATTGTAGCATTTGGCTTTGTGCTCATTCTGCCGACTATGCAATTGACCGCTTGGGCCAGACCGTCTATCTTGCCCTTGACATGACCAAGTAATCCGGGCTGTAGATGGCAGTCCAGACAACTCACCTCACTATGGGATGATGCCTTCCAATTATCGTAATAGGTGTTCATAATATGACAGGAATTGCAGAAACCAGGTTGTTCGGTTACTACGATGAGGCCTGAGGAAAAGATCAGCACTATCACGGCGACTGACAATATCTTGACCTTCAAGCTCAATTGTTTAAGCTTGCTTATTGGCGATGATAGTAGTTTGAAGTATTTTGCCATAACGTTGTTAATTCTTAAATCAACCTTTTTCCAAATTGATCGTATTGTATAAGCCCCGGGTGCCTTGCGAATCTTTGCAAACTGAGTTGAAACTCATGGGCCGATATTTTCAGGTCGCAAGTTCTCGTGAGTGTGCCGCTTGCCGTAAAACCAGCTTCGGCGGCTAACTGCTTGTTTTGTTAGCTTGCCACCCAGGGTTTATACCAAGGCGCAAACTAAGCGCCTCCCTACAGTTTGTACGCAATTAGCGTGCCAGAGGTGGTTGTTTCGGCGGTCGAAGATCAATACCAGCCTTGACGGCCTGATAACTGGGATAATTGGGAACAAAAATTCACAAATTTGCTCATTATGGCTTATATAACACGGATTATTCCTATTTGTGAGATATCGCATAATCGTAATTCTCATTAACGAGATATGGCGAGACCAGGCTTCAGGTCGGTTGTGGCTTGCCAGATCCCCGTATCGGTTTGCCGGGCGGCGGGAGAGGACGATGAGTAAACCGCCCGGTCATTTGGCAGAACGTGTTGTTTTCTTATGTTTTCCTTTCTTTTGGTAGTATGAGCCTGAAGGTGCTTCCACAACCTTCCTTACTCTCAACCCATATTTTGCCGCCATGTCTCTCCACTATATGTTTTGCTATCGACAGCCCCAAACCGGTACCGTCCTTCTCAACTTTTCGTGCATTGCTTGCTCTAAAAAACTCATCAAATACCTTGCCAATCTCGTCCTCGGGTATGCCGATACCCGTGTCTGCGATTTCGACGATTGCGAGATCATTTTCGTTTTTCGAGCTTATTGTGATGGTTCCGTTTTCCGGTGTATATTTTATCGCATTAAGCAGCAGATTTGTGGTTACTTCTTCAATGGAAAACTGGTTGCCGAAGATTTTATCCACTGACGATTCAAAATCACAATTTAGGATTATCGATTTATCTTCAGCCTTGGTTCTTATGGCAGCAACCGCATTGACTAAGGTATCTTTCAATGAGAAAACATCCATTTCCAATTCGTCGCTCAGTCGCATTTGTGTCAGCTTTAACAGTGTCTTCACAAAGGTGATGAGTTTAATGGTTCGCATATGCGCACGTTCTACAAACTCCGCCAGCCGATCGTCATGTGGCCCGATCACTTTATTTACTATCACACCGAGGCAGCTCTGTATGGTTGCGAGATGCGCTTTGATATCATGAGTTACACGTAGAACGTATTCATCCTTTATGCGGTCTTTTTCCTGGAGTAATATATTTGCTTGTCTGTAGGCCTGCTCGGCCCGCTTGAGCTTGACAGCAATGTAGCTGGCCATGTATACAGCTAAAAATAGTGCAGTTGTGAAGACGAAAAAAGTCCCAAAAATATAAAGGTTGTCTCTGTACAAACAGTGGGGCGCAAATCCTCGAAGGCAATGGTGTGGTATAAGGTGCAAATATTCGAGCAGAATAAGGAAACCAAAAAGTAAAACGGCAAACGTAGCATGCAAATAGCTCTCCCACACAGAAAGTAAAATGCTCGCTATAATCATATGAAATATGAAGTAAAAAACAAATGGATTCTCAATCCCGCCCGAGAAATGCAACAAGGCCGTTAAGATAACTAGGTCGGCGGATATTTGGATGTTGATTATTTTTTTTACTGCTGCGTGTGGTACTTCATTGTCCATTTTAGTGAAATGATTTAACAGCAACAATACGGTTACATTGTACACAGCAAGAAGTGTCGCGATACCATAGAGGGCAGAAGCTTGCAGTTCTATATCCAAAAGGTTCTGGGAAACATAGGTCGCTGCGCAGACAAAAACTATGGCTGTCCATCTTAGCCTGATCAGCCAGTAAGCTCTTTTGACAAGTCTGATATTTTCAGATACCGGTTCCACCCTATGTCTTCTTCTGCAGAAGTTTTTTGATTTCTTCCAGCAGAACTTTGGGTTCTACCGGTTTGTCCAGGAACGCATCAACCGGTAGCCAGGTAGGATCTCCAGCAGTAGATTTGAAACCTATGCCGCTTCTCTTTTCGACTGCTGTCAGCATCAAGACAGGCATGTTTTTGAACTCGGCGTCTTTCTTCAATTCCCTGGACATTTCAAAGCCATCCTGCCAGGTGGACATCATAACGTCCAGTATAGTTAAATCCGGCTTTTCAGCTCTGATTTTTTCCATACCTTCCGTTCTGTCACTGGCCGTGACAACCGTATACTGTTCACTTTCCAGGATGGTCTTAAGTACGTTGACATAATCCGGGTCATCATCAACAATCAAAATCTTTGCATTTCCCATAATTAACCTCACAAAACTAAAAAGTATTTTGGGTAATATAGTCAGTCAGATCATTTAGACTTCTCTTATAATCTGAGTTTTCAAGCTCATCATGGTTACGACGACTTTTTTTGCCGGCGGAGGCTGCTTTTTCCGAAAGAATTACAAGTGCGGGCCTTAGTCTTTTGCCGCTGGATTCCAATAATGAATCACTCATTGCCCGGATCGACCGGTTTTTCGATTCCTTAATGGAGACTTCTAAAAAACGTTCCATTGTTTTCAGACCATCTGCAATCGGCTCATAAATCTCTTCGAGCTTCATTTAAGGTATCCCTAAAATTCATCATAAAAGACATCTTCTGAATTGATGCCTTTTTCCTTAAGAACTCTTGTAACCGCCTCAATCATCAGCGGCGGCCCGCAGAGAAACGCTTGTCGTCGAATACCGGATTCCAGATATTTGTCGACCGACAGGTGAATGAAGCCTGTCTCTCCATCCCATTTCTCGTTCTTATCAAGTTGATCTGACAATGCGTAGATCACATGGAAATTGGGATACTTTTTGGCCAATTCCTCGAATTGTTCGAGGTAGAACACATCACGCGTGGTCCGGCATCCGAAAAACAGCCAGCACGCACGGTTGGGCCACCGGTCATAGATGGTATAGATGATATTTCTCATAGGCGCTATCCCACAACCACCACCGACACATACAATTTCCACAGACGGGTCCTCGTTGAGCCAGAACTCACCGTAAGGCCCAGTGAAATTGACGGAGTCTCCAGGATTTACATTGTGCAGATAGGTCGAACCGATTCCGCCCGGAATCAGCCTGATAACAAGTTGGACGATGTTTGTTTCATAAACTGGAGAGCTGATTGAGTAGGCCCGAAAGACCGGTCCATCCGGTGATGGGGCCTGAACCTGAACATACTGACCAGGGCGGTGTGAAATCTCGTGAGGATCGTCGAGGCGTAAGCATATCTCTTTTATGTCGTATGTCATATCTACAGAACTCTCTACCGTAGCAGTGAACATCCTGACGTCAAGGAGCTCTGTTGGTATCCGGACGTAAATGTCCTCGCGAATTTTGACCTGACAGGCCAGGCGAATATTTGACCGAATCTCTTTGCGTGTCAAGTAGGGCGTTTCGGTCGGCAGCACAGGTCCGCCCCCGGTTGGAACGGTGATCTTGCAGTGTCCACAGGAGCCTTTGCCTCCACACGCCGACGGTATAAAAATATCATTGGCGTAGAGGCTGGCCAGCAATGTCTGTCCCCCCTCAAGTTCAAGCGGTTTTTCACCGGCATTGATATCAAGCTTGCAAATGCCGTAGTTGATTAAAAGATGTTCGGCAACCATTAACAATGCCGCCAACGCCATTGTTAAACCCGCAAAGGATAATACAGACCACAAATAAACCATTGGGTACTCCTATTGGATTGACACCATGCCTGCAAAACCCATAAATGCCATAGCAAGCACACCTGTAACAATCATTGCTATAGGTACACCCTGGAATGGTTCCGGGATATTACTATATTGCATTTTCTGTCTCAAACCGGCTAACAGCACAATCGCGACAGCCCAGCCGATACCCGCTCCCAATCCAAAGCCAACAGACTGAAGAAAACTATATTTCCTGATGATCATAAACAAAGAGGCGCCGAGAATAGCACAGTTAACCGTGATCAAAGGCAAAAATATGCCAAGTGCAAAGTACAGCTTTGGACTGAACCTCTCCACGAACATTTCAACAAATTGCACAAAGGCCGCGATAACTGCTATGAAGACGATAAACTGCAAATGTACGAGGCCGAGAGGTACTAAGACAAAATGATAGATTACGTAATTCAGTATTGTTGTCATAATCATCACGAAAGTGACGGCGGTGCCCAGACCGAGCGATGTCTTTATCTGGCCCGAGCACGCGATAAACGAACACATACCGAGAAAGTTCGTCAGCAGGATATTGTTCGTAAATATCGCCGCGATGAAAATGACCCATGCAGATGTTTCACTCATTATTTATTCTCCTCAGGCTCCGGGCCTTTAATAGCATTGAATATTCCGATGACAATACCTAATGCAAAAAACGCTCCGGGAGCCAGAATCATTAGCTGGTTGGGCGTGTACCATGAACTAAAGCCGGGAATCTCGCGTCCGAGGATTTCTCCGGCGCCCAACAGCTCTCTGAAAAAGCCGATTATCGCCAGAACCACGGCGTAGCCAATGCCATTGGCCAAGCCATCGACTATGGACAGAATCGGAGGGTTCTGCAGGGCGAAGGCCTCGGCACGTCCCATAACGATACAGTTCGTGATAATCAAACCAACGTAAGGGCCGAGCTGTTTCGACATATCCGGATAGAAGGCGCTGAGGAACTGATCGAACAGTATGACAAACGTTGCTATGATGGCAACTTCGGCGATCATACGTATTCGATGCGGCGTACGCTTTCGCAACAAAGAAACGAGCAAATTTGAGCCCACACAAACGAAGATAAGAGCAGCACCCATTACCAGCGAGTTCTCAAGGCGGTTCGTTACCGCCAGTGCCGAACAAATGCCCAGCACTTGAATCGCCAACGGATTGTTTGCCCAGGCCCCCTCTTTCAGTGTGAGCAGGCCTTTGCCTCCGCATAATCCCTTGGGTTTACATGTCATACAAGCCACCTGTTTATCTGCCATTGTTATTGCTTCTCCTCAACAATGATCTTTATGGCCTCGTTCAGCATCGCCTGGACCTTATCGCAGGTCATGGTTGCACCTGTAATCCCATCGATTTCATTTTGTTCCTTTGCAGATCCTGGCTTGCAAATGACAATTCCCACGTTGTCGTCTTTGTCAAAAATTATCTTTCCAACGAAACGCTTACGAAATCCTTCTGTTACAATCTCGCCGCCAAGGCCGGGGGTCTCTTCCTGCTCGTAAAACGTTATGCCACGGATCGTTTTCATGTCCTGACCAAGAGCAAGCAAACCCTTTATAGGACCCCATAATCCGGGACCCTCAAAACCAAAAGCTACAGTTTCAACATTACCAGAATCTCTTGGGGGGGTATATCTGTATATCTCAAGCTCGCCGAATGTTTCCGGACGAATGTTCTCTTCGAAGATTTTCACTAACTGCTGTGATGAGGTTTCCGCCGGATATGGAACCTGCAGCACATTGAGGATATTACGATTCTTTTCGGCTTTGGCGTTAGCCTCTTTGTAAGGTTCTGTAATCTTAGCAACCGCAGTCAGAAGCAGAGCGCAAACGGTACCGAGAACTCCTGCATAGTAAAGCGTGTAAACATTACCCTTCACGTGCCAGCCTCCTGAAACGGAACTTGAAGACAATCTCATCAAGAATCGGAGCGGTAATATTGCCCAGTAAAATGGCAAACGTAACACCCTCAACATATCCGGTGAAATGGCGTATCAGGACCGTTATTGAACCTATCATAATACCATACAACCACTTGCCCATATTTGTTGTCGGGCTTGTCACCGGGTCGGTCGCCATAAAGAACGTGCCGAAAAGCAAGCCGCCGGCGAACAAATGCCACACTACCGGGCTGAACACGCCTGGCATCCTTTCGTAAGAGACTGCACCACCGATTAACAGAGCACTGGTCAGGACTATAAACGAGCCCAGAATACTCACAACCGTCCGCCAGTTCGCAACTCGCGTAAGCAGCAGAAATACGCCGCCCAAAATGATCAAAATCGCCGAAGTCTCGCCGACACTGCCGGCAACACTGCCTAAAAACAGATGAGCGGTACTACCTATCTCGTCACTCTTGGCTGCCGACAACGGCGTGGCGATTGAGACGGCGTCGACCCCGGAGCCCGAGGGCAGCCACTTAAAGAGCAGGCATCCAAGAAGATCGTGACTTGGTTTCATATAGCTCTCAGACATCGGTTTCGCGTACGCAAGCGCCAAGAAACACCGGCCTACAATGGCCGGATTAAACACATTCCTGCCCGTACCACCGAACAGTTCCTTGCCGATGAAAACTCCAAACGCCACACCGAGCCCCACCATCCACAGAGGTGTGTCCGGCGGCAAAATCAGCGGAAACAGCATGCCTGTAACGAAAAAACCTTCGTTTATCCCCTCCTTGCGCACTATTGCAAAGATGGCTTCGACAGTCAGGCCGGCTGCATAGGAAACAACGACCATAGCAAGAAAACGCCACCCGAAAAAGTATAAAGCCGCGAATGCACACGGAACCACCGAGATAATAACCATCGACATAACCCGCTTCAAATCAAGCGGGTCCCGAACATGAGGGGCTCCTAACGTTGTTGTCGACGGCGCAAAGAAGAGATGCTCCAACGCCCCGAAAACAGGCTTGAAAAGCCGCAGCTTACCACCTTGTTCAAAACTCGGGCGAACAGCTTCGATAATCTTCAGTAATCGTTTCACTCGCTTGCCTCTTCGATGCTTTTCCTGGCCAATTCTTCCTGACGCAACCTTTCCTGACGTTCTTGTTCCTGGCGTATCTCTTCCTTTTCCTTTGCAATAAGCGCCTTCGCGTCGATGAGCTGTTTTCTCAGGTCAATCTTCGATGGGCAGACAAAGGAGCACAGCCCGCACTCCACACAAAGATCCACACGAGCCTGCTCGGCCTCTTCAATCAAATCTCTATACAAATACTTGTGGATTAAATGTGGTGTAATATCAGCAGGGCATACTTCTTCACAAAAATTACAGGAGATACAAGGCCGGCCTTCACCGCGCAAACCTGTAGTGAGTCGCTCACAGAACTTTTCTCTAAGCGAACTCAAGAAACACTTTGCGTAACAATTCCGGTCCCAACCCGGCCTGATGAACCCAAAGAATTCTCTGTCTTTCAGTTCGGGAAGAATTGTTATGCCTCTGCATTCCGTATCAATCCCTAATGTCTCTGTTCCTAATATCTCACCGGTAAGTATACCACCGTTGATAATTCGCGCATCCGGCTCGAACACATACTTATCCTTGATTCTTTTTATCGGGTATCCCGGCATAACTTTGATATGAGTGGGGGAATTGACGCCAATACCACTTATAGAAATTATCCTGACCAGGCAAGGCTTTTCCAATGTCAACGCCCTGTCAACTGCCAGAACTCCTTCGGTGCGGACCGCCCAAATGGGCCCTTCGCTGCGTTTAAGACCGAGCTTGCGAGCAAGAATTGCAAAATTGTCATAGGGATAAATAAGGGGTATCTCGACCATTTTCGCCCAGGCATGTCCCCGTATATGATTCCGTATTAGATTTGCAAATTCAGATTTAATATCCGGCATTACCAAGTAAATAGGCTGATACTCCAGGAGGGACTGCAATTGTTCCAGACCCCTGGTGAAATTCGATAAACGTTTGTGTAGCTGGGCATCTCCCCTGGCGGCAAAAGGTTCCAGGCTCACGGTTGAGATGATGATAGCCTGTGGTGTGCCCAGGGGGTCGGGCAAAGCCCCGGTATATGCATCATAGAAGAACTGCCACGCCCCTAATATATGCAATCTGTATCGCTTTATACCCGCCGCACCCATTTCCTGCTCTATGTGCGATAGCTCCTCTTTGGCCATATCCACATGCTCTTCGTGTTTGGCAATTTCATCGAGGACTATATGGTTCTCATCTTTATTAAGCCGCACCACACCTGCTCGAGGCGCCAGCAGACGCACACCATAGTTGTCAGGATCTTTGGCCAGAGTATCACCGCTATTCACACGCTGTCCGTCTTTAACAGAAACTTTACTAAACACGAATCGCCGGCTGCGCAACGGCAGGTAAAGCACGTCTGGCTCAGGCATCGCCTTTATTGTCCCTTCAGGTTTGCCCTGAAGCAATATGTTATAACCGCCTCTGAATCTCATTTGGCTGCTTCTGTA
>SDBS01006788.1_pt1 | contig 11120 bp, 10 predicted proteins | sample 2277091 | NCBI WGS metagenome assembly SDBS01 (sample SAMN10404972, study PRJNA504765) | marine sediment metagenome | isolation source: marine sediment core GS10_PC15, 163 cmbsf | place: Arctic Ocean: Southern Knipovich Ridge | collected 2010 | reverse complement strand
CCGGCTTCGGGTTTCAGGTTTCAGTTTTGATGACTTCGCATAAAGTCATCAACGCGCCCCGGGTGGGGCGCCCAAATCAATGACCGACAATGTAAGTCATTGATTTGTAAGGAAAGCGAAAATGAAACTTTTCGCTTTCCCCAAAGATATTATGGGTCTCAAAAAGTCACATCAGGACTTTTTGCGACCCTATCAGTTTAAGGTTCAAAATACGCTAAACAATCGCTCTACTTAGCACCAAGGCTAAAGCGTGTCGAGCGGTTTATACTAAACACATCCACAACCCGTTTCGCCAACTCTTCGTAAAGACCGCCCGACGGGACAAAAGTGATCTCTCTTCCTTCTTCCAGATAATCAATGCGAACGATCAGGTTCTCCGATGGCAGGACCGACGGTTCCCTCTCCGGCCACTCCACCATCAGGACCGTATTTCCTCCGACATAGTCCCTGTATCCAGTTGATTCGAGATCGTCAGGGTTGTTTATTCTGTACAGGTCGATATGGTAAAGGTTCCGTTCCGAGCACGGATAACTCTGCATTATGGTGTACGTAGGGCTCGAGACGATGTACCCCTCATCGATTCCCATTCCCTCTGCAATACCTCTTGCCAAAGTTGTTTTCCCTGCTCCCAGAGGTCCCGACAAACCAATAACGGCACCGTCGAACAGGACTTCTCCGAATCGACGTCCCAGCACTATCATCTCCTCCGGCGTCTCTATTGACAACCGGACTCCTGGCAGCGTGTCGGACAATTCGATCACGCCGGCGGGGTGACTGTCATTTTTTTGGAAAACTTTTAACTCCCTTCCGCCATAGCCCTCAGGACCTCTCTTCGTCCGACTACCCCATCCACCCTTTTCTCATTCATCACAGGGAGAAAGTGGATCCTTTTTTCCGACATGAGAGTGGCGATATCGGCCAGGGTCGAGTTCAGTTCGATTGTTACAGGGTCTTTCGTGTATATATCTTCCACCTTTGTGGCGACCATTCTGTGAAGCTCTTTCTTGAAATGCTCCGAAGTTTCCAGGTAGATAGCTGCATCAAAGAGGGATACGACCGTAGGAAGGTGGAGATTTTTTTCCTTTGCGATAAGGTCGCCCTCGGTCACAACGCCCAGCAGCTTTCCTTTTTTATCGACGATTACTGCGCCTGTAACGTCTTTCCGGAGGAGAAGCCTTGCCAACTCTTCAACGCTCATCTCGGGCGAGATGGTGAGGAACTGTTGTTCCATTATCTGGGAAGCTTTAAGCATGTTTCACTCCGTCCTCATCCCTATCAGGGCCAAGCCCAGGGAATCGATAATATCGGTTGCTGTGAGGGCGTGCTCGGTGACCTTCTCTATTGCCAGGTCGGCCGCGGCGCCGTGTAGATATACTGCTACTGTAGCGCTATCGAGCGGACTGCATCCCCTGGCGAGTAAAGCTCCTATCATCCCGGTGAGAACATCGCCGGTGCCCCCAGAGGCCATACCGGGGTTCCCGCTCGTATTTATATAAAAAGTCCCTTCCGGATGAGCCACCACAGTGCCGGCCCCCTTTAGAACTACAACGCTCCCGCATCTGCCGGCGCATTCCAGTGCGGCTCCTATGCGATCGGACTGTACATCCCGGGTGCTGCTGCCGATGAGCCTGGACATTTCACCGGGGTGTGGTGTTATCACTGTGCTTTGTCCACGGGGCCTTAAAAGTTCCAGGTCCCCCTCGAGAACGTTCAGTCCGTCCGCATCCACGACCGCCGGGAAACCTTCCCATGTTAGAACCTCCCTTACCAACTCTCCGACCTCCGGATCAGTCGAAATCCCGGGTCCTATGGCAAGAGCATCCCTCTCGTAGATCAGTTTTTTAAGGCCATTAACACCCAGCCGCGAGAAGGAGCCTTCAGCGGTCTCAGGTAGGGGGGAGGTCATTACCTCAGGGGTGGCCACATCGACCTCGTGGATGGCGGAGGCGGGAACGGCAAGGGTCACCAATCCCGCGCCGGCTCTCAGTGCTCCTCTCGATGCAAGGATCCCCGCTCCCAGTTTTCCAGCTGAACCACAGCAGAGCAGGAGATGACCGTATGAACCTTTATGAGTATCCGGCCAGCGGTTCTCGTACACATGCTGGACCGGATCGGGTCCCAGGAGTTCTCCAGGCAGATCCATGTTCTCGATCACCGAACGAGGAATACCGATATCGGCGACTACAACCTCACCGGCAAACTGAGCTCCGGGAAAAATTACCAGCCCTGTTTTTGGAAGGCCGAACGTGACGGTTACGTCTGCCGTTACGCACTCACCCAACGGGTGACCGGTCCGCGCGTCCAGCCCGGATGGGATATCAGCGGAGATCACCAGGCCAGGGCATGAATTGATGATCCTTACGCATTGAGCCCATTGCCCCTCCACGACCCGTCCCAAACCGGTTCCGAACAGCGAATCAATGATAACGTCGGAATCTCCGGCACGCCTGAACGCCCGCTCGTAAGAGGATGGCGAGGACAGCACCGTCACGTCCATTTCCAGGCGGGTCAGCGTTCTAAGCTGGACTTTGGCATCCCCGCTGAAAGCGGACCTCGCGGCCGCGAGAAATGTAACTACCTCGTGTCCCCGGTCGTCGAGATGCCTTGCGGCGACCATGCCGTCACCACCGTTGTTGCCGGGCCCGCATATTACGGTGACTCTGAGTCTCCCACCTTCGCTACGACATTCGATCTCGTCAACCAGTCCCAACCCGGCACTTTCCATGAGGACAAGGGATGAGATACCCAGGTCGTCGATGGTTTTTCTGTCGATCTCCCTCATTTGTGAAGGAGTGACCGTCTTCAATTTATTTCTCCAGGATAACTACAGCCACAGCGGATTCCTCGGTGTGGGTGAGACTTAAATGAATATTGGCAACGCCCATCTCCTCGGCGATATCCTTCGCCCTCCGCCTCAAGTGTAAGTGTGGTTTTCCGGTCTCGTCGTTCTGGACCATAACGTCGGTCCATGTCATGCCTTCGCTCAGCCCCTTCCCCAGTGCCTTGAACAGAGCTTCCTTAGCCGCGAAGCGGGCGGCAAGATGCAGATGAGTTTCTCCCTTGGACTTGGAGTATTCCAGCTCTCCCTCACCAAAGACTCTGTTTTCCACGCTTTCGGCCCATTTGAGCAGCATCTCCTTCATACGCTTACTCTGGACATTATCGATCCCTATTCCAATGATCATAGCATCCCTCCCATCGCCATTTTCATCTCTCTGACCGCCCTCTCCATACCCACCAGGACAGCCCGGGAAACAATACTGTGTCCGATATTCAATTCAATAATCTCAGGAATTTCAACAATGGCCCTGACATTATGGTAATCAAGTCCATGACCGGCAATGACCTCAAGTCTGAGTTTCTGCGCTACCTTGGCAGCATTTACGATCTTCCCGTATTCCTCCTCAGCCACAGTTTTCGTTTTGGCCTCGGCGTACTTGCCGGTGTGTATCTCAACCGCATGGGCTCCAACCCTGTGGGTGGCCTTGATCTGATCAATGTCGGGGTCTACAAACAAGCTTACCTTGATCTCGGCGTCGCTCAGAAGGCTTGTCACCTTCTTCAGGTAATCCATGTTCATGGCTACCTCAAGACCGCCCTCCGTGGTCAGTTCCTCACGGCGCTCGGGTACGAGAGTAACGGTACGTGGTTTAATATCAAGCGCAATCTTGACCATTTCCTGGGTCGCCGCCATTTCCAGATTAAGGCTCGTTTTGGTGGTGCGCTTTAATATGGCCAGATCCCTGTCCTGGATGTGGCGCCTATCCTCCCTGAGATGGATCGTTATCCCGTCACACCCGGCAAGTTCAGCCAGAACAGCCGCTTCAACCGGGTCGGGGTTTTGCCCTCCACGAGCCTGCCGGACTGTCGCCACGTGATCTACATTGACACCAAGTCTCGTGTAACCTGTACCCGTTTTAAACATGGAAATTCCTCCGTAATTTCAGTTCCGTGTTCCGGATTCCGAGTGTAAACAAACCTGCCACAGGAGGTTAGTTACCCGGAACTCGCAACTCGAAACCCTTAACTATGTCTTTTCCCATCCGAATCGCTCAACCAGCGTATCGCACAACCTGTCGCACACCGTCATGGTCCTGCTCTTCGATCTGCTGGAAACCGTTACCCTGAGGAGAGGTTCGGTACCTGAATAACGCAGGCTCAAGAGATGATCCTCCCCCAGGTCATCTCGCGCATCGTCAAGTAATTCCTCGAACCAGGCTTGTCCGTCAAGGGGCTGACGGTCCTTTACGATAAGGTTCACCATTATCTGAGGGTATCTCTTCCACCCTTCGGTCAAACCGGAAAGCGGACAACCCCGCCTGACCATGGTCCCGACTGTCTGGAGGGCTGTCACGATGCCATCACCCGTGGGTGCATAGTCGCTGAATATGACGTGACCCGAAGGCTCAGCCCCCAAGACGGATCCGGTCCTGATCATTTCCTCCAGCACGTACCTGTCTCCTACGGCGGCCCTCTGCAGAGTTATCCCCCTTTTCCTCAAGGCGCTCTGCAGGCCAACGTTGGTCATGATTGTACCCACAACCGTACTGTTGGCCAGTCGGCCCCTTTTCTGCAGTTCCAGGGAACTTAAAAAGAGGATATCGTCGCCATCAACAAGGTTTCCCTTTTCATCGCACATAATGGCCCTGTCTGCGTCCCCGTCCAAGGCGATACCGATATTCGCGCCCATTTCCAGAACAGCTTTGGCCATGGTAGCAGGGGCTGTTGATCCGCATCCCTCGTTAATATTAAGTCCGTCCGGGTTACCTCCCACAACGGTAACCTGAGCGCCCATTTCAGAAAATATGGAGGGAGCAACCTCATAGGCCGCTCCGTTGGCACAGTCAACTACAACCTTCAATCCATCGAAATTGATACCTTCATCGATTGTGGATTTTGAGAAGGCAATGTACCTTCCTTCCGCATCATCTACCCGGTGGGCTTTTCCGAGCCCATCCCCATCCGGGCCTTCCTTGAGTTCCGAATCCATGATCTTCTCGATGTCGGCCTCGACATAGTCCGGTAGTTTTCTTCCGTCCGATCCGAAAAATTTAATCCCGTTATCGGTGTACGGATTGTGAGAAGCTGAAATAACGATCCCGGCGTCCGCTCGCATGGATCTGACGAGAAAGGATATAGCCGGCGTCGGGAGTGGTCCGACTAGATAAACGTCTGCCCCCATGGCGCATATACCCGACATCAGCGCCGATTCGATCATGTAGCCTGACAGCCTGGTGTCCTTACCGATCAGGATCCTTGGACGAGCTTTGCTTTTTTTGAAATAGGACCCGGCAGCCTTCCCCAACCTAAGGATGAATTCGGGTACGATGTGGCCCCGGTTAGCCACACCCCTTATACCATCAGTACCGAAATATTTTTTATTATTCATATGTTAAGAGAAATATTTAAAGTATTTCATGAATATTATAAGTTCCTTGATCCGATGTCGACAATTGGCCGGCACCATACACACTTCTACCGTGAACCAGCCTCTATCTCCACAAGCGGAATACGATACTGGACGCTGGAACGGTTGATAGCCTGGATAGCTCCTTCCTCTGGGAAAATCACGGAGGTCTCACCCTTTACGTCTTCAATCGCTCCCTCAACACTTATGGGGGCGGTATGGAGGCTACTGATATCTGCCATCCGCGATCGGGGTCCCTTGATCTCCATGACCTCCGGTGTGATCACTGCTTTGAGCACCTTGAATCCTTCCATCGGTGTGCCTTCGACAGGAACTATGATTCTCACCTTTTTCTTGACGGTTCTCTCCAGAAGAACAGTGACGCTGGAGGGACTTACACGTGTCACTGTTATCCTTTCAGGAACTTTAATGTCGGAAGTGAACAGTTCAAATGTCGTCTCCCCTTCAGCCGCCCCCATCAGGTCCAGGGGGATGTAGATACCCAGTTGCGAGACCCTGGAGACAACCCTTCTGGGGCCCGACATACGAACATCCACGCGCTCAACAGGCCCCCTCACGACCTCCATTTCAGGAGGGAGGTTGTGCAGCTCCACAGGCACACCCAGGCTGATTTCCATCTTTTCGCCACCTTGGCCTCTGGATATAAAGAACCAGAGGAAGATGGCAAGGATAATGGAAAGAACCTTAAGCGGCAGATTTTTTCCCAGAACGGATAGCAACCTTTATCCTTTCCCACAGCTTGGATGGCTGCGGATTTTCATCCCGCACCAGCATTTTTTCGAGCATTCTACTGAGTTCGCCGGCCTCGAGCCTGGAATACAGTTTGCCCTCACATGCTGTTGAGACTTTTCCTGTCTCTTCCGACAAAACGATGACGATCGCATCCGTTTCTTCCGTGAGCCCGAGAGCAGCCCGGTGACGCGTACCGAGTACCTTCTCCAGTCTCGGATTAACGGTAAGCGGCAGAAAACACTGAGCAGCGGCGATTCTGCCTCCGCTGATTATGACCGCCCCGTCGTGGATCGGGGAAAAGGGCATAAAAATGGAGAGAAGGAGGTCCTTGCTTACTGTCCCCTCTATAGCGGTGCCCTTCTCAATGAAATTTTTGAGACCTATATTACGCTCGATGACAATGAGAGCTCCGATCCTCTTGCTGGAAAGAGCAGTAGCCGTTTTAACCAGTTCCTCAATGAGATGTCTCTGCTCCCCCGGATTGGATCCGGTGAGGGGGTTTGATCCCACCAGGGCAAGGGCACGGCGTATCTCATCCTGGAATATGATGACTATCACGATAACTATGGAACCGAGAAAATTCTCCAATATCCACTCAAAGGTGCTGAGTTCGGCCGCTTGGGCGAGGAAGTAACCTCCACCAAGTACAACCAGACCGAACACCATCTGCGTGGCCCTCGTTCCCCTGATGAGCAGAAGTATCCAGTACAGGACTATGGAAACAGCGGCAATGTCCAGCAGGTCCTGCAAACCGATCAGGGAATTGAGATCCATAAGCGTGCTCATCATTTGACCAGGCCTTCCATCCCGGATACCAGGGCCATTGCCTGCACTGTTTCAGCCACATCGTGCACCCGGACCATATCAGCGCCTTTAAGAGCAGCTGCCACGGCAGCGCCGATAGAACCTGGCATCCTGTGCTGAACATCCGCACCGGTCAGCACGCCGATAAAGGATTTCCTTGAGCCACCCACCATCACCGCGGCTCCCAGAGACCTGAGTTCCCCGATCCGTGAGATCAACTCGAGATTCTGCTCGAAGGATTTGCCGAACCCGATCCCCGGGTCGAGGCAGATCCTCTCAGCAGGGATTCCCTGGTTAATGGCCAGATCCATGGCTTCCTCCAGGCAGGAACAGACCTCTCCCAATAAATCATCATAGATAAGATCGTCCTGCATGTTTTCCGGGCGTCCCCTGGTGTGCATGAGGATAACCGATGCCTCCGAGGCAGCGGCAACAAACAGCATCCTCGGGTCAAAAGTCATGCCGCTGATATCGTTAACGATACAGGCCCCCTCCTGAAATGCTTTCTCGGCTACTTCCGACTTGGTTGTATCTATCGAGATATTTTTCACACCCTCGGCTACCAGATCCCTTATCACCGGGATCACTTTACCCAGCTCATCCTTGGCGCTTATCGGCCGCGCTCCGGGACGGGTGGATTCGCCCCCAACATCGATGATATCGGCGCCCTGTGCGCTCATTTCGATCCCTCTTGCTACAGCTGCTTCCCTTCCGGCATATTTTCCACCGTCCGAAAAAGAATCCTCCGTTACGTTGAGGATACCGACCACTACCTTCTTCCCTACTGAAAGAAGGTCCTGGCCCCTGACGACATATCGCGAGCCGTTATCGATAGTATCGAGGAGTTCTTCGATCGAGCGGGAAAGTTCCGCCAACTTGAAGGGCTGCCCGCAAAGCTTGGAAACGAGACCGCGCATCTGCCTGGCTGTTCCCATCAGGAGAACCGGCGTTTTTCTGATATTGAGGCCCGCGGCCTCCCTGGAAAGCGCAGCCTCTCCACCAAGGGAAAGCATATCCTGCTTCAGGATAAGGGCGGCCCTCAGGTCAACATCATCAAGCCGGAACAGGTGATGCCTGGACTTCCCTTCCATGATGTCGATCCCGACAGGATCGACACCTATTAAAGCCATTTCTTTCCTGATCCCCGAGGATCCTGCTTCAATCAGCCTCGGGCGGCGCATCCCCTTCTTCCCCTTTTGTTTTCTCGGCCTCTTCCTTTTCAATCTGCTCCGGCAAAGTCTCGCCGTCTCTTTTGAAAGGCACGTTTTCCGCCCTGGTCTTAGGTTCGGGCAGTTCCTCTCCACGGATGATCATATCTATCTCTTCGCCACCGAGCACCTCACGTTCGAGGAGCGAACTCGCAAGTCTGTGGAGGGAATCCAGATTCTCGGTGAGGATATCAGTAGACCTGTCATGGGCGGCCGTGACGAACTTCGTGACCTCACCGTCGATCCTAAGGGCCGTATTCTCGCTGTAATCCCTGTGCTGCGCAATCTCCCGGCCAAGAAATATCTGCTCCTCCTTTTTGCCGAAACTCAGGGGGCCGAGTCCATCGCTCATCCCCCATTCGCAGACCATCTTTCTGGCCAGTTCCGTGGCCCTTTCAATATCGTTTCCAGCCCCTGTTGTCTGCATTTTCAGAACAAGCTCTTCCGCCACCCGACCACCCAGGAGAATGGCAATACGGTCGCGAAGGTAGTCCTTTGGATAGGTGTGCCGCTCGTCAATGGGAAGCTGCTGAGTCAGGCCCAGTGCCCGCCCTCTTGGAATTATCGTCACCTTGTGAATGGGATCAGCCCCGGGGATCATTTTGGCGACAAGAGTGTGCCCTGCCTCGTGGTAGGCTGTGATGCGTTTTTCCTCATCGCTGATGATCATACTGCGTCGTTCGGTGCCCATGAGAACCTTGTCTTTGGCGTCCTCGAAATCCTCCATGGTAACTTTTGTTCTGTCCCGGCGAGCGGCCAGAAGAGCTGCCTCGTTGACAAGGTTCGCGAGGTCAGCCCCCGAAAAACCGGGTGTTCCACGCGCAACGATCTCAAGCTCTACGTCATCGGCAACAGGGATGTTCTTGGAGTGGACATGGAGGATGCCCTCCCTGCCTTTGATGTCCGGGTTTGGAACTATGACCTGGCGGTCGAACCTTCCAGGTCTCATGAGGGCGGGATCCAGCACATCGGGCCTGTTGGTGGCCGCAATGAGGATAACCCCTTCGTTGGACTCGAAGCCGTCCATTTCAACAAGGAGCGCATTCAGGGTCTGTTCCCTCTCGTCATGTCCGCCCCCTAGTCCGGCCCCGCGGTGCCTCCCCACAGCGTCGATCTCGTCGATGAAGATTATACATGGCGCTTGCTTTTTGCCCTGCTCAAACAGGTCCCTTACCCTGGAGGCTCCAACACCCACAAACATCTCCACAAAATCGGAACCGCTGATTGAGAAAAACGGCACGCTGGCCTCCCCCGCGATGGCCTTGGCCAGAAGTGTTTTACCCGTTCCAGGCGGGCCCATGAGTAACACTCCCTTGGGGATCTTGCCGCCAAGCCTCTGAAACCTCTGAGGATCTTTGAGAAAATCGATGATTTCCTCGAGTTCTTCCTTGGCCTCATCGATTCCCGCCACGTCATCGAAAGTCACTTTGACCGTCGCATCGGACAGCAGCTTCGCTTTAGATTTTCCAAAGGAAAGGGCCTTGCCGCCTCCCGCCTGCATCTGCCGCATGAAAAAGATCCATACGCCGATGAGGAGAAGCATGGGGAACCAGGATACGAAGATCGTCAAGTACCACGGGCTGTCCTGGGACGGTTCAGCTATGATGCGAATCTCCTGTTCCCTCAAGTAGGCAACAAGATCGGGATCCTCAGCGCTGTAGGATGAAAACTGCGTGCCATCATGGAACTTGCCCAGGATGATTCGACCCTTAAGCAGGACTTCCTCTACCTCCCCAACTTCGACACGACTCAGAAATTCGCTGTATACGAGTTCGGTGACAGGCTGCGGCCGTACAGAAAAGAGGTTGTAGAGCAGGATGACAACCAGCCCAATGACAACCCAGAGTGAAAGGTTCCTGTAGAAGTTGTTCAATACTGTTACCTCCATTTTCTTCAGTTAGTATTAGATATTTATCACATTTTACATGGGCGAACAACCAGATTCTGCAATATTTTCAGGCCTTTGTGGCCATTCCACCAAGTCAGGTGTGCAAAAATTGCACGATCTTATTTAAGCGATGTGTCGACATAATGAAACACGCAAATAGGTATTCCGGAAACGCCCACTTCCAGCATGGTTTTTTAGGCATGATTTATTAACCTTGATAGGGTCGCAAAAAGTCCTGGCGTGACTTTTTTGAGATCCATAATTTCTTTGGGGAAAGCGAAAAGTGTCATTTTCGCTTTCCTCACAAATCAATGACTTAATTTAACGGTCATTGATTTGGGCGCCCCACACGGGGCGCATTGATGACTTTTTGCGAAGTCATCAACCTTAATTCACCTCCCGTTCGTCACTCACTTCATCCTCCTTCGCTAAAGCTATGGGGGACAAGGCAATGTGACTCACCAGGGAACACTGAGCACACTGAGAAAACCAAAAGTAGTGAGTCTGCGAGGGTTCTCCGAAAGACTCATAGGTCTTCTATCCGTAGCAGGATCGCCTCTTCACCCACCACTCCATCCAGAGCCGCTTTCCGGGAGATCTCAATCCCCCCTACCCAGACGATATCGCCCTGCCCGTCCAGCACGATGGGGATCAGGTCTCGGGCTGCCCTGGGGACCTTGCGATCCACGAGAAAATCTTGCAGTTTCTTTTCCCTTTCCATGCCGATGGGAATGAAACGGTCCCCGGACAGCCGTTTGCGGACCCACAGGGAGCCTGAAATGCTCTTTTTTGAGAGAAGGGCGGTCTTACCGCTTGGATAATTTCCGGGAGCGGTCAGAGTGCTCTCACTGGCTGTGATTGCTAAACCTGCGGAAGGTATGGCCAAGCTGCCGGGAATTTTGAGTTCCATGCCACAGAGGGGCAGGTTATGCCCTGATGCGGCAACATTTCTACTGACGTGAACCAACCCGTAGGAAAGCGTGAGGATCATGTCCTCAGGCAGTGAGAGCCTGCCGTTCTTGCCGGCCAGAATAAAATCAAGAACATCATTCACCAGTCT
>SDBS01006787.1_pt1 | contig 11120 bp, 10 predicted proteins | sample 2277091 | NCBI WGS metagenome assembly SDBS01 (sample SAMN10404972, study PRJNA504765) | marine sediment metagenome | isolation source: marine sediment core GS10_PC15, 163 cmbsf | place: Arctic Ocean: Southern Knipovich Ridge | collected 2010 | reverse complement strand
ATTTGCAACTTGGACACCTAAGGATCATTTTTACCTCCAAACAAACTGAAAAGTAAAAATTTAACTCGATCGAGAAATTACGTAAAATTATTTCTAGAGCACTACATGTTTAGGACTACCCAAACTGGAGAAATATAGCAATTGGAAGTAAAATTTTTCTAGCAAAAATGGAGCTAGGAAATTTCTCTGCTAAAAAGTTCTCCATCGAGAGGCAATGAACCTACTTCTTGAATTGGATTTCTAACATCTTTTGTGCTATTTAGACGATTATGAACTTGCTCGTCGCTCTTCTTCTCGGCTTAGTACAAGGCTTAACGGAATTTTTTCCAGTTAGCTCATCAGCTCATCTAAAGCTGATGAAAATCTTATTCGGAATCAAAGATGTCCCCATCATTTTTGATCTCGCTTGCCACTTGGGAACTCTTTTCGCTCTTCTATGGTTTTTCAAAAGTGAAATCACACACATCCTCAAGAAAGATCGAACAAAGTTGAAGTATCTTTTTGCTGCTCTTTTGCCACTACTACCCTGCTACTTTTTTTTGGCTCCTATTCGCGAAATGGTCTCCAAACCGGAATTTTTGGGCCTTTTTATGATGCTAACGGGAGGGATTCTTCTGGTGGGTCAAAAGGTGCGGATCAAGAAAAAAAAAAGCCTCCTTCGCGATGTTTTGCTCATCGGTACAATGCAGTCAGCAGCGCTCATTCCCGGCATCTCACGCAGCGCATCTACTATTTCTGCTGCGCAGGTATTGGGTTGGGAAGTCAAAGATGCTGTTCGTTTTTCTTTTCTTTTGGCGATTCCGACAATTTTGGGAGGCAATTTACTCGAGATTGAAAGACTATGGAAAAAAGGGCAAATGATTCAACTGATGAATCTGCATTGCTTTGTCGGATTTATTACCTCTCTGATCATCGGGCTGATGGTGATTCGCTTTGCAATCAATTGGCTCGAAAAGGGAAAATTACAGATGTTTGCTTGGTATTGCCTCGTTATTGGAATGCTCGTTAACGTGTACATATATTTGAAATGAAGAAAAAAAAGAAAAAATCCTTCTTAGAAAATCATCCGGAAGCCAAAGGGCTTTTTTTGCTAGGACTTGCGCTCATCATGCTTCTCTCTCTTTTGAGCTACCATCCGACAACTCCTAAGGAAAACTGGTTGGGTCTTGTGGGATATGGAATTGCTTCGGGTCTAACCAATGTTCTTGGCCTCGGAAGTTTTCTCCTTCTGTTTTATTTCGGCTACTTGGGCTTTAAATTTTTAAGCCGGGGTGAAATTCCTCATATCAATGCAAAGCATCTCTATTTTGGGGCTTTTCTTGTTTCATGCTGTATTTTGCTCAACTTGATTGCCGAGATAAAAGCTCCTTTTCCCGATCTTTTAGCGCAAAAAGTTCCCATTGAGACGATTGTCCTTGAACTTCCCTATCCACAAATGCACATCCGGCAGAATCTCGGCGGAATTCCGCTCTATTATATCTACCGTGATCTGCCCACAGTCAACTTGATGCATCTTCTTAGCAATGTCGGCATTGGCATCACCTTTTCTATCATCGCCATTGTTTCAGCGCTTCTTTTTACCGAAACCAAAGTCATCACACTTTGGGAAATTGCCAAAAAATTTGCAAAGTATTTAAAAAGCTTGCGACTTCCCAAACGCCAAATACCTGCGCCAATGCCTATTGAAGAGAATACTCTTCTTCCCGAACCGATTTTTTCTCCCTTTCCAAAGCAAAAAAGGAAAATCGCATCTCCAGAAGTAAAAAGAGAAAGAGCCATCCGCGCGCAAACAGTCGTCAATGGAGATTATGCCCATTTCAAGATCCCGCCAACCTCTCTTCTTCGCAGTCCACAAAAAGTCGATCTCTCCACATTGAAAAAGGATTTGCGCCGTCAAGCTGAACTTCTCGAAGAGACATTGATGAGTTTTGGGATCGAGGCGAAAGTCGGAGACATCCATTGCGGTCCTACGATCACTGCTTTTGAAGTGCAACCATCCGTAGGTGTGAAGGTACAAAAAATCAAAGCACTTGAAAATGACATCGCCCTCAACTTGCAAGCCCGCTCCATCCGAATTATCGCACCCATCCCCGGTAAGGCTGCAGTCGGAATAGAAATCCCATCGATCATCCAACAAGAGGTGAGTTTTAAGGAATTGCTCGTCAACTATCAGCAAGGAAGGCAAAAGGCGCAAATTCCCATTTTGCTTGGCAAAACCGTGAGCGGTGAGCTCGTGATAAGCGATCTGGCCAAGATGCCACACTGTATCATCGCAGGGGCCACGGGATCGGGGAAATCGGTTTGCATCAACACGATTGTTCTATCAATCATCATGAATGCACGGCCCGATGAGATCAAACTCCTTATGGTCGACCCAAAAAAAGTAGAATTGACCGGCTATGCCAATTTGCCACACATGATTGCGCCGGTGATTACCGAAGCACATGGGGCTTATGCAGCCTTGAGTTGGCTCGTCAAGGAAATGCAAAAGCGCTATGAAATCCTCAAGCAGCTCGGCCTGCGCAATATCATCGCCTTCAATGCCAGAAAACGGGATCGAAAATTTGAAGAGTCACTCAACATCGAGATCCCAGAGACGATGCCGAAGCTTGTTGCAATTATCGATGAATTTGCTGATTTGATGATGGCATCGAGTTCTGATTTAGAAACGCCTATTGCTCGCATCGCCCAAATGGCGCGTGCAGTTGGCATTCATCTCATTTTAGCAACGCAGCGCCCATCGCGTGAGGTGATCACAGGACTCATCAAAGCGAATTTTCCCACCCGCATCGCCTTTAAAGTGGCCTCTCGTATTAACTCGCAAATCATTCTAGATGAGACAGGAGCAGAAAACTTGCTCGGCAATGGAGATATGCTCTTCCTTCCCCCTGGCAGCTCCAATCTCATCCGTGCACAAGGATCCTATATCAATGACGAAGAGATCAATGAAGTGATCCGATACGTTTGCAATCAGGCTCCGCCTAACTACTTAATTCCCTCATTTGATACGATGCCAAAAGAAGATCTTTCCATTTTGGCTGGTATCGAAGATGAGAGAAAAGACAGCTTATATAACGAGGCGCTCTCTATCGTGACAGGAACTGGAACTGCATCCACCACGTTTTTGCAGCGCAAGTTGAAAATTGGCTACGCCAGAGCCGCCTCACTAATGGATGAACTAGAGATCAATGGAGTGATTGGACCACAAGAAGGGGCTAAACCCCGCAGAGTCCTTCTCAATTCGCAGAAAGAAAGGTAGGCAAAAGTGCAAAAAATTCTCCTTGCAGATGCAGACAAAAGCCTGCTCGAGAAGATCCGTAAAAACCCAGGAAATGAGCACTATGTCTTTGAAGTAGCCACATGCGGCGAAGAGGTCCTTGAAAAAATCAATCAGTTCGACCCCCATCTTGTCTACATCGATTTGTTACTCCCCGAAATGCACGGGATTGAACTTCTCAAACGCATTCGCCACAATCCTAAATCTGAAGGCCTTGGCGTCATTCTCACCTCCAACAATTCGATGATCCAAAATGTCCAAGCGGCCATCAAAGCAGGCGTGGATTACTTCCTCACCAAACCCTTTGAAATCCCCTTCCTTTACATCCTCTTCAATCGTTTTTTCGAAGGAACCCTGATGCCCGAACCCTCTCCTCCTCAGGGATCTCCCACAACTGAAGCGCAAGCAACTTATGATCCCAAACAACATGATCGAAATTCTTATATCAAATTTTGGGGAACGCGCGGCTCGAATTCTGTCTCTGGCCACGATTATATCCGTTTTGGAGGTAACACCGTCTGTCTTGAAGTGCGACATGGCGAAGACATGATCATCATCGATTCCGGCTCTGGCATTCGACCACTCGGAGAGGTCCTAAACGCGCAAAAATATAAAACCATCCACATCTTCTTGAGTCATACCCACTGGGATCACGTAACGGGATTTCCATTCTTCGATCCCATCTACGATGCCGATGTGCAAATTGTGATCTGGTCGCCTATCGGTTTTGAAAAATCCACCCGCGAGCTCTTTACGGATATGCTCGCCTACGCCTATTTCCCAGTCCGCCTTGAAGATATCCGCGCCAAAACCTCTTTCAATGATCTGCGCGATGGGCATCCCGTTTCCATTGGCGATATCACCATCGATTCCCACTACGCTTACCATCCTGGGGCTACTCTTTGCTTCAAGATTCATGTGGGCGGCAAAACCTATGGCTACGCAACTGACAACGAAATGTTCATGGGATACCATGGGAATCCCAATGCGATTGGGAAAGATCATCCCCTCATTGAATCACACGAAAGCATTATAGAATTCTTCAAAGGCTGTGACACTCTCATTCACGAAGCACAGTACACCCCACTTGAATATCAGAGACGAGTAGGATGGGGCCACTCCTCCATTTCCAATGCTGTCCTACTCTGTAAATATGCGGAAATCACAGAATGGATCGTGAGCCACCACGATCCGAAGCACACCGACAGCGATCTGCTCGACAAACTCCAGCTTCACAAAGACATTTTAGAGGAGTGCAATCTGCACTGCCACGTGCAAATGGCCTTTGATGGGATGAAGTTACTTATATAATTTCATCTTCAAGAGCAGAGCGAGGCGCAAAATGATACTTCAGAACAAAGAAAGGCAATTTTACGGCTTGTTCAATGAGAAAAATCGGTAACCATTTCATTCCTTTGTCGATTTTATTGAAAACAGGATTCGGATTTCCCTTTTTATCTATTAAAACTTGAGAAAGACTCCATCTTAAAAACCCATGCCTTTTATCCGCTCTTATTAGTTTGAGGAGGTAATTGTCCAAAGGGAGATATTTTTTGGGTTTGACTTTCATCGTCGATTCAATCATTCGAATCCGATTCGACGTGTACGGGTGGACATCAAAGCGAGAATCTCCAGAGGAAGTAACTTGGATTTTGCGCTTCCATCTCTCTAAAAAGGGAAGATCTTTTTGGTTTCGATACTGTATATAATTTGCCTGATGATACTTGAAACTATAAATATGATGAAGTTTTTCTTGATCTGTTGCATATTGACAGGCTATTGCATCCGCTTCTTTCTCTTTCAAATAAGCTACAAATATAACAGAAAAACAAAATACAATCTCTGTTCCAATACCAAGCCATAAAAAAGGAAGACAAACTGCTCCTAAAATCGCAAAAGCAGAAGAATACATTAAGATTTCCAATAAAATCATTTTTCGATGTTTTTTTTCCAAATGAGCAAGTTCATGCATCATACTCATCGCATCATATCTCATTAGGTAAAAGGAAGCAGACTTTGAATTTAATGCCTCTTTTGGCACCATGATGATGTGTTTTTTATTAGAAAATCGATATTGTGCTCCCCAACCATCCCCTATTTTGAGTTTATAGGGAACTTCGATTCCCATTCTCTTCGCAAGTGCATCGATCTTTTTTCGAATAAGAAATAATTCAAATGTCTCCTCTTTTATCTGAGAATGATCTTTAGAAAGAAAAGCCTCTCCAGGATTTGATTGTGAACCGACAATGCTAATCATAGAACGTGCAATGCTAGAGGAAATAAGCAATTACCACAAGATTTTATGACTCACTTGATCTTGGTGCGCGATGGCAACTTCAACCTCGGCTTTTTGCTTACTAAGCATCTCTCGTATGGTTTTTTCGGCAAGCTCGGGAACATTGCACTCCGATGAGAGATGAGCAAGATGGACATGCTTGAGTTTGGGGTGGAGGAGCTGCAAGAGCAATTCTGCTGCCTGCACATTGGAAAGATGCCCGAGGCGGCCAAGAACACGCTGTTTATAGATGGCTGGACGTGGACAGGAATGCACCATTTCAACTTGATGATTGGCTTCCAGGTAGAGGTAATCGCACTCTTGCAGTTTATTTGCAACGAGACTCGTTGCAAAACCGAGATCAGCGCAGATGCCCAGTTTGATAGAGTCTAGGCGGAGTGTGAATGCAACGGGATCCATGGCGTCATGTTGGATGCTAAAGGGATCGAATTCAATGTCGCCAAATTCGAATTTTTCTCCGGTAGAAAAGATCTTGAATTTGGGTGCATCGCCAATGTTTTCATAGATCGCCCGAGCTGTGTCACTATTGGCAAATACTGGAATACCCATTTTACATCCGAGTACAGCAAGGCCGCGGATGTGATCGGTGTGTTCATGTGTAATGACGATGGCATCGATATCGGCAAGATCGACATTGATCTCTTCGAGCTTTTTCTTGATCATCCGCCCAGAAAGTCCCGCATCAATCAGCACTTTTGTGTGCTTTGTTCCCACATAAAGAGCGTTCCCTTTAGAACCTGATGCAAGCGGACAAAATCCAATCATACCACATCTTTTTAACAAACATTCACATAATACTTCAAGTTTTATTTGACACATTAAAAAAGTTTTTTATAATGGTGTTATACGAGAAAAATTATGTTGGAATCCAGCGAAGAGATTTTAGAAGATATCAATGCCACACTTGAACAGCTGACGCAAAATGCTGCAGCGCTAAAGTCGGCAAAGACAAGTCATCACTTCAAGCATGAAGTTCAGCATTTGGAGCAAACGCAAGAAAGTCTTCTTGCACGTCTTATGCATCGACAATCTCTTTTAGAAATGGACAAAAAGAAAATGCTCAAATCGATTCGGAAAGAAACGATTGAGCGGAAAGTTGTTGAATATGCCAAATCTTTAAAACCTGATAGTCGTCGGATTTTGCGTAGGATAAAAAAACCTCTCAAAATGTGACCATATTATGTCGGGTTCACTTGTCAATTCACTTATACAGATCGTGACTACAGCTAGGTGAGCTAGAGTTCTTTGGTTTTGACCAAGGTATGCATGCACTTTAAACGACAAAATCTTCAAGGTTGATTCATAATTATACACATTCCGATTCAAGAATTGGAATTTTGGCTAGGAGGCCCTCAGGTTTTTTATATATGACAAGCTGCAGTGTTCATAGACACGGAGCGAGGAATAGATGAAAAACCTGAGGAATAGCCGACGCTGTCAAAAACCAATTCTTGAATCGGAATGTGTATAACAATCCGTTCTAAAGCTTTATCTGCTGACTCAATCACTTGATGATATTTTTGATCAGTAAGAAGTTGCTTTGTTTCTCGCAGCAAAACCTCTTGACTAGCAGTAAGGGGTAACCCCATAAATAGCTCCCTATTTTAGAAATCAGCAAGATCGCGCAAAGCCTGTTCCAAATCATGAGGCTGTGGCAGAACTGCATCTTCGAGTACTTTACTATACGGAACGGGACAATTGGCTCCTGTCACACGCATGATGGGCGCATCGAGATAGGGAAATTCTTTTTCCGAGATGCGCGCTGCAATTTCTGCTCCAAAACCGCAGTTGCTTGGCGCTTCATGGGCAATGAGGAGTTTGCCTGTTTTGCGTACAGATTTGGCGATCGCCTCTTCGTCAAGAGGAACAATGGTGCGCAGGTCGATGATTTCGACGGAAATCCCCTCTTTGCCAAGTTTTTCTGCTACATCGGCTGCCATGAAAATCATCATGCCCCATCCCACAAAGGTGATATCGGTCCCTTCGCGGACAATATTGGCTTTGCCAAGGGGAAGAATTTCGTCTTTTCCGGGCATCTTGCGGGCACAAAATACTCTTTGGCGATAGAGTCCTTTATGCTCGAGAAAAATTACTGGGTTGGGATCGCGAATCGCAGACTTGAGGAGTCGTTTGGCATCTGCAGCATTGCTGGGAATGACGATTTTGAGGCCTGGACAATGGGCGAGAAAAGCTTCAATGCTTTGCGAGTGATAGGGACCACCCTGGATGTATCCACCATAGGGCATTCGGATCACAGCGGGACAGTTCCACTGGCCATTGGAGCGATAGTGATAAGAAGAAAGTTCATTAAAGAGTTGGTTGATCCCGGTCCAGATGTAATCGGCAAATTGCACCTCTGCAACGGGTTTTATGGGCTCTGTGAGAGAAAGCCCGATGGTCAGTCCAATAATTGTCGATTCGGCAAGGGGGGTGTTGAAACAGCGATCTTTACCAAATTGTTCTGTAAGCCCGCGGGAGACGCCAAAAACACCGCCTTTGCCATGCGCCACATCTTGTCCAAAAACAACGATACCAGGATCGCGCTCCATTTCTTCTTTAAGTGCTTGGTTCAAAGCATCGACCATCACAACGGCATCTGAAGTGTCGGCTTCTTCTTTTTCAGCTGCGCTTATTTTTGGTACTTCTTTGAAGACTTTTGTGTCATGTACTTCTTTCAAAGGATGGGGCACTTTTTCAGCCTCATTGGCTGCGTCTTCCACTTTTTGGAAAGCGGCTCTCCGTATCCCCTCGAGCTCATTTTCAGAAGCAAGGCCCATTTCTTGTAGCCACTCTTCAAAAAGAGGAATGGGATCGCGCTTTTTTTCTTCTTCAAGCACGCAATGTTCTATGTATTTTTTGGGGTCATCGCTACTGCTGTGTGAACCAAGACGCGGCACTTTTGCGACGATGAGGCTGGGTCCGTTTCCTTTTCTGGCTTTATCGACAGCTGAGGTAAGTGCTGTGGAGACTTCTTCAAAGTTGCATCCGTCAATATCGTGGATAGCAAGGCCATAGTAACCACTAACCATTTTGGCAATGTTTCCGCCTGCAGTTTGCTCTGAAATGGGAACGGAAATAGCCCATCCATTGTCTTGGATGACGAAAATGATGGGAAGCTTGTGCAGGGAAGAAAAATTGAGTGCTTCGTGAAAATCCCCTTGCGATGTGGAACCATCTCCACCTGAGACGTAAACAATCTCGTCTTTTTTTGTGAGTTGGATCCCTTTTGCGACACCGACTGCTTGCAAAAACTGCGCTCCCACCGCACTCGACTGGCAGGGAATGTGCATCTCTTTATGTGTAAAATGATCCGGCATCATCCGCCCACCCGAATGGTAGGGGGTTTCCCTAGCTAAATGGGCAGCAAGCATGTCTTTGAGATCGACACCAAATCCTACGGCAAAGGGGCGATCGCGATAATAGGGAAGGCCCCAGTCACGGCCCGCTTCAAGTGCAAGACCACACATGCTTCCAATCATCTCATGCCCCAAGCTCGACAAATGGAAAGTTCCCCCCTTGTTTTGACGGGCGAGTTTGCCCATTTTTTCGTCTAAAAAGCGGGTAAGATACATCGTCTCGAGCGTTTTGAGGCATTTTTCCTTGGCAGCTAGCGAAGATGTAGCAGTGAGGGTCACGATTTTTTCCCTCCTTTTTTCCGTTTGATAGGGGTGACTATTTTTGTGGGGCGCACTTTTATTTCAGCCTCTATTTCCTTTGAAACCGGTTTCGCTTTTTCCCTTTTCTTCGGCAAGAAGGCTTTGACCACTTCCATGATCCCCTTCTTTCCTTTCTCTTCAACTTCCTCTTTCACCTCTTCTTTGCCAAAGGTAACGGCACCGCGAATGAATTTTCCCTCTCCTTCGGGACCCATTTCTTTGAGATCGGCAAGGCGCGAAGAGATATGACGAAGAGATTCCAATCGCTCAGAAAGAGCTTGCAGCTTTTCGTCAACTTTAACACGTGCACTTCCCCGCAAACTTGCGAGTAGTTCTGCCTCGGTATCGTAACGCGAAGAAAAAGTTACTTCTGTCGCACTTGTAATTTCTGGTGAATAGAGGAACTGGCGCACAGAAGAAGGAACGGTTGTATAGATGTCGACAGTAACCTGCGGCTCGAGCTCTACTTTTACGACTTGTTTAGGCGGACGGCCTCGCTTCGGTCTAGGATTGAGCGCTTCATTCGAGTAGTAGACTATTGACTTGGCAAGAATCGCTTCACGCGCAGCGGAGACCTCGCGAGGGACCTTAGAATCAAAGAGATGTTTTTTCAGTTTTTCAATCAAGTTTTTAGTGAGATCGAGATCTTCTTCAAAAACAAATTTTATTTGATATCTGCGGAGCCATTCGATGATTCGAATGCGTGAGCGCTCAACATAAAATTGCTGCCATTTTTCCAACTCAGTGAGATGGTCGTAAATGAATTCAAGAAAATTTTCCCTAGCCTCTTTGGATTGGATGATATCTAGAAGTTTTTCCTTCGTATCGATATCATAAACTTTTTCATTTACAAAACCCTCCATGAATTTTTTGGATTCATAGAAAGTCATTTTTGGAATGAGAAGATAGCGTCCACCATGTTTTTCAAATTCTTTTTCCAAAGTATCGAGTTCTTCTTGGCTCTTATCCTGGTCGATAAAGAGCAGAAACCCCTCAATGCGATCGAGATAGAAATCGCGCTCATCGTCTGATTTTGCAAAGGCATCCATCAGACGGTGAAAACGCAATATTAAAGGATTTTTTGCTTCTGGATATGCAGTTTTAGCCATGCTTATGTCACCTCTTAGGAAAAGTACAATTTACCACAAATAAAGGGACTATTCAAGGTTATTCTTCTGCTCGAGAAGTATTATAAAATTTTAGAAAAACAAAAAATGCAATGAACATACAGAAACTTCCCACTAGAATCGACAGATGGGGGTAGAGTGCAACAAATGAGCCAGAAAACAGTGGCAGGAGCGCCATGGAGGCCCATTGAACCGAGTTATTGATCCCCATGAGTTCTCCTTGTTTTTCTTTCGATCCTATGTTGGAAACCAAAGTCGCAGCTATTGGGAAAATGAGCGCATGTGCAAAAGCAATACAAGGGATGAGACAAAACAAGCCCACATCGTTGTTCACAAAGAGCATTATGGGGAGCATGAGGGCCATGAGAATTAGTCCCATGCGCAGCAACCGATGGGGAGCAAACTTCTTCAAAATGGGCCTGATGAGAAGACCCTGGCTAATGGCGGTCCATACACCTATCCAAGCGTAAAAGTTTGCAATCTGCTCTACCCCAAATCCGAGCTTCCGGATCAAGAAGACAGGAAAAGATTCGTTAAAAAATCCCCACCCGAGACAAAAGATGAACATGGCAAAAAACACACCCCTTAAGTCTGGCATAGAAAATGCCCTGCGAATCTGCTGAAAGCCTTGGAGCAAATTGATCTTCGATGATACTTTTTCTTCTAAACTTTCCTTAAAAGTAAAGAAGATCAAAAGAGTATTGCTCATGCAGATTAGCGCAGATATTAAAAATGGTAGGATGAACCCAAATACTGCGAATTTC
>SDBS01006786.1_pt1 | contig 11122 bp, 18 predicted proteins | sample 2277091 | NCBI WGS metagenome assembly SDBS01 (sample SAMN10404972, study PRJNA504765) | marine sediment metagenome | isolation source: marine sediment core GS10_PC15, 163 cmbsf | place: Arctic Ocean: Southern Knipovich Ridge | collected 2010 | reverse complement strand
ATAAGATACATATTATTTTTATTGTTATGTGCATTGTTTCTATTAATGGTTGGGAATAATGCTGGGTGTTATTTGGGTGCTGTTCTTTTGGTTATATGCGCGATAGGAGTAATGGATTTATTAATATACGATAGTATTCATTATATAAGGGATTAAGAATATTAGACTTATCAAGTGATCAACTATATAGGTATAACTAAAATTAGCCACAAACGTAAATGCAAAAGAAGGTGAACAGAACCTTGACGATATTCGGTCTGCTGCCGACGCCGCTGTCGAACCTGTATTAAAACGACCAGTCGTTGTAGATGGTCATGCTTCAGTTGATAGAATACGGTTGGTGGTTTTTATTGGCTGCCTGTTTTATTTTGCTGATAGTGCAGACTGTGCATTTAATTGCAATTTTAGTCGCATCCGCTTGACCAACACGCGAGGAGAAAGAAGATGGACTGGATAGGATTGGTTTTGGGAATCATGGCTTTAATGTGCCCTTTTTTTGCTGTAGGTGTTTTTGGGTGGGCCGCGAGGTCAGATTATCGGTTGTGGAATGGAGAAAGAAGATGAGACCAAAAAGACCATTTGATTGCAAGCGGATAACTTGCATTAAAGAAGGGTGGAACATTGCTCAGATTGCCGCAGCCACAAGAAAAGTATCTCGAATGAGCAGTACCAAGGCAAGGGCATGGGCGTTAAATCGGGGCGCTACTCTTGTTTGGGCACCGCGTTGCATAACAGAGAAAGAACGTAAGATTGCTGAGGAAATTCAGGCGGATATAGATGCCGGGCGAATTCCCTTATATAGCTAGCGGCCATCGAAAGGGCCGTAACCTGGAGCCTCTGGGCTAACGACCCCGAATCCAAGCTAGATTAGCTCCTCGCAGCTGGTGGGTGAAGCCAGCGGGAGAAAGAAATGCTTGATGAAAGTATGATGGCAGAATGTAAGAAGTTCGCCGGTGGGATGTTGTTTATGGGCGAACGTATAGATGACATGAGCCGTGATGAGTTAATATCGGTGATTGGATTTATGGGCAGGCAGGTCAAAGAAGACAGGGAGCGCCATGCGAAGGACTTAGAATTTCTCACGGGGAGAAAGAGGTGAGTGAAAAATACATACCTGTCCCAATCGAGAAGGGGGGCAGTATCTTACTCCAATGTTGTGATTGTGGCCTAGTACATAGAATGGGCCTTAAGGTCCGAGATGACGGGACGCTAGGTCTGACCCTTGAAAGGCTTGAGCGAAACACTGCCGCTATCAGACGGCAAAAGACACCATGCCTATTCCATCCGAGAAAGGCTGACAGGTGGAAGATTGTGCGAAAAAGGAGAAAGAGGTGAGATCGGGAAGAACAAAGCCGTACACGATACAGGGGATTCGGCGAGTTCCCTGTGTCCGTTGCGGCAAGCCTTCGTATAGTGCGATGGCGGTATGTGCTGACGATGGCGTTTTCCGTCCGATTTGCCGGCAGTGCGATATTACCTTCAATCGGATGGTTTTGAAATTTATGTGCGATCCAGATGCGAAGACGAAGATGGACGTGTATTGTCAGGTGTGAATATTTGAGAAATAAGGTAAAGGAGATTTAGGAATGAACGTTAGAGTATTGATTTCGGCTTTATCTAGTATGCCTTTGGAGACGAAGGTTGTGTGTGTTTGGGATGGCGAACCTCGTTCTGATATTGATGATTTATGGTTGGCAAAAGACGGTTATGTTGTCCTGATTTCTAAAAACGAAAGCTGCTATTCTGATGGGGCCAGACCCAAAGATGCTCCAACAAGTAAGGAAAAACCTTATTGGCCGCATTAGGGATTACGGGAAATATAGTAAAGGAGAAAGAAATGGGAAAGATTAAAATACCGCCCGGTATTACGGTAGAAGAGTACAGACGGAAGCAACGATGTGGTTACAGTAGTATTGAGCAAAGCGAGATTGTGGAGAGTTTGCCAAAATATGCGGATAGCTGTATGCCGTTTATTCCGATATTGGATGCTTGCTGGATAATGGCTTCGCCAAAAGGCCAAGATGAATTTTATGATGTGGGTGAGAACTATGGCACATTTCGGTTTTGTTATGATCCTGAGACCTGGTGGAGGATAATCTGGGATGGTTCCTTTTCTGGTTCTACGGAATTGTTTTATGCTACAAGAGAATCTGTTGAGATTGGAATTGTTTGGCCTATGAATGTTCCACGTGGAGAGGAAGTTGCAGGGAGAGTTTGATGGATAAAATCACCCCCGCGGATGTTAACATGAACCGTCCTGATTACTGGGCGTCTTTCAATAAGATAGCCCTTCAGGCCGGTCCTTTCTCGTTTGCGGGCCACGAATATCAGGTCGAGCCGATGAAGGATACCTCCCGCCGTTTGTGTTATATCAAGGCCACTGGTGGCGGATTTAGCGAGTTGGAGATTCTCAAGACGTTGCACGGGTGCATTTACAGGCGGTTTCCTCGCGGGGCATTATATCTGTTTCCTACTTCCGACGATGTGCAGGAATTCAGCAAATCCCGGTTTGGACCTTTAATTGAGTCCAACCCATTGACGATAGGCAAATACGTCAAGAGTCACGGCAAGGGCGCCGACACGGCGACTTTGAAGAAGATTGGCGATGCCTTTCTGTATCTCCGTGGTGCTCGGTTGTCACAATCCGCCGGTCCGATGACTGATGCTAAGGAGTCTACGAAGCTCCGTGGTATCCAGGTCGATGTCGTCAAGTTTGACGAATCGGAACTGATGGATGAAGAATCGCTTGCCAAGGCCCGCGGGCGGATGGGTGCGTCTTTTGTCAAGGAGGAAGTGTATATTTCTAATCCCGGTCTACCGGACTATGGGATTGATAACGTGTTCCAGAAGTCCGATCAGCGGTATTGGTTCAGGAAGTGCAGTTGTGGAAAATGGTTCAGTGCCGACGAGGAATTCCCCGGATGTGTGAAGATACGCGAGAATGGTACTGGATACATCGGTTGTCCCAAGTGCGGTAAGGAGGTCCCGTTTTGCAATGGCGAGGGAACGGGACAGTGGGTTGCGAAGATCCATGACAATACTGATTATATGGCTGGTTATCATTGGTCGCACCTTACTTCTTTGAACAATGATCCCGCTGAGATTCTTGAGGAATACCAAAATCCGCCCCAGGGCAATCTGGGTGATATTTATCGGCTAAGGCTGGGTCTGCCCTACGTTGCCGCCGAGGACCGTCTGTCCCCGGGTGCGGTCAAGGATTGTTGCGGCAGGGAGTTGCAGTATGCCTCCCATCCCGGCCCTTGTGCGATGGGAGTAGATGTAGGGAAGATAAAGCATGTTGTCATCGGTATTCGGACGGGGGCTGAGAGATATGAGATCGTGAAGGTCATCGCCGTATCAAGGTGGGAGGATATTCACGATCTGGCCTGGAAATTCAACGTCAGGTCTGCTGTGATAGATATTCGTCCCTATGAAGATGAAGCTCGGAAGTTCCAGACTGATGAGCAGTACAGGATATTCCTATGCGAATATAATGAATCCACAGCCATTCCTGTCCAGTTCAACGATGCTTCCGGTATCGTCCGGGTCAACAGGACAGAGATATTCGACAAGACTCATCGTTGGATAATGGCGAAGCAATTGGCGATTCCCCGCCAGTGTCCAGAGGTGGATAATTTTATTAAGCAGTGTTGTAATTGTGCGAAGGTTCTCGAAACAAACAAGCGTACTGGTACGGCGATCTTCCGTTACCGAGCACTTGGTTCTGGCGGCGATCACTACCGGAATGCCTTGAACTATTTTTCCCTGGCGGCAAGGTTCTGTTCGGTTTATACGAAACATTCGAGATTCAGGCATCAGGAAAAGACAATTTCCGAATACCAAGTGATTTAATTATTTTCTTGACACAAGGTCAGACAGTTGCGAATAATGGAAAAGGCGTACTTGTTTTCCGATTGAAGGAGATAGAATATGTCAGGGTTGTTTTCAAAGCCAGCCGAGAGGCCCCCAATCAATCTTCCTACCATTAGAGAAACCTCTCCTCCGCCGTTACCGAGCGTAGGACCGACAACGGAGGATGCTGTCCGACGGAAGGCAAGGAAAAGATCAGGTTTTAGGAAAGCCGCCATCATCACAGGCGCATTTGAACCTGAGACTACCAAAAAGACGGTACTCGGCTAGACGGTAGAAATGACAGCAGATGAAATAATTCGATTGAGGGACAAGAAACTCGGCCAGCAGGCGAATTTCAGGACGCTATGGCAGGATACGGCTGACTTGATATTTCCTCGCCAGAACCAGATAACCAGTTTCCAGGCCCCCGGGCAGGAAAAGTTCACGAGCATTTACGATACTACCGCAATTCTGGATTCGCAGGATATGGCTTCTGGGCTTTCTTCCGCGTTGATTCCCACCGGCCAGAAATTCTTCGGCCTCACCGTCAGGGACAAGGCGTTGAATCAAAACACAAGGATAAGGCGATATCTGGCGGAAGTTACTGAGATTGTGCATGAGGAAATGTTCGAGTCGAATTTCATGTTGCAGTTGAATGAAACGCTCAGATCGTTGGTTGTCTTTGGTACGGGTAATTTGTATTCGGAATTTGATTTGAATCGGGGCATGTTGAATTACCGTGATTATGATGTCGCTCTTTATCAGATTCTGGAGGATCACCACGGGGCAGTTGATACGGTCCTCCTGAGTTTTCAGTTGGAGGCACGTCAGGCTGAACAGAAATTCGGTAGAGAGGCTCTTTCCGAGAACATCCTCAAAGCCCTGGAAGAACCTGACAAGCCAAAGTTGTTCGAGTTCATTCAATACGTTGGTCCGAGAGAGGACAGGAATGCAACCCTGGAAGACAATCGAAACATGCCTTGGGAATCTTCTTATATCGATGTCAAAGAGAAGACGATTGTTGCTGAGGGCGGCTTCAAGGAATTCCCGTTTGCTGTGGCAAGGTGGATGAAATCGAGTCACGAAATATACGGTCGCGGGCAGGGTACGGAGGCCCTGAACGATGTGAGGGTGATGCAGCGAATAATGAAGGATTTCATCGAATGCGGTAATAAGTGGAATGATCCCCCGCGGGAGGTATTATCGGGCAGCGTCGAAGGAAATGTAGTGAATGTAACTCCGGGTGCTATCAATTGGGTTAACCAGCAGAACACAATTAAGGCACTCGATCAGGCATTGAACGGGAACTTCCCCATTACGAAGGAAATGTTGGAATTTCAGCAGGAGAAGATTCATCGGGCCTTCTTCCGCGACGTGTTCGTGCAGTTGACGGATTTGCAGGGTGATCGAAGAACCACCGTAGAGATAAACGAGCGGGTCAGAGAGGGTTTAAGAAGGCTTGCGATGCCGGTAACACGCCTACAGAGCGAGTTGCTGAATTCCGTTATTACCCGTTCGGTGCTTCTGTTGATGCGAAATGGCGTAGTAGCACCCCCGCCGGCGGAACTTGAAGGACAAAGGATGGGGATCGAATACCTCGGTCAATTGTCCCTGGCCCTGAAGGATCAGCAGGCGCGAGGTTTCATGCAGTTTGCCGCCGTGATAGGTGAACTTGATCCTGTCTTTCCTGACGCTAAAGATGTTATTGATATGGACGATGCCATGCCCGATCTTGCAGAAGCGTTCGGAGTCAAGACAGAGCATATCGCTACACCTCAACAGATTGCCGCGAAACGACAGGCACGTGCAGCGGCTCAGCAAACGCAACAGGCGATGGATATGGCCGAGGTTGCCGGAGATACTTACAAGAAGGGCGTCACGGCCCCGGAGGAAGGGAGTGCATCGAAGGAACTGATGGAAGCATTAGGGTGAGCAAGCGATGAAAGAAGAAGCAGAACAATTAGTCATGGATTACAAAGATATCTTTCTGAGTCCTCAAGGAGCGAGGGTCTTGGAAGACTTGTCAAAATTCTGTCATGAAAAAATATCTGGTCATACGCCGGGTGATCCGTATTCTACGGCCTTTAGGGTGGGTTGCCAGCGAGTGATGCTGTATATTCGTCAGAAGTTGGATGAAACATTTGAAAACTTCGGAGAAAAGAAAACGATATCATAATGAAAACCACGTTGGCACATAGAGGACCGGGGTTGAAAAAGGATGAATTCCCGAATGGTCAGACGATATACACGGTTAAAATTGTGTGCTTGAATTGTGGCTGGGACTTTTTCGAGGTTGAACAGGAACAGGGAAAGTATCTTCCTGTGTGGGCTGAATGCCCAAGTTGCAAAACCCAAACACATACGACGGAAATATCAGAAAAGAATTGAAAGGATTGGAACATGGCCGAAGAAGGACAACTAGAAGGCGAGGTTGCTGTTGCAGACCCCACGCCGACACCTACTCCAACAGTGGATTTTGGTTCTGCAATTGATAACGACGGGAATTTTGCTGAAGGATGGAGAAGTCTTCTTCCTGAAGATATCCGGGAAGAGTCTTGCATAAAGGAATTGAAGACTTTCCCGGTTGCAATGAAGACCTTCGTTCATGCACACCGGATGGTCGGCAAAGACAAGATTGCCTTACTTAACGAGAATTCAACTGATGCCGAAAGGGAGGAATTCTATACTGCTATCGGCAGGCCAGCGACACCGGAAGATTATTCGATCAAGCGCCCGCAGGATTTCCCGGAAACGCATTGGAGCGATGACTATGCTACAGCGGCCCAACAACTTTTTCATAAACTCAATTTGACAAAAGAACAGTCTGATGGTATTGTCGAATTCAATAACAGTAATGTCTTGCAGGCTATGAAAAGTCAGGAAGTACATGACCAACAGACTTTCGAGGAAGCGGATGCAGCCTTACGTGCAAAGTATGGCGATGCGTATCCTCAAAAGGTTCATGTCGGGAATATAGCCATTGAGCAGGGTGCCGGTGGAGATAATGAATTCAAGGACCGGATAGTTCAGAAATATGGAACCGACCCAGACTTTGTCGAACTTATGGTCAATCTGGGTAGTAAGTTCACTGAACACGGTACGATTCCCGCTGATGCGATGATACCGACTCCTGATGACATTGCCGACGAAATTGCCAAACTGACGGCGACTGATGCTTATATGGATCCAACAGGAAAGAATCCTGAACATAAGTCAATGGTTGAAAGAGTTCAAAGATTGTTCAGAAAGAAAAACAAGGAGAATATATCTTTGTAAGATTTCTAGCGGGTAGCCTTTTGAAGGTCCGCGAGATAACGGTATCCCGTTCGCGTAGCGGCGAAGCGTAGGAACGGTCCGTAACTGGGCAGCCTTTCCGATTGTGTTAAGAAAATACAATTAGAGAAAGGATTGTCCAATGAGTGTACAAATACCAGTTGCCTTTGTAGATCAATACAAAGCAAACATCCTGCTGCTCTCCCAGCAGAAAGAAGCCAAAATGAGGCCGTTTTGCCGGTTGGAGAGCATGACCGGCGATTCGAAGTTCGTTGAACGCATCGGTGCTACTGAAATGGTGCCGATTGCCACCCGTCATGCGGATACACCGCAGATCGACACCCCGCATTCCCGTAGGAAGTTGTCTGTGGCTGACTACAATTGGGCTGACCTGATCGATAAACTCGACAAGTTGAAGATGCTTATCGATCCTCAGTCCGAGTATGTCATCAACGCGGTCATGGCGGCCAATCGTCAGATTGATGATATCATTATCATCGCCCTTGGCGGGCCTGCCTATTCCGGGCATACCGGCGCTACTACGGTGGAAAATTGGCATACTGATGAATGTCGGTTGATAGATTCAAATGGGGCCGTTGTTGCTGCAGGTAGCGAGCATTCCGATGTTACTGAGACGGCTTTGACTATCGACAAGTTACTCACCTGCAAACAGCTTCTTGATGATGCCGAAATCGACGATGACCGGCAGAGGTACTTCATCACGAATCCCTATAACATCAATCAATTGCTGAATGCTACCGAAGTCAAGAGCGCCGACTACAACACAGTCAAGGCTCTCGCTCAGGGGCAGATTGATACCTTCATGGGATTCAAGTTCATCAAGACCACGAGACTTCAGGTCAGTTCGGATGATTCTGGGGCCACCAAATGCTATGCAGTTGCGCAGGGTGCCATCGTGTTGGCTGTTCCAGAGGAACCGATGGTGGAAATCGATCGGTTGCCCACGAAGAACTATACCGTTCAGGTCTACGTTGAGGAAAGTCTTGGTGCTACCCGTGTCGAAGGTCCGGCAATTGTGGAAATCAACCTCAAGACTACAGGTTAAAGAAAGGAAAGTAAAATGAGTAAAACATTTACAAAATCGTTTACCCCCTTACCCTGGGGTGCGACCCCACAAGATTTGACGGGTGAGAATAACCTCGGAATTTCTACAAATGATGCTGTCCAAAGGCATGCGTATGGAACCCGTGTTATGGGATGGGACGGGAGCGTTTGGAAGTACGCTAAAAATGGAAGTACCGTTTTCACCTCTTACCAGGCGGCTGTTTTTCATGGTGCTACCGCTGCTGGAATTAGTTTTGAGGCCGTCAACGCTGATTCTCCTATTGGGAGCAGAGAAGTTAATATCGCTGAAGCATCGATAACTGAAGACCAGTATGCAGGTGGCCAACTCTTATTGTTTCATACTCCTGGTAATGGGAGTCTTTATGGTGTTGTTGGCAATACCGCATCTGCTGGTGGTGTTGTAATTGTTTATCTGGATCGTCCTTTGGCGGTAGCAATTCTTACAACGAATACGGCCTTGGAGTTGTACGCATCTCCTTATGCTGATGTCCAACAGGGTAGTTCGAACGGTCTGAATGGGTATCTCGGTATTCCTATGGCTCTTTTGACGGCCAGTTATTTTGGTTGGATCAAGACTTGGGGGCCAGTGTTTATTAGTGCCCAATCAGGTATAGGTGGTGCCTATGTGAAGGCTGGTTATTTCAGGCATGACGGGTCTATTGATATCAGAGGTAATATAGGATCACCTGTTACAGACCAATATGCTGGATTTGTCATGGTTGGTTCAGCGTCTGGCGATGGTCCCCTTTTTATGCTTCAAGTTTCTATCTAAATAATAGGAAGGAGAAAGATATGACGATGCTTGATAAAAACGGCAAGCGAATTGTTGTGCCGAAAGAACCAAAGAAAGAACCGCCGAAAGAGGCGAAGAAGGAAAAGAAGTAATGGATATTGTTCCAAGCGATATACCAGAACAGGAGATTCGCAAGGAAGCAGATTTTCGGACTCACCGGGCTGGATTAACAACTCAGTCCGGTGGTCCGATTCCATTAAAGATAATGTCTCAACCCTCGACGAAGAGGTACAGGGATAATTACGAGAAAATATTCAAACACAAGTAAGGAGACTCATCATGGCCGCATCAGTAGATGAAACTTTTTGGGCGTTTTTGTATTACATAAAGAGAAATCCGCATAAGTCAATCGAGGCGATGACGGAGCAAGACCTGGATAGAATGGCACAGTTGTTCGCCAGGATCAATGAGACGCAATGTAGTTTCACTGTAACCTCTGACGTTGCCGTCGATCCTCTGTCTTACGGGACGATAGATTTCCCTGAGAAAGCGATGACGGACGGTTCTGGGATTTCGGCTACAACGCCAACTCCCAAACTCACAGATCAGGCCTATTACCCAGAATCCCATAGGGCTAGTTGATTATGTCAATCAGCGAAACATCTATATGCAACATGTCTCTCGGTAGGATTGGGGCAAAGAGGTTGAATGTCCTTGCGACAGATTCATCTGTCGAGGCGACTCATTGCAACCTGCATTACGAGCAGACGCGGGATGCCCTGTTGAAGTCGCATATATGGCGATTCGCTTTAGGCCGTTCGGAATTATCTGAGGATACTGAATCCCCCGATTTCGAGTGGAACCATCAGTATATTCTGCCGGACGATTATCTTCGTCAAGTCGGGTTGTACGGAACAGAGAATTCCTACGCTATGGAAGGCCAGAGATTGCTGACTAACGATGATGAAGTGAATCTCCGATACATAAGGAAAATAACCGATCCTGCAAAATTCACCCCCCTCTATGTGGAGGTATTGGTTTTGCAGTTGGCGATTAAATTGGTTATGCCTCTTTCGCAGGACAAGGTGTTGAGGAGAGAGTTGCTAGATGAACTTGCTCCATTGTTGGCGGATGCGAAGATGGTGAACAGAACAGAAACAAATACCGTAGGCAAGGATGAACTGGATACATGGAATGATTCCAGATTGGTGAACATAATCTAATGCCTAATGTGGCGATACTTAGTCTGAACAATGGTGAGGTGAGCCCCTACATTGACGCCCGTAGCGATGTCGAGAAATATTCGTCCAGTTGTAGGGTATTGGAGAATATGTTGCCTTTGATCTACGGCGGCGTTGTACGACGGCCGGGGACTGAGTTCGTTTACGCGGCCAAGAGCAGTGCAACAGCGATTCGCCTTATCCCGTTCATTTATTCCTCTACGATAGCGTACATGTGCGAGTTTGGCGATCAGTACATCCGGTTCTATTTCGATGGGGCTATCCTGACTAGCGGGGGTTCGCCGGTAGAGGTTACTTCGCCTTATCTGGAAGCGGACCTTCCGCAATTACAATATAACCAGATTGGCGATACGATGTGGATAACACATCCTTCTTACGCTCCGAGAAAACTTACCAGAACTTCGGTAACTGCATTTTCTTTGGATGCGATTGTATTTACGTCCGGGCCGTTCCTGGCTCGGAACGATATTGCAAATGCGGACTCGGTGACAATGATTTGCAGTGTAACTACCAAAGATAGCACAGGAACGTTGACTGTTTCTGCCGCCACATTTGAAGATGGCCATATCGGGAGTATCTGGAAGATAATCCAACCACGCGATCCCACTATATCCAGACTTAAAGTTCCTACCCATGTCGAAGGTGATACTACTACTGAGATAGGAATAAAAGGAAGTCTATTTTTCGCTTCTCATGGAACATGGACTGGTCGGATTGATATACAAAGAAACGACAATAGTTCTGATTGGGAGACTTATCGTTCTTTTGTTAGTACGGCAGATACCAATTATTCGGAAGCCTTTGAGGAACCTGATGATGGTATTGTATTCAGAATAAAACTAACAGAATTAACTTCAGGTAGTCCTTATGCCGAATTATCTACCAGCGAAACAACGAGAGAGGGTATTGTAAGAATTGATTCTCTTGCTTCCAATAC
>SDBS01006785.1_pt1 | contig 11123 bp, 8 predicted proteins | sample 2277091 | NCBI WGS metagenome assembly SDBS01 (sample SAMN10404972, study PRJNA504765) | marine sediment metagenome | isolation source: marine sediment core GS10_PC15, 163 cmbsf | place: Arctic Ocean: Southern Knipovich Ridge | collected 2010 | reverse complement strand
CCCTCGCCACGGCCAGGATTCTCTCCATGTCACAACCCTGACCGGCGTAGTGCACCGGCATGATGGCCTTCGATCTCTCCGTAATGCAACCGTCCACCATCTCAGGGTCAAGGTTGAGCGTCTCCTCGTCGATGTCGGCGAAGACGGGCCGCGCTCCCTGTCTCACGACGGCCGTGGCGGAAGTCACGAAGGTGAAACTGGGCATGATCACCTCGTCGCCCGGTCCTACGTCCAAGGCCATCATCGCCATCTCCATGGCGTGCGTGCACGAAGTCGTGAGCAACACATGCCGCACGTCCAGGAGATCCTGCAAATATTCCTCCAACTCTCCACTCACCAGGCCGTTGCCCCCGAGCTCACCGGACTCCAGGACACTCATCACCGCCTGCTTCTCCTGGGAGCCGAAATACGGTTTGTTCAGCGGAATCTGCCATCTCATTCTGAATCAGGCCCTCCACGGGGAAACGAAATCAGATGACGTCCTCGTCTCCAAAAGCCACCAAGAAAACCGAGCATACCCGCGAGCAGCACCTTGCGCGTGTCAACCTACCCTCTCGGCGCCAAGGCCGACCAGCAGATGAGTAGAGAGAGCCAGCACTGCGTTGAAAAGGAATCCATAGACCCGCAGACCGATCAGGAAGGGGATGATTGTGGAACTCCCTATCCCAGCCAAAGCGAGCATCCCATACCACCCTACTTCAAGAACCCCCAGCCTCGCGGGGGCAACGGCGAAGAGGAGAGTGAAGCGTACCATGCCGACAGCCAGAAAGATCAGCCAGAAGGGAATAGTGAGATTCAAAGCCAAGGAGATAAGGTAGGCACGAAGGGCCATGGCCAGATACCTGCCCAACGTGAGTACATTGGCCGACGTTATGCACTTCTGGCCGACCTGCTTCCACCCTTCTTTGGCCCCATCCAGTGCACCTGCGACCCTTCCAATGGCCCCCGCTATCACAGGGGTGCGAGCCTGCACCCAGACCATGGCGCGGATGAAAGCTGCGAGGAGTTTCGACACGATCTGATAGTTCCTTGCGCTGACCACCCAGTAGACACCTACCGCAAGGAGGATCAAGGATATCAGCACCTGCTCAGAGATAACCCCCAGTACGTACAGTGACGTTGGAACCACAAACAGGAGCGAAAGAACCAAATCGAAGAACCTGTCCAACAGAACCGAGTAAAAGGCCTTGCCCAAGGTAGTGGAGCCCGATGCCTTCAGGGCCAGTGGCCTCACTCCGTAGTCGCCGACGTACTGGGAGACGAACAGGCTGGACATCTTGCCCATCATGACGTAGTAGAAATACCGAAGTCTGGAGTGGACGACTTCGCCTTCCAGCGAATTGACTATCAAACCCCACCTGACCGAAGTGATGAACGCCGCCAACCCCGCGGCAACGAAGGCCCATCCCAGATAGAACAGGTTGACCTGGGCCACCCGCCGAAGAGCCTCCGTCCCGCCATAGTACAGGATGGCGCCGAAGATCAGTATCCCCAGCAAGGAAAGGATTCTCCTGTATGCTTTGCCGCCCAGTCTCACCCTACGGCCCCAACTATCTACGCCCTGCACGCCAGTACTTCTTCATACACGCTCATGATCTGAGGGGCGACCTTGTTCACATCGTAGGACTCGACACTCTTCCGAGCGTTGGCCCTGATCTTCGACAGTAGATCCCTGTTCTCTATCAACTCCAAGATCTTGGAGGCGTAGGCTTCCTGATTGTCATATTCGTCGTCGCCGACGAGAAGGCCGTTCTCGTAGCTGCGCACCACCTCGGGGATTCCCCCTCTAGGTGAGGACACCAATGCACACCCCCCTGCCAGACACTCGAGTACCGTGGGAGGGATGTCTATCATCCCCTTGGTGGTCTGGACGGCGTAAACGAACACATCCAGGGAGTTCAAGAACGTGGGCACATCAACCCTACCGACCAGCTTGACGTTGTCTCTGACCCCACAGACCTCGATGAGCGCCTTCAGCTCGCTCAGCCGCCTCTGCAGCTTGGGGCGGTATTCTATCTGTGGATGTTCGATGGCCAAAACAAACAAGGTGTCAGGATGCCTCTCCAGGACGAGTGGGACCGCCCTGATCAGATGCTCAAACCCCCTCCGTGGCGCTGGCGAGCCCATGCTGCCCACAGTGAAGCGACCTTTCTGTCCATAGTCGTATCGCTCTGTTGTACTGAAGCTCTCCAACTCGACGAAGTGAGGGATGAACACGCCTGCATCGCCAAACTGCGCCTGTATGCTCCGGCTGGCACATATCAGCCGGGAGAACCCCAGCACCTTCAAAGCGCGGCTTCCTGGCGACACCACCCCATAGACGACTGGAGTCCTTGCGACCAGGCCGACGCACCTTGCCAGCACCGAGAAGAGGTGATAGCTTGCCATGCTGTGAATGATGTCGAAATCAGTGTGCTTCGCAAAGTACGAGAGCGAGCGCAAAGGAAACTCGAGAAAATAGCTGGTGAAAGTCTCTTTCCTTTCCAGCGACACCGCCTCATATCTCACCCCATCCAGGAGCCACGCTCTCTCCTCCCTTCCCTTCGTAACCACCGTGACCTCATGTCCTTCGCTCATGAACCTCTTCGCCAGAGCAAGGACGTACCTGTGGCTCCCACTTATGAACCCCAGTTGATTGCCATAGTAGCATATCTTCATGCCACGTTCCTGTTCAGGTCACGTAGCCGAGGCCCCTCAGCCTTTCGCGCACTTCCTCAGCTTCCTCTTCGGAGAGCCCAGGGCCCCCAGATCGACGTGTCAGAGCCTCGTGAGTGTATTCAACAGGCCTTGAAGCGAGGAACTGCTGGTCGAAGAGCTCCGTCAACACACTGCCGTCCATATCCTGGGGAATCGGCAACCCCAGCAGATGCAGTATCGTAGGCGCCATGTCTACGATGTGGGCATTCTGAGCATCGCATCCTCGCCTCAATCCATCGCCCCTCAACATGAAGATGCCATCCATCCTGTGGGTCCCCGTGTATGCAAAACTGGGAGCCATTATCTTATTGGAGACGAACTCGGACAGTCCTGTGGCGATATACTCGAGATTGCGAGGCAGTATGAGGATGTCCGCCAACTGATCTGTGTACTCCCCCGAGTAGACCTCCTCTCTCCTGAAGACCTGCTCTGCCACCCGATCACCTGTCTCAGCGTCCCGCAGGTCAGCCAGTTCAGTGATGATCTGCTGCCGTAGCTCCTCGTATTCCTGCCCAGGCTCGACTATCCCCTGCGGTTCCCTGCCCTTCAGATTAATAAACACCTGTCCCACGTTGCCGGCACTATAAGCCCTTGTTCTGGACCAGTCTATGTCTCGTGAGGACAGAAACATGACCCTCAGGAGATCGTAGCGCTGCTTCTTGCGAGTCTTGTAGGCCACCTTCACCAGCTTCATCTTGGCCAGTGCCTGGTAAAGGGATGAAGGGGTGAAGCCCAGCCGAAAGAGAGAAGTCTTGATGCGAGTCAGCGGACTGTCCTTCAGCTGCAAGAGACCCTGTTGCAGTAGCCAATTGTTAAGGTAGATATACTTGTGAAAACTGCCAAAACCGTGGTCGGACATCAGTAGCAGCACGACATCGTCATCCAGCCTCTCGATGAGGCTTCCGATGGCGCCATCGATGCGTTGATAGATCTCCAGAATGGAGTCGCCATAGAGCTCTGCTTCAGCCTCGTCAAACCGAGGATGTCTCCGATCCATGCAATGCCAGAGGAAATGCTGAACCCAGTCTGTCGCGATGTAGTGGACCATGAAGAAGTCCCACTCATACCTGGTCATCAAGTACTTGGCGGCTCTGGTTCGTGTGTCCACCAGCGTCCTCAGGTCTTCGATGAAGCGGCCAGCCATCCCCTTCGCGTAGAAATGGTCGAGATTGACCCGATAGCCGCCGATCTCCTCCTCTAGCTCCTGAGCCAGACCCTCAGGGTAGGTGAACGTGCTGCTGCTCCTCGGCGTCAGTAGACCGGTGACCATGAAGCCGTTGACTTCATATGGAGGGTACGTCACGGGGACGTTGATCATCCCCACTTTCTTCCCCCAGCGACCCGCCGTCACCCAGAAGGGTTCGGCTTTGATGGTACTGGAGTCCACGGGAAACCTCCGATAGTCCGCACCCTTTCTCTGTAGGAAGTCGCCGACGCCATGCTTGCCCGGGTTCTTGCCAGTCATGAACGACACCCAGGCAGGTCCTGTGACCGGCGGGATGGTCGTGATCAACCTGCCGAAGGCGCCTTCCTCCATTATTCTGGCGAACGTAGGCAACTTCCCCTCAGCCGCCCATGGTCCAATCAGGTCCAACGTCGCCCCGTCCAGACCCACGGCGAAGACCCGTCTGTGAGTATGCACGCGGTCCTTCACGCTCTCAGCCTGCATCCTCTTGTCCATCGGACTCATTCGCCATTCCTTCCGCCCCTGCTTCGAGAATCGCCAGTTGCTGAGCCAGGTTCTTCACCTGAGTCCGTAAGGAAGATATCTCCACGGAGAACTGTATGTTGATGAGCATCATGAAGACCAAGGCAAAGAAAAACAAGGTGGAGGTCGACAGTACCGCACCTATCAAGTTACTGGCGAAACCTAGCAAGCCCGGCCACAGCGCCAATACGAACATCAAGACACTCAGGGACAACCATAGCCAGGAGTACTCCTCGCGGAGCTTTCGACGACGAACTAGCTCGATGATCAGGATCACCAACACTACACTGATGCCTAGGGCCACAAAGCGAGGCTTCATTTCCATTGGGACTTCACCCCCCCTCATATCTCCGCTGTCGCATCAAGGTCACGAAGATGGACAGAAACATCTTGAAGACGTAGTACAACGGCCTCGCACCGCTATGCATGGACTTATTGTCAGTCGTCTTCGGATACATCACCACAGGGATCTCTTTGATCTTGAAGCCGGCTAGGTGGACCATGATTAGCACATCAGCGTCCGGGAAATCGACAGGATAGGCCTCGGTGGCATAGAGTCGCAGCACCCTCCTGTTGAGGGCTTGAAACCCCGAGGTAGGATCCGAGATCCTCTGTCCGACGATGGATGAAACGATGGCCCTGAAGAGCAGGATTCCAAGCCTTCTTGGGAGCGCCGGCTTGAACGTGGAAGGCCCGAGGAATCGAGACCCCAAGACCACATCGGCCGTTCCTTTCTGCACCTCGTCAAACAGGTCAAGCACCGATCTGACCTCGTGCTGGCCATCGGCGTCCATCTGAACCACGTAGTCATAGCCCTGACCCAACGCGTACTTGAACCCCGTCTGCAGAGCGACGCCGTATCCCAGGTTGAAGGGCAGCGAGACAACCTTGGCTCCTGACTCTTCGGCTACCGCACCAGTCGCATCCGATGAACCGTCGTCCACCACTAGGACGTCGGCTGCGGGCATGGCCCTGTGCACGTCAGCGATCACGCGACCTACGTTCCCCTCCTCGTTGAAAGCGGGCACCACGACAAGTAGCCTGCCGGAAGCAGTCGTCGCCGACCCGCTGTCCTTTGCCAACGAATCCATCACGCGTAGCCCAAGCCCTTCAGCATTCTCGTGAGCTCTTCCTCTTCTTCCCGAGAGTAGCCCCGTGCTTCAGGAGTTGACGCCCGATCCTCGCTTTCCGCGTACCTAACGGCGTGCCCGCTCCAGAAGCTGGAGGTGAAGGCATCCCTGAGAACTGCTCCATCCATCTCCCTGGGTATCTCCACACCAAGGACATACAGGATAGTTGGCGCGAGATCTTGAATCCTAGCAGCCTCAATGGTAGCCCCTTGCTTGATCACCCCTTTGCCCTGAAGTGCCAGTATCCCGTCCGTTCTGTGGTTCCCCGTGCAGCCGTAGACCGGCTCCAGAACCCGGGGAGAATTGAAATCGGACAAGCCGAGAGCTTTGTACTCCATGTCCTTGGTGAGGAACATCAGATCCGGAGCCCTGGCTGCATACTTGCCGTCGTAGACCTCCTCGGTCCGGAATACCCTCTCGATCACCCTTTCACCAGTCTCAGGATCGACGAGGGCGTACAGTTCGTCCGTCATCTGATCCAAAACCTCGTCGTATTCCCTTCCGGGGTTGACAGATCCCTGGGGTTCACGCCCCCTGAGGTTAACAAAGATCTGCCCATAGTTGCCCATCGAGTAGGCCCTTGTTCTCGACCAGTCTACGTCCCGAAGGGAGCAAAAGAGCCTTTCCTGCAACTGCTGGCGTCTTCCTCTACCCATGCGCACGGCCTGCCTGCCCCAACCCAACCGCAGCACAAGCTTGCCCAAGGAATAGTAGTTGAAGCCGAGGCGAAACAAGGCATACCGAAACCTCGAAGCAACATCGTTCTTGAGCCTCAGGAATCCCTGTTTCAACAACCAGGAGTTGACGTTGACGAACTCAGTGACCTTGCCCATGCCGTGGTCTGACATCAACATCAGGACCACGTCTTCATCCAGCTCGGCCATCAATCTACCTAGGTCGGCATCCATCTCTTGGAAGAAATCCAGTACCACGTTTCCGAACCTGCGGTACTCTTGTGGATCGTGTTGAGGGTGCGTGGTGTCCAGGAGATGCCAGAACTCATGGGTCATCCGATCCGACCCGTAGTAATGAACCATGAAGAAGTCCCATTCCTTGGCCTTCATCAGATAGAGCGCGGCTTCGGTCCTGTTCCTGAGAATCGCGTACTGCTCAGCCAAGAGGTTCTCCACATTCCCTTTGGTATACTTCTCATCGTGGTGGATCAAGTAATTACCCATCTTCTCGTTCAGTTCCTTGATCAGTCCCTGGGGATACGCCCAGTCATCACAGTCACGAGGCGTAAGCAGTCCACTGATGAGGAATCCGTCGACCTCCTGCGGTGGATATGTGAGCGGAACATTCATGACGCCAACCTTCTTGCCGGAGTCACTCAACAGCTTCCACAGCACCTTCCCGTCAATGGACGAGGGGCCGCTCAGAAGCTGTCCGTAGGTCCCTTCTCGGCGACGGAAGAACTCAAAGACCCCGTGGTTGGCGGGAGACTTGCCCGTCATGAAGGAACTCCAGGCCGGGCCAGTGAGGGGAGGATAGGTGGACGCCAACTTCCCGGAGCACCCTGCGGCCATGATCCCCCTCAGGACCGGCAGCTTCCCCTCCTCGCACCAGGGAGCCAAAAGGTCCAGAGTCGCGCCATCCCAGGCTACAACGAATGCTCTGCGTCTCTCAGGCATGGCTGCTCCTCAATCCGCCGTCAAGGTGAGCGGCAAACTGGAGGCGACCTCCCTCTTCATCCCGATCGAGCCAGTATAGATGAACACCCGTTCAGGTTGCCTCGTGCCGTCTATCATCAGATCGAACGTAACCCACGAGCCCTCTTCCACGTCGAACTCGCACCCGTCCTCACCGCTGCGGGACATGGTATCGAAGCTGATCCTCGCATTAGAGTCGGAGATCTCCAGCACGTCTGGATACGTCTCCAGTTCGAAGGGTTCGACGCCGTCGAAATGTCCATTTGTTGTCACCACTCCCGTGAAATGATGATCAGTGCCGGCACCGTTCCATCCAACGTACCAGCCATGGTAGTGACGATGGATGTAGTAGTAGGGCTCTGAACTCTCTATGAAAATGGGGTCTCGGTAGTCAGCATTCCTAAGATATGAAACGTTGTAATAGTGCGCCAGGCTTTGCGTCGACAGCATGATCACAGAAAGACCCAGCAGTAGCGTGCCGCGTCGTGCATACTTGAATCGTGCCTCATCCGTGTACAGGGCGTATCCGTATCCGCCCAGGATGGCATAGGCGGGGAAGGCGATATAGGAAAACCGGGTGTTCCTCATCGACCAAAGCGAGAGAAAGAGCAACAGAGGGAAGATCCAGATCGCTAGTGCCAGGAGCTTCCTCTTGTCGGCACGTAGAGACGACACACGATCCTTGAACCCTCTGAGTGCGGCTTCAAGTCCCTGCACGAGAATCATGACCGCCCAGAAGAAGATGGGGAAGCCGATAGCGTTCACTAGGTGCTGGAAGTAGAAGAGAGTATTGCTCGGTCCCATGTAGTAGTGTATTTGCCCCGATCCAAGGATGAGATCATTCCAATCGGCAGGTTCGCCGTCTCTAATCTGGAACATAGGTCTCTTTGCCCAGGTGAGCAGATGCTCCCGTCCCGCCTCGAGAGCATCGAGAGTCAGCCCGTGGCGAAGGAAGTACGGGGCTACGTATGCTATCGGAAGGAACACCAAGAAGGACAAGCTGATGAGCAGGATCTTCCTATTTCGCCTGGTGCTGACGAAGTAAATAAGTAGGATCAGAAATGCACAATACACGCCGTTGAGCTTGGTGATCGTCGTGAAAAGCAAACACACACCCGACACCACCGCCAGAGGAACGCTCTTTCTCTTGAGAGCAAGGACGAACAGATACAGAGTCAAGACCGTCATCGCCGCACTTGCAACGTCGTTCATGACAAAGTAACTGGCGAAGGAGAACAGCGGGCTCAAGGATATGAACAGTCCTGCGACGAAACCAACCCTATGGCCGAACAGCTCCTTCGCCAGTAGGTACGTACAGACGACAACCATCTCGAAGTAGAGAAACGGAACTAGGGCAGAGACGACATAACCTCTGGGGATGATCTTGTAGAAGACGGCCCACACAGCCGCCAGCAGTGGTGTCTCCATTCGCCTGAGCAAACCCCGCGACAGGAAGGGAAGGAATCCCTTCTGCAGCATGGCCCGTCCCCAGTCCATGTAGGTGTACCGCGCGTCCGTGGGCTGGAGGTTGTAGCCGAAGACACCATGACCGATCAGATGTTGCAGCAAAGGTATCAGGACTAGTATGACCAGCCCGTACTTATCGATCACTCTGTCGGCGAGATCGAGGAGATCAGGTCTCGCCCTGCCAACCAATCCGCGGAGCGGGAACCACAGGACTACCAGAAGGATGGAAAGGACCATCTGCGCAATCAGACACGCTCTCACAAAAGGGTCAGAGAGAGGGGTATCCCAATACAGGGTGGGCGTCAGGTTCAGGAAGAAGAGGATCTGATAGGCCAGAAAGGAAAGGATGATCAAGAAGGGAGCGAAGTGACGATAGCTGTCCTTGGCACGAACGTAGATGTAGGCCAGCGAGAAAACGGCGAGGATGGCGATGACGAAGCGATTGTCATAGAGAACTATGTGGACCTCCTGGAGAAGATTTGGATGCCAGTCCACCACCTTTCCCCCAAGAATTTCCGCACTGACCCGGCTGTCAGCCGTCGGCCATTCCCTCTCGGTGTACATGATGAGCTCGTGCAGGGTGAAGGTTATGGTGTCTTGTCCGAACAACAGTGTGATGAGAGCATCTCGGGGAACCGTGGCCGTCAGCAGGGCTTCGTCGTCGGAAATCCACTGGAGCGAAGCACCCTGACCCTCAGTGACGGTCACCGTGGCGGCGTGCGCTTCATCCAATCCCACGACTCGGACCTGAGCCTGGATGACTCGCTTGGGGGCGGGGAAGACGAACAGGAGAGCCAGCAGCACGACCACGGCCACTGTCGCAATGGCGTACCTGGCTTCGCTTCTACCCCAAGGTGCGGCTGATACGAAACCTCTCATCGGTGACTCCCGATCAGGACAATAGGCGGCGGATCGAGTACTCGTCCTCAGCCTCATAGGCGAAGTTCCTGATCATCTCGCCCAGCAGCCCGATGGAGGCCATTTGCACCCCGACGATCAATAAGGTTATCCCCAGGAAGAGCAGCGGCCGCCAGCCAATGCCCTCGCCGGAGAGCCACAGGCCAGCAAGATACAGAGAGATGACAAGACCGAACAAGGACAGCACTGCCCCGATGGTGCCGAACAAGTGCATGGGGCGCTTGAGGAAGTAGGTCAGGAACAGCACACTCAAAAAGTCCAGGAAACTTCGTCCCAGCCGCTCGAACCCGTATTTCGACCGGCCGTAGCGCCTTGGACGGTGCACCACCTGCTCCTCACCCACGCGATATCCCCGCCAGTGAGCCAGCACAGGTATGAAACGATGCAACTCGCCATACAGCTTCAGCTCCTGTGCGACCTCTCGGCGGTACGCCTTGAACCCGCAGTTGAGGTCGTGCAACTTCACCCCGGTTAGCAGGGCAACAGCCAGGTTGGCGACCTTCGAAGGCACCCTCTTTGAAAGCGAATCCTGACGCTTGTATCTCCAGGCTACGACCAGATCGTAGTCCTCATCCAAGCGGTTCAGCAGGCCCGGGATCTCTGACGGATCATCCTGCAAGTCGGCGTCCAAGGTGACTATGACATCTCCATCAGCGTGCTTGAAACCAGCCGCTAGCGCAGAGGTTTTCCCAAAATTGCGGCGGAACTGGATGACCTGAATGTGACGAGGATCCTCTTCATAAAGCGCCTCCAACACGTCGAAGGAATTGTCCTGGCTGCCATCATCCACGAAGATGATCTCATACTCCCTGCTCAGGTCCTCTAAGACGTCGTGAAGGCTGGAATACAGAGGACGTATACTCTCCTCTTCGTCCAGTACAGGAATCACCACCGAGAGATCAATGTGGCGTTCCGAACTCACTCGTCCCTCTCCGCCTCGGCGCCTGCCTCCTAGCATGTGTATGCCCTCATCCCTCTACGTCTATGGAACTCAACAGGATCTTGTCGTCGACCATCTGCCCGCCATCGCCAACCACGGGGAGCCGTTGCCCCGTAGCCAGCACATACATCCCTGCTTTAATCTGGTACGGGCCCGGTGACGCGTCAGGGTCGATACTGAACTCGTACTCGTCCCTCACAACCTCCCCCTCTTCCCAGAAGGAGGTGGGATAGAACCCGCCCTGCGGCTGGTTGTCCTTCTGACCCCAAATCCTCCCCGATTGATCCACCAAGTGGACGAAGACCGTATAATCCTCATCCATCCGCTTCACGGCTTCCCAGTACAAGACAACGCGGACCGTCCCACCTGGGACGGGGTCCGTCACCTCAATATCGTGCCCCCGCAAGATGACCTTGCTGTCCAGATTGAAGGCCGAGCTGCGCTGAGGCGTGTGTGGCTCCTCAAAGCTCTCGCCGACACGGAGATAGTGCACAGCGATCCTATCCCCCCGAGGCTGCATCTCCGCATCCCAGACGGGGAGATGCTCCATGGTCTCTGGGAGATACATCCCCACATCGAGCCGATACCGTCCGGGAGGGACGTCAATCGGAAGT
>SDBS01006784.1_pt1 | contig 11124 bp, 10 predicted proteins | sample 2277091 | NCBI WGS metagenome assembly SDBS01 (sample SAMN10404972, study PRJNA504765) | marine sediment metagenome | isolation source: marine sediment core GS10_PC15, 163 cmbsf | place: Arctic Ocean: Southern Knipovich Ridge | collected 2010 | reverse complement strand
TCACGCCGCCCACCCGCCGACAATCCCCCTCGCCCCTCCACCAGCCGCAGGGGACGCAGACTAATTCTTTTTCCGCCTGGTCGGTCCCCGGGAGGTCGGCCCTAAACTCGGCGACACACGAATGCCCGTCGTTTCTATTGTGGACTTGGCTGGCCATCACCCCGCGGGAGTCGGCAAAAAGAATAAACTCTTGCTTATCCTTGACCCGAATGGTAAAAACCCAATGGGCGGAGCGGGTATGGGCGGGAGCCTTCATCAGCTGGACGTATTTCAAGCCCTTCAGGCGGGACTCGTAAAAGTCGACGTTTTCTCTAACTCTCTCCAGGTTCTGGTCTATATACCCGAGGTTGCTGAGGCCAATGGTGGCGCTGATATCGTTCATGTGAAATTTATAGCCCCACTCCGGGATGTCTTTTTCCAAGCGGAAATCTTTACCGTTGGTCCGGGCCAATCGGTCGATCCCGTACCAGCGCAGGAGTTTGGCCCTTTCGTAAAGCTCCTTAGTGGGTAAAAATATTAAACCTCCGTCCCCGGTGGTCAAGTGCTTAATGGCCTGCAGGCTAAAGACGCAAATGCTCTCGGAGAGGCCGCAGTGGGCGCCCAATCTTTTCCCTAGAAACTCGGCCCCAAAAGAGTGTGCGCAATCTTCAACCAAGAAAGGGCTGGTCCCGGTTCGTTTTAGATATTCGTAACGTAAGACGTTGACCGTGTCAATATCCAATGGGCTTCCACCCCAGTGCACAAAAAACATGCCTTTTATACTGTCGTCCCCGGCCAGTTTCTTTTGCAAATCAAAAAGGCATATATTACCGGTCCCGGGGTCGGTGTCCACCCACTTGATTTTAAGGCTGCTGGCCAGTATGCTGGCCACCGTGGCAAAACAAGTGAGCGGAGAGCACAACACGGTCCCCTCTATTTCAGACCCCAGGGGAAAACCCAGCCGCGCGGCCAAGGTCAGACCGGAGGTGGCCGAGTTTAGGGTGAGAATGTAGGGGTAGCCGAACCAATTCTTGAGGGCGGCTTCGAATTCTTCCACTTTTTTACCCTGGGTAATGGACCCTGAATGAAGGACCGGGTCCAAGTCCTGGGTGACCGTCGGGCTCATAAATACTTTGAATAATGATAGCCTCTTTTCGTTTTCAGACATTTTTTATTATTATGTTCTTTTGTTTAAACTATAGTCCGAGGATAAATCTTAACTTATTTAAAGGTGTCGTTTCACCTAATAAAATGGATTATCGTAAATTAACCGAAGCCATGCGCTTTGCCGTATATAAACATCGCCTGCAAAAAAGAAAGAACGACAACGCCGCTTATATTATCCACCCCTTCGGGGTAGAAGAAAAGTTAGAAAAAGCCGGGGTAAAAGACGTCGATATTCTTTGTGCCGCTATATTGCACGACACGGTAGAAGATACTGAAACTACCCTTGAGGAAATCGAAAGCCAATTTGGGGAAAACGTAAGGGAAATGGTAAATGACGTCACCGACGATAAGAGTTTGCCCAAGCACGAACGGAAACTACGACAAATTGAAAAAGTTGATTTTATAGCCGAGGGATCGCTCCTGATTAAATTGGCCGATAAACTGGACAACTTGCAGGACATTCTCGAGTACCCTCCCATAAATTGGAATAACGAGCGGGTCTCGGGCTATATAATTTGGTCTCGGGCCGTGACTGAGAAAATCAGAAATAGAGCCCATTTTCACTTCCAAAACAATCATTGTTTTTCTTACTTGTTGGGCGAGCTGGAAAAAATATATGAGAAAAGTGGAGTATCCCAAAGCGGAATGACTTTGGAAAAATACATAGAAATGATGAAAATTTAAGATTAGAGGAAAAATAATTTAAAGATTCCTTTAATAAATTTAAAAATGGAAAACCCTCCCGATACATACCCGTCAACGGGGACTTTAATTGACGATTCGTCAATAGATGGGCCCTACACGCCCGTACCGCGCTCATCCGTTCGGACGGCCCGTCCCGTTGTCGAGGAATTAGTTAACGCCCCGCCGATACATGGGCCCGAGCGGATGATACCCATAAAGCAACCCGGGCCTAGCGTTCCGCCGGAAGGGCCGGAATTCAACTACCAGCCCGCCCCGGGCCAATGGAACTACGAAACACCGAACGACACGCTCAAGAGCCTGCAGGCGCGCCCCATCGTCGGCTACACGGCGCCCAAGAGCGTCACCCCAGGCAACAACCGAGGAGGAATTTATAGCAAATATAACGACCGACCCGGGGACAGCGGAACTAGCGCCTATCAAACCACCGGCAAACATCCCACCCTTAATTACGGCTTCAATAAGGCCTACGACGTCAAGCCCTGCGTGATGTGCGGGCAGCCGCTGGATCAGTGCGCCTGCGCCGTCAAAAGCAGCCTCCCTAACAGCAGCCGGTAAACAAAAAAATCTATTTAAAGCTTCCGGAAGCTTTAAATAAAAACTAAAGAGAGCCAGGAATGTACTATCCCGAGATGGAAATTGAACGAAGGGGCGATACTTTCACCGCCAGGGTGAAGCCACTTGACCTTGATGAAATTTCGGCTTTTAAATACTTCAAGGTAAATCACAGAATAACTCATAACAACAAAATAAGTCTTAGGGAGTTGTTCGAGATTTTAGATAAAAAAGAATACAAGGACCAGCACGCAGAGGAACTTTGGAACTTTTTCGCTAAAAATCACGAGCTCATGATTGGTCCCCACATTATTAGGCACTTGGAAGTTAAGCACAAAGATGGGGCGAATATCCATTTACGTATTTTAGCCAACCAAGATGCTTATTGGGCTTGGGAAAGCAACAGTGATTATCGGCCCACCGTCCCGGTTAAAAGGTTACAATATTGCGAGCTCACACTGGAAGGAGACTTTAAAAACGAAGATTTAATTTTGAACTACGAACTAGGTTTCTTATCTGGAGAATTACAAGATATATACGACAGGGTCCAACTTAAAAGCGACGCCTCGGACGGGTCTTTGCTTACCTATGTAGGAGGAGGAGTTGGAAAAATATATGCGAACAACCACGTTGACCCCACAGAACGAGAAAAAGAATACGCACCCGTGGATATAGACAGAAAAATCTACTATAGAAAAAAGGTCCCCGGGGAAGGAGAAGACACATTTAAAACCCTGGAAGCCGTCGAAGAGGCCCGGCGTCTTTTGGAACAAGATCTGGCCAATTACAAACGATTGACCAGCTGAAAAATAAAAAATTATTTAAAGCTTCCGGAAACTTCAAATAAAAAAATTGGATTGGCGAGAATGGAAATTGAACGAAGAGATAAATTTGCGGCCCAAGTGAAGCCACTTCACCTCGACGACATTACAGTTTTTAGATACGTCAAGTTTGAACATAGAATAACTCATATCAACAAAATAAGATTAATGACGCTGCTCTCTTTTATACACGATAGCGAATGGAAAAGTAAAATTACGGATTTTGCAACGAAAAACCCAGACAGTAGCCTGATCCCCCTAATTATTAAAAATTTAAATGTTAAGCACAAAGACGGGAAGAATATACTTTTGCGTATTTCCGCCACTGGGAAGGTTTATTGGAATTGGGAAAGTAATAGCAAAATTAGGCCCACCATCCCAGTTGGTATTGTGGTATATAGCGAACTCATACTTGAAGGAGACTTCGAAAATGAAGATTTAATTTTGAACTACGAAATAGGCTTTTTACCCCAAGAACTGGAAAATGCGGGCATATTGCACATAATCCCAATTAAAAGCGACGCCACGGACGGATCCTTACTTACCTCCATGGGGGGAGCAATTGGAAAAGTATCTCCGCCCCACCGCGACGGTCTCTCGGAAAGGGAAATGGAGTACCCGCTCGTTGAGCTTAGCAGGGAAATACGTTGGGAAATGGATGACACGCTCGGATATAGGGCCGCCGTCAAAGAAGCCCGACGGCTCCTGGAAAAAGATCTGGCTAATTACAATCTATTGACGAGCTGAAAAAACAAAAAATTATTTAAAGTTTCCGGAAACTTTAAATAAACAGAATGGAAATCGAACGAAAGGGAAACACTTTCACCGCTAAGGTGAGGCCGCTCCACCTCGATGAAATTACGGCTTTTAAATATCTCAAGGTAAATCGCGGAATGACTCATCAAGACAGAATCGGCCTTAAAAATCTGGCCAATATTATATATAACAAGGAAGACCTCAAAGCTAAATTTTTGGAATTTTTAGAAGAAAACCCAAATATTGCCTTTACCCCCGAAATTATTAGAAATTTAGAAATTAAGCACAAAGACGGCACGAATATCCCTTTACGTATTTCAGCCGACGGGAGGGTTTATTGGGCGTGGGAAAGTAACAGCGATTACCGACCCACTATACCAGTTAGGAAATTAGTATTTTGTTATATAAAACTGGAAGGAGACTTTAAAAATGAAGATTTAATTTTGAACTACGAAATGGGTTTCTTACCTAGAGAATTAGAAGTTATATACTTTGACGTTCCAACTAAAAGTGATGCCACGGACGGGTCTTTACTTACCTCCATGGGAGGGACCATTGGAAAACGCTATATGAACAACCATGTTGACCCTGTAGAACGAGAAATGGAATACTTACCCGTGGAGATACATAAAAATATTTTCCAAGGGCATTCTCAGGTAGAGGGCGTTTTAAAAATAACGGTTTCGGGCCACGACGTCCGAGAATCTTTCGATCGATTTCCCTATCACCACCCCGAACGCCCCGAGGAATGGATAATAATTCAAACTTACCCGCCTCAAATGGATTTTAAGGTTAGATCTTCCGATTTAGAAAATTCTAAGGCCTGGCTCGAGGAAAATACTAATTCCAGAGCGACCCGAGCGGAAAAAATGTTTGAAATTATGGACCCCACTCCGGAAGCCGTCGAAAAAGCCCGACAGAGCCTGGAAAAAGAACTTGTTAATTACAAACTATTGACCAGCTGAAAAAAATAAAAACACCTGAGGAAACTTAAAACGAAAGGTCGTTTTAAGCTTCGACCTTTACTTGGCCGCTAATAAATCATAAATAAAAACGCCCCGCGAAGAAGGTTCGGTTTCATTCAAGTCGCTAATGTTCCTCTCGGACACCTGAAGGATCTTGGTGTTTTTCTGGAGCGAGTCCAGAACCACGATCTCGGTCCCTTTCGTGAACTCGTACTCGGAGGGGATGTTTACCTCGACGGCGGCGAAAATATCCAAGGTGCCCTCGACGGGCAGTTTTTGGTAGTCCTTTTCCTTGTGGTCCATGCGCACCACCATTAGGTCGTGGAGCATCCCCTCCACCGACCTGCCCAAAAGTAAAAGGCCGCAGAGCATGCGGTCGTAGGATATTCCTCTGGGGTGGCAAAATTTTGCAATTTTGTAGATTTCGTCCAATATTCCCTCCTTAAATTCTTTGACCGCGGTTTCCCTCTTCGCGTCCTCCAGATAATCGGGCCGCAGTTCTCGGGCGAGGTCCACTATTTTTTTGAGCATGTATAAATTGTAAAATTCGGAGTTGATCTCCTCCTCTATTTTTTTAAATTCCTTCAGAAAGGCGTAAAAGCTCTTGTGGATGCTCTTATATTTTTGGGGCTCCATCGGCAGGACGATCAGGCTCTGGATCAGGTCGATCCCGAAATGGTCCAGATTCTCGAAGGTCGGCGAGCCCGGGTTGAAATCCTCCAACAACTCCAGCACCTCGTCGGCGGCCGGCGCGTCCTCGTAATCGTCCCAGCCGGATTCCCAGTCCAATTTCAGCTCTGAAAAAATATTTTTGACGATGCGCCTTAAGGTCCGGCTGGTGTGATTGTCGCGGTACAATTTTAAATCCTGGGTCACCGAGATCAGGAAAAGTTTAGGGTCGGAAACCCAATCGAAGCGGTCCGTCATAAATCCAACGTCGGTGTGGGCCAGGGTGTTCCAAAAAGGCTCGTCCCTCATGTCGTCGATATAACTAAAGCCGAAATCAATAATGACCGCATAATAACCGTAGGTCGGCACGCAAAATTGATTGTCCTCGTCGATCACGTAGACCAGCACCACGTCTTCGGGGCACCTGCGCAGAATGATATTATTAGAGTGCAGGTCGTAGTGGGAAAATTTTTTATCGCGCTGGGCCAATAATATAGCCAGCAGGACCTGCTTAATAATGGAGTAAACTATCTCGTCCCTTATTTGCCTCGACTTGATGTGATTTAAAAATTTGTAGCCGGGAATGTGCTCTATCAGCAGGACTTCTTTGTCGATAGGGTAGGCGTCCTCTATTTTAAAAGGGTTCCCTTCTCGCTTAATTTTAGGGTCGACCTGGCAATCGATCGTCCCGTAGGACCGACAAAAATGAGGGCAGTAATTCGCCAAGGAGTTTAAACCTTTCATCACCAAGGCCTCGTGCACGGCCAGGTGGTTGATATGCTGGGAGAGCTTGAAAACAAACACCTGGTCCGAGTCTCCCCTCAAGGTCAAGGAGCCCACGATTCCTTGCTTCCCCTGCCGGTTGAAAATGGTTTCGAAAGCGAGCCACGAATTTATCTCCCCCTTTTTGTTTTTTTGATACTTGTCTAAAAGCTGAAAATAGCTCACATTATTTTGCGTCAACACACTCATTTTAGATTGGGAAGTCTTTTCCTTAATTCAACTTAAGAACTTTTCGACAAACTCGCTTTAAAGTTTGAGCGTATCAAAATAAAATGTCAGAAACGAGCCAACGAAAGGGGCGCCAGGAGGGTAAGGGGAAAAAGGACGTTCCCCAAAAGAAGCCCGAGCTAAAGCGGCAAAATAGCGGAACTTTGCGCAAATACCGGGACGTCTATGAAGGCGTGCAAAAAGAGCAAAACGAAAAGAGCCTCAGCGACCGACTAGAAAAGTTAACTACCAAGGAGAAAAATCCCCCGGGGAAGACTAAAAAGGAGCGCAAAAAAACCGCCGCCGAGGTGAAGCCGAAAAGGCAGCTGAATTCTTATCAGCTGTTCTTCAAAGAAAAGCGCCTGGCGGGGAAAACGCCGTCCGAGATAGGGGTCCTCTGGAAGGCCCAAAAAGAAAAAGAAAAATGAAGTAATAATTTTGTTTATAATGGAAGAGTCCTCCATTATAAAGAGTCTTTCTCTTCAGCCGCGGTGGTTATTTTTTCCAGGATCTCGCCCTGTAAATCCTCCGCGCTCTTCCCCTCCCCGGAAACGCCGAAAATTTGGGCCAACTCCGATAGGGTGTGAATAGTGAAAATTTTATCTTCCGGTCTTACGGAGCCAGTGACCACCTTGAATTTATCGAGTTCTGAAATATACTGAAGAACCAGCTTAAAATTTTCCATTAGTTCTTCCTCCGTTTTAACCTTTCCGTTGCTACGAGTAGTAATTCCGCACAGCCTGGCCTTGTGCCGAAGGCGCCGCCCCTGGTCCCCAGATCCGTTGGGGCTCTTCTGCAGGAGGGCGTAAAGTTGCTGGGAAATTAATTCTTTGTTGATTTCAATCTCCCGCAGCCGAGGGTCCTCCCTTTCCGACCGCGGCTCGGGCGAAGCCGCCGGGGCGCCGGGGGGCGAAGACGACTTTTCTATAATGTGCGGGGTCAAATTAAAATTTTGCAGCTGAGATTCATAATTACAATCCCTTCTTTTCCTATATTTCCGATTGGGGCTCGTCTCGGACATAATTATTTTAAAGGATTGCGCTCACTCTTTAAAATGTTAACATCCGAAATCGACCAGTTCCTAAAAGACAACCCGCTTCCCAAAGACGCGGAGGGGATTATAAGGTTTAGAGGAAAGAATATTGAGGAATTGTCCCTGGACGAAATGGTGGGCGTGGTTAATGACTTTTCCCAGTCGACGGGCCTCCGCTTCGGGTGCCTCGGGAGGATGGCCCAAGAATTTCCCGAAAGAATGATCGAGTTCGTCGAAGGCTTCCGAAACGCCTATCTTTTTTCCGGCTCCGACGGCCTGGAAAATATTCTTAAATTTATAGCCCTGGAGTGCCCCAATATACACGTGGCGACCCGATACCAAGTCGTTCTGGCCTTGTTTCATACGGCCGAAAGAACCATTAAAAAAGAGCCCGAGGACGAGATCGAGGACCTGTGCGAATTCAACCTCGTCCGCCTGAAAAAAGCAGGCGACGTCCTGGGGGATTTTTGCGAGAGCTCATTCGCGGAGCTGCCCTCTCCCTCAAAAATTGAAGCAGTTTTCAAGTTTCTAAAAAATTCTTATTTTTTCCGACACTTCGACCGGTTTATTAAAATCTTTATCGAGCTCCCCCAGCTCAAAAGCGACTACAAATATAAGGCCCTGCTGGGAATAGAAAAACAGGCCCAGCCGCTCAAAGAACTCGGGAATCTGCTGTGGAAGCGGCACTCGAAGAAAATAGGGGCCGAAGACCCCCCGGCGGAGCCGCCGGAAGAAAACTCCCCCTCCGAGCCGGGCGATTTTATCGAGGAGCACGTGATAAGGGAGGAAGTCTTCAGGTACGTGATCCACCCCGAATTTTTGGATTACCGGCGCGACCTGGACCAAGCCGTGCTCGGAATGTTCGTTCATTTCTTGGCCCAGGACGACGTCGAACTTAATTATCGTATCCTCGCCGCTCAAAACAGCCTGGTTAAACCTTATATTTCCGAACGGGACCAGGAGACGGCCCAGGGCGTTCTCCTCGAATTTATCTCCGAGGACAAGCGGGGCGAGCTCACCGACCAACAGTCGGCCGACATAGCCGACGTCTTGTTGCAGTACGGCGACGAAGAAGTTAAAAAGGAGGCCCGGGCCATGATCAAACACTTGGGCTTTAAAAATTCTAAGGGGCGCACCCTTTTCGATAATGCGCAAAATGTGCACACCCACGAAATTGAGGAAAGCGTGATAGAAATTCTGGAGCACCTCACTAAATTGCCCTTGTATAAAATAGAGGGCGTCCCGGTCGACTACGAATACGTGTACAAAGACATCCGAAAGAAACTCAAAGAGGCCGAATTTTTCCAAGAAAAAGAAAACCGAGACGACGTCAAGGTCTCCCTCAACCGCGTATATATCGACCGAGCCCTCTACAGCAAAATGAGCTGCACCCTGGAAAGCATTTTGCTCCGGGTCTGGTCCTACATCCAAAAACACGAGCACCAAGAAGAGCTCTTCAAAAGGCTGATCCAAGAATTGGTCGACATGGCCGGCTGGTGCTCCTCCGGCTACGCCTTTCGCCTGCTGAACACCCTTTCCGGCTTCGGCGAGTTTAGCATCAAGATAGGTTGGGCCGACCAAATTACGGCCAACTTTTCCGGCCGCTTCACGGCCAAGATCAACGCGATCTCCGACGAGGACGAGAGGAGCGACATCATTACTGGTTTTACCTGCAGCATGGAAGAGGACCCGCTCCTGAGGCGGAAATTCCTGACTTTCTTTATGAAAAATATGCCCTACATCCGAGAGGAAATGTGGATCGAGTTTAAGGAGTACATCGACGACGCTTCATTTGATCTCGCGTTCCGTAAAGCCATCGCCCAGGTGGTGGAAGGCATCGCCCTCGACTCCGGCATCAAGACCGCGATCAAAAAACAGAAACTAAAAGAAGAAAAAATGCGTGTAATAAATGACCGCGCAACAAAAAACGATGATGATACCTTGCCCGGCGATAGATGGGGGACGCGCGTGGAGGGATCCGGTTAGGATGGCCCGGAGTCAGGGGAAACTGGCTTTAGACAAAGCGGAAGCCGAGCTCCCAAAGCATAATCCCCGGCTGACCGAGGCCATCAACCTGCAGAACGTGGGCGCCGTGAGATTCGGCATCGCCAATAAAATAAACTACAACCGCCCTTATTACCCCACTCTCGACGAAGTGACCGCGGTGGTGACCGACTTTGATACTTTTCCTTACCCCCGTTACTTCAGGGGGAATTACATGGATTCCGAGCCGCGAGTTTTCGAGCGGGAAGCCGGCTTTCGGACGCGGCAGGACAACTGCTACCGACAATTTTGTCCGGTGGAGTATACTCGGCCTCAGTTTTGTTGGCAAAACAGCTGCAGTGTGACCCTTCCTTGCCGTCCAAAGGAACAAGCTGAGTATGCTTCTAAGATCGAATTTGACCTTATCCAAAGGCGGGGTTGTGTTCCCACTTATAGATAACTCAAAGCAGGTTATAAAAACAATGATTGTTTTTATAACTTTAATTCACCCATACCTCCGATCATTTTTTCGTATTCATCGTCGGGAAGGTAATTCCAAGTGGTACCGTCTCTACAATATGTTTTAGTTCGGCAAGCTTGACCTACCCTTTGTAACGACAGTCCGGTGGCTTCCGCTGCCTCTGAAGTTGATTTATAAATTTTAGTAGTTTGGTCGGGTAAAATTTGGATCACCTTCTTACGGTTACAATTTTCATGTCTGTGTTGGGCATTTTGGCTTTGAGTTACCCACTCCAGATTTTTTACATTATTGTTAAACCGATTTGAGTCTTTGTGATTGACTACATATTTTTTCCCATCTTCCAGTTTAGGAATATAAGTTTGGGCCACAAGAATATGAACTCGATAGCAAGCTGCTTTTTTATTTTTCCGTAAAGAAACTATTTTATACCCACTATGCTCTGAGCAAGTCAATAATCGCTCGGTTAGTTCGGAATAAACTCCACCAACCCTATCGATGAGATAATCATTGTCGAAATCTGGTATATATTCAAAATCGGTCAAATCGATTTCTTCTTGGGGTTTTTCTTCTTCGGCGAAGCGCCACTTGTAATATCCAGCGGTTAGGCGAAAGGGTTTTTTATGACAACACCCGGAAATAGTGACTTTATTGATGCCAGTTTCTCGTTCCGCCTCAGCAACACTTTCGTACCAACAAAGCGAATTACCTTCTAAATCGAACTGAATCACAGCTTTGTGCACAGTTTTCTTAGTTTCCAGCTCGGCGTAACGGTGACGCACATTCTCGCCGCAGGTAGCCCACTCGAGGTTGCTAAGATTATTATTGATTTTGTTACCATCTTTGTGGTTGACGCTCTCTTTATTTTCGGGGTTAGGGATAAAAACTTCGGCCACTAGGCGGTGAACTAGAAAAGAAGCTCTTACCTTGGGTTCGGTATAAAGACTGAGGCGCAAATAACCCCCGTAAGTGGTGGTCGGCTTCAATATTTTATCGTCCTTATTCTTAATTTGACCGCCCTCGGAG
>SDBS01006783.1_pt1 | contig 11124 bp, 11 predicted proteins | sample 2277091 | NCBI WGS metagenome assembly SDBS01 (sample SAMN10404972, study PRJNA504765) | marine sediment metagenome | isolation source: marine sediment core GS10_PC15, 163 cmbsf | place: Arctic Ocean: Southern Knipovich Ridge | collected 2010 | reverse complement strand
TTCTTAAGAGTATTCCTTATGGGGAGACCAGAAGTTATAAGGATCAGAGTTTGGCTTTGGATAATCCGGATGCCGTGCGTGCTGTAGCGCGGGCAAATGGGCAGAACCGCCTTGCCATAATTATTCCCTGTCATAGAGTTATCGGTAGTAATGGCGAGCTGACAGGTTATGGCGGCGGACTTTGGCGGAAGAAATACCTGTTGGATCTGGAATCAAGATATATGCTATAATTTAAATTGATGGGTCTTCTTATGAACAGATATATAGACCAACTTAATCAAAAATATGGCATTAATGGTCATATTCTATTTAAAGCAATGACAGATGATTATCCACCCTGCGCGATATTAAAATCTGACTTCAGTACATGCGAAATCTCTTTATACGGGGCACATGTTCTTTCTTTTGTTCCGACTGACTCCGTTGATTTACTCTGGCTAAGTCCAAAGGCTGTTTATAAGCGGGGCAAAGCTATAAGAGGCGGCATTCCAATTTGCTGGCCATGGTTCGGACCTAACGCTGTAGATAGAACGCTGCCGACTCATGGATTTGCCAGGATTTCAGAATGGCAGGTAAGTGACAGCGGTATTAATCAAAATGATGTGCCATTTATTAAATTCTGTCTGCAATCAGATGAAGAGAGCAAAAAATACTGGCCCTGCAAATTTCATCTCGAAGTGACAGTTATGGCTTCCGGCAGTCTTTCAGTTTCTTTAACCACTTTTAACAAAGATTTTCAAGAAATGACAATTTCTAACGCTCTTCATTCATATTTCAACATCAGCAGTATAAATGATATTGAAATTACGGGAATTGAAAATACTGAATATATTGACAGTACTGATAATGATAAGAAGAAATTACAAAAAGGCCCGCTTCGTATTTCAGGGGAAGTAGATAGAGATTATATCAACACAGAAAATGATTGTTTCATATCAGACCCTGGCCTGAATAGAATAATATGTATTAGTAAACAGAATAGTAAAACAACTGTTGTATGGAATCCCTGGATCAAAAAAGGCAATGCGTTAGCGGATTTTGGTCATAATGGTTTCGAAAAAATGGTCTGTATAGAAACGGCCAATGCAGTTAATAACACCATTACTCTTAAACCTGGCGGCCGGCATACAGTGAGCACAAATATTCAACAATCTCTCTGGAAATAACCCGGCGGCTGCTTAATACAGCCGGCATGCCGGATCTTTTCTTTAAAAGAGAGCCCGTAATGAGACAATGAGGTCTAAAATACCTGCTGGGCGAAAACATTCTGCATGAAGTAGAGAGAGACGTAGGAAACTACTGCAGCAATTACGGGAGTGGCGATCCAGCCGGAAGCGATTTTTCCTAAAATAGTGTAATTTACATTTCTGCCCTTTTTAGCCAGGCTTATGCCGATAACGCCGCCCACAATTGATTGTGAGCTCGACACCGGTACCAGGGGAAAAGAGGGGAGACCGTGAGAGACTAATAATAGTTTCAACCCTTCAGACGCAAAGAGAAAGAGCACAATTGAGCTGGAGAGAACCACAATAAAAGCGGTTATTGGCGAGAGCTTATAAATGCTCGCCCCTACAGTCATCATTACTTTTTTGGAATATGTGAAAACCCCCACAGCTATGGCCAGGCCGCCGAGCAGGAACAATTGTTCTACGCTTGAAAGGGTAAATAAGTTGGCTACATTCAAATCTTTGAAAGGGGAAGTGAGAGTAAATACACCCATTACATTGGCTATATTATTGGCCCCCAGGCTGTATGAACCAAAGGCCCCGGCAACAATAAGCCCGGTTCTGGTAAGACCATCCAGACGAATCAGGTGTATATTAGTCTTTTTGAGGAAAAAGGTTACCAGGAAGTATAGTAAGAAGGCTATGACTGCTGTAAGAACCGGAGAGAAGACCCAGGTTCCCATTATTTTGTACAGCGAACTTAAGTTAATGCCGGTTTTGGCAAATATATTCCAGCCGATTATGGCGCCCACTATGGCCTGTGATGTGGATACGGGCAGGGCCAATTTGGTCATCCAGTATACGGAGAAGGCGGCGGCTAATGCTATGGTAAATGCGCCGGCGATTTTGTTAATGGAGCCAAGTTTTCCCAGTGTATGGGAGGCACCGCTGCCGCTGATTACCGCACCGAGGATAACGAAGATACTGCAAATCAGGGCCGCTCTCTTGAATTTAACCATTTTGGTGCCGACGGCTGTACCCCAGACATTAGCCGCATCATTAGCCCCTAGGGACCAGCCTAAAAAGAGACCGCTGGAAAGAAAGAATAGTATAGCAAACATCAGGTAGTCCTCATTATATGGCGCGTTTTATAGCGTAAACAGAGAGCCTTTCACCCACGGATTCGGCTTCATCAGCCAGGCCCGAAATCCTTTCGGAAAAGTATCTAATATGGACCTTTCTGCTGAAGGTCTCGATCTGATCAGATTGAAAGGCCTTTCTCTTTATCTGTTCCTCGATCTTGTCAGCCTCATGCTCCCAGAAAAACACCTTGACAAGGTAATCGTTGACCTTGCTGAACTCGCAGAAAAAAGCCCGTGAGGCGCCGATCAATTCACAAACCGCCTTTACCGAGGTCTCGGCAAGCTCAATGAAATCATCTTTTAAGAAAGGATATATTATCGGAGTCTCTATTGAGAAATGGCTAACTACCTTTTTAGTAAGATCAATTACATTATCGAGATTCTCAATCAGCCCCAACACATCTCCCCTGGAATCGGGAAGCAGCGAATATGAATAGAGTTTACGCTTTATGTCCCGTCGCACTTCATCGGAGTCATGTTCCAGTTGATCGATTTCCTTGCATTTATCCTCGAATCTTTCCATCCGCTCATTGAAGTAATCTTTTAAAGCCTGTTCAAAGAGCAGTCCCGCTCTCTGGATATTCTCTAAAAACTTCTCAATCTCTCCTTCAATTTCTTTTGTTTTAGATAGAAACAGCTTCATTATATTTTCTCCTCACTCATTCAGGGCTTAAGAGTTTAGAGAAACAGCATAGAATAAAAGAGTATTTATGTCCAATTAATAATCTTTATTTTAAAGATAAATTTGTTTTATCTTTAGCAAAGTGCGATAAATTATCTTGCCATATCCGGAAGCATAGAGGATAATATTAACCGGCAACTGTTCGTTATGGATGTTATAAAGTTAAAAGCCTTCTATACGGTGGCCATGCTGGGGAGTTTCAGCAGGGCAGCTGAGAAACTCTTCTTTACCCAGCCCGCAATAAGTTCACAGATCAAAGAGCTGGAAAATGAATATAATACTACTCTCTTTGAGAGAATCGGTAGAAATATTCGCTTAACGGAAGAGGGAAAAGCCCTGTTGCCCTATGCTGAATCGATTTTAAAAAGCTTTGAAGAATCCCAATTTGTCGTGGATAGTGTCGGGGATAAAAAACTGGGAAGTATTAAACTGGGAGCCAGCGCCCTGCCGGGAGTAAATTTGATGCCTGAATTTGTGGCTGAGTTCAGGAAACTCTTTCCGCTGATCAATTTTCAGATATCGGTAAACTATGCCTATCAGATACGCAAAATGGTTTTAAACAATGATCTGGATATGGGTCTGGTTGGTTCTATTGAGATGGGAGGGCAGGAAGAACAGCTGGTGGAGCAGACCCTGCTGAATGATCCCATAGTAGTTGTAGTGGGCAGAGAACACTCCTGGAGCACTAGAAACGAGATTACCTTAAGTGAGTTGAAAGAACAGCCTCTGATTCTTTCATTTAAGAGTACCATAACCAGGCAGGTTATTGAGAAGCAGTTTAGAAAATTTGATATACCTTTAAAGCTGGCTTTCGAGATCGGCAGCACTGAAGTAATCAAGAGAATGGTGGAATTAAACCTCGGTATATCGATTCTCTCCTTTTCATCGGTCAAGAAGGAGATCGCTGCCGGCTGGTTGAAGTCACTGGTGATCTCCGATTTAGATCTGTTCCGGAGGATTAATATTATCTATCATAAGGAGAAACTTTTCTCCTCAGCTCTAAAGCTCTTTATAGATTTCCTCCTGAGCAAGCATTCGGCAGTTCAGCTATAAACTAGGAACTGAAATACTCATTTAGCAGAGGCTGCAGTTTTTTGCGGGATTTGGAGAGATCTCCTTGAGAGAAGAAGGCTATGTTTTTTCCCGCGCTCTTTACCATTCCGGCATCGATTGTTTCCAGGCCTATTTTTAAGTCCAACAAAAATGAAACGGTTTTATCCTTCAATTGATCATCTGCGGAAAAGACCACCAGTTCCCTATTAAACTCCGGATCGGTGTAGGCGTTCATGGCCAGCAGGATATCGAGCTTTCTCGATTGAGCGTATTTAGAGAATTCCTCTACAATACCCGGATCCTTGTTAAGCCACTCTTTTACCGGCAGCAATACGGAACTGATGCCGAGTTTAACAGCGCCCATCTGCCATTCCTTATAATCCTTTCTTAATAGATCGGGCGTGTCCAGGGCTGAAGTGTTGAATTTCTCAGCCTGGAGTTTATTAAAAAGCTCGTTCTGGACGGCGCCGGTTATTTCAAAGAGCCGCTTGGCAACCTCTTCATCCTTTGGCGTTACTCTCTCTGCCTGCGGATCCAGATTAACCGTATCAAGCAGGATTGTGCCCAGGAGCAGCTCTGCGATTGCGGGGTCCGGAGGCACGGTGTCCAGGTTAATCATTTTTTCAGCCACTAACGTGGCGGCAGAACCCACCGGCTCAATCGTTCTCCCTTGGGAGGGTGTGTATAGCCCCTCATCTTTATGATGATCTACTATCTCTTCAACAGCACTCTCGAATTTCTCCTGGGATGAAGCGAGTATGTTATGATCAATCAGGGTTAGCTTTAATGAACCCCGGTCCTGCAGAGCCGCTAAAGATATTTGATCGATAAAAATCAGGTTTTCAATATTTATGCCGGTTTTTTCAAATAGGTAAACAGCCTCGGTGCGGAGTTTAAAGTCACCCCTGGGAATATTGATCAAGGGCAGATAGAGTTCTCCTGCCTTTTGCTTTGTTCGGGAAAGAAAGTAAGCGTATGCTACGGATGAAGCCATTGAATCCAGATCTGAGGCTTCATTACCTAGTACGCAGTGAAAAGTCAGATTACCTTCTATCTTGTTCTTTAGATCAATCAGATAACTGTTTATAGACATATTTATCTCCTTTTTTCGATTAAGGATTATTTATAATGGGGCAGGTGTCAAGATTGATCCCCCGGTATTTCCATAAAACCTTTTTATGATCTCGATAAAAAGATTTGATTGGATTTATTGAGGATAATGGTGTTCAATATTCATTGAAGAAAATCTTAGAAATCATAAAAAGGAGCAGAATTATGGGAGAGATAATTCCCAGATGGGAATGGCGTACCTTTGCCAAGAATATTGAATTGAAATTGGATCTGGCAAAGTACGAAAAAACCAGACATGTGGAAAGTGCCGAGGTTTATGTTCTTTCCACCATAGTCGATGAAAATCCCAAGATCAGGGATGACAAGATGGATGTTAAGTCCCTTCAGCAGGTTAATGAAGATGGCCTGGAGCAGTGGAAGCCGATAATGAAGGTTTCTTTCCCGATCAGCGCCGGGCAGTTGCGGGAAGTATACAAAATTTATCGTCTTTCACCACCTGAACTGAAAGGGAATGAATGTTCCTTTGCCGGGTTCATAGAGCTGGCAAAAAACAATAAACGGCTCATGGCAATAGATGTGGTGAAAATACGGGATCTCTACGATGTAGACGGCTGTATTGTGGAAAGCGCCACAGTCAAAGCCGACGGCCAGGAGTTTAAGACCGTGGCAGCCGAGGATCCTGATCCTGCAAAGGTAAAGGCCACAGTTGAAAAATTGGGCCTCTGGGGCAGGGAAAACATCAACTATGTTCAGGCTTTAAAGAGAATTAGAAAAAAAGAATTATAAGGAGGAAGTAGAATGAAACGTTTAATCTTATTGTTAGTGTTGGCCGGGGTTGCTGTAGGACCGGCATTCAGCGGCGCTCAAGCGGAAGAGGGATCAGCCTTTCCCGCAAAGCCGATAAAGCTTATGGTCTATACCAAGCCCGGCGGTTTGATCGATATCACTGCCAGGAAGTTTACCGACATCGCAAGCAAATATACTGACGCGACATTTGTAGTGGAGAATAAGGTAGGGGCCGGCGGTATCGTGGCTATGCAGGCTATCCTCGCCGGTAAGGCTGACGGATATACGCTCTTTGCAGCAACCAAGTCCAATGTTGCTAAAGTGGTTTCTACAGCTGCAGAAATCGATCTGATGGCTTTTAACTGGCTGGCTATGTTGATGGCTGACCCGGAATGTATTATCACCAACAGCAAGACGTCAATTAATACCTGGGAGCAGGTAGTGGCGGATGCCAAAGCCAGGAATGGAAAGCAGATCTGGCTGGGCCCGGCAGCCGGCGGTCTGGACCATGTTACCGCTATGAAGATATGGGAAAAGGCCGGTATAGAGGCCAAATGGGTACCCTTTGCCAGCGGCGGCAAGGCAGTAGCTGCTCTGCTGGGAGAGCAGGGAGTCGCCTATGTGGGAAATCCACGCGACATAGCGGGTAAACCCGATTTAAAGATCGCTGTTGTATCCTCGGCAAAACGGCTGGAACAGTTTCCTGATGTGCCGACTTTAAAAGAAATGGGTATCAAGGGACTGGATAGTGAAGTCATGTGGCGCGGTTTTGCCCTCAAAAAGGGAGTGCCTGCAGCAGTAGTAAAGTGGTATGACGATCTTATTGCTAAAGTAACAAAAGACGCAGAGTGGCGGGAGTTCTGGGAACCCTATGGGATCAAGATAGTACATTATAAAACCAAAGAATTTACTAAAATTATTGAGAATGATATCCAGGACTTCAAAAATTACTTAGAATAATAAATAGCTGGGGCTGTACTTAACGGGGCAGCCCCGGTTATACCGGGCAGCCCGGTTGATCTCTCTCCCTCTCACTGTGTTAGGTGGCAGACCCCTGTTGGACAGGGCAGGGTGTACTCTATTGAAGTGTGAAATATTCTAAGAGGCGGTAATAGCATGCAGATTCTTAACAGCATCAACAAAGGTTCCGGCCTGATGATCAGTGTCGGAATCTTACTTATCATTTTGGCCTTAGCAGCCCTCATTATCTTTAAATCGCCTAAAAAGAATTTCCTTGGTAGAATACTCATTCCCTTGGCCTTTATGGAAGTGGCTCTGTTGTTTTTTCTCATTTCCTTAAGTTTTCCCCAAAGAGATGAGGTGGGCCCGGCAATCGTACCGCGAATCTGGATTGCCGGACTTATCGCTTTAAACCTTTTTATTCTTATCAGGGCTCTTGCAGGATATGAAGAGCAGGATCCGAAAGCGGGTAGAATAGATAAGGTGCTCCTTTTTATAGGATTAACCATTATATACCTTTACCTGATCCAATATATCGGCTACTTCATCGGCACCTTTCTATTTATTATTGCCGGCATGTCCTTGCTCTCTTATAAAAAGGTCAAAGTAATGGTTGCCGTAGCCGGAGGCTGGCTGATTGTTTCCTATTTTGCATTTTATAAATTGCTGTATGTACCATTGCCTGTTGGCAAATTGATCGAACTAATCTTTTAAGGGGAGGCGGACGTGGAGTTGCTAACAAACCTGATAGAGGGTTTCGGCTATCTGGCCGGCTGGCAGCCGATAGTAGCAATTATTGTCGGGGTAATACTGGGAATAATTGCCGGGGCCATGCCCGGGCTTTCACCATCCATGGGCGTTGCCCTGCTGGTGCCCTTTACCTATAAAATGTCGCCGCAGATCGCTTTAATACTGCTGGTTTCCATTTATATTGCCGCCAATTACGGCGGCTCCATTACTGCGGTAACCATCAATACACCCGGGACTCCTTCGGCGGTGGTGACCTCATTCGACGGCTATCCCTTAACTCTTAAAGGGAAGCCGGGCGTAGCACTTGGCACCTCTTTAATCTCCTCAACTGTAGGCGGCATAATCGGTACAATAATCCTGATATTCTTCTCCGTTCCCCTGGCCAGGCTGGCAGTCAGGCTTCATCCCGCAGAATACTTTGCCCTGGCCATGTTCGGTCTTACCACGGTTGCCTCCCTGGGAGGCAGGAACTGGGCTAAAGCCTTTATTGCGGCCCTCTTTGGCCTGCTTATCAATACTGTCGGCATTGATCCTATTTCCGGTGTCAGCCGCTTTACCTTTGGTATGATCCGCCTCTTTGACGGTTTTGCCCTTATTCCGGCGCTGATAGGCTTATTCGCTTTGAGCGAGGTATTCTTACGGCTGGAAGAACATAAATTTGATAAAGAAAAAGTCGGCAAGTTTAAGAAGGAGGAATGGCCTTCGATTAAGGACTATTGGAAGCTGAAGGTATGTATTTTACGATCATCGATCATGGGAACCCTGATCGGAATTTTCCCGGGCGCCGGCGCTACTATTGCCGCTTTTCTCTCTTACGATGTAGCCAAGCGAACAAGCAAAAACCCTGAATCCTTCGGCAAGGGTAATCCCGAGGGAGTAGCTGCCGCTGAAGCCGCGAACAGCAGTTCCGTGGGCGGCGCCCTGGTTCCCCTGCTTGCCCTGGGTATACCGGGAAGCGCCACTACAGCGGTGCTTATAGGTGCATTGATGATCCATGATCTCAATCCGGGGCCTCTGCTCTTCACTGAGCGGCCGGATATTATTTACAGTCTCTTTGCCAGCCTTCTGATTGCCAATGGTGTCATGTTGTTTTTGGGTCTCTGGGGCAGCCGTCTGTGGATAAAGGTTACCTCTGTACCCAAGAACCTGCTTTATCCGATGATATTGACAGTATCCATAATAGGAAGTTTTGCAGTGAATTATTCCTTTTTTGATGTGGCTTCCTGCCTGGGATTTGGCGTAATCGGCTGGATATTGAGGCGTTACGGTTTTCCTGTCGCTCCGATTGTACTGGGTATTGTGCTGGGCAAACTGGCCGAGGAGAACTTCAGACGCGCGGTTATTATGGGCGGTTATCAAATATTTTTTACCAGGCCGGGGAGTCTGATCCTGCTGTTGGTGGCCGTTGCTTCTCTCTCCTATCCCCTCTATAAAACATTTAAAGAAAAAAAGGGAATAAGGGGTAAATCGGGCTAAGCAATAACAGACCGGAGCTGAGCCAGATAGGTGATAATAATATCAGCTTCAGTATTTACGGTGCGGGGATCATCTTCTCTAAGATTTAAGGAACGACTGTCCCCGGCAAAGAGCGCGGTCCTGAAACCCAGTTCAGCGGCAGGCAGGATATCATTCAACAGGTCATTGCCCACATATAGAGTCTCAGCCGGTAGAATATTATAGCTTTTCTCAAGAGAATTCTTTAGTGCTATAAAAAGGGCGGCAGAGGGTTTGGCTTGCAGGCGGTGGTAGGACCAGAAACAGAGATCCTCCTCAAAGCCCAAATGGTTGAGTGAATCGCCCAGCAGGGCAGGGAAGAGAAGGGGTGTATAAAACTGGGCATTGGATACGATGCCTAAGTGGAGCCTTTCTGCCAGTTTTTCTAAAATATCCTTTAATCCGGGCATGGGCCAGACCGGATTTACCAGACACTCATATTCAACACCAATTCTTTCGATTGATTCAGTGGTAATTGCGCCGCCATACAGGCCCTCATTATTCAGGGCGGTAAGGACTTCTTTCCACACTTTTCGGATCTCTACCTCGGGATACTGAATGCCCCGCGCAAGTTGCCTGGAGTGCTCTTGCCTGATTATAGTATGGAACAGTTCTACTCCCCTGGTTCCTGACTGCGGAGCCGGAGGTGATAAGAGCGCTAAGGCCTCTTGCATAGCCTTTTCCCCGGATAGCGCCTCCAGAGTACCAATATCCCCCGAGCCGGAGATGAAAAGGGTGCCGTAGATATCAAAGATCAGCGCTTTTATGCCGGATAGAGGGCGATAATCGGCTTTAAGGGAAGCAGCTATAGCTCTTAACGGCCGGCTCAGCTGCTGCAGCCTGCGAATAAGGGACTCTCTGTTGATGACAGGTTCGCTTACCAGCGGATCAGGTTCCCGCCATAGGTTAGACCGGCGCCGAATCCCACGGTAATGATCAGATCACCCTCTTTGAGCAGCTTTTTCTCCCACATCTCATTCAAGGCTATAGGTATTGTGGCGGCAGAGGTATTGGCATATTCCGCTATATTCATGTAGAATTTTTCCATGGGAATCTTAGAGCGCTTGGCAGCGGCTTCAACTATACGAATATTGGCTTGATGGGGTACTATATATTTAACCTGCTCTATATCGAGACCGTTTTTTTCCAGGATCTTTTTTATGGAATCTACGATCACCCTTACCGCAAAGTTATAGACCTTCCTGCCGTCCATGTGCAGATACAACTCCGTGATGCTCATTTTGTCAGGGTCAAAGGGGAAGCGGCTGCCGCCTGCTGTTCTTTCCAGGAGGCGGGCACCGGAGCCCTGAGAACGTATAAAGGAGTAGATAATTCCCCGGTCGCTTTCTTCACTGCCGGCCGAAACTATTGCTGCTCCGGCGCCGTCACCGAAGAGCACACATGTGTCGCGGTCATCCCAGTCCATTACCCTGGTAAGGCATTCTGCGCCGATTATAAGTACATTGCTGGCGAAGCCCGAAGAAATAAAACCCCTGGCCGTTTCCAGCCCGTAGATAAAACCGGTGCAGCCGGCCACAATATCCATGGCCGCAGTATGGGGAGCGCGGAGTCCATTCTGCACGATGCAGGCGGTGGCAGGGAAACCGAGAAAATCGGGTGTGGCGGTGGCCACCATGATCATATCAAGATCTTCAGAAGTCAGTCCGGCCCGCTTAAGCGCCGTGTTAGCCGCGGCAATGGCTAAATCGGAGGTTGCCTGACCATCGGCCACGACATGGCGGAAGCTGATTCCGGTGTGAGAGACAATCCATTCGTCGGTGGTATCGACACGCCTGGCAAATTCTTCATTTGATATGCGTCTTTCCGGTATACTGGCGCCTATGGATCTTATATATGCTATCATAATTACTCCTATAAAATGTCAACCGAGAATTACACTCAGCTTTTATATTTTATTCCGACTAAGCCGGAATACTTTCTAATTCCATTGCCTCTTTTCTCATTTCAAACATTATTCGTTGTATCTTAGGATCAGTCATTTTAAACGGATCAAAAAGCG
>SDBS01006782.1_pt1 | contig 11125 bp, 17 predicted proteins | sample 2277091 | NCBI WGS metagenome assembly SDBS01 (sample SAMN10404972, study PRJNA504765) | marine sediment metagenome | isolation source: marine sediment core GS10_PC15, 163 cmbsf | place: Arctic Ocean: Southern Knipovich Ridge | collected 2010 | reverse complement strand
ACAACCTTTGCCGAAGAAAACCCAATTAGCGTATTTGTCAGAGGAAAAATTGGACAAATGATTGCGTTTCATGAGGGCGGCAGCGCCGCACTTGAGAAAAATTATACTTCTGTAAACGGTGTGGATTGGATTAACCAAAGTGCAAATCCTGCAAGTCCCTGGGAATTATCATCTGGATTCAGATGTCAAACGCTTTTCTATTTACGAGTTGCGGGACTGTGGTTTGCAAAAGCATTAACTGGAAACCCCTATTTTACCAGTGCAGATGGGGTTGTGTGGGTCGAAAGAACATTTCCGGGCGGTGGAACCATAAACCTTCCCGAAGGTGCTTACATGACGGACGGTGTTGATGACTTTATTCTTGCCGATGACACCCTTTGGGCAACACAAGACGGCATCAATTGGAACTCGCGTGGCACACAATCTAGTTGTTCACTCTGCGTATATATTGGAACCCTGGCACAGCCCTATTGGTGTGTTGGACAATCGTTCGGCAACGCAAATGTTAGATGTTCGACAAATGGCCTGAACGGATCATTTTCGGATAACACTCCTGCTGAAGATAGCCTAAATGCTACAGATATAAATTGGAATGATGTGCTTTCTATAGCATGGTCATACAGTATCGGTAGAGCAGTATACGGCATACAACGAACAGGAAGCGGAACGGGGGCAGCAATACAGGCACATTCTACTGACATGGTGAATTGGACAGAGAATCCTGCGGCAGCGCGTGGGTTCGGTCTAAGGTATTCAGCAACGCTTAACTCATTTGTTAGTCAATCATTTAATTTTACAACGGGTGTACTAAATAGATCGGTCAATGGTATTGATTGGACACAGACGGAGTATGCAGCATTCCCCCAAAATTCTAATCACCACTCAGCAGACTTATTAAGCAGTTATGGCCTCCCATGAAACAGCTTCTACTCGAGCGAGAGACATCAAGCGACGTTGAAACGATGGGCCGACTGTCGTGGTATGAGGAAGGTGGCGTGGTTCAGATCCACACTGTTGAACAGGAATGGCGGCCGACAGCTCCAGGCGGTGAGTCGAACAACTCTTGTGTTCCTGCAGGACGCTACGAGATGGTCAAGCATGTTCGCCCAAATGGTGATGAGGTGCTGGCTTTGATCAACCCGGGCCATGCGGTGTATTACGAAGACCTCGACCGACCCAATTCAGTCGGGCGCTTCCTGATACTCCTGCATTCTGGTAACACATCGAAGGATGTTGTTGGTTGTATTGCTCCCGGCCTGAGTCGCAACGATAACTTCGTTGGCAGCTCACGCAAGGCGATGAAAAAGATTATGGAATGGCTGGATGGTGAAGAAGTGTTTATCGAAATCAGTTGGCAAGACGGAGAGCCAGAATGAAAAAACTACTTTACTGCCTGATCCTTTGTGCTCCGCTGGTGTTTGCAGTCCAGCCCAAGACATTCGACTGGACGCCGCCGACTCAGAATACTGATGGCACTCCCTTGCCTGATACCGATATCTCCAGCTACAACATCTTTTGCAACGCGGTGCTGCTCGGTAACGTACCCAACACAGGTGGCACTGATACATGGACATCGCCGCCGCTGCCGGCTGGCTCCTATAATTGCCATGCCACGACCATCGCGGTCAACGGCGAGGAGTCTGATGCCAGCAACAGTGTAAATTTTATTGTCGATCCATCCAAACCGGAGGCACCTACAAGTTTTTCTGTGTCCCTGCCGTAGGACCGCCATGCTTAAAGCCACCATGTAACAGGCCACCACCCGGTCGGCCACCGAAAAAAGGATCGGGCTGTTCAGGATAGGAGAATGATATGAACTTGAATAAACCATCAAGTACGATCACGGCAGCCGCCCTCGCTGCATCTGGGGTTACGCTGATATGGATGCTGCTAGATAATTTCTCTGGTCTTTCTGTGTCGGCAGGGGTTATCAGCGGATCGACTGCCTTTGTAGCCGCAGCCTTTGGATACTTCAAGAAGGAGAAGGTGCTTGGTCAAGCAGCTCCAGCTCCAGCCACGAAAAAGGCGAAGAAGAAGAAGTGAAAATTTGGGCGTATGTTGCACTGGCCGCGATGATCATTGCTGCTGCTGGTGTAGCGGCCAAAGGTCTTCACTCGGCGGGCTACAATAAGCGCGACCAGGAGGTTCAGCAAGACATCATCGATGCACAGGTGAGAGCAGCAGAGGAAGCGGAAGCTCGCTGGTCAGCGGCAGTGATAGCCGCAACGGAGGCCATTAGAGTAGAAGAAGTAATCGTGGAGAGGATTCGTGAAGTCGAGATTGAAATACCGATCGTGGTCGAACGCATCGTGGAGCTTACCCCTGAGTGTGCTGATCTTGGTCCTGCTTATGCAGGGTTGCTCAACAACCAAGTACGTGCCGGTAACGGAATACAAATTGCCTCCCCTGCCGACGGTACTAATGAGGGACTGCAAAGCCCTAACTGAGTACACTTCGGGCGATATTGAGAAGATCCTTATTACTCACGGGCACAACGTGCTTGATGCGTCGACCTGTCGAGCAAGGCACAATGCACTTGTCAAATATCTCAGAGAGCAGGACGAACTCTAATGCCACGCAGGATACGAAATACTCGACGAGGTGTGAACCGGCCTGATCCCGATGATCTTGAACGGATAAGGTTGGCGCAGCTCCTCGATGATGTGTCCACGGCTCTTGAACCAATCGTACAAGCTGATATTACTGACGTTAGTGCGACCGCAGATGAGGTAAACCTGCTTGACATTTCTTTGCAGGGAGTTGTTGCGGGTCAAGCGTTGCTTGCTGACAGCCCGACTACTGCGAGCTGGCAAAATCTGGGTGCTACTGGCGGTGCTTCTCTTGCAGCTCAGTACAGGTTTGATACATCTATCGTCGAGGCTGATCCTGGCAACGGCGACTTCCGCATGGACAATGCGACTCCTGCATCTGTCACGGAACTGTTTGTCTCGAGCACGACCGACAACGGTAACGACTTCAACACCATTCTTAGTTTAGTAGGTGTTGGTGATCAGGTTTATATTCAGCAGGACAATGACGCAACCAAGTTCGTTCTGCTCAATGTCACAGCAAACGTGGACAACACCGGATGGTGGTCAATAGCCGGCACGATCGCCGCAAGCGGTACGATCTTCGACAACAATGCCAAGTGTCACATACTCATACTGCTTGGTGGTTCGGGAGCATTTGGCGATGTCTTTAAGGTTGGCACTCCGGTCAATAATGAAATTGGTGTCTGGACAGGCGACGGCACAATCGAGGGCGATCCCGGTTTTCTATGGGACGGTCAGAATTTAACACTCTCCGATACTTTTATGTCCCTGACTTTCACCGAGGTAGGGGCTTCTGCCAACAATGCGAACTGGGCGTGGCAGGTTTCTGGCGAGGATATGCAGTTGGAGCTGTACAACGATTTGTTCAGTGCCTCCAATTCTATTATTGATATTACTCGATCCCTGAATGTTGGCATCAGGATGGATTTTGATTTCATTGACATTGTTTCCACAGGTCGCATAGTCGCCACGACCTTTAGACCAACCTTCACCTATAACAATCTCGGCATCGCTGAGTTTGCCAATGATGCAATCATGGGTGCGGTTATTGTTGGCACTGGCTCAACCGCTGACTTCAGTATGCGGAACAGCGACAACAATCTGGTGATGCAGAATTTCACCGGCACACTAAATGTTGATTTCCGAGGCGATATCACCAGCTTGGGTTTGCTTGTTGAAGCGCCCTATCGCGTTCTGCAAATGGAGAGTGACGGTACAACAGCAACCTTCGGTAATGTTGCTGATCAATTCTTCAACTTCAAGCTGGTTCATGACGATGAGATTTTCTCCTTTTCGTCGGGGCCGGTCACAAGTCAGGGCGCAGTCTTTCGGATGCGCGGTGCTGGTGCGGGTGATGCCGGCGACACTGAGTTCATTTCCAGCAATAGCAAGTGGTTCTGGTGGGATGAATCAAGTGGTGGGATGAAGTTCGCAATAGGATCTGGCGGCGGCAAGCAGCAAGCCGCGTTCTTCACCAACACCAAGCAGTTTGGATTACTCGGTGAATTAAAATCGTACATTACGACTGATGCAACCAGCGGGACAACAGGCACAATCCATACGCTAGGCGGCATCGGCGTCACTAAGGATGTTTGGGTTGGCGGAACGCTTATTGCAAATGGCCTTACTGCGGCCGGCGACAACTCAGCACTTGGCTACTCGGCCACGTTGGGTGCGATTCTTACTGGGCAAGGCAGTACTAACGATGTCACGATCAAGAATGATGTTGATGCTAACGTCATCGAGATACCGACTGGAACTGTTAATGTAAATTTACTTGGCAATGTTGCTATCACAGGTATCCTCACGACAGGTACTACTCAAGTGGGGCTGGAAACAACTGCTAACCTGGAAGATATTGCTCATGTCGTCAACACCGGCGACCAGAAAACTCAAGGAACAATGCTTTTTAATTCCAATACTCAGAATCCTGTCTATGCAATAGGAAGTGCTGCCGGCAGTGTTTGGGTTGACGGCGCTGGAACGACAGTTCATACACCAGTCTAGGGGAACAAAATGGGTGAATTAGTAAAGACAAAGAGACTATTACAAGTGCAGATCGAGGCCGATGGAACGGTATCCGTACAGTATGAAACGATTATCACCGATGATGGTGCCCAGATCGCTCAGAGCGTGGATGGTCGCGTCATTGATATTGGTGACGATGTAAGCGGCGAGGACGAACTGATCAGGGATATTATTAGCGGAAATCTGCACACTGCAACACGCAAGAAAGCCAAAGAGGACAGGCTTAAAGCTGCTAAGGGCGACTTGTCCTCGACAACCACATAAGGATGTAACGAAATGACTGATGCCACGCTTGTAGTAGTCAATCAAAACTCAATCGATGTGGATAAACCTGAGCGGTTCTATCTTGAAAAGGATCTCGAGATTGTCATTCGTGCCATCGATGATGGCTCTACACCAGACAAGAATTACTACTGGATCAAGACTAATCCGGCCAATGCCACTCTGCACAAGATCACGCTGAAGGGTGGAGTCAGACCGCACGTTGGGGACATAGAGCAAGCCACGGCTGAAGCGGACAATCAAGACATTGGCACAGCAGACGTGCGAGCTTAAACAATGAATGGGCTAATTTTTAACCAAGTGAGGAACACCAATGTACATATTGAAACTTCAGACAAACGAAATGCAATTGATCCAGGCTGTGCTGTCGTCAGCTAATCTAAACATGGAGCAGTCGAATCTGCGTGGTCAGTTGTGGCAATCAATGCAGCTTCAATTGCAAGAGCAGGTACCAAAGGCAACACCAGTAGTGGAGGAACCACCGAAGGAAGACTGATGAAAAAATTGTTGATTCTATTATCGCTTTGCCCTTTGGCGTTGGCAGACAGCAGCGGACCAGACGTTGAACAGACGACTAATGTGGAAGTTGTTGGCAGCACTTATAGTGGCGGTCGTGCTTACGGGTTCAGCGGCGGCGATATGGACATTGATGATTGTTTAGCTACTCACTCAGTTCTCTTTGGCCTTTGGCAAGGTACGCACGTCAACAAGCTTTGTGAAGCTGATCGTTTGAACAGGGATGGAAGGTATCGGGCTGCTGCTGAAATGAAGTGCAGTGTGAGAGCAGTTAGGAATGTATACGGGCGAGGGAGATGCGTTGAAGCAGTGATGTTGGTTGCACCTCCCCCGCCTGCTCCACCTCCTGTCGTTGTTGAAACTGATGATGACGAAGAAGAAGAATGGCATGATGAGCAGATGCAGATGCAGCAGGACTATGACGAAAGGATTCAAAGGATCGAAGCTAGGCTTAATCGGCCACCACCTGTAAACCACGATGCGGAGCGGCGAGCGAAATCGCGTGCCTCATTAGAAGGATTTGAGAAGGGAGCACCTGAGAAATGAAATCATGGATGTGGGGTGTGGGTGGGGCAGTCGTAGCGTCAGTAGCCATGCTATTTATTACTAATTTTCTTGCTGCTAATAAAGCGGGGGCCGACGCCCTGACTGATGACAGAATTAAGCTCATCATCAAGGAAGAACTTGCGCTCGCTTTGACTGTTGACATCAATGGCGAGACATTTACCTACGGCCAAGCGTTATCGAGGATCGATCACAACCTGACCGTAGTGCAGCAGTCTTTGGCTAATCTTTCAGCAGACTAGGACACCCATTGATTGCTCTGCGAAAAGCATTCTTCATTCCCTGAATACTTTTTTGCCTCGACTGTGGCTCGAAGGTAAGAGGCATCCATTCACCATCTGACCAGCATCGACCGCACCGTAAGCACATACTGTCGGAGCCGTACCATTCGTAAGACACACCGATGAACCACGTTCGCTTCTTACAATCGAGACAGGTTCCTCCGTGTGCAAAGCGATAGCCTTGTGGCGAACACACATGAACTCGACCATCGCTTGAAGAATGGCAAGTCATTAGAACCTCAACCAGCTCGGTCGCCAGCCATTTGCCTTGACCTGGGCGATTAACGTCTTACGAATTGCTGTTGCTGTCGCATCCTTGAGATGAATAATCTTCAGTTCCTTCGCGATAGCAATCAGTGTGGTCTTGTTCTTAATGCCTTTCCAGAATGCTTCGCTTGGCTTCCAGTTCTGAACATCCTTCAGGCCAATGGCCTTGGCTACCGTATCGCTGAACTCGTTGCTGTATGTCTGCCACTTCCATGCAGTGATGATAGCCAGCCGGTTCAATAGCTCCGTTTCGCTCATCTTGTACAGCAGTGTGGGGTTGGCGTCCTTACTGATCTTGAGAAAGGCTTCCTCGATCGCCGCGTAATCAATCCCTGCAACAATGTCGTCCTCGTATGCCGGACCTTTCACTGCGCCCATGTGTATCTGATCCATGCGCCAGCTATCGTGGTTCTTGAGCATGCAGCAGATGTTGACGACGAGTGCCGCCTTGTTGTCGTCAAGCAGCTCGCCGCGCACGCCGTTGTGTCTGTGCTGCCTGATGTATGCGCTGAACGCTTGGGATATTTCGGCCTTCGCCTCTGGCTTGGCCGCGGATCCCTTCGCTTTCGGTGCCTTGCCGGTAGCGTTAAGCCTCTTGTATCCAACGTGGAACTCGACTGCGCCAGTCCTTTTATCTTGAGTCCAAACAACTCGACCACCTTTCTTTTTGCTGACTCTTTCGTATGCCCAGGATTGCCAGTGTTCGACCTGCTCTACGATGTAACCCTTGTCTGCATACCCTTTGACCTTGGCTGAGATTGCAGTCTCTTGCAGGTCGCTGAACTGTTGGCCGTCGGTCAGCCATATCTCATCTTCTTTGGCAAACAGATCGGTGATCTTCGGACCAACGTACTTGTCGAGGTCGAACAGGGCGTGTTTCTCCATGAACCTACCCTTCTCGCCGGCCAGCCACTCTTGAATGTCCCAATCTCTTGGTCGTTCCTTCGCGCTTAGCTTGCTGTACCTGATCAGATCCTTTCCGTTGGCGATTGCGAGTGCCTCGAGTGTGCGATCACCAATTTCCTCGGCGTCTGCCAAATCGAGAATTTTCTTCGGCAGAGATCCGATCGCGAGCAATTGCTGCACTTCTCGCTCGGTCTTTGAAAAGCGTTCGCCAATTTTTTCTACAGGCATACCGGCTTTGAACAGTTTGTTGAATGCTGCGTAGTATTGCATCGCAGTCATTCGTCGCCTGTCCACATTCTCTGATAAGGAGATTTCTGTTCGCTCGCTTGGTGTTAATGCAGTGACATCGAGACAATCTATTTCCTCGACTCCTGCCTTTGCTGCACCAAGCATTCTGAGAAACCCCGCTACCACTTCGTACTTTCCCTCACCATTTTTGGCCACCGATGGTGGATTGATAATCCCCCGGTGGGTGATGCTGTCCGCCATCATTTGAATATCTTCCTTGCTGTGCTTGCTACGCACGTTGGAAACTGATGGTTTCAGGTCGTCAACTTTTACTCTGATCTCGTTCATATTTTTTCCTTTTGTTAATCCCAGCCAAAACAGCCGCAATAATAATTATCAAAATCCCAGGCTCCGTGCGGCTCGAAGTTGGAACACATATTTTTCGGTGGTTTCTTTGATACTCGAGTGCCATTAGGCCAATCGTATTCGTGTGCATCTTTGTTGAAAGAACAATGCTTGCACTTGGTAAGGGCGGCGTTACTGCCTTCACCACGAAACTCAAAGAATGGTTGTTGTGCATCGCTTGGGTGTTCGCAATGACATCCTTTTTCACGACTGCACTTGGTTGAATTGGGATAGATGGGGCCACAATTTCTACCCCACGCATGACTGAAATAACTACAACGCATAGTGCGTTCAGTTAGATCAGGTGATGTTACTTGTTCGATGCAAGAACAGATCACACAGGACGGAACAGGGGGATCATATTTGACCCCCCCTTTACTGCTGCATAGTCCGTTAGCTGTGTGTCCACACGTCATCATTGGTTGGTCAGAACGGGATGTCGTCGTCAAAATCATCGCCTCCTGTTGCTGCTCGGGCTGCGGCGCCTGCGTGTTGCATCCCGCTGCCGCCGCCCCTGCGTTCGCTCCCCGGTGTTTCGTTGGTGTCCCAACCCTTGCCTTTCTCAATCACGAACAGCTCACCCTTTACCTGCGGCACGATTACTTCCGTGATGTATTTCTTTTCTCCGTCCTTCTCGTAAGTGCGTGTCTTTAGTTCGCCCTCGATGTACACGCGCGTTCCTTTCTGCAACCAGTTCTCACAAATCTTGACGAGGTACGGATTGAACACAACGATGTTATGCCAGGATGTGTCCTCTTTCCTTTCGCCAGTATTTTTGTCCTTCCACCTCCTTGATGTAGCTACTGAAAATTTACATAGGTTGGTGCCGCTTCCCATCATGTGATAGGTAGGCTCCTGACCTATGTGGCCTAAAAGCATTACTTTGTTAAGGTCCAATCTACTTCTCCGTAGTGTGATGTATCCGATGACAGCTAGAGCAGAGCCATCGAACAGCAAGCGGCTCATCGTAATCATCATGGTGTGCGTGAATTGAATGTGTGCTATCGCACGTTGAACACACATTTGGTTTGATTAACCGTCCTGTCTTGATGGCATAGGCTACTTGTTCATGTGCATATCTTTGCTTAGCTGTTCGCTTGGATGGTGCGCGGATATAGTTTTTCATGTAGTTGCGATGATAGTTTCGTAGCTTCTCTCGATTTTTTTCTCGATACTGCCGTTCATATTCGATGCTATTATTTGGCATCTTTCAGCTCTGTCTTTTGCTTCTCGACCCACGACCTGAGCTCAACAGCACCACCGCCGGGCAATGCGTTAATCCATATTGTGTAGTCGGCCAGTACTGCATCCATGTCCTTGACAGTCTTGCAAGCCTTGATCTTCTTGATGAAGCCGGCGCGTTGCTCTGCGTAAACAACCTGATCCGCTGTCTTCGATGCGTCCTTCTCCTTCTTCAGTCCGGTGACATATTTATTGTCGTCAAACATCCCAAGGAATACATCAGCATTGAAGCCGAGGTGAGACAGTGCTTTGGTCAGGCCATCAGTCGACGCCTTCTTGTGTGCGTCGGTATCCGGTGTCTTGAACGTACCATCCTTGTTCAATGACTGAAGCATAGCGCCACCTCGTATTGGGCCGTACTCGCGGCGATGACCTGGCGTTGCCATTCCTTCCCATTGGCCGAACTCCGACCACCAGAATTTGACATCGCACCATGCCAAGATCCGTCCGTCCGTCATGTGGATCTCACCGTAGGTGTTTTCGTATCCCCACCCTTCTCCGATGGGGCCAAACAATCTTGTCGCTTCCATAATCTGAGAGTGTGCGTCGATCGCTGTGAACTTTCTGCCGAATGAAACCTCCTTTGTATGGTCCACGTCTGTTCTGCTGACTTGATCCCACAGTCTCATCGTTCCCTTTTCCTTTTCTTCGTTGTCCTTCTTGATTGCTTCGTCCTTCGATTTGCTCATCTTCGTTCCTCATGAGTTGTTGAGTTGGAAAAATGTTGGATGATCCAGCCCATGCTTCGCCATCCATAACCGAGCCAGCCCCGGTGTCATGTTGTTACTAAGTTTGAACAACTTGCTGTGCCTGTCTTTTATGTCGCTGTTCCATCGCATCACCTCGATGATGGTGCGTGCTGAGTAGCGAATCCTTTTGTTAGCCATTGATATTCCATATCGCTCGAACTGCTCCCATATGTGAGAGTTGTACTGAAGCCAATTGAAGAATCCTTCGGGATACTTGTCCTTCTCAAGCGTTCGCAAAAAGTCAATGTGCAAAATTTCCTGTAGCCGTTTCATACCCTTTACCTCCGGCATCCGGGCCATCTCTTGTCGCTCGAGCTGCCATTCGTCGTCGTCGTTTAGATCCATTTACGACCCTTCTTCTGCGGTGGCCTGGTTCCTGTCTCCAACATCCACTGAAATAATTTTTCTTTTTCAAACAGGGCATCATCGTAAGGTGGATCGTAGGCAACCCGCGTCCATTCATATTTAGTGTTGAGATAGATTACTGAGAAGTAGCAGTGCGGGGATTTGGTCACTCGCATGGCGTGCTGGAGCTGCGGCATATACTTGGCCAACAGATTGTTAGGCTGCCACATCATGTTTATGCACTTGCACTCGAGCGGGATGAAGAACTCATCATCAAAGATCGTGATGTTGTCATTGTCCATTTGCTGAAGCAGGCCGTCAGGTAGGTAGGTGCACCAAGGATAACCATCCAATGTCAGCGGCTCTGAGCCCCAATTATCGTCTACGAACACCTCACAGCCGGTGTCAGCCTCGAACAGCTCGATGTTGAATGGTTCCAGCCTTTTGCCCAGTTCGGCGGCTAGGCCGTAATCAGGGGGCTCTAAGTGGGGGTCTGTCTTTCGGTCGTAGAGTTCAGCCCATTGGCCGGCTTGGAGATGAACGGCGTCGGATGCGCCTATCGTTTTGGAGCGGTCGTACATGATTTCTCCTTGTGCTGTGTCCGTCATGGACATTATACTCGCTTCATGCAACTCATGGAACGTATAAAACGTATGCAACGTCCCAAGATATGCGAAGACTGTGGTGCTGATGATAAGAAGTTACATGGCCATCACGATGACTATGCAAAGCCCAATGAATTAAGGTACTTGTGTGTTTC
>SDBS01006781.1_pt1 | contig 11125 bp, 8 predicted proteins | sample 2277091 | NCBI WGS metagenome assembly SDBS01 (sample SAMN10404972, study PRJNA504765) | marine sediment metagenome | isolation source: marine sediment core GS10_PC15, 163 cmbsf | place: Arctic Ocean: Southern Knipovich Ridge | collected 2010 | reverse complement strand
TCCAAGTTCTTGTTCATAAGGCGGTTCAAACCTCCTCCAAAACAGGAAAAAGCCAGTTGCAGAAGGAGTATGATAGCACAAAATGACCGAAAACGCTAACGACGACCTTGGGTATGTAAATGCCTGCATTCCATAACGTTAGACCAGATGTCACAGCGGTCCCATTTACGCTTGAGAAGCGCACTGAAATGCGAACAAGGAGCTAAGTGGTATAAGTGCTCGTTTTCTAAGGGTATACACAGGTATTTGCAGTGGTCCTATTGGCGGTTGACAAGCGCACAAGTTACTTCAGAGCTTGAGAAACATCCATTCTTTAGTATAAGGAACCGAAGCGCCCTGGAGCACTCCTTTTGTCTTAGTCACCAAAAGGTTGTCGCTGGGATTGTAACCAAAACCATTCTCGGGATCGAAAAGGCCTGGCTCGACACTGAACATCATGCCTTCCTCCAACACTTCCGTATTTCCCAATGCAATGTACGGAAATTGGTGCCCTTCCATCCCAGAGCCATGTCCGATGCGTTGATAGAGCAGCTTCTGAATGTCTTTTCCTTGTGAGACCTGGTAACGGTGGCATTTCTCGGCGACTTCCCCACAGGTGACGCCGGCTTTAGATTCACGCTCTTGGATGTGTACGGTTTCGGTCACAACTTCCCAGACTTTTTCACGATGGGCGTCCCAAGGTGCAATCTGGTAGTAACGGTAAAGCTCTCCACCATTGCCCCCGATCCTGACACCTCCTGATATCTGCAAAGAATCTCCTTTTTTTATCCGGTTGTGATGGAATTGGTTAGGATGAGGATAGGCCGTACCTTTTCCAGTACGACATCCAATACCGATTTTTATGCCGACGGCGTTGTGTGGTCCTCTATCTCGTTTGATGTCTTTCATGATAAGATCGGTCCCGTAGGATATACAGGCCTGTCGCACTTCGAAATCGGTGGCTTCCGTACCTCTTTGCAATATATAATCCCGTCCGAAAACATGAATCTTGGCGAAATAATCCATGGCCCTTTGGGTTAAAGCGATCTCTTCTCTGGTTTTAATGACTCTCATTCTTAGGCATGTGGAACTGATATCCACCACCCTGGCTTTCGGAAGGATCTTGACGAACTTTTTCATGGTGGAAGGAGTGAATTCAGAATCAAATCCGATGGTCTTCTCCCCGTATCCCCGCTTTTTGAGTCCCTGCAACAGCCACTCGAAAAGGTCAACCGTGTTCCACTTGACAATCTTTCCCTGGTCTGGATAGCCACCTTTGGCATGGTGGAAGTCATAATAATAATCTATTTCCGTGCACCACCAGGACTTGACCAATTCGTTATCAAGGCCGGGGGTATACCAATAGATAGCTTCCTCTTTTACTGGAAACACAACCCAAGCCGGCCTTTCGGTTTTAGTCATAAAATTGCCCGTGAAATACACCATATTCCACTGGTCTGCGAGTACAATTACATCAATGCCTTTTTCTGCCGCTTTTTCTCTCAAGCGTTTAACCGTTGCTTTATACCAGCTCAAGGGAAGCCGGTCGACTCCTGCCGGTGCCGGCTCTGGCTGGTCAGGGACCTTGACTAACAATTTTTCTGATCCCTGTTGGATTAAAGACACGTCCTTGGCATAAGTCTTTCCAGCTAAAGGGACTCCGGCCAAACCGACGCTTATGTTTTGAATGAAGCTACGCCTTGAAATAGTCATATTATTCTCCCTTAAACATCTATCTGACAGAAACTATGTAACCGAAGCCTCTTAAGTTGGCTACAATGCGTGGTTGTTTGATTATAAATCATAATAACCTTTATTACAGGAGACTCTCATGGACAAGTATAATGGATTCGATGTAGATAGCAAGAAAACAGTAGCATGCGTAATTCAAAAAGGCGAAAAAGACATGTTTTTTTTCGGGTTGACAATCCTTTGCATAATATCTCCAAGCCCTTGTTATATAATAGGTTAAGTTATATACACTCCGCATTGCTTGTCAACCCATAAAATGACTTAAATATAGGAAATAAAACAACTTATATCACCTTTTGGACGGCGGCCGCTTTTGACACAGGCACCAAATGTGGAAGAATCTCACAATTTCCATAAAAACTGAGCATGTGTCTTTAATACATGTGCTCAGTTTACCCGACACACACTTTCGTCAGGGAAGGTTTTAAGTCCTTAAAAATCAAATAGTTGCAATGAAGTACTTTTTGCACCCTGCGAGGTCGGGAGATCTCTTTGCAGTCCAAAGACTTCTCGGTCATGTTGATTTGACGATGGCGACAAGATACCGTACAGCGTGTTTCCGAACAGACTGATAGGGTCATTGAGAATACCTGGAAGTATGTGATTTGAGGAGCCAACTATGGTTCAATATGATACGATTCAATTATTTCTTGAATTGTTTTAATGCCTGAACTGCCTTTGGCACTCACGCAAGCGGCACCTACGGCGTTTGCAAACTTGCAGGCCTTTCTTAAGTTCCATCCACTTACTGTTGCTGCAAGGAATCCTGCAACAAATGAATCACCTGCGCCAAGAGTGTCCACAACTTTTTCTACTTTGAATGCTGGCAAAGTAAACTCATCTTCAAGCGTTCTTGCATAGCAGCCTTCGGAGCCGAGTTTGAGCACCACCATATTGATTCCATATCCCATAAAAACTTCTGCGATTTCGGAAGCGTGCTCTTTGCCGCTAAGAATCTGTGCCTCCTCAATACTTGGTGTAAAGATGTCAATATGTCGAAGGCATGGCTCAAGCAATTGCATCCAGCGCCCCTCGGCGTCCCATGCGGTATCAAGTGATGTCTTTACGCCCATTTGTTGTGCCTTCTTTAGGACACGAGCCATAGGCTCGCCGTCCAGGCCGGGAACGAGAAAGGCAGCGGCGACATGTAGGATTTTTGCTGTCTTGATTATGTCGTAGTTGATATCATCTTCTGACATTTTTGCATTACCACCATAGTAATGCAGGAACGACCGCTCGCCGTCAGGGCTAACCAATACCGTGGTTGTGGAAGTATTGACGGAACAATCGCGAACAATGCCGGATGTGTCCAGATTCACATCGTTCATAACCTTGATGAGGAAATCGCCGAATGTATCACAGCCGACCTTGCCTACGACGGCGGTGTCAATGCCGAGTTTGCCTAAGGCCACGGCGGTGTTGCAGGCACAGCCGCCGTTGTGCAGAGAGATGTTGTTGACGAATATCGCCTTTCCCTTTTCCGGCAACGCACTGACGGGCGTTACTACGACATCGGCTGTGAACTGGCCCAGACATACAATGTCAGGCATATGAAACTCCTCATCATGATAAATCAGCAGGCCATTCTTTTCTGCCAACAACTTCCAGGCTAATGTGGAAAACCTCACCGCCCAAGTATCTTCCTTGCTCATCCAATCAAATCTAAAGAAAACGTCATTCTATTGGACGTCCCGATATCCTTGAGAACAGTTACCGGCGACTTACCCTTTTCCAGTCTATACAGGACTCCTTCTTCCAGTCTTTCTGTACGTGTTCCCGCAAAGGTCCTGCCATTACGCCGCAGTTTGTGCCTTAGTTTAATGCAGCAGGCAGTACAAAACAATCATCACGACGAACAACAGGCCGGCAGCGACCCGCGGGTCGGTAATGCCGGTTATCTTGGTATCTGTAATAGCCTTGAGCGGAGATTTCCAGCCCATCTTATCGAGCTCTTCGGCGGTGGGCGCCGGCGTCACCAGGGTAACGACCACATAGATTCCTATACACATGCACAGCAGAAACAGGCCTGCCATCATATAGTGGATACCCCACCCGTCGGTGATAACGCCATAGTCTGCGACCATTCCATCTACTATTCTTGCTGGCTCCACTCTTAAGGACTCTATAGCAGGCTGGATGTCCACAGCGGCCACCGTATGTGGCATGTCGAACAGGAAGTATGGCAGCCCGACGGCCAAACCGACAATGAACGTGGCCAGAGCCGCCTGCTTGGTGCCGCGCTTCCAAAACACACCTAAGACAAATACGGTCGTAATCGCAGGGGCAAACATCATCGGGACCTTGTTGACCACAACGAAGATATTCCTGAATTTTTCGCAATAAGGTGACCATATCATGGCCAACACTATCACAACGCAGGCAGTGATTCTTCCGATGAGCACGAGCGTCCGGTCTTTTGTCTGCGGGCGAATGTGCCGGACAATGTCCTCGGCGGTAACTGTAGCAGTGCTGTTCAGGGCCGCTTCCACCGTGCTCATCACAGCCGCAAGCAGACCGGCGGCAAACAAACCTTTAAGCCCTACCGGAAGCAGGTTGTCAATCAGGACAGTCAGAGTGTCATTCGGATCAGCGATTTTGTCCTTGAAAAGGACGTAGGCAAGCAAGCCAGGAAACACCATGAAGAACAGGGGCAGAATCTTAAGCCAGCCGGCAAACACCGCGCCGAGCTGAGCGTTCCGCACGTCTTTGGCGCCAAGTGTTTTCTGCACGATCGTCTGGTCGGTGCACCAGTACCAGATGCCCAGTACGTGATACCCTATCATCAAGGTGAGCCAGGAGTACTCGTTGAAATTACCGTTCGCATCTCTGATCGAGTGAGTCATGCTAAGCTGCTCCGGCTTGACCAACTCCTTGAGGTCAGCAAAAGAGTGGATTCCCACACTTGGAAGGGCCTTGATGCCCAGTAATGTCAGAGTGATACAGCCAACCAGCAGGAGCACCGCCTGGATTGTGTCTGTAACGACGATGGCTTTGAGGCCACCTAAAATCGTATAGATTGCCGTCACCACTGCGATGACAATGATCGAATAGATGACTGGAATGCCGAAAAAATAGTCAAACACCTTTGCGCCGGCATAGAGGCTGACGCCGATGTGGACTAACAGCGCAGACCAAATGGCGATGAAGGCCATGATCATTCGACAGGTAGTGCTGTATCGCTTCTCAAGAAACTCAGGCAGCGTAGAAATCTTTGTGCGAAGATAAAACGGCACGAATATCAGGCCCAGTACAATCAAGCAAAACGAGGCCATCCATTCAAAATTGCCAACGACAATGCCCTCACTAAATCCTGAGGCGGAAAGGCCCACCAGGTGGATGGTAGAGATGTTGGCGGTAAACAAGGCGGCGCCTATCATCGGCCACTTTAGCGACCTGCCTGCAAGAAAAAACTGCGTACTCGAGGTGCTTTTCCGATAACCAACCCAGATACCAATGGTCATTATCCCGACAAGGTAAGTGACGATAATTATCAAATCGTACGTGTTAATTGCAATTTTTGCTAGTATCACGTGTCTTAACCTTTCATTATTGGAACTCTATAAATCTTTAAAGTCGCTCATTTTTCACCCCAGCTCTTAACCACAAAGGTGGGATCGACAGCATGGAACTCTTTCTCATCTGTTCATCCTTGGCATAGTAGTTTCCAAGGCAATTGACTATTGCCCGTACATACTAATCCTCTGATCGATATTAGACAACATAAGAATAACTGTGTCAAGGAAGGTTAGTATTTTCGAGATCCGAAGTGATGAGGTCTCGCTGGGTCATAGAGAGACATTTACACAAAGAATGGCGACACATATAGCCCAGCGCAGCCGTGCCCGGCGACATTTTCGATTTGTAGGATGGGTCAAGAATCCGATGGCTCTTCACGCGGATATTAATTACTTGCCAAGATGCTGGACGATTCCTACAATGCCCTTCATTGTTGATGTCTTGAAAATGCCCTTTTCCAATGTCGGATTTATGCGATGAACAGGAAGAAATTGAGGTTTTTACTATCCGGCTGGTAGCAGATTACTCCTGCAGAAGAAGCCGACTTACTCATCGGCAAGCATAGCATAGAGAGAAAGCCGTATGGAACGCTACGGCCAAATGCTACCGCGGCTGTTTATACTTTCTATGACGGTTTAATTGATGAGCTGAAGATATTCAATCATGGGCTCAGACCTGACGAAATCTCCGAATATGTCTCGAAGACAAGACCCAAAGCCAAACCTGCATTGTCGGTGCGGACTTTACCATCCGGACCGCCTGGCCCCGGCAGGTTCGGTGCCTACTATACGACGCTTAAGTACTATGATGCATGGGATGCTCCTTGACGCGTTGGTGAGCATGCTGACGTTATTGTCTGGATTAAGACTGAATCGACCAAGCCTATGAAGATAACACTCACGCCATCTAAGGGATAGGTCGGTTCTGCCACGGAGAATACGCTCTTTAGAAAAGTGCACACGATCAAAACCCATTACTGAATAGGAGAAATAAGAAATGAAAAGATACGGTATGGTCATAAAGATCAAGCCTGAGAAGCTTGAAGAGTACAAGCAGATGCATGCCCCAGAGAATCATTGGCCCAAAGTTAAGCATGCAATCCAGGAGGCAGGGCAAAGGAACTTTACTATCTTTTATAAGGACGACTTCCTTTTTGGCTATTTTGAATATACCGGGGATGACTTTGAAGCCGATATGAAGAAGCTTGCCGAGAAATCCATCATAAAAGAATGGTTGGAACTTAGCAACCCATGCCAAGAGCCACTCGAGACCCGCAAACAGGGTGAATGGTGGGCCTACATGGAAGAGATTTATCATAATGACTGAATGCTGGAAGCAGTCTGTGTTGTTGAATAGGAACTGATGCGCTTGTCAAGGGCCAATAGGACCACTGTAGAACCGCTGAATACACTATAAAGGCTCTTTGAAAAGTTCATGAATGGGACAGCTTTGGTGAGTTTGTAGCCTTGATAATAATCAATGAATCCGTGATTAGGGAAACTTTCGTCCGATTATTGATTTATCGAGAGACATTCTCTGTATTGACAAGCGCACTCGGTGTCAAGTGTAAATCCCATACTCCTGCAGCGTTTCCCACATTGCCATGATATTCTCTACCGGTACTCCATCCTGGATTATATGGATCGGCGCGAATATATACCCGCCGCCGGGGGCGAGATCTTCAATTCTTCTTTTCGTTTCCTCGCGAACTTCCTGGGGTGTACCAAATGGCAAAACCCTTTGAGTATCGCAACTGCCGCCCCAGACCGTAAGTTCATTGCCGAATTCTCTCTTGAACCTGGCTGTATCGTCCATGCCTTTGCAATTGACCTGCCATGGATTTATAATATCAACACCTGCCTCTATTAAAAGCGGAAGCGTCTCGTAGATCGCCCCGTCGTTGTGGAAGAAGATGTAAATCTTTTGTTTAGCCTCACTCTTTAAAAAATCGAACAGTCTTTTATGATACGGCCAGATCATCTCTTTATAAAGGTCGAGACCTACCAGAAGACCGCGCTGTGCGCCAAGGTCATCCGCACACGAAATCACCACGTATTCTTCTTCGACCAGTTCCAACACCCGGCCCCAGTACTTCATTTTGATTTCCAGGATCTTCTCCATCAGAGCGTGAATGAATTTTTTATTCAGGACCATGTCCATGAAAAACTTTTCGTATCCGGTCATCCATATGGCATGCTCCCACATGCCCGAACTCGCACGGCCGAGGAATACCGCTTTCTTTTGCTCGGTTGCAACTTTCCTGGCATTTTCCTTCATGCCCACAAACCGGGCAGGATCCAGCGGATCCGGCCAGGGATATTTTTCTACATCGTTGACTGTTTCAGCGTTTGCCAGTGGACTGAGGTATAAATCGTAATACTTTCCGCCATGCTCAGGCATGGCCCAAACAATTCCGTACTCATCGATCAGGCGATAGTACCCATCCTGCAATCCAATCTCTTTGGCCAGGTTCGGGTCAGCCGGGTGCTGTGGCCCGACGATCTTAACATCAACATTGAGACGTTCGATCAGATCATCTTCCATCTTACCGGTCTGGATAACGGTATTATCAAGGGTAACCTCTTCGCTCATCCCCAGATACCTGCGCAATCGGCGCATAATATGTATATTTATCGAAGCAACCTCGGCGGCTCCAAAATCCAGTGGAACTCGATCAGGCTCTTTATGATCCAAAGCAGCTGCAACTCGATCAAAACTTGTATATTCTTTCATTGGTTCTCATCCGAACACGACGGGCGCGATTCTTGCGCATTGCCCGCCCGTATCATGTGACACAATCCAATTGTAATCAAAACCACTTATCCCTCCCCATCCTCGACCGCGAAGCGCACAGGCGAGACAGACTCGAGTTCAACCCAGACAACAAGCGTCATTGTTCCGTCCGCGTCTCGGGTTATTCCCTGCCTGAAGGACTTGCCGGATTCCATCTCTATTCCATTAACCACAAGCCGGCTCTTGTTTTCACTTGTCCAATTTTCAATTGCAAAGCATGGATTATAAACGGGTGTCTCTTCTGAACCGTTCAGGGTGAATGACATCGACGAAGCCTTTGAAGCGAGTATATATGCGCGCTGCGTTTGTCTGTATCCCCTGCTTTCACACCCTTCCGGATTCGTGAGTGTTGGCGGGTGATTCCATGCCTTGGCAAGAGGAATGAGGCTTGTGGCGGATTCGTCTGTGAAGCCGTACATGATGAAGTTTCCTACATGGCGAGCATCGCCTAGGGATGCATGCGTAACGCGGTCATGCGATACAGCATACCTCCCGTCAGAAGGGTTAAGCCCGACAGGCCAGTGGTTCCATGGCCCGGGAAAGGGGTCAGGGGTGTGTTTTGATTGTTCAAAGCGCCCCCACGTTTCAATTTGGGCCCCTTCCCTGTAAATGACGAAGACCTTCCAGTCCGACTTAAAATTGACTACTTTGATGCAAGCATCTTTAATCGGGTTGTCCGGTGGGTGGTTCGGCGGCTCCCACGTCAACTCCGCACTTTCTCCGTCCAGATTTGCAACAGTCAGTGCTGTCAGGCTGACATTGTCGAGGCACGTTGTGCCAGCCTGTGTGAAGATCTGGATGTCATGCCAGCCACTTGGGGCGCGTGCAACATGCCGAATGCCCACGCCATCCGGATAGATGATACAGTATTCATCCGCCCACACATCCGGAGAGGGAAATACATATCCTACGTCAATACACGGATAGCGCCAGTGAACGACCACGCGGGCATCCGTGTTCTCAATAAGCCGCACGCGGCCAAACCGTGCCCGCTTGTCCGACATGTGTTCAGCGCACCCATGCGGACCTCCCATTTCGGAGCTTTGGTCAGACATCCACCGGTTGTTTTCCGTGACCCACCCGGAACCGAAATTCGGCCCTTGCCAGAACACAACAGTTGTCGGCAAAGCATCGAATCGGACGACAATGTCCCGGTAGGGACTGGGCCTCCATAGATTATCCCAGAGCTCGTGATACTCCAAGGTCGTGTAAGTCGCCCCAAACTTGCCGGCCGGTCTTCCTGTAACTTCACCCGGGAGGATTCTTCTTTCCAGACATGGATTGTCAACGCCCTCCGCAGGTGGCAGGAAAGCACGATACGATTGCCGTATCTGTTCATCTGACAGGGCACGGTCGTATATCTTCACCTCGTCAATCAGCCCTTCAATTCCGTAAATGATGGGCAAGTTGTTGTTGGCGGCAAAGTCGCTGTGAGATACGGGATCGGAAATTCTCTGCGCATCACCGTTCAGTCCAATCAGCACGTCCCTGTCAGGCACCTTAATGGCACCGGACGCAGCTTTTTGATCGATAAGTTCACCGTTCATGTAGAGAGACATGCTTCCGTTGCCATAAACACCGGCAAGATGGACCCAACGGTACGTCGGAATGACATGCTTGGCGCCCACCGTTTCCTTGTGCAGGACTTCTCCGCCGCCTGCCTGCCTGCCGTTTACCTTGAACACCGGCCGGCCGTAGGGGTCAATGCCGAGCAGGTAGCCTTTCATTTTCCAGGGGCGATAGACATATGGATCCTGATAGCCATGCTTATAGGCTTCCGCCGTTATCGGTTCTCCCGCTGACTGATGTACAATCCCTGCGTCGTTCCAGGGATAGGCACCGAGGACCACCCACGCCTCAAGCGTAAGTTCGTCCGTCAAGCGGGGCGTCTTTTTCCCTGGAAGCGTCACCTTTGAGAAGTATCCATCAAAGGCAAGGGCAGTACCCGACACACCTCGCTTCCACAGGGCCTTGTTGCCGGATATGGTGCAGACAGTTCCGCCTACACTTTCTTCTGTCTTTTGTTTCTCTGCTGCCGCTCTCGTGCGGAGCCCTTCATCAAACTTAAGCCATGCTGCAGGTGAGGCGGAGATATTCTTCCTAACTGGACTTCCATCTACCGCCTCGCTCGGTTTTCCGGAAAGCTCAGGCTTTGACAACGACAGTTCTTTGAATCCTGCTTCTGTCAGTTGAAGCGTCTGAACCGTTCGGTTTGTCGGGTCCTGAAAATCCTCAAGCCTCTGCGTTCCCACCTTGACTTGGCGAACCACCATGCCGCCAGGTGTCACAGCAAAAAGCTCGTGGATCTTTTCTGTGATCACGATGCTCTCCGGATCGGGCACATGGCACCAGTGGATGAGAACCTCCTCCGGCTCGTTTTTGATTATGCGCACGTAGGAGCTGAGGCACATCGGATCAGGCTGGCACTCAACAAGTTGCCCAAGAGGAAACCTGCCGCGTGGAGTCTCCAGCCAGGGGCAATAGGACGTTTCTCTTCCGAAAACAAGCCTTCTGTTTTCGTCAATGTGAACCACGATGTCCGCATACTTGCCGGTTATCTGAGACCCTTTTCTCCATCGCCTTCCTTCAACATCGGGGTCAATCGCATCTTGTTCTCTCCTGGCAAAAGGCACATCCATGCGGATCTCAGAAAGCGGTATCTTGTAATCCAGTCGGGTGTAATATGCGTACAAATCCGATTTCACAGATGCGTGGGAAGCAGCCGAATAAACAGTTTAAACCAAGAACAGCAACTCAAGCACCTTTTTCATGATTAGGTTCTCTCTTAACTGGGAATCCCCATTTAAACACTTAACAAACATAATTTTCTCCGTAAGACATCAATAGTCTTACCATATTCACCTTGAGCGGTCACGAAATTTCTTTTCCGAGGCAATTTTTACTAAAAATCTGCATGAAAACACTTGAAGGTCTCTCCTAACCAAAACCTTCAACCTGTGCCACTTCTCCTGACGGGAAACATCAGGTGTTTTGGCGGGTCAATTGTATGGTGAGATAGTGTCTGTTGATATGGAGACTTTGCCCGGGTGTAGTATTGACGCCAGTTTGTCATGCACTGCAACGT
>SDBS01006780.1_pt1 | contig 11125 bp, 7 predicted proteins | sample 2277091 | NCBI WGS metagenome assembly SDBS01 (sample SAMN10404972, study PRJNA504765) | marine sediment metagenome | isolation source: marine sediment core GS10_PC15, 163 cmbsf | place: Arctic Ocean: Southern Knipovich Ridge | collected 2010 | reverse complement strand
AAGGAGTACGCAAAATGCATGTCTCCCCCCGCTCCCAGCGGCTGCGTTTCAGGCGCCCAGTATTCATAAGATGCAATTGGCTCATTCCCCTCGGACATCATCATTTTTACACATTCTCCCAGGGTAACTTCCCTGCCGTTAACCTGGGCAAGACCTTCAACAAACCGAACCTCATCCGGTGGTGCATCGAATCGTTCCGCAAGTGTTGCAGTGAGGGCCTGACGGAGGACTTCGGATGCATATCGAACTGCATTTCCGGTTACATACGTCTGCCGTGAAGCTGTCGTCGGACCGCCATCCGGGGTCAAATCTGTATCCGAAAGCAAGACCCGCACTCTGTCCGGATGCAAACTAAACTCCTCCGCCGCGATGAGCTGTAAGACGGTGACAAGACCCTGGCCCATATCCGCCGAAGAGGTTCTTACTTCCGCAGTTCCGTCCTCATAGAGCTCTACCTCAGCAGCAGCTTTATCCGGCGCCCCCCCGCCAAGACCGGTATTCTTATACGCCGCCGCGATTCCCCAGGCTCGACGCATTTGCTCTTGCGAATCCACAACCCGATATGTAAACGGATTCCCCCCCTTACACACCCTCTTCAGCTCGTCCTCGACGCGCTCAATACACTCAAGCAGCCCCACACTCTCTGTGAGCAGTTGACCGGTGTTGGTGATATCGCCGACCTGAAGTGCGTTCACCTTCCGTATCTCAATGGGATCCATCACCAATGCCTCGGCCAGACGATCCATCATCGATTCCACCGCAAAGCAGGATTGCGTTACACCGAATCCGCGAAATGCCCCTGCTGGGGGGTTGTTGGTATACATCGCATAGCAATCGGCCTTAACGTGGGGGACGTTATAAGGTCCAGCGGAATGTGTTGTCGCCCGCGTCATGACTTTCTCGCCGAGGGAGGCATATGCACCGGTGTCCCCATAAAGCTCGGTTTCGATCGCGATCAATCCCCCGTCCCGTTTGGCGCCCATGCGCACTCGTATTTGCGTCGCGTGCCTCTTCGGATGAACAATCAGGCTCTCATGACGATCATAAAGTATTTTCACCGGTCGGTTTGCAGCCTTTGCGAGCAACGCTGCATGGATCTGCCCGGCAATGTCCTCCTTGCCTCCGAAACCGCCGCCGATGAGCGCCCCCCTGACCCTGACCTGGCCTACAGGAACATCAAGACACGCTGCAATTTGCTCCCGATCGGCATATGGAATTTGCGAGCCCACAATGACTTCGATTCTCCCGTCCTCAGTAATCCGCGCAATGCTGCACTCCGGCTCGAGAAAAGCGTGATCGGTGGAGGGTGTATGGTACTCTCCCTCGAGGATGATATCAGCACCCCGAAAACCGTCTTCGATATCGCCTTTCCGGACCTTGATATGTTTTAACAGGTTGCCCCCATCGTGAAGTTCAGGACTTTCAGCCGACTTCGCCCGCACGGGATCGCTCACGACCTCCAGGGGTTCGAAGGTTACATCAATGAGATCAAGGGCCTGGCGTGCGATCTCGTCATCCTCGGCTGCTACGATGGCGAGCGCATCGCCTACATAGCGAATGCGCTCACCCACGCCAATCAGGACGGGCCAATCCCGATTCACCAGCCCATGGTTCTGTTCTCCGGGAATATCTTCGGCGGTCAGGACTGCTGCGACGCCCGCGAGTTCTTCTGCGGCACCCACATCTAACCTCGCCAAGACAGCATGCGGTATCCCCGCTCTGAACGTCCTTCCGATGAGCATGTCGGGGAAAGTAAAATCATCAGCGAACAGCGCTTCACCGGTCACCTTCGCCCTGGAATCTGGACGAGGCTGGATATGACCGATCGCCGTTGTTGAATCCGCCTCCACGAGAGATACATTTTGTAATGGTTCGCCTGTGCGTAATGCTCGTGCGCCATCCTGAACAGCGGCGATAATCGAAGGATACCCAGCGCAGCGACAGAGCGTATCCTTGAGGGCTTTCTGTATCTCATTTTCGTTCGGATCTTGATTTTTCTCTACCAGAGAGACCGCAGTCATGATCTGACCAGGGATACAAAACCCACATTGAACCGCTCCCTGTTTAATAAACGCCTCCTGGATTGGATGAAGCGCCCCGTCCCGATCAAGACCTTCGATGGTGCGGATCTCCCGCCCGCCAACTCGTGCGGCAGGATAGCTGCACGATAAAATTGGGGAGTCATCGATGAGCACGGTGCACGAACCGCATTCTGATTCATTGCATCCAATTTTCGTGCCCGTCATTCCAAGACGAACTCGTAGAAGATCGGCCAGCATCTCGCCTGGCTCAGGTTCAATTTGAACGCTTTTACCATTCAGAATAAAATCCATACCACCTCACAATAACGCATCAACCCATGACTACGTGCCATTGCTCAGCTCCCTTCAAGGGCTGACGCGAACGCCTCATCCATACACCTGCGAAGCAATACCTCCAGTAAATGCCGTCGGTACTCCAATGTCGCCCGATACGGACTTGTGCGCAACTTTGCCTCCTGAAGAAGCCCTTCGACACCAGATGCAAACATCGACTCCGTCTTCGATTGCCCCTTCAAGCGGTGCTCCGTCTCTCGAGCTCGGAGAGGCGTAGGGCCGGCAGGACCAAGGGCGATGTGAACATCTGCGATCTCACTTTCATTGTTGAGGCGCAGCCAGACGGCCATGTTTAATATTGCGATAGCCACGCCCTGGGGTCGCATCACACGAGTCGATGACGCGCCTTCGAGCGCACCTAGTTTTGAAAATCTAAATCCGGTAATAATTTCTTTGGTTCGATCGAAGGTGGGGCGACCCGGCCCTGCAAAAAGGTCCTCCATCGGAACCCATCGCCGGCCAGCTTGCGAAGCCAATTGGACTTCTGTATCAAGGCTCATAAGCGCAATCGTGCCATCTCCCGCCGGCAAAGCGTGACCCACATTCCCGCCGAGCGTAGCTACGTTTCGCACTTGAGGCCCTCCGATACGACGGCAGGCATCCACCAATCCGAGGGCATGATAAACAAGAATGTCGCTTTCTATTATCCGGTGGAGAGATGCAGCGGCGCCGACGTAGATGCAATCCTCCTTCTCCTCGATTCTCTGCATCTCATCGATATGATTCAAATCGATGAGGGCTTCCACTGGAGGATGACGATCTTGCTGGAGATCAAGAAGTAAATCGGTGCCCCCGGCGATCACCGCGGTGCGTGCACCAAGGAGAGCGACTGCTTCCTCAACAGTTTCTGGGAGTTGATAGTTGTTCCAAAGTTTCATTCTCAAATTCAGCGAGGGTTTGAGGACCGGCTGGCACTTATCGATGACCCTGAATGCTCAACGCCGCTCGTAGGCACGCCCCACGACCGACCTCCGATCCGAGGTGTATGGATTGTAGCATGCTGGGAAGTCGTCATCAAGAGAGACGTTCTCCGCGCATCGTCGATGATATCCACCCTCACCCCAATCCCTTTGCAGGGAGAGGGGTTTTAAATATCTGTTCCACAATTACTAGAATTCCACGTAAATAGGTTGGGCATGATAATCCATTTTGAATTAGTAGAGACGCCCTGGTCTCTACGTTGATCACCGATTTGAGAAGATGCTCGTTGTGGAGAGGATGGAGGTGAGGGGAAGGTCATCCCAACCCCTCCCACTGATAATTCGTAGGGGCCGCCCTTCGTGGCGGTCCTTAAGCCAGTATCCTGGATACTTGTGAGTATCCAGGATACTTTAACAGCCCTTCCCGGTTACAAAACCTCCCCGCCGGGTCGACGTTTTATAAACTGACCCTGGCCACGTTTCCCCATCCATTGACCCCCATCCACGATCAACTCGCCTCTTAGAAATACTTTCTCCGGGAACCCCATGAGCTCCCAGCCTTCATATAAGTTGTAATCCGTCCTATGTTGCGCGAGCGCGATGCCATACTCGACCTTCAGGGAAGGATCCCAGATGACGATATCTGCATCCGACCCCGGCTGCAATGCACCTTTCTTCGGATATAGACCGAAAATTTTCGCCGGGTTCGTACTCGTGAGCTCGACGAATTGATTCATCGTAATCCTGCCTTCGCTCACACCCTTCGTCCAGAGGATGGGCATCCGATCACCTACACCGGGAAGACCATTCGGAATTTTAGTGAAATTATCAGCCCCCAGCTCCTTCCCGGGAATTGCGATCGGGGATCCCTCATATTCGATCGGCGTCGTTCCATCAAAGTAGAAGGGGCAATGGTCCGTACCAAATGCCTGAATACTGCCATTCGCAATTCCACGCCACAACGCCAGGTTGTCATCTTCCCCCCGCAACGGAGGGGAGCATATCCACTTGGCGCCCTCTGGGCTCTTTAAGTGTTCTTCTGTGAAAAACAAATACTGCGGGCATGTCTCCGCCATGACAGCCACCCCACGTGCCCGACCGTACTTGATTTGCTCCAAGCCCCCTGCGGTGTTCATGTGAACCACATAGAGAGGCGCACCAGCTTGTTCCGCCAATGCGATCCCGCGCAATACGGATTCGACCGCACCCCACGCGGGCCGAGTATGCGCATGCCATTCGGGCTTAGTGTGCCCAGCCGCCAATGCTTCTTTTGTGAGGATTTCGATGACATCACCATTCTCGGCATGCAGCATCGTAAGCATGCCGTGCTCCGCCCCAATGCGCATCACACGGAAGATCTCCCCATCCTGTAATCTCAGATGACCGTTATAGGCCGTAAACACCTTCAAGGTGGTAATCCCCTCGGAGATCAGGTCTGGAATCTGGGTTTCAATTTCATCATTTAATTGTGTGATGTTCATGTGGAAACCAAAATCCACCGCGGCTTTTCCATCCGCTTTCTCATGCCATGCATCCACCGCCTGTTTGAGGGAGGCAAAGTCCTGTGGAACGAAGTCTATGACCGTGGTGGTGCCTCCGAAAGCGGCAGCTTTGTGACCGGTGTAGTGATCGTCTGAAGAAACCGTATCAAACATCGGTAAATCAAAATGAGTATGCGGATCAACACCGCCGGGGAGGATGAATTTACCCGCCGCATCAATCGACTCGTGGGCATCAGATGGAATGTCCGTTCCTATGGTTGCGATTTTTTCATCTTCAATAAGGAGATCGGCCCGAATAATTTCGCTCGCCGTAATGATCGTGCCTGAATGAATGAGCTTATGTGGCATGGAGCATCCTCCACGATACCGGTGAATTGAGGGTGTCTTAAGGATTCGACGATTTCAGGGATTATAGACCGCGGTCCTTTGGATGGATACCAAGAGGGCGTGCCAACGCTATTTTGCCAGGATATCCCCTGTCCGTTCAGCGTCCACGCGACGGGAGCTTCCGGCTAAATCGCCCCGCTCACGCAAAATTTTCCAGAGCCGATCGCGAGTGTTGGATGGCGGCACTCGCAAGTCTTTGATTTCCTTTGCCAGGAGCATCCGTTCCCCCGTCGTGTATAGAAAAGTGAAGCGCCGCCAGCGTTTGGCGGTGATCGGTTCTTGAAGCTCCATGAGCGGACCAAGCTGCAGCTTAAAATAGGGGTCGTCTTTACGCGGATGATGTACATCTTCTCTGAGCAGTTCAATCCGGGTTAGAAGTTCATACCCTTTCACCGGCGCGATAAAGCGGATAGACCATTTCAACTCGCCAAACGTCGACGGATGGTAGAAAGCAAGCCAGTCAACCTGAACTGTCTTGGGAGCCGATACGAGTGGGATCCGATACCAGCCCAGCACTCTGGCAATCTCAAGATCGCGCGGTTCCTTCAATATGGCAACGAGAATAAGATCATCTGGAAGAATTCCCCTCATCTGTCCCCCTTGTCGATCGTATTGGACTCAATTCCATTCTAGCATATATACAAAGCGGACTGCGCATCTGATGGATAGACAATCCGCCATGCATGCTTACTAAGATTAGATGGACTGTGCTTACAACAGACCTACCCTCTCATTGAAGGTTTCGATGAGTTGATCGATCTCACCTACCTGCCCCTGGATGTTTGTCCAGAAATCATCTTCATACCATAGCGTATTAATCTCATCGAAGGTCTTGCCCTGTTGTTCCACCCATGTGAAGTACTTCAGGTTGTGTACACGGCGACGATCTGTATAACGTAATTCGAGCAAATCGTCCGTTGTGAGACCCTGAACATAACGGGCAAAATCTGCTGCTGCGTTCACTTCCGTGTACTTGCCGTATTCTTCATGCATCTCCTTCAACCGGCTCTGGTAGAGTTCCATCGAATCGGTGAATACGGTCAACACCACATCGTTTTCCCCCAATTCATAGTACTTTGAAAATTTAATCGCCATGGAAAGATTGGCGATACTCGAGAAACCGAGCAGATCCAGTTGGTTCACGAGTGATTCGGGAACCCCCGACTTCACAAGATGAGCTTGTCCCGCCGGCTCGTTAAACAGACGAGCCACATTCACGATCACATTATCATCGAGGGCGATGATCATGTCGGTGTTTTTCACGTTGTGAATCCACGGAACATGCTTGTCCCCGATCCCCTCGATGCGGTGGGCGCCAAAACCGTTTTCCAGAAGGGTGGGGCACTGTGACGCCTCTCCCGCAGCGACCTTGCTATCCGGGAAGAGCTGTTTGAGATAATCGCCACAACCGATCGTCCCGGCCGAGCCCGTCGTCAACGCCACGCCGCGATAGCGGTCATCTGGCCCCATCTCCGCGTTAAGGACCTCTTCCATGGCATGACCCGTCAGCTCATAATGCCATAGATAGTTGCCGAACTCATCAAATTGGTTGAAGATCATTAGATCTTCGCCCGATTCTCGCAGCTCCCAGCACTTATCAAAAATTTCCTTGACGTTGGATTCGCTGCCTGGGGTTTTGATAGTTTCTCCAGCCACGCTTGCCAGCCAATCAAAACGTTCCTTGCTCATCCCTTCCGGAAGGATGGCGATCGAATCGCATGCCAGCAAGGAGGAATCGTAGGCGCCGCCGCGACAATAATTTCCAGTTGAGGGCCAAACTGCTTTCTGAAGGGTTGGATCGAACTGTCCGGTCACAAGTCGAGGGACAAGACAGCCAAATGCAGCGCCCACCTTGTGTGCGCCAGTTGGGAACCATTTTCCGACCAGTGCGATAATTCTCGCGTCCACGCCGGTGAGTGATGGTGGTAATTCGAGGTATTTCACACCATCAAAACCTCCCCCTGAATCCACTGGCTCGTTCTTCCATGTAATCCGGAAGAGATTTCTGGGCGTGATGTCCCACAGTCCAATCCCACCCAACTCATCCCTGATCCTATCCGGGATCAGGGAGGGATCCTTCATTTGAGCAAACGTCGGAACAATAATGTCTCTCTCACGAGCTCGTTCTACCACCCGCTCCAACCGCTCTTCCATTACTTGTAAATCTATCATTTTAAAACTTAGCTCCTCGCGTTGACGCGTAATCTGTTTCTATTCGGGATCCTCACGCACGATGTAAAGTGGACGCCCTTTCGCTTCGTCGTAAAGACGACCAATATACTCACCAAGGATGCCCAGTGATATGAGCTGAACACCCCCCAGGAACAACACGGCGGTCAAGGTCGTGGCTTGACCGAAGAAGGCTTGATTTCCTGTGAGGCGCATCATAATAACTACTACGATTGCCAGAGCACTCGCCCCCGCGCAGATAAAGCCAAAATAGGTTGCGAGTTGGAGCGGGAAATAGGAGAAGCTTGTGATGGCATTGAGTGCGAGATGAAACATCTTACGAAATGGATATTTCGTCTCCCCTGCCGTCCGTGCCTCCCGCTTGTATTCCACACCAATTTGCTTGAAGCCCACCCAGGAAGCCATCGCCCGCGGGAACCTGTGCTTCTCCCGCATCGTGTTCAGGACGTCCACAACCTTCCGGTCCATGAGTCGAAAATCTCCGGTGTCCAGAGGGATGTCCACATCCGTGATACGGTTGATGAATCGATAGAAGAAAGACGCAGTGGCTTTCTTGAATCGTGTTTCACCCTCACGCTCCGCGCGCACGGCATAAACGACCTCGAACCCCTCGCGCCATTTCGCAATGAGATCGGGGATAACCTCCGGTGGATCCTGCAAATCGGTGTCGATCACCACCACAGCCTGTCCACGGCTGTAATCCAGGCCTGCGGTAAGCGCAATCTGATGACCGAAATTCCGCGAAAACACCACTGGGCGAACGTGAGGATCCTCTCTGGCCAGTTCCTTAATAATCTCGGTAGTGCCATCTCCACTGCCATCATCTACGAGGATGAGCTCCCAGGGCTCCCCGATATTCTCCATGACATCTCGAATGCGGGTAAAGAACGACGGGAGGATCTCAGCCTCGTTATAAACCGGGCCGATCACCGAAAAGACTGGAGAGGCTTTACTATTCATCTCGTGTCTCGCTTCCTGTGGTCATTTACTTATCACGGCTCGCAACGCACCCAGGTTCGGCTCAATCACCGTAGCAGCTCCTGCTGCATCCATCGCTGCATCGATATCTTTCAGTCCACTGCCGGTATTCACCACCACGACGCGTTCTTGCGGTGCGACCAGTCCTTGTTCCACGGCTTCAATTACACCCGCATATGCTGTCGCACCCGCAGGTTCAGCGAAAACGCCTCCATCCCGGGCTAGGTCTCGCATCGCGTTCAGGATCGATTCATCTGGAACCGCAAGGTACGCGCCTCCGGTTTCTGTTACAGCGCGCAGGGCGCGCAGTCCATCCCGCGGCAGATCGACCGCGATGCTGTCTGCAAACGTATCGGCTCTGACCGGTTTGATTTCCTCCGTACCCGCCGCAAATGCATTCGTGATTGCCGCCGATCCTGTAGACTGGATCCCATATAGCCTGGGAACACTTGGGATCCACCCAAGTCGATGCAGATCTTTAAAACCTTTGTGCAAGCCAGAAATGATATTGCCGTCCCCAACAGACACGAAGACGGCATCCGGAGATAGCCATTGACCAGAGGGATTGTCGATTGCGGTAATTGCGTTGGACAATTGTTCACATATCTCGAACGCAGCGGTCTTCTTTCCCTCTGCGGTGAAAGGGTTATAGCCTGTGTTACGACAATACCAACCAAATGCATCCGCGGCCTCAATCGTCAGATCGAAGGCATCGTCGTAGGTGCCATCCACGAGAAATACGCGCGCGCCAAATATTAAGAGCTGAGCGACTTTGGCTTTCGGAGCGCTCTCCGGCGCAAGAATTACGGCTGGAACCCCTGCCGCCGCTGCCATGCCAGCTAATGCAGCACCCGCATTTCCCGTTGAGGCAGTGACGACTACATCGGCCTTGATCTGCTCCGCCCTTGCGATAACCACTGCGCTGGCACGATCCTTGAACGAGGCGGTCGGATTACGTCCATCATCCTTCAACCAGAAGTCCTTCAACCCTAATTTTTTAGCAAGCCTGTCAGGTTGGTAGAGGGGTGTCCAACCCACGTCCCGCAGCGGGGACCCCTTATGCCCGGGGTCTTGCACGGGGAGAAGCGGCAGGTAGCGCCAGATAGAAGTATCATCGGTATCCGCGATTCGTTCTGGAGAAAGCGTTTTCCAGATCGCATCATAATCAAGCACTACATCAAGGTTCCCACCGTCGGAGGGACAGGTATACACGACCTCCTTAGGCTCATAAGTTTCTGAGCAAACGGAACACCGATATCCAGTAAACTTTTCCCTCATCAAGCGCCTCGCTCACCACGGATGTATGGCAACCCCAAGGATGCAGGTGCGCCAATCCGCTTGCGAATCGCCTCCCGAGATCCGATCACGAGAACCACGATCGTGAACGCATACGGGAGCATTTGCAGGAAAAAGCCGAAATATGGGTTGTAGAAGAAAGGGTTTTTCAGCCCGAACAAAAACCTGGGTCCCTGGATATCGAGGATCATCCGGCGTAGTGCGCCAAAAGAGTAGGCACCCAGGGCAGCACGGAGTGGATCCCATTGCGCAAAGATTACAAGTCCGATCGCGATCCATCCCTGACCCGAGGTCGTGAGGTGACTGAACCATCCTGGCGACACCGCTAAGCTGATCGTAGCCCCCGCTACGCCAGCCAGCATGCCCCCCACCAAGACATAGAAGTAGCGCAGCGCGTAAACATTGATCCCGAGCGCATCGGCAGCGGCTGGGAATTCTCCAACCGCTCGCAAATGCATCCCCGGTCGTGTGCGGTAAATATAATACCCGGCCAAAGGGACCAGCAAGTAACCCAAGTAGACCATGATATTTTGATTCATGAAAAGGATCGGACCAAAGAGGGGAATACTCGAAACGAGCGGGATTGAGAATCTCGGAAGCAATGAAACTGCACCCGCCTTGCTCAATCCTTCTCCAAAGACCAGACTCAGTCCCGTACCAAGGAAGGTGAGCGCAAGCCCGCTGACGACCTGATCTCCATGAAGCGTAATGCATATGAGAGCGTGAACCAGGCTCAGCAGCCCGGCAGCGATCACAGCCGCGAGCACCCCGAGCCACGGATTGCCTGTCGCTAGAGCGGTGCTGAATCCACTCATGGCTCCGATGAGCATCATACCCTCGACACCCAGGTTGAGGATGCCTGATCGTTCAGCGAAGATTTCTCCGATCGTCGCGAAGAGGAGGACTGTTCCAGAGGCGACGCCTGCGTGAAGGATTATGACGAGATCCATGATCAGGCCTCCCTCTGCAGGTGTATTAATCGGACTCGGAAGCGCATCAAGAAATCACTTCCAATCAGACAGACAAGAAGGATGCCTTGCAGAAGCGTGGGTACACCTGAAGGCTGGATCTCTCTTCCAGCGAGAATCAGAGCGCCAAACAACACCGAAATAGGCACGACTAAGATAGGGTTTAGTTTGGCAAGCCAGGCTATGATGATCCCGGTGAAGCCATAGCCTGGGGAAATGGAACCCTGGAGACGGTGTACGACACCGGTGATCTCAGACATACCCCCAAGCCCCGCTAATGCGCCGGATAACAACATGACCAGGATGATATTGCGGGCAATGTTGATGCCGGCATACTTCGCCGCCCGCGGATTATCACCGATCAGTCGGATTTCATAACCCCAGCGACTTCGGTAAATGATCCACCAAACGATGATAGCTGCGACACAAGCGATGATGAGTCCTAGATGAGTGGTAAGGCCGCGAAATTCAGTGATCTGTGAGCCTATGTCTGTCAGCCTCGGCAGCCA
>SDBS01006779.1_pt1 | contig 11126 bp, 7 predicted proteins | sample 2277091 | NCBI WGS metagenome assembly SDBS01 (sample SAMN10404972, study PRJNA504765) | marine sediment metagenome | isolation source: marine sediment core GS10_PC15, 163 cmbsf | place: Arctic Ocean: Southern Knipovich Ridge | collected 2010 | reverse complement strand
GAAACGGTCTTCAACGCGGTAGACCCGGAACTGTTCCTTGAATTTTTATCAGCACCGTTGTCCAATAGGGCCTCGACGATTTCAATGTGGCAAAAGAAGGCGGCGATGTGAAGCGGAGTGGCTCCTTCGTTGTTTGTGATTTTCATATCAGCCCCGGCCTCAATTAACGCTATGGCCGCTTCAGTCTGGCCAAACGTTATTGCAGCAATCAGGGGAGTGGACCCGTACTCATCTTTTTCATTCAGGTCCGAATCGGCCTTGATGTGCTGCCGAATGGCATCAACTCTCCCCTGAAGGGCTGCCAAGTGGAGATTTATACGAGGAGTTGGATTCTCCTGCTTTCCGCAGCCGGCTGCGGTTAGGAGTGAAACTACGAGAATTACTGTTTTTAATGTTTTCATTGCTTATCCTCCATTATTTATTTATCCGGGTTATATTTTCGATCCAAGAACTTTTCTATAAAAATAAACTATCAAATTGCTTGCAGAATATGCGGATGCCGTCAAAATCAGATACTTTAGCAGTGAAGGAATCGCCGTGTCGAGCATAGTTAATGCTATGCCGCCTATAACGATTACGTGAATGATATAAACATTATAAGAATTTCTGTTCATCTCTTTACGGATTTTTCCTGATTTATTCAGAAAAAATCTGAAAGTGTTTATCATCACGTACAGTATGCACAGTAATGCAAGGAGAAAACTAAACCGAATGAGGAGTGAATCGACTATCTCGGATAAAATATATTTGCCCGGGTTCAGCAGGGAATTAAAGAGTAAGGAAATATATAGAGTTACCGGTATCCATGCGGTACAGCTCAGAATAATGTAAAACTTTTTGCTTTTCCCTTTTGAATCGAATGTCTTGAGTTTACTGCACAGAGAACCCAATAGAAAAATCAAAAAGTAGATCAATAGTCTTTCATTTTGGAAATCTATGAATATCGTTTTTGTCCAGCCCTGACCGTTGAAAATATCCATACAAAAACTATAAATAAGGCCCATGAGAAAGAATCCCCCAATAGCTCCCTTCAGGGTGATCTTTGATATGTTTATATTTAGTCTTGATAGGAATAAATACAGAATGTCGAATAAAAAAAGAACAGGGAGAAACCACAGCCAATTTTGACTCCAAATTCCGTTGCTCCAGTGAAAGTAGGAGGTCCAGCTTTCTTGAGGTAAATTTCGAGAGTATAAGAATATAACTTTGTAAAGCGGTATCAGCGTTAAAACGGCGATAATCCAGGGGATCATAAGCCTTTTAAATTTGGATTTGAGAAATGCCCACGCATTCTTGTTTTTTATAGACAAGGGCGTAAAATAACCTGCAACAAAAAATATGGCTGACATAACAAAGAGATCTATTATTAAATCGAGAATCTCAAATAAATTGCTGGTTGATGGGTCGTAAACGATCCAAAACAAACCTCCCACACCACTGCTCTCATAAACAATCCCAACATGAATGAGAAGCACTAAAAAAATCATGAAAGTTCTGAGATTGTCTAAAAAGTAGATTCTGTTTCCTTGGACGGTGTCTTGTCCCATATTCTTACTCTAACTTGACCTTTCCATATGAGTTAATTGTCTGTTTATATTTGTACAATTCTCTTTCATGAGGTGTATGTTGTCAAATGGTTTCGGACACTCCGGCCTATAATCTATCGGATCCAAGATCTATGAGGGGCATGGAAATTCCCGACTTTAATTACCTTAATTGACTTTCTTTTCTTCTGTTGATATAGAATAGATATAAATCTTGTTCGGGAATCATACATATTAGATCATAATCCGCTTTTTCTTAAGGAGGCCTAAAATGACTAAATGGAAAAAACTCTTCACCGCTTCTTTTATCGCTCTGCTGTTTATCTTCTCAGGTTTGGCTGCAGGGCTGGATCAAGAGACTCAGAAGCAAGCCTCACGGATATCTCTCGATCAAAAACCCCCAATCGATCCTCGTATCACGGTTGGAGAGCTCCAAAACGGCCTCCGCTATTATGTCCGGGAGAACGGACAACCGGAGAACCGGGCAGAGCTGCGTCTGATTGTCAATGTGGGATCGGTGCAGGAAGACGAAGACCAGCTCGGCCTCGCTCACTTCGTCGAACACATGGCTTTTAACGGAACGGAACACTTCGCCAAACAGGAGCTTGTCGAATTCATGGAGTCCATCGGCATGAGATTCGGGCCCGGTTTGAATGCTATGACCGGTTTTGACGAAACCATCTACATGATGAAAATACCCACAGACAAACCTGATGTTATAAAAACGTCTTTTCAGATACTCGAAGACTGGTCGCATGCCCTGTCTTTCGAACCTGAGGAGATCGACAAGGAAAGGGGAGTCATCATCGAGGAATGGCGTTTGGGCCAGGGAGCTGCCGCCAGAATGCGGGACAAACAGTTTCCTATCCTGTTTAAGGGTTCTCTCTATGCCGAACGACTTCCCATCGGCAAAAAGGACATCATCGAGAATTTCAAATACGAGACACTCAAACGATTTTACGAAGACTGGTACCGTCCCGACCTGATGGCCGTTATCGCTGTGGGTGATTTTGACAAGATGGAAGTGGAGACGCTGATTAAAGAACACTTCAGCGGCCTGGTCAATCCTCAAAATCCCAGGCCCCGAGTTCTCGCCGAGGTCCCTGATCACGAAGAGACCTTATCCGCTATTGCCACCGATAAAGAGAACTCATTGACAACAGTTGCGGTCTATCACAAATTTCCGCTCCGGGATACAGAGACCGTGGGCGCTTTACGGCAGATGATTGTAGAGAATATGTACAATGGAATGCTCAACCAGAGATTTTCCGAAATGGCGCAAAAACCGGATTCTCCATTTCTGATGGCTTTTTCCGGCCGGGGGCTCTTCGTCAAATCGAAAGAGGTCTATACCCTTACCGCCATGGTCGATGAAAAGAAGATTAAAGATGGATTAGAAGCCCTGTTCGTCGAGTCGGAAAGGGTTTCACGTTTCGGCTTTACTCAGTCTGAACTGGACAGGCAAAAAATCAACATCCTGCGATCTCTGGAGCGTGCCTTTGCAGAAAGGGAAAAGAGCCAGTCCGCATCTTATGCCTCGGAATACATTCGAAACTTCCTGCAGGGAGAGCCCATACCCGGCATTGAGTATGAATTTGAACTGTACAAGCGTTTTGTCCCGGAAATAACGCTAGAGGACATCAATCGTCTTGGAAAGGAATGGATCACCGACCGAAACCGGGTGATCATGGTAAATGCTCCGGAAAAAGAAGACTTTCAGGTGCCCGCAGAGGCAGAACTTCTCGATGTTCTTGCATCTGTGGCCGATATAGAGATAAAACCGTATGAGGATACCGTGACAGACGAACCCCTCCTCGCAGAAATTCCCCAACCCGGTCAGATTGTCAGCACTAAAACGCTTGATAAAATGGGAATCACCGAATGGGAGCTGTCCAACGGAGTTCGTGTTGTTCTCAAACCCACCGACTTCAAGGATGATGAAATCCTGTTTAGGGCTCTCAGCCCCGGAGGAACATCTCTGGCCGAAGATGAGGACTATATTTCCGCAAATATTGCTTCTGATATTATCTCCATGGGTGGGCTGAGGAATTTCAGCGCTATCGACCTTCAAAAAATGCTGTCCGGCAAAGTCGTGAGGGTCAATCCGATTATATCTGAATTTCAGGAGGGCCTCTTAGGAAGCGCCTCCCCAAAAGATCTTGAAACGATGTTCCAGCTCATCTATCTCACCTTTACGGCTCCGCGTGCCGATGCGGATATTTTCAAAGTTATGACTAATCAAATGAAGGCCATATTAATAAACCGTGATGTCGATCCCATGACTGCATTCCAGGATACGCTCCAGTCAACGCTTTCGCAAAATCATATCCGTATGAGGCCCATGACGGTTGAGACTATCGAAGAGATGGACCTGGAAAAATCCTATGCTTTTTACAAAGACCGCTTTGCCGACGCCGGCGATTTCACATTTATTTTTATAGGGAATATTGATTTGGAGACCATGAAACCTCTGGTGGAGAGCTATCTCGGCGCTCTGCCTACGGTAGACAGGGAAGAGTCATGGAAGGATTTAGGCATCGATCTCCCAAAGGGAGTGATCAAGAAGTCTGTCTATAAGGGCATCGAATCCAAGAGCCAGACGAGCCTCGTGTTTACCGGGCCTTTCCAATATGACAGCGCACACCGTACGGCTATCCGGGCGATGGGGATGGTGCTTCAGACAAGGCTCCGCGAGGTCCTCCGGGAAGATCTGGGAGGTACTTACAGCATTGGGGTCAGTCCAAGCTATGATAAAATACCGGATGAGGAGTACAGCATATCGATCAGTTTCGGTTCAGATCCTAAAAGAGTCGAAGAGCTGACAAAGGTCATATTTCAGGAGATCGGAAAATTAAAGACCGATGTCTCCGAGGATGAAGTGAATGATGCCAGAGAGGCGATTTATCGCAGTACGGAAACAGGCCTAAAGCAGAACAGATGGCTTCTCACCCAGTTGGCCTTCAAGTACCGTCTAGGAGAGAATCCCAGCAAGCTCCTCCTCCTATGGGAAGAACCGCTCAAGCTTTTGAGCCCGGAAGTGATTCAAGAGGCTGCTCAGCAATATTTCAACATGGAAAACTACGTCCTGGTCTCACTCTTCCCGGCAAAAGACATGTACTGAAAGACATAAAGAGAAATTGCTTAATGTCTTCAATGAATCCAATAACCGTTAATTGGAGGTGCAGAATGAGAGTTAAACATCAAAACGTATGCAAGGACACGAGTCAAAAAACCCAAAGCAAGATTCATAGGATATCCATGAAAAAAATAATTCCCTGGTTTTTAATAGCCTTGCTTTTTTTCCCGTGTTTTGTACAGGCACAGAACCTACGCGAAGATCCGCGTGTAAAATCTGCAATCAACTTGTTGGAAATGTGGGTGCAGGGTCAGGTTGACTTCGAACGCATCGCAGGCATTTCAATGAGTGTGGTTCATGATCAGGAATTAATCTGGGCCCGCGGATTCGGGTATTCTGATATCGAATCCAAAAAAGCGACCACAGAGAGGACGATTTACAGCATCTGCTCCATTTCTAAACTGTTTACCAGTGTGGGCATACTTCAACTTTGTGACCGCGGCCTGCTTCGCCTGGACGACCCCGTGAAAAAATATCTCTCCTGGTTCGATATCAAACAAAAGTATGAACATTCGCCGCCGATCACAATCGAGGGACTGCTGACCCATTCATCCGGTCTTCCGAGAGAAGCGGATTTCCCATACTGGACAGAGGCTTCGTTTCCAACACGTGAACAGATGATTGATCATCTCTCAAAACAGGAAACACTATATCCTGCCAGAAAGAAGTTTCAGTACTCCAACCTGGGCCTTTCACTTGCTGGAGAAATCATTGCCAAAATTTCGGGAAAACCGTATGCCGAGTATATGAAAGAAAACATCATCAAGCCATTGGGCCTTACCGACACCACACCGGACATCCCTGTCAAGAAACAAAAGGGACAATTGGCCACGGGATATGGTTCTTTCAAAAGAGACGGCACGCGTCCTGCGATGCCGTTTTATACGGTGAATGGTATTGCCCCAGCCGCAGGATTCGCATCCACGGTTGTGGATTTGGGAAAGTTTGCATCGTGGCAGTTCCGTATACTCGAAAATAACGGGAATGAATTACTTGCTGCCAACACCCTTCGGGATATGCATCGTGTGCACTGGCTTAATCCGGATTGGACGAGCAAAAATGGGCTTGGTTTCGCGGTCTGGCGCGACAAGGAGAAGACGTTTGTGGGACATGGCGGATCGTGTCCCGGATATCTTTCACATCTGCTTCTGCAGCCCGAAGAAAAAATTGCAGCGGTTTTTATGACGAATAGCCGAAGCCTTAGCAGCAGAATGTATACACAAATGGCCTATGATGTCGTGGCGCCGATTATCAAAGAGGTTCTGAAATCGCCGGATAAAGCGAAAACACCCAATCCGGAGTGGGAGATGTACACGGGATTGTATGAGCGGCCGCTTGGCGGCGAATCGCATGTCATTTTCTGGCAGGGAGAACTGGCGACAATTTCGTTACCAACAGAAAATCCGTTGCGGTCTCTCACCAAATTGAAACATGAAGAGGGACATGTATTCAGGCGTGTCAGGGATGATGGAGAAGAGGGTACGCTCGTGACATTTGAAGTGGATGAGGACGGCAAGGTCATTAGGATGTGGAGTACTGTGAATTACTCGGTCAAAGTCCACTAAAATGATTCGCGGCGTGAAGAAATAGATACTATCAATATGGCAAAGAAAGCTTGTTGAATCCAGGATTCATTGTGAGTGGTGTAACAGCCGCTCCTGAATTATCTGAGTTTTAACGTCTCCTCATCCACCATGTCCGTAATGGCAGCGAACAGGATCTGCGCCAGTGATTCCATGATTTCCGGAGTGATTGTGGCCGGAACATCCTTGGTATTGTGGTAAGTGGGATAGGGGATTCTGATCCCGGAGGCCCCGAAGGAAATGGTGGGAACGCCTTTCCATAAAAAATGGGCGGCATCCTGCCGCTGTCTGCCCAGGTTGGCATTAAATGAAGACCGAACGTTGCGGTGCACATATTGTTGATTGGCGCGGTCGATAAAAACAAACAATTTGGGATAGTTTTCTCCCGATCCCGCACGCAGACTGTCACCGATACCCACACCGTCCATGTTGAGCATCGCAGCGGTTTTTTCAAGCGGGAAGATAGGATTCTCTACATAGTAGTCCGAACCCGCGACTCCCTGTTCTTCGGCGCCGAAGAAATTGAACTGCACCGATCGTTTGGGCTTATAAGGTGAATTCATCATGGCTTCGGCCACACCCAGCATGACCGCCACGGCTGATGCATTGTCGTTGGCTCCGGCCATAAATTCGGGACACTTGCCCATAAAATCAAGATGGCCGCCGACGATGATCACTTCGTCTTTGAGCACGGGATCACTGCCGGGGATAGTTCCGATGACGTTAAATCCGATTCCATCCGGATAATGTTTTGTGATGTTTTTAATCGTGGCGACTTTCCCCGTTTCAAAAGACTGAGGTTTGAGAGTCTCCCTGATCTTTTTAACAACATCTCCATGATTTTTCCCTGTCCCTGCAAATACATCAGCCACCACCACGCTTCCCACATGGGCGTAAATGAAATCCTCCCGGTATGCGTTATTGGGATTGGCGATGGGGCCGTAGTTATAGAGCAGTCCCCTTGCACCGTGTTTGTGTGCATTGATCAGTTTGTACTGGTGGAAGGAATAGGGGCGCCATTTCTTGAATTCTTCCGGGCTATTAGGGCCAACTGGGGATTCCCGTTCCATCAGAATAATCTTTCCTTTTACATCAAGACCGGCGTACTCATCAAAGCCGAGTTCGGGAGCGGTGATGCCGTACCCGACATAGACAACTTCCGCAGTCACTTCGCCTGAACCGGAGGTTGAACCGGGGATGAATTCGTCATCGAAATGGTAATATTTCTTGATCACACCATCTTTTACTTGAAGATCGAGGCTGACTTCACATCCCGGCAGAACGACGGTATAGGGATTGGGGAAATTCTGATAATAAGTGCCGTTGTCTCCGCCGGGTCCCACACCCCATTTTTTCAGCAGGGAGACCACCCACTCGGCACACTGCTTGTATTCCTCCGTACCGCACAGCCGGCCGGCATACTTTTCAGAGCACAACTCCTCGACATATTCAAATAATCTCTGGCTCTGAATCCCGTGAAAAGCCTTCATAAATAGTTCTTCGTCACTAGGGGCGGGCCGGTTTTGTGCCTGCAGCCCAAGCGAAAAGAGAAAAAGAAATAATAATGAAGCCGAAAAGACTTTGTACAATTTATGTGTCTTCATATTCCCTCCAGATAAGTAAGATAGAACAATCTTAAATAGAAGGAGTCTCGTTGTCAAAGAGATTTCATCTTTATTCTTTCCATCGGTCTGGCTTGCTTACTCATCAAAATTGCAGTATATTTGAAAAAACCGTCTATTTCATCGATCCCTACGGTGAGTGCTGTGTCTTTGAGTACAAAATTGTCGATGAATGAAAGACCATAAAATCAAAAGGATCAGCAAAAGGAGTGGATCAATGACTATGCCCGGATTAAAAAAAATATTCTCATTTTGTTTTTTATTGCCTTTTTTACTGACCGTGCTTCTCGGAATATTTTTGGTGTCCTGTTCAAATCAGGACGATTCCGAAACCGAAGAGCAGCGCTCTGAACTTATTCAACCGGCCAAATGGTGGGAAACATTGCCCCGCCCGGTTTATGCGACTCTAGAAAAAATCACAACAAGCCAAGACTGGTACGAGATCTATAAACTCACTGAAAATACACTGGCCATCTATGAACCCTTTCACTTCGAAGAAGCGATTAGCTATCTCGTCTGGGGCAAAGAAAGGGCAGTACTCATCGATACGGGTACAGGAATCGGTGACCTCAAGCAAGCCGTGGAAGAATTGACTTCACTCCCCGTATTTGTTCTCAACACTCACACCCATTGGGATCATATTGGCGATAATTTTCAGTTTTCTGAAATTTTGTGCTTCAACGATTCGGATTGTATCGAAAAGCTTCAAATCGGAGTGAAAAATGAACGGCTGAAAGAAAGCCTCAAGGGAGATTCATTGTGGAAGCCTTTGCCCGAAGGTTTTGATCCCGGGACATGGGTAATCCCGCCAGTAGAACCAACTGCTTTAGTGGAAGATAAAGATATCATCGACCTAGGCGGGAGGACACTTGAAGTCATTCACACTCCCGGTCACTCACCCGGCTCCATATGTCTGCTCGATAGAGAAAATAGAATCCTTTTCACGGGTGACACCTTCTTCCCCGGCCCCCTCTACGCTTACTCGGAGGATGTCCATATTGAAGACTACATCGCTTCGATCGACAAACTAAAAAACCGGCTGGGGGAGTACGATTATCTCTGTTCAGGACACAATGATCCCTGGGTAAAAAGCGAAGTGATCCCCCGAGTGGCCGATGCCTTCCAGGCTATTCTGGCCGGAAAAGGAGAGTATAAAGAGGACGGCGCGATCCGTCGCTACTTCTTCCAGGGATTCGACATCTTGATAAGCAGTGATATGGTGACGAAGAAATAGGTCGACTCAAAAATTATCGATTTCTAGATGGAGCCAAACACCACGCCGGATAAAAATGCTGCTTTTTAAAAAATATAAAATGCCATCGTATCGTTCTATTTGATGTCTGCGAGGGCTTTCGCAGCCTCCTTGTGATCGGGATTTAACGCAAGTGCTTTTTTGTACGCTTCTGCAGCTTGGCCCTTCTGGCCTTTGCCGGAATAAGCCTGACCGAGGTAGTAGTATGAATCGGCGGAGGGATCTTTTCCGCAGACGAATTTGAAGTCTTCCGAAGCTCCATCGTAGTCGCGGCCGAAACCTTCCGGGGCCATCATCCGGCCCATCCCTCGGCCGAAATGGGCGGAGACATTCTCCGGATCCAATTCAAGGGCCTTTTCGAATTCCTGAATGGCCCCCATCCCATATTTCATCATATCCATAGGATTTCCCGATCCGGCCAGGGAGCCCATGATGTTTCCTTTCCAGGCGTGGTACTCGGCGTTGTTTGGATCTTTTACCAGGAGCTTTTCGATGGCTTCCAGTGCTTCGGAGAATTTTTCTTCGTTAAAGAGCTTCTGGACCAACTCAAGAGAGGGATCTTCAGTGGACTTTTCCCCATTTTCAGGCGCCGGAGTTGGAGATTTTGTGGAACCGCCAGGGAATTTTTCTCCCATCAAATCAGGCAAAGCCTTTAAAAGCATCGGGAGCATTTGCTGCAGCAAAGATGGCTTTTTCTCTTCGATGGGGAATAGTTCGACTTTGACACTGTCTCCTTCGATGATAATGAATCCAACGGGTATGGTTTTTGCACCCATCCCTCCACCAAAGCCGGCGAAAGAACCTCCGGCTCCCAATCCAAAGGAGATCCTGGCAAAAGGGATAACGGTTGTATTCCCCGAGCGGATCGGTTTACCCAGGATTGAACCGACATTGAGAGCCGATGTCAATTGATCGAAGGTGATCAGGGATTCTTCGATATGAGATTTTGACTGCCCCCAGAGTTGGCAGGAGAAAGAACAGAAAAAAACTATACAAATTGCACAGATAAATTTTTTCTTCATTTTTTCCTCCTTATTTCCTGGGCACTTTGCCGACGCTTATGAATTTTGTCCCTTCTTTACTGATAATGATGAATCCCAAGGGTTTGGCTTCTCCGCCCATGTAGAAACCGCCACCTCTTTGCTGAACTTCTTTTCCGCCTCCTTCTCCTCCCCCGTAGCCGATATCGATCATGATGATGGGGATTATTGTGATGTTTCCTACTTTGACGGGGTCGCCCACGATGCTTTTTACATGCATGTTTTCTTTCAAGCGCTCGGACATAGCCTTGGTCATCAAGGCGATGGGATTCTGTTGGACGGCCGGTGTTTTTTCGGTTGTCTGTTCGGCCAGGCCCAGCGATAATACGGCTGAAAACACAATCAAACACACGAACCATTTTTTGATCATTTTGTCCTCCTATCGTTTATTAGGTAACCGTTACCTATTTCTACGATAATTTTAGCAGATAGGTTCACTGTAAACAATGTTTCTCTCCGGTTCACTTGGACCAATAGGCTACACCTGACTCATACTGAGGACAGAAAACAGCAGGAAATTTTCATTTACCTATGGAGTGAGTTGGCATAGAGCTTGCTTATAGAATGATGTAGGGAGGAAGAAAATAATGAAAAGTATAAAATTCATTGTAATTTTTGTTTTTGTGATCTTATCTCTTGTTTCTTTCGGTTATACTCATGAATTATTTCAAGCCAGTGCCAATTTTAGCCTCGGTTTTCCTCAAAATGAATTCAAAGATAATGTCAATCAAATTGGACTTAGCGGTGTTGGGCATTTTGTATATAATTTTCGCAAGTCTCCCTTTTCAATGGGATTATCTCTCGGTTATCTTGTCTATGGAAGTGAGACGCGGGAAGAACGTTTCAGCATAACGGTTCCAGATGTTTTGTTAAATGTGACCACCACGAACAACATATTTTTGTGTCATTTTTTGTTCCGTGTCCAGCCGCCGAAAGGGAGGCTTCGGCC
>SDBS01006778.1_pt1 | contig 11126 bp, 7 predicted proteins | sample 2277091 | NCBI WGS metagenome assembly SDBS01 (sample SAMN10404972, study PRJNA504765) | marine sediment metagenome | isolation source: marine sediment core GS10_PC15, 163 cmbsf | place: Arctic Ocean: Southern Knipovich Ridge | collected 2010 | reverse complement strand
TCGCCGGCGTTCGACAGGGCAAGTGGACGCAGAACATTCTTACGGTGGTTAAGACGGTCGGGCTTGCGGCGATCATTGTTGTCGGGCTGGTGGTGCCGGCCGGACCTGCTGAGCAGACCCAGACATCGGCGCCATGGATCCCGACACTGCCTGTGGCGATGATTTTGGTGCTGTTTACCTACGGCGGCTGGAACGAAATGGCTTTTGTCGCCGCTGAAGTCAAAGACCCAAAGCGCAACATCCTGCGGGCTCTTATTCTGGGAACTGTTGGTGTAATGGTCCTTTACCTTCTCGCCAACGCTTCATTTCTGCATTCGTTAGGTCACGAGGGCATGGGTGCTTCCAAGGCGATCGGCGTGGACACAATCAGGGGACTGTTCGGCAAATATGGTTCGCGGCTTTTTGCCGTTCTTATATGCCTGTCTGCGTTGGGCGCGGTTAACGGGCTCATCTTCGCCGGATCGCGCATTTCGTATGCTGTCGGAACAGAGCACCGTCTTTTCCGAATTCTCGGCAGATGGCATGGCCGAAGAGGATCGCCGGTATGGGCACTGTTGCTTCAGGGCATGATCGCATTTGCTGTGATCATGGCGTTCAAGTCGTTCCAACGGACTATAATATATATCGCCGCGGCCGTCTATCTATTCTATTTTGCAACCAGTATCTCGGTCATTGTGCTTCGATACAGGGAGCCGGAGGTCCAACGACCGTTCAAGGTGACAGGCTATCCGTTTACGCCAATCATATTCGCAGGCGTGTGCGGTTTCTTGATATACAGCACCCTTACTTATGAGCCCGAGGGGGTGGGTATCAAGGCAAGGGAAGTGGCAATTTCGGTTGGCATTTTTCTTGTGGGGGTGGTGGTCTATGGGCTGACGAAGATATACGATGTATGGAAGGCGCGCGCCGACGCCCGTCAATCCGAATAGCCGTCCGGGTGACTGTTGTACCACGTCCAGACGCTCTGAACGATTTTTTCCAGTTCCGGTTAATCGGTTTGCCCGCCGAGTTCGGCCTGTGCTCTTGCCGCCGTCTGTGGTCTTCTGATCTACGGCGGAGCCACCTACAGACCCCTCGAGACGAAAATCTCCTTAGGCATCCTGTTGACGGGCGTGCCGGTCTATTTCTTGACAATCAAGTTGTCTTCATTGATAGAATCGCTCTCTGCCGATAAGAACGACTGAGTCGCAGACTCACACGGACGGTCTCAGGCGGCGGTCGTCTTCGAACGGTCTGCACGTTGCAGGTACATCATGAATTCGAGGAACGCAAGCTCGCCTTTGACTTCCGCAATACATGCCTGGGCCCTGTTTTCAAGGTAAGTCGCCCAATTCCTCAATTGGCCCTTGGGCAGTTGGCTCCTGGTGTTTCTGATTGCCTTTACGACATTGGTCAGGTCAATCAATTGGCCTTTTCTTTGCACGACGTCTATGTCGCGTGAGAGGCTCAACTCCGCCTCGAGCAGGTAGTCGCCGGCGTCGTAAAGCTCTGCAACCTCATCAGAGTGGAGTCCGTTTGTTTCCAGATGGTCTATTGTGCTCAGATTCATGATTCTCTCCTTCCCGGAAAACCTCAATTCATTGACAACGTTTCTTTCTACTAATCAGTGCTATCAGAACCAGACCCGCCAATCCGCCGACTACTATGCCGGTTTTGGCGAAGGTATGCGGCATCATCCACCAGCGTGTGATCTCGGACAAATCCATCATATAAGCAGGCTTGCAGTATCTGCAATAGGAAGCCCCGCAGCACCATCCAGCGATCCAGCCGCCAACCGAACCGACCGTCAAGCCAAAAAAACCTTCAACTAACGGCTTGGCCAGGTCTATCACCCAACTACAAGGGCCGACAGGTCTTGTTATGACAGGATAGTCTTGCTGCGGCCTGTCGTGCTCCCCAATGCCATACTTGATTGTCCGAGTGCCCTGTGCCATAATTGTCCTCTTGAGATTCAAAATTAAGGTCCGATATTCGTTTGTTGCTTTCTATCACAGGGTGATACATGATAATCATGGTTATCTTGCGCAAGCGGGCAAAATTACTGTTGTAAAAGCAATTTTTCTTGTTCCGGGGTTGCAAAATAGATGATTTCGTGATAGGGTATATTCAGGTTTCCAATGGTGGAATTGGACGCCGGACGACAGCAACTCGGCAGCACCGCATGTGACTGTATCGCTTGCCAAAGACGTGTGTCTTGGGTGGTTTTCGGGGTACAAAGATGTCGAAATACCGCGATAGAACGGAGATGGGCGGGGAAAACGAGGTTTTCCAAACGACGCGCTGGGTGGATATTCAGGCCATCAGGACCGTCGACGAGGCACGACGACGGCTCATCCTCAACAGCTTGCTGAAGACCTATTGGAAACCGGTGTATTGCTACCTGCGGCGCAAAGGACACTCTAATGAAGTGGCCAAGGACCTGACACAGGGGTTTTTCCATGAAATCGTCCTGGGTGGTAACATAATTGCCCAGGCCGACCGCGAAAAGGGGCGATTTCGGACTTTTCTGCTCACGGCATTGGACAATTACGCAACAAATGTCTATCACAAGCAACACGCCCGCAAGCGCCGGCCGGCCGGCGATCTTTTCAGCTTCAGTGCGTTTGACGAGGGCTCCGGCCCGGACATACCCGACAGGATCTCCCCCGATGAGGCTTTTCATTACACCTGGGCTTCACAATTGCTTGATGAGGTGCTTGCCAGAGTAAAGAATGACTGCCGCAGAACCGGTAAAGAAGTCCACTGGAATGTATTTCAGGACCGAATTGTCGGCCCTATCCTGGGAAATACGAAAGCTGTCGGCTTGGCTGAGATATGCGCAAGGCATGGTGTCGAAAGCGAGGCCAAGGCCTCAAATATGATTGTTACGGTAAAGCGACGATTCAACGCGGTTCTAAAGCAATGCTTGCGCAAACATGTGGAATCTGATGAAGAGGTTCAGGATGAATTGAACGAATTGCTCAGAGTTCTCTCAAGAGGCCGCGCAAGATAGAGGGTTTTTTCCTTTATCCAATGATGGAATGATCGAGACTTTTGATGAGGTAGAAAAAGGTGGAAAAATCCAACACATTCGGGCTGGATCCCGAAAAGATGGCGGACCTCTTGAGGATCGGCTCCGAAACCGGTGACAGCGCAGCGGAGGTCTCCGCTGATGAAGAAAAAAGCGAGTTGTTGCTGGATCGTCTGGCGGAACCCTTGCTGCTTGATCCGTCGTTTGTGAGGTTGCTGCCGGATGTTCCGCATTTGCTCAGCAATGCGATGGAACTGTGCAGCGGCAATACAATCGAGGACCTGCTTCTGAACAAGGATGTGGGAGTCGGTCTGCTCAACAAGGTTAAGGATGTGAACAATAAGCTCTCGCGGCGGACGGACTCCAAAGTCGAAAAAGATGTTGCCATTGCGATTTACTATGCGGCGATTGCCAGCGCCCTGGTATTCCGTGGCCAGAAGATAACGGGTTTTGAATATAGTGATCTGGAAAAATCATTCGAGCAGTTGAAAGGCAAATCGTGGATGTCGACCGATCTGTACGACCTTTTTGAAAGAGCCTGCGGGGTGTGTCGGGATTCGTCGGGTATCCGGAACAATGCTGCCGAGTCATAAGAGCCGCCGGGAAAGGTTTGAAGATGTCGGAGTGTCTGAGTTCAGAACAGATTAGGCGCTATGTCGCAGGACAGTGCAGCGACCGGGAGATTGAGAAGATTAAAGCTCATCTCTCCGAATGCGCAATTTGCCGCGGCAAAGTCGGTGAGGCCGGGGCAGACGCGTCAGCGGAGCGGACACCAAACAGCAGTGCCGGGCGAGAAGACGATTTCAGCACGAAGTCCATGCCCGATGCCTCCATCTTCCAGACCCGGGGAGACGACGTAGCCACCTCTCTTGAGACCATGACCGACGGCTACAAGATACTTGGTGTTCTGCCGCGCGGGGGCCAGGCGGTTGTCTACAAGGCAATTCAAAAGGCGACCAAACGCACTGTCGCCGTGAAAGTTCTGCTGCAGGGCGAATACGCATCCAAGCGCGCCAGATACAGGTTTGAACAGGAGATTGAACTCATAGCGAGATTGAAACACCCGAACATTGTCACCATTTTCGACAGCGGAATTGCCGAGGAGCAGTACTATTATGCGATGGAATTCATAAAGGGAAAACCCCTGGATGAATACGTCGACGAAGAGAAGTTGTCGCTTCGTAAGACTATGGAACTGTTTGGCAAGGTCGCCTCGGCGATTGCCTATGCCCATCAGCACGGCATCATTCATCGTGATCTCAAGCCGGGCAACATCCTGGTCGACGAGCAGGGCGAACCACACGTTCTCGACTTCGGACTGGCCAAGCTTGTCGACGGTTTTGAGCAGACGTACGAAAAAACAGTGATGACCACCATCGCCGGTCATGTCCTGGGCACGCTTGCATTCATGTCGCCGGAGCAGGCCACAGCCGACCCCGAGGCCGTAGACGTACGAACCGATGTGTATTCCATGGGTGTGATTCTCTACAAAGTGCTGACCGGCAAATTTCCCTATCCCATAGGCGGGCCGATGTTCGAGATCCTGCAGAATATCAAACAGCTTGACCCGGTCAGACCTTTGAAACTGGTGCCGGGATTCAACTCTGAAGTCGAAGCCATAGTGCTTCGCGCTTTGGCCAAAGAACCACAGCGCCGTTACCAGTCGGCCGCCGGGTTCCACCATGACATCCAGTGCTGGCTGACCGGCAGGCCGATTGTGGCGAGATCGGACAACTCGCTGTATGTCCTGCGAAAACTCATAGTGAGAAATCGCGCCGCCAGTGCTGTCGTTGGGTTGCTGATTGTGATCACGATGGCGTTTGCTTTTACGAACTTGTATCTGTACGACTGGGCCAGAGTTGGATGGAAAGAGGCCGAACAGCAGGTTCGCGAACTCGAGAAAGAACGGGACCTGACAAAGAAACAGGGACTCTCGCTTAGTTTTAAGATATTTCTTGATGCCTGGCGGCAGGACCAGATCGGGCCCGGTCAGTCCATGGCGGCTCTCAAGGAAGATGAAAGATTCGACGCGGCACAGAAATTTCTGCTGAAGGCGAGTCCCATCGAAGAAAAGGCCGCAGCGTTCAAGAACAAACTCGGCGCCAGGCACCTGTGGTTTGCCGAGTATATCATAGGCGAGCATTACCTGAAAGACGGCAAAGAGGCTGAAGCGCTCGATGCTTTTGAGAATAGCGCCGGCGCCATTCGTGAATTGAGCCCTGATCAACCCAAACCGGAAGAATGGATTGTCAACTGGATAAACAGCAGGCTGATCCAGTTGCGAAATTGACAGAACAAAAACTGAGCCGCAATCTTATAACCGGAGGTAGTTGAAATGGCCAGGATAAATCATATGACCGATCGCCGGGGCAAAGGAAAGGGGTTCACACTTATTGAACTGCTTGTCGTGGTTGCCGTAATAGCGGTGCTCATAGCAATTCTCCTGCCGGGCTTGCACAAGGCAAATGAACTCATAAAGCGTCTTGTGTGCATGAGCAATCTCAGGCAGATATCGTATGGATGCCGGCTCTATCTGGATGACAACGACGGCCGATTCTATCAGGGAAAAAAAGCCAATTTTACGTACGGGGGATGGGACGGCAACGCCTTTAAGAACCTGCTCCTGCAAGACCGTCCGCATCGACCGTTTAATCCGTACTTTTCTCTTAGTGAAGCGGGAGTTGGGGAAAATGAGGCCAAGGTCTTCAAGTGTCCCGGAGACAACGGCCGCAATAGGCCAGACGCCAGTATTGACTACGACGACTATGGCACAAGCTATCAGACCAACAGACTGCTTATAGGCCAGGACCATCTCGACCCTCCCTCTGACCCGAGGCATGACGAGTTAACAAAACGTCTCAACGACAAATTGTCCGGGCTTAATGATGCTGATATAGACGACCCTGCCAGACTGGTGCTGATCGGAGATTTCGAATGGGGCACGCATTCGGCTTCGGAAGAGCCGGACCTGCTGTGCGGCTACGAATGTCATGGCAAAGCGCATTATTTCAGTGTCGCATTTCTCGATTGTCATGTTGAGTACATTGAAATTCGCAAAGCGTTATTTGTCGGCCCGGGCTACCGCGTAATCCCCTTCACGGAACTGTGCAGTCTGGCAATGTCCGTTCAAGAGGAGGAACCATGCAACCGCAAACATAGGTGAAATGTGGGCGACTTCGGCACCCGGGCCGTCCGCGAAACGTCAAATACCGAATGACTTTGAGAGGTAAGAAAAACGGGAAAAAAGCGTAAAACGCTGTGCTGTATATTGTTGTGCATATCGTGTCTGTTCGTCCCTGCCTCGGTATGTCTTGCAAGAACCATTTATGTGGATGCCTCCGCCCAGGGAGCAGACGACGGCTCCAGTTGGCAGGATGCCTGCAATTCTCTCCAAGACGGTTTGGCAGTTGCAGTGGCAGGCAATGAAATACGCCTGGCCCAGGGCACTTATACACCTGACCGGGGGATGAACCAGATACTCGGTGATCGTTTCACAATGTTCCAGCTCAAGAACGGCGTCACAATCAAGGGAGGCTATGCGGGTGTCAGCACACAAGAGCCGGCCACCAGGAATGTCGAACTGTACGAGACTATACTAAGCGGCGATCCCGGTGACACGGTCATCGATGGAACCGGCTTGAACGACACTGTGGTTTGGTGTATTAACAACGAAGGATCAGATACTGCCCTGCGGGGATTCACCAACACCGGCGGCGATACTGACTATGGCGGTGGGATGTTTGACTACAAGAGCATCCCAACGGAAAGCACGTCAACGACGATTGAATGAAGTGGAGGGAATATGCTGGAAAGTAAGTATGGAAAGTCCATCAATGTGTTTCTCATGCTACTGCTGAGCAGCGTTCTTTATGCCCCGGGCAAGGCGTATTCAGATGGATTCGATTTCGGCGACGGTACGCTCCAGGGGTGGTATGTGGGCGATGTCTCAACATACTTACCCGGCAGTGACGGACCATGGCCCCATAATTTCAAAACCAGATGGAATGATCGAACCAATTATCCAAACGAGATCGATACCGATCCCGTCGGAGACAATCAAGGATCATGTGAATTGTATGCGCCAGGTGGTCATGGAATCGAAGATCCAGACAGAAGACAGTGGGTCTTGTCCCTGCGTTCCCCTGACTTGACGGATATAGAGGCATGGCAGGATGCTTCGGGCTATTCGCTCAGAATCGCTGAGTGTATGAGTGGTGGACAAACAACCATATGGGTCAATTTGTTTGTCTTGGTGTACGATCAGGATTTGGAACGAGAAAGAGTCTTTACAAATGGTAATTATGCTGCACTACCCTATGACAAGTGGACTCCTTATGAATACCATTGGCTGGATGAAACTACTTTTCCCACGAATTATGTCGTACGTGAAGTGTTTATTAATATCTGGGGTGATCTCAAAGCCGATGTTCAGCATGAGGGCTCAGTCTTCTTGGATCAAGTCTCGCCGATTCCATCTCCCAAAAGAATATTTGTTGATTCAAGCTACTCCGGCGGCAAGGAGGATGGAAGTCATCGCCGTCCATTTAAGACTATCCAAAACGGCATAGAGTCAGCGCAACATGGGGATACCGTTATCGTTCTCGATGGGATGTATACCGGCATAGGCAACCGTAATCTTGACTTTCATGGAAAGGCCATTACTGTTCAAAGTGAGAGTGGTCCGCGCAATTGTATTATTGATTGTCAGGGATTGTCCCGTTGTATTACTTTTTCACAGAATGAAAATGACAGTTCATTATTAAGCGGTTTAACAATCAAAAATGGATACGCTTCTCTTGGCGGTGCGATATATTGCAGGGACAGTTCACCAATCATATCAAATTGCATATTTATCGGCAATACCGCAACCAATGGGGGAGCTATCTGTTGCATTGGGGCAAATCCAATAATCAGAAGCTGTGTCTTTTTTCAAAATCAGGCCGATTACGGCGGGGGGCTCTCTTCAGAAAACAGCACGAGTTTGACAGTTCTGAACTGCACGTTTCATGAGAATCAGGCACAGTCGGAAGGGGGCAGCATCTTCCAGAATCGGTCGAATGTGGAAATCCTGAATTGTATATTGTGGGATGGCTCGGCTCCGTGGGGCAGTGAGATCGCCTGCAGAAACCTCTCTGTTTCCGGAGTACGCTACAGCGTCTTGCCCGGTGGTGATTCGATGCAGAAAGAGCCGGACTGCTCGATGATCGAGGTGCGCAATACTAATTGGGATCCTCTGTTCGAGTCAGACGGGTATCATATCTCACGCGATTCACCTTGCATCGACAGAGGATCGACTCTGGACGAGTATATTGACTTGCTGGATATAGACGAAACACCCCGAGTTTTCAATGACAAGATCGATGTTGGTGCTCACGAATTCAATCCAAAGATACACAATGCAACAAAGACGACATTCCATGACACTATCCAAGATGCAGTTGACCAGGCCGATGATGGCGACATGATTGTCGTGCCTGATGGTGTATATACGGGATATGGCAATCGAGATATTAACTTTGAAGGCAAAGCAATTACTCTGCGCAGTGAAAATGGGCCTCAAAAGTGTATCATAGACGCACATGGCAATTCTGATGACAGCCATCGAGGCTTCCTGTTCAATCACCTTGAGGATCCGAATTCAATATTGGATGGTTTCTCAATTAGAGATGGCTACGCGATGTACGGCGGGGGCATCTGGTGCATCTATGGGAGTCCCACGATCCGAAATTGCCGTTTTGTGAATAATGTGGCTGGTGATGACGGCGGAGGCATTGACTGTTTCAGTTCGTGTTCCAAAATCATCAATTGCACCTTTATTAATAACCGCACCGAAGCAGGAGGAATCGGCGGAGCAATATCCATACATCGAAGCCCGCTCAGTCTCACAAACTGTACTCTCTTGCATAATTATGCATGGTGGGGAGGGGGCATTGGGTACACTGACTCTACAGCATCCATTGCAAACTGCATATTGCAGGGCAATCGAGAGGAGATGGGAGGAAGAGAGATTGCCCTGCTCTCAGATTCGGTGGTGAATGTATCGTATACCTACATTAACGGGCAAAGCATTTCGCTGTTTCTTCAGCCGGGCTGTTCGATAAACTGGGGGCAAGGACTCCTCTCCCTCGATCCGCGACTTACCCCTGACGGTCACTTGCGATACGATTCTCCCTGTATTGACAGGGGCGTTCCGGTTAACTCTTCAGATTTCGACATCGACGGCGATTTGCGATTATATGGCGTTCAGATCGACATTGGCTCCGATGAGTTTGTTGACACAGATGGCGACTATCTTCCCGACTGGTGGGAGAAAGCATATTCGCCGAGCAATGTTGGCGCCGTACCGAATGGCGACCCCGACAACGATCTGATCTCCAACCTCAAAGAATATGAACTCTATGGCAGTAATCCGACAGCCGCGCCACTTTATGTCAGCAACTCGGCCGGCGAACGTTATTATGACGGATTATCCGCTGTGCACGAGGGCGGGTATCATGGCCCGAAAAAGACTATCCAGCAGGGTATCGATGTAGCTGGAGAATATGACACGGTAATTGTGCTACCTGGGACGTATACAGGCAGTGGAAACAGGAACATTAGATTCAATGGTAAACCCGTTGTGCTGCACGCTTCCCCGGGGCCCGATCCGACAATCATTGACTGTGAACATATGTGGGGAAAGGTCGGGTTCGTGTTCACAGAGAATGAAACGCCGTCTACGGCTGTGGTTGGGTTTACCCTGCTCAACGGCTATACGCTCAACGGAGGCGGAATTATCTGCCAGGGCGCAAATCCACAGATACGCAAATGCACCATAAAAAACTGTGCTGCCTCCAACATAGGGGGAGGAATAGTGTGTGTGTATTCATCTCCTACTATTGCCGACTGCACTTTTGAAGACAACATTCCGGGAGATGTTCATTTTTATGCATCAAGTATACGTTTTTATGGATCAAACTACTTTGTCAACAATGATTGGTTCGGCTATGAGAATATAATAGTCGGCACCGGCGTGCTATATTGGAATCACAATGTCACCTTGAATCTTCCGGATACACATCTGAGTTGTAATCTCTCGGGAACCGGTAATATCCAGGTGGATGCAGCACATGAATTAGTGATTGATGGCAACTCCATCGTCAACCTCAGTGGTAGCGATAAATGTAATCCCGGCGGAGAAACCGGCGGGCGAATTGTTGTGGACGGCTCATTGGTGCTCAGAGACAACGCCAGCTTAAGAAACACGAATGTGGAGGTCAACCTGCTGGCGATCGAAGGAGGTAATGACATCCAGCACAATAATATTGCTCTTTTGGAAGCCAGCACCGGTTACGGCGGCGAGTTTTTCGTGGAGGGAACACCGAAAATCAGTTGCAACACCATTGTCTCCGAGGGCGACCGCTACCTGGATCTTGATCCTGATCCAAGCATTCCACCCGAAGAGCGGCCGAAGATAACCGATAACCATATCACCGTGATAATCAAGGAAGGAATATCAGGCAGCCAGGGGACGCTTCTGGAATTGCGGGCGGCTGACTATGACTTTATGGATTCCGGGGCTTATCAGGTTTCGCCGGATTCACCGGGCTTCACTGACAATCCCAATGAAAACTGGGTTTTGGAGAAGCTGTTTATTAAAAAAGACGCCAAGCTTAATCTGACCAATCGGCAGGGTTTTGAGTTTCAGGACTTCAGCGACCCCGACAGAGAGTTCGGTGACTGGGAAACCGTTTATGTCAAAGAAGTTGTTTTGGACAAGAACGCTGTCCTCAACACTGCTCTTCAAACCCTGTACTATCAAACACTCACCGATCCCAATGGCAATGAACTTGTCAGAGACCCTGATGATCCCTTAGGCCCTCTTTCCAACGGCAGCCGGTTTGAAGATATCCCTCTTCTTGGTTTTTCACTCGCTATCATTGCCATGAACGATACAAAGCCTCCACCGCACAATGAATTCGATATTCGCGTTCGCAGGAGACTGAGAGATCCGGGAGATATTCAGCCGCAACCTCCTGGGATTCCTAAGGAGGGTTCTATTCTGCGTATCGATGAAGACCCCGAAGGCCAATTGCTGATCCCTTCGGGCCATGGCGGCGTGATGGATATGCGTACG
>SDBS01006777.1_pt1 | contig 11128 bp, 9 predicted proteins | sample 2277091 | NCBI WGS metagenome assembly SDBS01 (sample SAMN10404972, study PRJNA504765) | marine sediment metagenome | isolation source: marine sediment core GS10_PC15, 163 cmbsf | place: Arctic Ocean: Southern Knipovich Ridge | collected 2010 | reverse complement strand
TCTCGCGACTCGCGACTCGCGACTCGCGACTTACGACTCGGAGCTTGGGACTTGCGACTTGGGACTTGCGACTGGCTCCTCCTCATCCTCGTAGGTGAACACGAGGTCCCCGATCCGTACATCGTCACCCGGCTCGGCGCCGGCATCGCGCAGGGCGTAGTCGACTCCGATGTGGCGCAGCCGCCGCGCGACCAGGTCGGCTGCCTCAGCAATCGTGAGGTCGTTGAGGTTGGCCGCTCGTTGCGCACCTCGACCTTCGACGACCCAGACGCCGTCGACGCGGGTGACGGTGAACGGCACCTCGAGCGGGCGGTGAAGCGTGTATCCCTCTCTTGCCGGGGTCTGCCGCACCGCGAGATCGACGAGGTCGGCGATGCGATGCAGCAGCTCGGGAACGCCCTCGCCGGTGACGGCGGAGACGGCCACAACCTCAGCATCAATATCGACAACCGTGTCGGCTGTGAGGAGATCTGCCTTGCTCAAAACGACAATCCGGGGACGGGCGATGAGCTCTGGTGAGTAGGCACCGAGTTCGGCGAGCAGAACCTCGTACTGTCGCGCCGGCGAGTCGGTCTGCAGTTCGGAGGGGTCCAGGAGCACCACGAGGGCGCGAGCCCGCTCGATGTGGCGGAGAAACTGGTGGCCGAGGCCCTTCCCGTCTGCTGCACCCTCGATGAGTCCAGGGATATCGGCCAGCACGTACTCTCGATCATCAACGGTAACGACGCCAAGGTTGGGTACGAGCGTGGTGAACGGGTAGTCCGCGATCGCAGGCGTGGCCGCAGAAACGCTTGCGATGAACGTGCTCTTCCCAGCGTTCGGATAGCCGACGAGAGCGGCGTCGGCAAGCAGTTGCAGCTCGACCGTGATCGCATTGTCTTCCCCGTATTCACCCTGCTCTGCGAACGCCGGCGCTCTGCGGGCCGGTGTAACGAACGCAGCGTTCCCGCGACCACCGTGACCACCGCGGGCTATCACTATCTGCTGGCCCTCCTCGACGAGATCGGCGAGGAGGGTGCCGCGATCGTCGCGAACCACGGTCCCGAGCGGGATGGGAAGCACGAGATCGTCGCCGGTCCGCCCATGGCGCACCTCGCCTTCACCGTGCACCCCGTCTCCGGCCTGCCAATGTGGTTTTCGGTCGTAACGCAGAAGGGTGCCGATGCTGGGATTGGCATCGAGGATGACGTCTCCGCCCCTTCCCCCATTGCCTCCGTTGGGGCGACCTCTCGGCTTGCCCTTTCGCTTCTGAAACGAGGCAACTCCGGCACCGCCGTTCCCACCCCTGGCATGGAGAGTTACGTGATCAACAAAGGAAGTCATGAGTCGAAGGTAGCTGAGTGGCCGAGTAGCCGGGTCTTCGTCTCCACCGCGTAGCGGGGGAGACGCGTAGTCGCGAAGCGACTGCGCAGAGGGGGCTTTGAGGGGAGTAATCGATCACATGAGCTCAGCCGCGGCCAGCCAACTTCCAGAGCCCCCTCCGCTGCGCTTCGGCCTATCGGCCAAATGCTCGCGCCTCCCCCACTTCGTGGGAGAGGCAAGCACTGCTACTGCAGCACCTTCTCGGCAATGACAGAGACCTGTCGCCGGCCGCGCTTGGTTCCGTACGACACCACGCCGTCGGTGGTGGCGAAAAGGGTGTCGTCACCTCCGCGCCCGACATTGTTGCCTGGGTGAATACGGGTCCCACGCTGGCGGACGAGGATTGCCCCGGACGTGACGGTCTGGCCGTCGAACACCTTCGGCCCGAGGCGCTGCGCCGCGGAGTCGCGTCCGTTCTTGGAAGAACCGCTGGCCTTGGTCTTTGACATGTCAGGCTCCCTTTTCGGCGTCTGGCGGCTTCTTCTTTGCCGCAGGTTTCTCTGCGGTCGTCGACTTTGCGGTCGACGACGAAGTGGCTTTCGTCTTCGCAGGCTTGGTTTCGGACTTGGCGGCAGTCTTCTTCGCGGTAGTTGGCTTGGCCGCAGGCTTCTCCGCGGTCGTTGACTTCGCCGCAGGCTTCTTCGCGGTCGTTGACTTGGCTGCCGGTTTCTTGGCCGCCGGTTTCTTCGCTGCCGGCTTCTTCGCCGCCGGCTTCTTCGCCGCCGGCTTCTTCGCCCCTGGCACATCGATCTTTTTGATCTGCAGCTGCGTGTACTTCTGTCGGTGTCCGGCGCGGCGACGGTATCCGGTCTTCGCCTTGTGCGTGAAGATATCGACCTGGGGGCCGGATGACCCGCCGAGGACCTCGGCAGTCACGGTCGCGTTGGCCAGCTTGTCGCGGTCCGAGATCACCGTGCCGTCCTTCTGGACGATAAGCAGTGGAACGAAGGTGACATCGCCGTCGGTCTTGACGCGGTCGACATCAACGACGTCGCCTTCGCTCACCTTGGCTTGTTTTCCGCCGGCGCGGATGATGGCGTACATGATTTTCCCGGTAGTCCGTAGGGGCCCGACGAATGCCGGGCGCCACACAGCTTAGTGGAGTTACGTACTTCTCAGTGATCGGTCGTCACTCGTCAGCCCGCGACTCAACCGCAGGTCAATCCGAGGACTAAAGGCTGAAGACTGTTCAGCCGGCCTCTTCTGTCGCCAGGCCAACCTGGATGCCGGTGGCGGCTGCATCCTCGTGGAGCAGGACGCCGCGGCCGCTGCAGCGCGGGCACACTTCAGAGAAAGACTCGAGCAGCCCGGCCGACACGTTCTTCCTGGTCATTTCGACGAGCCCCAGGTTGGAGACCTCGAAAACCTGTGTTCGGGTTTTGTCCTTGGCGAGGTGCTCGCGGAAACGAAGCAGAACGGCGTCCTGGTTCTTTTGGGTCTCCATGTCGATGAAGTCGATGACGATGATGCCACCGATGTCGCGCAGCCGTAGCTGGCGCGCAATCTCCTCAGCAGCCTCCAGGTTGTTCTCTAACACCGTGTCTTCCAAATTGGAGGTACCGACGAACCGACCGGTGTTCACGTCGATCACCGTCAGCGCCTCGGTGCGATCCACCACGATGTGCCCCCCCGATGGCAGCCACACCTTGCGGTCGAGGGCCTTGCGCAGCTGGTCCTCGACGTGGAATCGCTCGAACAGCGCCATCTCATCGCGGTACATGGACACCTTCTCCAGCAAGTCGGACTCTGTCCCCTTCAGGTACTCGAGGACACGATCGTACGTCACCTTCTCGTCGATCAGCAGGCGCTTGAAATCCCGCGTGAAGTGCTCACGGATCACCCTCGTGACCAGCGGTGGCTCCTCATAGAGCAAGGCAGGTGCGGTAGCGGTGTCCACCTTGGCCTCGATCCCATGCCAGACGTCCTGAAGCCTGGCGATGTCGGCCCGGATGTCCTCGCCGCTGGCACCCTCGGCGGCAGTTCGCACGATCACACCCATGCCCTCGGGGCGGTGCTCGGCGATCAGCTCACGAAGACGGCGCCGCTCGTCGTCTGGCAGGCGTTTCGAGATACCGCGCACGCTTGGGTCGGGGGCCAGCACCAGGTACCGGCCGGCAAGACTCATCTGGTTGGTCAAGCGGGCGCCCTTGTGGCCCATGGCGTCCTTGACTACCTGCACCAACACCGGGTCGCCCGGAGCTAGAACAGACTCGATCCGTTTGGGCTTTCCACCGAGCTCGTAGCTGGCGAAGTTGACATCACCTGCGTACAAAACGCCGTTCTTCCCTGCCCCGAAGTCGATGAACGCTGCTTCCATGCCGGGCAACACATTGCGAACCTTGCCCAGATACACGTTCCCGACCAGCGACTGTTTGTCGGACCGGGCCACGTAGTGCTCGACCAGCACCGGCCCTTCCATCACAACGATCTGGGTCTGGTGAGGGAGGGTGCGCACGAGCATCTGCTTGCGCGCGGTCTCGGGTGGCGCCACCACTTCAAGGTGGGTGGGACGCCGGCGACGGGCGGGGCGCTGCCGCTGGCTGGACTTACCGCCCTGCTTCTGTTTCTTCTGGGTGGCCGGCTGTCGGGGTGCGTCCCCCTCGGTGAAACGGCGAACCGTAACGGTCTCGCCGCCCACGCTTCGCACCGAACGCTGTTCGACCGAAGAACCCTTGCGCACCACCTGGGCACGCTTCTTGCTGAATAAACCCATACTTGAACTCCTTCGAGGTATCCCGGGAACCGTGTAGGCAACTCGTCCGCCATGCTTGCGTCCTGGGGTCGGTGCCACCGGTCGATCGCGAGTCGATCGCATTGGGGCTCCATCGGACGACATGGGCGTAGCTGTAAGCCAATTCCTGGTCCCGGGTCGGAACGGACGACCACGCATTGCGGCCGAACTGCGCTGAGGGTAGCTGGTGGCGCGGCGTAGCCCGGGTATTAGGTAGTTACCAGTTACCAGTTACCAGTTGGGGACTACTTGGTACTCGTTGCCAGCGGACGCCTCAGGCTGGCATCTCCAGACTCGGCTGTGCGATTTCATCCGGGTCGTAACATCGCCGGCACCGCGCCTCGTAGGCGTCGGTGGCCCCGAGCACAACGAGATCGTCGCCGGCGACCACCCGCTGCGTAAACAGCCCGGGTCCGCCACAGCGGTGGCAGACGGCAAGGGTCTTCGTCACATACTCGGCCCGCAGCATGAGTGCAGGGATCGGCTCGAAGGGTCGCCCCAGGTAGTCGAGGTCAAGCCCGGCGATGATCAGCTGCTTGCCGGCACCGGCAAGCAGCTCGACCACTTCGACAAGGCCCTCATCGAAAAACTGCCCCTCATCGATGCCGACCACCACTGTGCGATCCTCCACCGACCGCAGCAACTCTTCGGAATCGGCAACCGCTGTCGCCGCCGCCGACAGCTTGGAGTGGGAGACGACCTCGGACGCCCCATACCTGGTGTCGATTGCCGGCTTGAAGGTTTGGACGGGGACCCTGGCAATCCCATACCGAGTGACCCTGCGGATCAGCTCCTCGCTCTTTCCGGAGAACATTGGGCCGGCGATGACCTCGACCCAACCCTGTTCGGCGCGTCGCTGCATGGGAGACGAGCGTAGTAGATGGAGGCAGCTGGCTGGGGCTACGGGGCTTGCGCGCGGTCGAAGGCTCGCTCTCCGGGCACCGGCGACCGGCGCAACCATATCGAGTGGGCCATCCCCAAAGCGATGCTCATCGCGATGAACGCGGTGCCGCCGGCGGACATGAACGGCAGTGGGAGTCCAGTGATCGGCATGACCCCGACGGTCATGCCGACGTTGACGAATACGTGGAACGTGATCAGTGCGGCGGCGCCCACCGCGACGAGCTGACCGAAGCGGTCCCTGGCGTGCAGCGAAGCGACCAGGATCCTCCATAGGAGGATGGCAAACAACAAAAGCACGATGACCGCCCCCACGAACCCAAGCTGCTCCCCAACCGCAGTGAAGATGAAGTCACTCGACTGCTCCGGCACGAACCGCAGGTTGGTTTGGGTCCCGTTGAAGAGCCCCTTTCCGAACAGTCCCCCGGTTCCGATAGCGATCTCGCTCTGCTGCAGGTTGTACTGAGCACCAAGGACGTCGGTGTTGACGTCGAGGAAAGCGGTCAGGCGTTCAACCTGGTAGGTCCGGATCGCTCCCACTTGGAACAAGGCCACGGCGCCGACCGTAGCTGCGACCATGAGTGCAGCCATTTGCCGCCACGACGCACCGGCGACGAACAGAATCACCATGGCGATGATCCCGAAGCTGAGCATGGTGCCGAGGTCCGGCTGCAGGAAGATCAGCAGTGCCGGAATCGCCACGACGACGACCGCGCGGACGATGCTGTCCCATCGCAGCGCCCGCGGCCTGAGAGCAAGCAGGCCGGCCAACACCACAATGACCGCCACCTTGGCCAGCTCGGCTGGCTGGAACTGCCCGAGCACTCCGAGGTCGATCCACCGCTGCGCACCCTGCACGGTCCTCCCAAGCGGGGTGAGCACGAGTAGCAGCGTGATCATGCTGGCGGCGTAGACACCGGGGACCCAGCGGCGCAGATGTCGGATATCAAAAGCGGAAACGACAGCAAAGGCAATGAACCCAGCGACGACAAACACCCCCTGACGCTCCAGGTCCTGCGTTGGGTTCAATCCGAGGTCGATCAGGCGGGGTGCCGATGCGGTGTACACCATGAGGATACCAAGCACCGTCGGCGCGATGGAGGAAGCGACCATTGCCAGGTCGGGGCGCATGGGTCGCTCCCGCTGCAGCACCGCAATCGGCCGGGGGGTGCGCTCGAGCATCGTCAATCTGCGTCGGCTCCTGCTTCGAGGGGTGTGATCGATCCCGACCCGCCCAGGAGGTGCTGCAACACCTGGCGGGCGATGGGGGCTGCGACTCTGCCGCCAGAGCCACCGCGCTCGACCACGATGGAGACCACGTATTGCGGGTTGAACACCGGAGCCACTCCGACAAACCAGGCGGTATCGACCTCGTCGATCTCGGCGTCTGCCTTGATGACCTCTGCGGTGCCGGTCTTCCCCCCGACGTTCTCGACCCCGTCGCCGAAACTCTCGAAGGCCCGCCTTGCCGTCCCGAGCGGTCCATTGACCACTTGCTGGAGGTCATGCCGGAAGAGGGTCACCGATGCCGCCGCCAACTCCACGCTCGCCACGGCAACCGGGTCTGTCGGGTTGAGCACCGTCCCTTCTTGGTCGGTGATCCGGTCCACAACCCGCGGCTCCCACAGGGTGCCGCCGTTGACCATGGTGGAAAACCCGTTGGCCAGTTGGAGCGGCGTGACCAGCACAGTTCCCTGACCAACAACCGCGTTCATCAGGTCACCGCCGACCCATGGCCCGGTGGCCCGAACCCGGGCGGTGCCGGCACGCTGCTCGTCGCGAAACCACGCCCGATCGGGGATCAGCCCTTGTTTCTCGAACGGGAGATCGACCCCCGTCGCCTCACCGAAGCCAAAGGCACGGGCCCATTCCTGCCACAGGTTCTCGTTGTTGATGCCCTCGTCGTCTGAGCGCTCGTTCCACACCCGCAACGCGATCTCCCAGAAATACAGGTCGCAGGAGGCCTGCAACGCGCCGTGGAGATCGAGTGGCCCGTGGCCGCCGCGCTTCCAGTCGCGATACACCTGGGACGATCCGTCGTTGAACTCAAAGCGGAGGCTTCCGGTGCAGTTATAGGCGTCGGTGTCTGAGGTGAGCGGTTGTAGCTCGTCGACTTGCTGCGCCTCACCAAACTCGACCTCCTCTTCGGGTTGCTCGGCGCCAAGCACCCGGTCTGCGATCGGCCGGTCGAGCGGGTAGATCCCCTCTTCGATCGCCAGCATGTAGGCGACCACCTTGAAAGTGGATGCCGGCGAGTACAGGCCCTGGACGGCGAAGTTGGTGAAGGCGTTTGCGGTGCCGAGCAGCTCCCATTCCTCCGACGTCAGGCCGCTGACGAACGCCGTTGGGTCAAAGCTGGGATACGACCCCATGGCGATGATGGATCCGTCTCTCGGGTCCTCAACAACGCCAACCGATCGGACCGGGCACCAGTTGTCCGAGTGGGTGAGGGCGATGCGGTCCTGGTCGATGGTCGTCACCCGGAGCGTTGTCGCAAACAGGACTCCTTCCGCGACGACAAAACGCTCGCCGTCGACAACGACCACCGCGCTCTGGGTATCGCGCGATTCGGTGACGCTGATCAACCGTATCGACCGCTCGACGGCCCCGCTCACCCGGGAGCGCTCGTCGACGCCGAGCACAACACGCTGCGCCGGCACACAGACGCCGGCCGCGTCGACCGGCAGACCGTCGTACAGCGCGTTGAGCACGTCACCTTCCCCAAGCTCGTCGGGATCGGGAAGCGACTCCCGCTCGAGCAGCGCTGCCGCCTCCGCTTCCTCACGTTCATCCTCGTCGGTGATCCCAGCCGTCTCGGCGATGCGAGCAACAGCCTCTCTGATCGCGGTTATGGCTTCCTGTCGAGCCAGCGCCATCCTGGCGTCGGCACCCAACTCGGCAAGGGCGTCGGCCCGTTCCTCCATCTCCAGGCGCCTCGCCAGCTCCAGACCCTCCTGGAGCGACGCCTGAAGCTGAGCCTGCACCGCCGCATCGACAGTGAGGTGGAGGTTGCTCCCGGGCTGAGGGGCCTTTTCCCCTGTCTTGCTGAGTACGGTGCGGTCGGCGTCGACGCGGTACTTGACGAGTCCTTCCGTTCCCCGCAGCTGGTCGTCATAGAAGCGCTCCACACCGGCCTTCCCAACCACATCGTTGCCACGGACGTCCGGTCGTTCCAGGTCTTCCGCAGAAGGGCGGCCGATGTAGCCGAGGAGGTGAGCCGCAAGCTCGCCGCCCGGATATTCGCGCACCGGCTGGGGGATCACGGCAACGCCAGGGAAGTCCTCACGACGCTCGAGCAGGAGCAGCGCTCGCTCCTCCGACAGATCCATGGCCAGTATCAGCTGTGCACCGCTGTTGGCATTGGCGAACGTCTCCAAGAGCGAGCTGGCCGGCTCGTCGAGAAAGGCGGCGAGATTGCGTGACAGCAGATCGACGGTCTCGTCGGTGACCAGGGCCATGTCTACGACAACAGCAAGAGACGGCCGGGTCCCGGCCAGGAGCACACCGTTGCGATCGAACACGTCGCCGCGAGGAGCCGGCGTGTTCACCACACGGACCTGGTTGAATTCGGCGCGGGCCTGATACTCCTCCGCACCCGTGACCTGCACCGCCCACAGCCGCAAACCGAGCAGGGCAAGCATGGCAGCGAGGATCACCCCCACCGTCACAACGCGCCACGTTCCGCTCATAGCGCCCACCGCCGTTCACCACGCCGCATCGTCACCGTGGATAGCCAGAAGATCGGGGCGGCCAGCACGACGTTCCACAATGCCGGAAACAGAAGGTGCTTCCACAGGTCGGGGCGATTGATGGTTCCCTGACCGAATAGTGTTCCAACGATCGCGTACAGCAGCTGCCCGGCGAACGTGAGCGCAAAGATGCCGGCCGCGACGACCAGCACGCCTCCAACCTCGTAGTGGCGAAGCTTGACGGTGGCGAACGCCACCACCGTCATCGTGATTGCCCACAATCCAAGCGACGAACCGCCGACCAGGTCCGAGACGATGCCGGCGGTGAAGCCGACCATGAGCGCAGCCTCGGGTTCCAAATAGCGAGCGCATGCAATCACGGTCAGCAGCACGACCGCAGGGGCGATGGTAAAGGGGCGTACTTGGCTGAACAACGTGGTCTGCAGGACGATGGCGATGAGCACCAGCCCAAGTGCGATCAAGGTGTTCTTGTGTCTCCTCATTCCGGGTTCGCCGCAGGATCGACGAAGCTCGGCGGCTCGATCAACGTTGGCTCCACCTCGACCTCCGCATCCAGGGGCGACCACCCGACGATCACTTTGACGTAGTCGATTTTGGAGAACCTCGCCGCGGTCTCCACGCCGGTCTGCAGCACGAAGTTCACATCAGCGTCTGCGGACTCCGTCACGTAGCCAACGACGATCCCAGGCGGGAACCGGCTGCCATCGGTGATTACGACCGAACCCTGGGTGACCGGTGTGGTGGCATCGAACATGTCGAGGCGCAACGTTGCAGTCCCAAGGCCGGTCACCACACCCGTCTCGTTGGTCTGCTGAACGCGAACGCCCACAGAAACCACGGGGTCGGTGAGGAGCCTGACGCGAGCGGTTGACGCCGTTACCGCGTCGACCCGGCCGATCAGTCCCCGCTCGTCGATCACCGCCTGTCCTATGGCAATTCCGTCGTCAACCCCCTTCAAGATGTACTTCACGTGGTCGAACGACGAAGTCCCGGACGAGTACACCCGCGCCGATACCGAGGCGAGCTCGAGCGGTGGCGCCAGGGCGTTGATCGCCTCTAGTTCTTCGACCTTGCGCTCCAAGGCTGACGTCTCGCGGAGGCGGAGCTCCAGCTGGCGCACTTGTTCCTGCAACCGTAGGTTCTCATCGGAGATCCCCGCCAGGTTCGAAATGCCGTCGAAGAAGGAGACGATAGGAGAGATCACGAGGTCAGCACCCCGTTGGATCGGCGCCAGCAAGGTCCCCGCCCCGCCCCGCATCGTGTCGGCAATCCCGGTCTCGGCGGTCCTCACGTCGAAGGTCGCGATCACGAATCCGACGGCGAGCAGGGACATGAAAAGCGCCGTGACGCGATCGAACCTTCTTCCTGAGGGGAACATCAGCCAATTGGCGGGTTCACGTCACGAGCGGCTGGTGGAGTGGAGCACGTTGCCGAGCACGTCGAACTCCTCCAGCACTGCACCCGAACCAATCACAACGCTCTGCAATGGCCGATCCGCGGTCACAATCGGCATCCCGGTCTCATGGACGAGTCGATGGTCGAGGCCGCGGAGCAACGCTCCTCCGCCTGTGAGGATGATTCCGCGTTCCATGATGTCTGCGGCAAGCTCCGGGGGCGTCTTGTCCAGGGTGTATTTGATGGCATCGATGACAGCCTGTACTGGTTCCTCCATGGCTTCCCTGATGTCCTGGCTGGACAGCACAATCGTCTTCGGAAGTCCCGACACCAGGTCCCTGCCTCGCAATTCCGCGGCCGGTTCGTCTGGATAGGGCCAGGCCGAACCAATGGCCAGCTTCACTTGCTCGGCGGTCCGCTCGCCGAGCATCAGGCTGTACTCCTTCTTGACCCACTCGATGATCGAGTCGTCCATCTCGTCGCCACCGATCCTGATGCTTCGCGAGACGACGATCCCTCCGAGCGAGATCACCGCAACTTCGGTGGTGCCACCACCGATATCGACGACCATGGACCCCGTTGGCTCGTGCACCGGTAGGCCCACGCCGATCGCAGCCGCCATCGGCTCCTCGATGGTGTACGTCTTGCGGGCCCCTGCGTGGTATGCGGCCTCCTCGACGGCGCGGCGCTCGACCGCGGTGATGCCGGAGGGCACGCAGATCACGATCCGTGGGCGTGCGGCAAAACGCCCCGTGTGAACCTTGTCGATGAAATAGCGAAGCATCTTCTCTGTGATATCGAAATCGGCGATGACACCGTCTCGCAGCGGCCGAATCGCCTGGATGTGCGACGGGGTCCGCCCGATCATTCGCTTGGCAGCCATCCCTACTTCGAGTGGTCGGTTGTCGTGGGTATCGATGGCGACCACCGAAGGCTCGTTGAGAACGATCCCCAGCCCGCGGACAAACACCAGCGTGTTCGCGGTGCCGAGGTCAATCGCCATGTCGCGACCCGCGAGGGCCAGGATGTT
>SDBS01006776.1_pt1 | contig 11128 bp, 10 predicted proteins | sample 2277091 | NCBI WGS metagenome assembly SDBS01 (sample SAMN10404972, study PRJNA504765) | marine sediment metagenome | isolation source: marine sediment core GS10_PC15, 163 cmbsf | place: Arctic Ocean: Southern Knipovich Ridge | collected 2010 | reverse complement strand
AGTATTAATGTAACTTGACCATATCATCCGGATACGGTATTTTACCGCGCCTCGCAGGGGCAGTTTGATGCCAATGTCACTATGTACCATGACCAGAGACATATTGCCATCAAGAGGATGGGCATACTGTATGTGGTCAATGTCACGCTGGGGTTGCCAATCATTAGAACATCTGTTGACCATGGCACCAACTTCGGCAAGGCGGGCAAAGGCATTGCCGACCCAAAGAGCCTGGTGGAAGCAATTAAACTGGCGACATTGATGAACCATAACCGGAAATAACATCCCGACAGTTATCGGGTAGCAGTATAATCCCAGGATAATAGGAGGAGGAAAACGATGGGCATACTGGATAAGTTCAGCCTTGAGGGGAAATTAGCCCTGGTTACAGGCTGCAAGCGCGGGATTGGAAAGGCCATGGCTATGGCACTGACTGAGGCTGGTGCTGACATCATCGGAGCCAGCCTTACACTCGAGGAGTCCGGTAGCGATATTGAAAAGGAAGTCAAGACGCTGGGGCACAGTTTCCGTGGGTACCAGTGTGACTTCGGTGACAGGGATGCTACCAAACGCTTCATCAGTCAGGTTAAAGCTGATAATCCTCCCATAGACATCCTGATAAGCAATGCCGGCACAGTACTACGAAGCCCGGCGGCGGAATATCCCGACGACTACTGGAACACCATAATCGAGGTCAACCTCAGTTCTCACTTCATCCTCAGTCGCGAGTTCGGCAGGGATATGGTAGCCCGTGGCTCGGGGAAAATAGTCTTCACCGCCTCGATGTTGACCTACTCGGGTGGAATCACCGTGCCCAGTTATGCAGCCAGTAAAGGGGGTATAGGCCAACTCACCAAGGCACTGGCGAATGAATGGGCTGTTCATGGTGTGAACGTTAATGCCATCGCTCCCGGCTATATTGAGACACGGAATACGGCACCGTTGCAGGCCGATCCTGTGCGCAACAAAACCGTCCTCGACCGTCTACCGGCAGGCAGATGGGGTGTTCCCGACGACCTGAAGGGAACCACTGTCTTTCTTGCCTCTGCGGCGTCTGATTACCTGCATGGCACCATCGTGAACGTCGATGGCGGTTGGATGGCTCGCTGAACTACAGGCTGAATAAGCCATTGTATTTCATATTAGCCTGGCAGCTCTTACGGTTTCTTACAGCCGTGCATCCCAATTAAATATGCTCATGGAAGGACAGGGAGCTATAAACTATTTTGGCTATTACGGCATACATGTATTTGCACAGACCTTCCTGCTACGATAAACTTATGCCATCTTGGATAAGAATATTCGTTCGGTCATCATCGGAACAGGTTGTTATATACCCAGTATAAGAATTACCAATGACGATTTTCTCAACAACGAATTTCTCGATAATGATGGTAATGCTATTGAGAAAACAAACGAAGAAATCATCAACAACTTTAAAAAAATAACCGGAATCGTTGAAAGGAGATATGCTCCCTACGACCTGGTTACTTCTGATATCGCCACGTATGCGGCAGAGGATGCACTCAATTCCTCAAAAATCGACAGAGAGAGTCTCGATTACATAATTGTCGCTCATAACTTCGGAGACACACGGTTACATGCACGCCAAGGGGGGCTTGTTCCCAGCCTTGCCTCAAGAATAAAACAGAAACTGGGAATTAAAAACCCCCTGACGATACCCTATGACCTCCCTTTTGGCTGCCCCGGTTGGTTGCAGGGCGTAATACAGGCTGACTATTATCTCAAGTCTGGTGATGCAAAACGAGCCATGGTGATTGGAGCGGAGACCCTGTCCCGTGTGCTGGACAACCATGACAGGGACAGCATGCTCTATTCAGATGGCGCGGGTGCCACTATTCTTGAAGGCCGTACAAACCATTCCTCTGCTGGAATAATGGCACACTCTACCATCGCCGATACCCTTGCTCACGCCTATCTGCTGCGCATGGACAAATCATATAACCGTGAATATAACGGTACGAAACTGTTCCTCAAGATGGATGGGCACAAGGTATACGAGTATGCTTTGAGCTCTGTACCAAATGTAGTAATGGACAGCTTAAATAAAGCGGGAGTGGTGTTAAGCGATGTAAAGAAGGTCCTCATCCACCAGGCAAATGAAAAAATGGACCGGGCGATATTGAAAAATATATACAAGTTGTATGGACAGAAGAAAGCGCCACCTGGTGTTATGCCTATGACTATATCCTGGTTGGGAAACAGTTCGGTAGCGACATTGCCTACATTACTCGACCTGTGGCTCAAGGGAAATCTCGAAGGTCATGAGTGGCAATCAGGTGATATTGTAGTATTCGCTTCCATAGGAGCAGGCATGAATGTCAATTCACTGGTCTATAAACTGGAATAACCTCTCGCTTCCATCAGCCATTGGCTATATGGGAGCACACTGTTATAATTGCTCTCTGGTTCCCTGGTATCAGGATACCCTTTGCATCGTAATAAAATGATATCGAACTACCAGTGATAGCAATAGTGGAGAAAACAGGAGTGATGAATATTTAATGATTGAGATGCGTATTCACGGAAGAGGAGGGCAGGGAACAGTTCTCGGAGGGGCGCTGCTTGCCAAGGCACTGCTTGATGAAGGCAAATATGTAAGCTACTTCCCAGAGTTTGGCGGAGAGAGAAGAGGATCGCCAGTCAGAGCATTCCTGCGAATCGATGAGGGAATAATCTATCTGAAACAGCAAATCTATGAGCCTGACATAGTGGTGGTGATGGACAGTACTGTGGGGATGAAAAATGTCATCTCTGGACTTAAACCAGGGGGGCAATTAGTTATCAACAGCCCAAAGTCAGCCATGGAATTTCAAGGGCTTGGCTCATTTAAAATAACCACCATAGGTGCCACCAGAATCGCCATGAGACATAGAATAGGGTCTTTAAGCGCCCCGATTGTCAATACCACGATGATAGGGGCAGTAGCCAGGGTTCTGGGACTTCCCTTTGAACTGATAGATATCGTTATCAGGGACAAATTCAAGGCAGACGAGAAAAATGCAGCAAGCGCCCGAGAGGCCTATGACAAAGTAGCGGCGCAGGAGTAATGAAGATGGAAGGACATGAACCATACGTCGCTCTTAGCCACCTGAACACTTTATACAATGAAACAGGGGACTGGAGGACTGAAAGGCCAGTAATGAATAGAACCAGATGCAATAAGTGCGGTTTATGCTGGACTTTTTGCCCTGAGACTTCTATTGAATTGGACACCGATGGGTATTATAAGAATCTCTATGAATACTGTAAAGGTTGCGGTATTTGCGTCGAGGTTTGCCCCAAAAAAGCTATTACAATGGAGATGGAATACAGGCAGGCTGATTAGTAGAAAAACCCACTGGAAAGGAACTATAGAATGTCACAGAAAGAGTTAATGAACGGTAATGAAGCCGCTGCCAGGGCAGCGCTGCTCTCCCGCCCTCAGGTCTTGCCTGAATATGAAATTACTCCTGCTACAAAGATTTCTGAATTACTGTCTGAATACTGTGCAAGCGGGGCTTTGGATGCACAATACATCCCGGTTGAGTCGGAACATTCTGCAATGGCTGCCTGTATTGGCGCCAGCTACGCAGGGGCAAGGGTTTTTACATCCTCTGCCTCGCATGGGACAGCGCTGATGCATGAGATGCTGCACTGCGCATCATCAATGAGAAGACCAATCGTCTTTGTGAATACCAATCGAACAATAGGGCTCCCCTGGAATATATGGGCAGATCAACTTGATAGCCTCTCTCAACGAGATACTGGCTGGCTGCAACTTTATACGGAAAACGTACAGGAAACCCTGGATACAGTAATAATGGCTTATAAAATTGCAGAGGACCCCCGTATACGCCTGCCGGTAATGGTGGTGACCGAAGGTTTTACTCTCTCGCATTCCAGCGAGCCAGTCGAAGTCCCAGAACAGGCCATGGTTGATGATTTCTTACCTCCACTAAAGCCAATACAGATACTTGATATTAAGAATCCACAGACATTTGGAGGACTCACTCTGCCTCTAGACTTTTTTCATATGAAAATTGATGCCCAAAAGGCAATGGAAAAGGCAGTGGACGTGGCTAAAGAGGTCGACATAGCATACGGAAACGCCTTTGCCCGTAGCTATGGACTGATTGAAAAATTTCACTGGAATAATCCCTCAACCGTACTGGTAACCACTGGTACTATCACCAGCACCGCCCGCCATCTGCTAATAAATGACCCTTCATTCAAGGACATCGGACTGTTAAAACTCAGATTATTTCGCCCTTTCCCCACAGAGGAAATACGAGAAGCTTTGAAAAGGGTGAAAAAAGTGGCGGTAATCGACCGTAACCTCTCCCTTGGAAGCGAAGGCATTTTCTTCCAGGAGCTGAAATCAGCCCTTTATCCACTCGCGGAAAAGCCACAGATATTTGGCTTTGTAGCAGGGTTGGGTGGAGTAGATGTCACCGTTGACACCATCAGGGAAGCACTGAAACATACGATTGAGCACAAGAGTCCGGAAAGAACTGTGTTCTGGCTTCCACAGGAAATCGAGAAAACTGAACCGAAGGGAAACCATTCCCAGGATATCGAAACAACAAAGCAATTCCCTAAAGATGAATTCTTGTATTGGGGGCATTCGGCCTGCACAGGCTGCGGAGAAGCAATAGCATGGAGGCATGTATTACGGGCCATGGGAGAAAAAACTTACTGTGTTATCCCTGCAGGGTGCAGCAGTGTAATCGGCGGAATATGGCCGCATACCGCATACAAAGTACCGTCTGTGCACTGCAATTTCGAAGCTGCTGCCTCAACCGCCTCTGGCATAAGCAAAGCACTGGAAAGCATGGGTATCGAAGGAACGAATGTACTGGTATGTGCCGGTGACGGCAGTACCTATGATATAGGTCTCGCCTCCCTGTCAGGGGCTGCTGAAAGGGGAGATGATATTTTATACATCTGTCTCAACAATGAGGCTTACATGAACACTGGCATACAGAGGTCGGGATCAACCCCCTGGGGTGCATGGACCACCACTACTCCGCTACCGAGGCCCAAAGCCCAGAGCAAGAAGAACCTTATAGAAATAATGGCGGCACATCGAATTCCTTACGCCGCCACCGCCTGCATATCCTATCCTATAGACCTGGAAAGAAAAATAAAGAAAGCCAAGCGCATCAAAGGAGGCCTGAAATACATCGACCTGCTCTGTCCCTGCTCCCCTGGGTGGGGATTCTCTAGCAACCTGACTGTAGAGCTGGGGCGACAGGCTGTTCTAAGCGGTGCATTTCCACTCAACGAAATCAGTGATGGTCTTAAATTCACCATAAACAGGCCCGTCCCTCACTCAAAGCTTTTGCCCGTAAGACAATATATCAATCTGCAGAAGAGATTCTCCCACCTGGCTGCTGAGGATATAGAAGAAATACAGATCACCGTGACCAGGGACTGGCAAAGACTGATAAAGAAAGCTTAATCTCACAGGTTGAATCTCTCCTGGCTCAATCCGTTATGGACGTAACCCCCGGTGGAATGGTTGGTAAGTGTACTCAGTAAAGGCTATTACGCAGGGCTACCGGATCATAGTCCAGGCTGGCAGCAAGCGGCGTCTTCCCCGATGGATGGTCTATTGCTGATTCGCCCTTTATTGCTCTGACAAGCTCAAAAGCCTTCTCGATAGTAGTTTCGCTTCCCTCCAGGGAGAGCACCACCGTCCCTTCAGAGCCTCCAATTCCTCCTGAGGCAACATGTGTGGCACCGACCCCAGCCAGGATATCAAAAGCCTGAATCTCAGTGACCACCTCGGCGTTTATTATGGGAACAAGAGCACAAGGGAGGCCAGTGCTGTATTTGAAATGGAAAACGCCACAGCTTCTGGAGGCTTTAGCCACTGAGGGAACCAGCTTCTCCAATCCCACCGGCACAATGAAATGAGCAGCGGCAGCGCTGACTGATGGCGTGGCTTTACCTATGGTACCAGCCGCGGCGCCTGCTGCCAGAACGCCAGCCTCACCAGTGATATCAACCGCGTTAGCCCCTTTTATGAACACATCATCCTCAGTAAAATCCTTCATTATTTCTTGAAAGTCTACCTCTTCCAGCTTGCCTTTTCGCAATACAAAGTCATATCCAATACTACGTTCCGTATGTCGTTTTCTGTTAGCATGCAGCTCGCCATCAACTATAAAACCACGACAATACTCGTCAGCCTTCTTCTCTATGGATATGCCCATGATTTCTTCTGCTACAAAAGCATTGGTGGTTCCACGAGCGATAACCACCAGTCCTTTCTCCAGGGCTTGCTTTGTCTCTGGCAATGCAGCCACTGCCTTTGCAATCAATCGTTTCGATTCAGATGGGAGCAGGGAGACCAGGAAAGCTACTGTTACTGTTTTCCCGCTTTCCCTGATTGGAAGTTGGTTGCTATAAAACATAGCTTACTCCTTTTCCTAAGTTGCTAATATTATATATGCCAATTATTCTTAAATCTTGGCAGGTCAATAAATAACGTTAAGCTTTCCTGTCAAAGAATGGACTCTTTCCAGAGATAGATATGGGAATGCCCATGATAATGTCAGAATCCATGAGCTTCAATCTCATTGCTGCCGCACCGACAGTATACATAATACGGTTGTCAGCATTCAGTTCCATGGCCATTTTGGCCGCGGAGCCTACGGCGATACCCAAATCTATCGATTGTATGGAACATATAGGGCCCCCGAAATCCGTTCCCCGCCTTAACCGAGCCTTATCCAGTTGTTCACAACTCTGATAACCACAAGCTCCACAATCCAGAGGTTTGTCGCTGGTGACAGGAAATCCCTTGGGCATACCTTTACAACCAATCAGCACTACGCACCCTGCTTTCCTGACGTTACTTGCGTCTCTGATAAATGAGGCAGGAAGCGGTCCTGAATGCTCCTTTCCCTGTTCTTCCATAGCGACTGCAATCGTTTCCAGGTCTTCCCCATCAAGCACTAGTGTCTGCACGTCATCAATCCCTCTTGCCTTGGGAGCTGTCCTGGCACTCGATGCCATAAGTGTCGCAATCATCCGTAGTGCCTCTTGCTCTACCACTCCCGATTGTATTCTGGCCATAGCTTACCTCCCGTGTTGATAGTATTTCGTCTATTCATTTATGTCCCTGTGGATAAATGAAAATCCGCCATTCAATTAGTATACCCTATATTTAAATTCACAAGAAATATCCTACATACCCCCTTTTGCAAATATTAATTGACATACCTATCTTGTTAACTCAGAGGACTACTACATATAGTAGTGCGAGTTATAGGTCGTTGAATCCATGCAGCTAATTGTTGCTCTGTATATTCAGGTGTCTACCGTTTTACCTTTTCACGTAAAGCCTACCTGTAAAGAGCGCCTGCCGGGTACGTCGATGAGACCTCACATGCTCTAATAACTTTATTAATGATAACCAATTGGCAATGAGATTAGGTCAACAGGGGAAAAGGGGAGTAGTAGAAAAATTCGACGACTTAGTCATGGCAGAGAAGATTGCTTGAATATTCAGGAATTTCGTAAAACCATGAGGGCGCTTTTAATCAGATAAGCCCCTCGCTTGCTCTCAAACGGAATTATCAATATTTCGTTAGTAAATGCACCAATAAGGGTTGACAAAATCATCTCTCTATATATAATTGTCGCATCCTCAATTAGTACGTGGATTGACTTTTTATATACTTTCGGAACTGAAAAAGGAGGTGGAGCGATGTGAATAATTTTTGGGTGGTGTTGGAGGGGATACCTAAGGGAGGAATTAGTGTAAGGAGGTTACAAACATGAAATCTAGATTATTTATTATAATGGTGGCAGCAATAACCATCTTAGCCCTGGTAGTGGTTGGGTGTACTCCAGCGGCAGGACCAGGTGACGCTCCCATACTAGCTCCGGACACAGAGATATTTACCTGGAACGTCCAGTCTACCTATTCGCTGGGAACGCCAAGTAGCTTAGCTGTTGCGAAATTGATGGAAGAACATATATACACAGCAACTTCTGGTCGGCTGGACATAACCTTCCAGGCTCCTGATGCCATCGTCCCTGCTTATGAAGGGCTTGAAGGTATACAGGATAGATTATTGGATGGAGCGCATATTACCCTCGCGGATGAAAGAGGTAAATTTGGATATGTAGCTGACCTCTTCAACCAGTATGCCTGTGGTCCATCCGCTGCTGAGATGGGAGCATGGCTCCATGAAGGTGATGGCATGGCGCTGCAACAGGAAGCGCTGGAGAAAGCTGGGTTTACCAACGTTTTTGCTGTCGAGCAGGTTGATGCGCATTATCCTGAAGACGAGCTTTGGACCAACAGTCCCATTACCAGAAAAGAAGACTACAGAGGCATGAAGATTCGAACCTTTGGATACTGGGGGCAGGTACTGGAGAGAGCAGGTGCATCCATTGTTACACTGCCTGGTGCAGAGGTCTATCCCGCCCTCGAGCGCGGTGTGATTGATGCCTGTGAGTTGGGTACTCCTGCAGGAAATTATGCTATTGGACTGCATGAAATCGCCGACTATTGCTATGCTCCAGGTGTTCATTCACCGGGTAATGTCCATTACCTGATGGTGAATAAAGATTCCTGGAATGAACTGCCTGCCGATATTCAGTCAATAGTAAAACGTGAGTGCCTGGCAACTACGTTCCAAATTGGAAATATGATGGCTATTAGAGATGCAGAGGCGCGAGCGGCTATGAGAGCGTACGGCACCAATTTGGATATCTTACCAATAGAAGTCCAAGCATGGATCGTAGTGACCGCTGATTCTATCTGGGGAGAATTTGCGGCGGAGGATGCCTGGTACAAAGAGGTTTTTGAAAATCAGAATGCCTTCCTCGATGTATACCGTGGTCTGGTTGCGGAAATGATTCCTGATATCAGAGGCCTGAGAATATATGCCGAAGAGAATGGAATTCAACCATCGCAAGGCTAATGATGAAATGAGAAAGCAATGAATGGACTTAGGCGTTTATACAAAGGAATCGACCGCTTTACTGAAGTGACAGGCCAGGGAGTCAGCTTTCTGATACTGGTATTAATATTCATGATGGTCTTTGAAGTGACGGCACGATACGTATTCAACTCCCCAACGAAGTGGGCCTATGACCTGAGTTACATGGTAGGAGGAACAGGTATGCTGTTGGGAGCAGGGTATTCGATGTTGCATAACGTACATGTCAGAGTAGATATCCTGTATGAGAAGGCTTCTTTTAGGCGTAAACGTATTATCGATACCGTTGGCACCGTTGTTCTAGCTTTGCCAATAGTAACCGTTCTAACGCAAGACGCCTGGAAAGAGGCGGTTCGTGTCTTCGTTCAGGGAACACGTTCTGATTACGGTATCTGGATGCCGATACTCTGGCCATACAGGACAGCGATGGCGATTGCCTTTGTCTTGTTCCTACTTGCTATCATATCCTTTCTCATAAAGAATATACTTTCTCTAAAAACTGGTGAAGACTTGATGGGAAAGGCGGAAGAGCTATGATTGACATGAGTCCTGAATTGATTACCATAGTGATGTTCGTCGGCATGTTATTGCTGGTGCTCACTGGTTTTCCTCTGGCTTTCTGCATCGGTGGAGTGGGAATGATTATGGGATTACTCATTTTCGGAACTTCATCACTCAAGTTGATGTACGTTCGCGCTCATGGGGCGGTAACAAACTATACACTGCTGGCTGTTCCGCTTTTTCTGTTTATGGGGTTGATGATCGAACGCTCGGGTGTCGCTGAGAGCCTGTTCAATGCACTCAATCTCTGGATAGGCAGGGTACGCGGCAGCCTGGCGATGGCGACAGTGCTTACGGGCACTGTCCTCGCCGCCTGTGTAGGTGTCTTCTCGGCATCTATCGTTATGCTTGGACTTATAGCCCTTCCTGCTATGCTGAAGAGAGGCTACAGTAAGGAGCTAGCATGCGGTTCTATTATAGCTGGGGGCTGTCTTGGAATTTTGATACCTCCCAGTATTATGATAGTGCTCTATGGCCCGATGGCGGGTCTTTCCGTAGGGAAATTGTTTATGGGAGCCTTCGGGCCCGGGCTTATGCTTTCAGCTTTGTACATGGCGTACATCGCTATCAGGCCACTTGTCCAGCCTAGTTGTGCTCCTCCTTTACCGGCTGAGGAGAGGAACGTACCATGGGGTCGTAAATTTTACCTGCTCTTCACAGCGCTTTTCCCGCCTTTGTTACTGGTTCTTGGAGTATTGGGCAGTATCTTTTTCGGAATTGCGGCTCCTACAGAGGCAGCTGGAGCAGGCGCTTTTGTGGCTATAATCATTGCCGCTGGATACCGAAAGCTTAGCTGGAGGGTATTAAAAGAAACGTGCCTCGCTACATTAAAGGCGAGCGCTTTTATCATTATTATCGTAACTGGTGCATCGATATTTACCGGAATATTCCTCAGCAGTGGTTGTGGTAACGTGGTAGCCGACCTGGTACTCTCTGCTCCAGGTGGTAAATGGGGGATCTTTGTAATCATCCATATAATACTGTTCTGCTTTGGGCTGTTCCTCGGTTGGTTTGGTATTTTACTAATAATGTTACCCATAGTATCTCCCATTGGCTTAGCTATTGGTTTCGATCCTATCTGGTTTGCCTTAATGATTATGGTCAATCTACAGATGGCGTACATGACACCACCAATGGCGCCTGCTATATTCTTCCTGCGTGGTGTTGTGCCCCCCGATTCAGGGATAGATTCAGGAATTATAATCCGTGGAGTAATTCCTATTGTAGCCCTGGTTATGGTGGGCATTGTATTGCTAATTATTTTCCCCGACATAATCATGTGGCTGCCTAATGCTATGATAAAGGGAGCAGGAGCGTAAACGGGAATAGGCTTGGAGAAGTGCATGGTGTGTTGGGTTGGGTTAGTAACTGAACAAAAGGGGGGAGGTGCCTTTTAGCACCTCTCCCCTTAGAAGTTAAATGAAATTAATTATTAGCCCAGCGACCGTTCTATATCGTCGATTTTATCCATTGTTAACGGGAGTTCCGCATTCTCGAGGACTGAAGTCAGCATCAGCATATTCTCGTTGGATACTATGTTTTCCGTAGAAACTTCAAAAACAAGCCTGTCACCAGGAATGGCATCTCTCAATAGACTAAGGGCA
>SDBS01006775.1_pt1 | contig 11131 bp, 10 predicted proteins | sample 2277091 | NCBI WGS metagenome assembly SDBS01 (sample SAMN10404972, study PRJNA504765) | marine sediment metagenome | isolation source: marine sediment core GS10_PC15, 163 cmbsf | place: Arctic Ocean: Southern Knipovich Ridge | collected 2010 | reverse complement strand
GCCATCGTCGCCATCTGGCAGGCTTGGAACCCGTCCATACCGGCCATTGTCGTGTGGATCAAGGCCACGTCGGGGCCCAGTTGCGCGGCCATCTGCGCGGCCTCGAGCCCATCGCGCGCATAGCCCACCACCTGGATATCATCGGCGCTGGCCAGCTTTTGGACGAGCTGGTCGGCAGCGCCGGGCGTGTTTTCCGAGATTAGGACTCGTATCATGGGCTGATGATCCCTTGTGGGCTGACAATCTCCGGTTCGGTAGCGTTAGGAATGCCGCTTGGCCCGCCCTGCATTATTTCGGGTGTTATCAGGATGACCAGTTCGGTCTTTCCCTCCTGGAACTCCTTGTGCTTGAACAGCTCGCCGATGATGGGCAGGTCACCCAGTATCGGTATCTTGCTTATGTTGTACGACTGGTCACGCTGGACCAGCCCGCCAATGATCAGAGTCTGCCCACTGGCGACAGTGACCGTCGTATAGGCTTCCCGCTTGCGCAGAGCGGGAATATTGAAGCCCAGCATGGTCAGAGCGTTGGCATAGTCCAGCGACGATACGCTGGGTGCAACGTAGAGTTCTATCTGCTCGTTGCCGGGGAGGATCCGCGGACGGATCTCGAGTTCCACACCATACTTCTTGTACTGGATGGTGATGGTGGACACGCCGGCGCCGCTCTGTGGCACCGGAATAGGTATCTCACCACCAACCAGCATTGAGGCTTTTTCGCCATCATTCACGAGCAGGTTAGGCTCCGAAAGAACCCGGGCGAGGTCGTCATTGACCAGGGCATCCACCTGGGCGCCGATCCGGTAAACATTGTTGGGGTTGGGGCCTTCGACCTGGAACAGTATCGGCTGATCGCCGAAGGCTCCCGCCTGGATCTGCCCCCAGTTAACCCCCAGCCTTTCCATGGCACCACGGTTCACTTCGACGATCTTGGCGCGAACGTTTACCTGGCGGCGACCGGGGTCGGCCAGAGAAGTCAAGTTGACGACCTTGGTTTGTGGTTCAAACAACTCAATGATCTTGCTGATCTTCGCCGACTGCTCGTCATCAGCCACCAGCCCCTCGACCAGGAGCGCCTTGCCTTCAACTATGCGTACCTGGTACCCGTCACCCAGGGCCACCTGGAGCAAGTCGCGGTGTGCCTGCAGGGGCACTTCCGGCATGTCGCTCAGCGTCACCAGGTTGATGATCTCGACATCAGCGAAGCCGGCCAGGAGTTGATCAACACGGTGCTTGGCAGGTTGGTTGCGGGCTACACCCTCGACGACGACAGTCTCCCCGCGCAGCGCCCAGACATTGTACTCGGGCCCGATGGCGACCGCTATCTTGTCCACGGGCAGTTGCACCTGGTCGGGATCTACCGTCACCAGGTTGCTGATCTTAACCTCCGCGCCGCTGGCCGCCTGGGCTATCTGGTCAATCTGCCTGAGCGCTGCGTAACTGCTGGCGCGCCCGGTTATCAGGACAGTGTTACCATCCCAGGCCAGGTAGTCGAGTTCACCCCCCAGCAATCTCTGGAGCGCCTTTGCCTTACGCTGAGCGGGCGTCAGATCAGCATCCTCGACCGCGGTGAGATTGATGACCTTTGCCTGATTGGCCAGACCTTCAATGATCGTCGCGGTTCGCTGCAGCTCGGCTTCGCTGGCCACCGTCCCGTCTACCAGCAGCGTGCGGCCGTTGATTACCTCGTAGCGGAACTGAGAGCCGAGGACTTCCTTGAGCGTGGCAGCCAGTTGCTGCGCGTAGGGCGCGGCGGTAACTGAGACATTGTACTGATGGCGGCCGCCCCTATCCCACACGTAGATCTGGGTGCTGCCCACTTCCTTGCCGTATACCAGCAACTCGTGGAGCGAAGAGACGACCACGTCGGCCACCAGCGGCTCAATCACGGCCACGCGCACCATCCGGTCAAATTGCAGTATGCGGCTGGTCCCCTCTTGCAGCACGAGGCTGCGGCTTCCAGCAGCACCGACAACGCTCACACAGACGACCGCGCCCAGCACCACCACCAACCCAACCAGGCTGAGCCTGCGGTAGCGCCTGCGTGCCAGATTGTGCTTTGTCTGCTCTATGCGTGTCATCGGCTCGCACCCCCCTGCACTGATGAGTTCGTTCTGCCGCCCCTGATGACCACCGTCTCGCGGGTGCTGCCACGAATCACCTCGACGGTTGGCCCGGTCGGCTCTCTAGCTAGGCCCGCTGGAGGTGCACCGGTGGGCTCGGGTGGAGGCTTGGCCTTGGCGAGGGCCAGCTCCTCGAACATCTCACCGATTAGTGTAGAGCTGTCGGTCGGTGCAATGGCAACGTAGTGCTCATTTCGTCGGGGGCGCAGCGCCAGGCGAAGTTGCCCACGCTCATCGCTGAGGACGAGTGTCTGCGCCTGCTCGGGGGTGACGGCAAGGGTGGCGGTAGTGCGCTCGGGCGCGGGCTTGATTTCACCCTCTCCCTCCTCAGCCTGGTCTTTTTCGGCCTCGGTGACGGTGACCTGCCCGATCGCCAGCAACTGGATGTTCTGGAGGACGGTACGAGCTACGACGAGTTTCTCGAGGTTGAACGTGGCGATGACGTCGACGCGGTCCCCGGGCTGGGGGAAGCCCGCTACGCCGACTATGGGGTCAATAGCAACAGTTACTGCCCTCATCCCTTTCGGGACACGATAGGACAGTAACCCTTCAGTGGCCCTTACCTGACCGGTGAGAATCGGCTCACCCGCTGGCAAGTCCACACGTGCCAGCTTGCCAGATAGCTGACTTCTGCTATTGGCAGCATCAGATGGGGCTTGCTCTGCCGACACCTCCACGTCTGTGAGCATATCGCCCTGAATCAGGGTGCCGGCTTCAATGTCTTCGACGGGTGTAATCACTGCTACCATCTTTGCTGTCTCGGTGGGCTGCGTTGGTTGCTGCAGGCTGCTGAGGTACAAGTACGTCAGCAGCGCTGCCAGCGCTCCGCACACTATGGCTACGACAATCGCCAAGCGCCGGGTTAGTCTCATCTTCGAAGCGCCCCTTCCCTATTTTTTGATTGTCTGTATTTGCTTCTCCTTTTGTAGGACAGTATGGACGTATCCTCTCCACCGCTTGTATTATACCATACTATCCCCACAAAGTGAAGCCCAATAATAGACAAGGGACGCTATTTCCTCCGTAATCGTCGCAGTGAGGCCGATAGGGGCCACTGCGTGCCATTTCTGTTTTTGTGCATTCCCCCTGAACTCTGCTGCTTGTGGCAGCAAAGACGCCCTGCCGCTTCCTTTGTCCCAGCGATCGCGTCAATGCACTGGTGTGGTCAGATGGCAGGAGGGCGTCCCGCTGAGCGTCTTCGGGCACCAAGCACCGTCAGTATAGCGGCCCCGGTCGGTGCCGATCGCTGACCGGCTTGGTCTCACTCTCTGCGCATGGTTGACGAGGTCGTCAGGGTCATAGTCTCGCCATCTGCCTCGTCGGCCATACGCGAGAACAGCCTGCCACTGATCAGGTGGTGCGGGTAGGCAACCTGGACTCTGATCTGGGATCCTACGGGAGCGTTGTTCTGCATCACCCCGCTGGTGCCGATGTCGCCCAATGTGGTGGCACTGTCCCAGGACGGCCAGCCTCCCGAATACACCCGGTACCGTAGGTCTATTGCCAGGTTCGCCACGTCGATGGTCGTACCACTGGCTGTCACCCGGTCGGTGATCTCGGTGGTACTGGCGCCGACTGACGCCGTTCTGCTGCCCTCACGAGCCGCCTGCTTCAAGATGGCGACGTCTTTGAATATCAACCCGAACTCGATGATTCCAAAGAGTAGCACTAGCAGCAGTGGGGTGACCAGTGCCATCTCCACCGAGACGCTTCCTTGACTAACCGGGTGCCGGCCTGTTAGCCCGGTTTTCTTGTCTATTGTGCTGGTTTGTCTCATCTGTCGCTCACCTCCATCCGCTCTAATAGACCTGCAGTACCAGGAAGGCTGCGAGGGTACCGCAGCTGATGGCAATGGCGTAGGGCAGGCGCGGCCCGGTTGCCTCATCTTCTTGAATGTCCATGGGCACCCTACAGGCCAGGCGCAGATAGCAACTGGTTAGCAGGCTCTTGAGTTTGTGCAGCAGGATGCCGTGTGCTAGTGAGACTATGATGGCCAGCAGGGCCCCGATGATGGCGGCGTAGAACAGAGCCCACATCAGGAATAGCGGCCCTTGCAAGGCTCCCACAGCAATTAACAGCTTGACGTCGCCTCCCCCGAGTATTCGCCCGAGAAGGCAACTCAGCACGAACAGACCCAGCCCCAGGCCGATCCCAGCCAGGCTAAACAGCAGACCTGCGGAGCCATGGCGGATCGAATTGAGAATCAGGCCGAGCACAATCCCTGGTGCGGTCAGTGCGTTGAATATCTTGCCCCACCGCACGTCAGTGTAGACCGCTATCGCGACCAGCAATAATGTCAGGCCTGTCAGTGCCGTTGCCATCATCCTGTCTACTATCTCCGTTCAAGCAATCTGCCAGGTTCAATGATTCTCGGGTTTGCTCTACCCCGCGGGTTGGGCGAAACCGTCGGCGATGTCAGTGATTGCCGTTGAAATACAGTCTCTGAGCCCGACCCACGCCGCCGCACCGCCCACGACCAGCACGGCAGTGAGCAGTGCGTACTCGACCGTGCATACACCCAATTCGTCTTTCCAGAGTTGGCTTAACCACATCATAATCGCTTCTTGTCTCTAGGAACAGCCCAGGCTCTTTGGTTGAGGGTCGATCGCCTCGGCTGTGTCCTCCGCGATGCCGACCATGGCGTCGCCCAAAGGCTGCCACGTCACGCACAGCCCCACAATCAATCCCGATAGTATCAGTGCGTACTCGACCATGGTCAAGCCCTCTTGGTCAGCCCACAACTTCGCAATGCTGGTCCTCATAGTTCTCGCTGCCCTGGTCAGGGACTGCCTTGACTACAACATGATTTGGATCTGTTAGAGATGACGGGAGGAACCGGCTAGACAAACTTGGTCGCCTGTTGCCCACTCTCGCAGGATGAGCTTGTTGCCAGTTCCCCCCGTCGCTAGGTTTTTGTCCTCTACGATGTGTCGATGGTACCTGTTGGAGAGAATGTGCTCGTGACCTGACCCGACCTCTCGTTGCTTCGTCGTGAGCGTCTTGTGAGTTCGGCTCGGGCCGGAGTTGCTTGCTGTACTACTCCGAATTGTACAGACGTTACTTGCGAACATCATTCTCCCCCGGTGGTGCGTGACCGTCAGGTCACGTGGATGGTGACAGTTACGCAGAACCTCTCGCCACCTTAGCTCGGCGCGGGGCCCTTGCCAAGCTCACTGCCGGCGTTGTCTATAGCTACCGCCATGTGGCCCCTGAGCGCGGTCCATATTGTCACAGCACCGACGATCAGAACTGCCAGGAGTAACGCGTACTCCACCGTGGTGACACCATCTTCGTCGTACCACAGAGCCTTGATCTTGTCCACTTTAGTCCCTCCTTTCCTTGTGGGAGTGAGTGGCAGTAACCGCTCGCCAGTCGAGTCTGCGCCCGCTTATCCTGGGCCGAGCCTTGACCGGTGAGGCAGTCATCATCAAGCTGACACATGCCGCAGTACGTTGCCCACTGCGCGCCAACCCGCCACTACTGCGGTTGCTACCAACGGAATCATCAGGACGTACTGAATGAGCACAAGGACCCCGTGCTCCACTGCAATGCGCTGTATGAGATGGGTCATCGGTATCTCCCCCGTACATTCGTGATCGCTTTCATCCCATCTGGTGGTGCTGTTAGCTTGATTGGATGGCCCTGCCTTTTCGCTTTTCGTTATCATGCCCTGAGCTATACCTGAGCATTATAACAGATTCGGGATACATTGTCAAGGGTCTCTCTGCCGTTTATCGTCGTTGGCTAAAGTATACCTAAGCTGCACATCTGCTAAACATACCTATTGATAATTCTTGGTCGCCTGTCTATGGCACTGGTGGGTCCGCCGAAGGTGGTCAGCCCTGGGCCGGCGAAGATGACGGCCAGCAATGAGCGGAGACAGCGACAATGTCGGGAGCTGTGGCGGAGATGGCTAGCGAACAGATGGCTACCCAGACCGGTGCCAGGAATTGGCCAGCAGGCGGCGGCGAGCAGCTTGGCGGTCACGCCCTGTGGCTTGCCGGAGCCGTGGCTGCACTGGTAGCGATTCTGTTGCGCTTACCGTTTCGTACGCATATACCTCTGAGTTGGGACAGCGTCCAGTACATCCTTGGAGTGCTCGACTATGACGTCGCCCTGCACCAACCGCATCCGCCAGGGTACTTCCTGTATGTGCACAGCGCGAAGTTGTTGCACCTGCTCGGTCTCCGCCCTTACTCAGCGCTTGTTGCTTTGAGTGTGCTAGGCGGGGCCCTAATGGTGGGGCTACTGGCGTGGTGGTGTGGCCGGCTGTTGGGGAAGCGGGGGGCGATCATTGCCGCGGCGCTCTGCTTGTTTAGTCCGCTGGCCTGGGTCTATGCCACGCACGGTGATACCTATGCCCTTTCCGGGTTCTTCTCAGCTCTAGTCGGCTATCTGTGCTGGCGCGTGCTGACGGATGGGCGCGCCGCGGTCTGGCCTGCGGCGTTGGCTTTGGGCCTGGCCGGGGGATTTCGTCCCACTGATGCTCTGTTTTTGCTCCCGTTGTGGCTGTGGTCCGTGCGCCGCCGGGGGTGGGGACAGGCGGGACTGGGGCTGATGGTCTTCGGCCTGGTCACGGTTGCGTGGCTCGCGCCGATGGTGGCAAGTGCCGGCGGGATAGCCAGCTACCGCGAGACCTCGCAGCAACTGTCGCAGATGGTCATGGGGCTGTCGGTGTTGCAGGGGAACGCGGGCGCGTTCCGCGTCTTTGTGTCATACTTCCTGGGCTCGGGGGCGGCACTGCTTCTGGCCGCTTGGCCGTTGGCGCTCTTCGCCGGCAAGGGCAACCTACCTCGCGTCATGAACGACTCGCGCGCTTGGTTGTTCTTGGTGATCTGGTCACTGCCCGCTATTCTTTTCTATCTGCTCGTGCATTTAGGCCAGGCGGGCTACATGATGATGCTGCTGCCGCCGGCCGTGTTGGTGGTGACCACCGGTGTGGTACGACTGGGCGAATCACTCAGCGGCAGCCAGTTTTGGGTATTGCTGGCCGTGCTTGTCCTGCTCAATTCCGTCTTTACCTGGGCAACACTCATCACCGACGACCGACGTTTAGAGGCCAGTTTTGCGGGAGTGGCCGGGAAGCTGAGCGCCTTCAGTGGTGCTGATACGGTGGCGCTGGCTGGTGTGGGCACACTTGGCGAGGCACGCACGGAGCGGCGGATGTTAAGCTTCCGCCTGGCTATGTACCTGTTCCCGCATGTCCCGGTCTACAGCTTCCCTCTGGAGAAGTCTTTGCGCGGTGGCGGTTCGCCCAATTACGGCCATCAAATGACCAGCGCGAGAGTTGCGGCTCCGGTGACGCTGCGGGGCGTGCGCAACCTGCTGCTGCTGGACCCTGAGTTGCGTGAGCGGTACCTCGCGGGTGTGCCCGTGAGGCGGGTTTGGGATGACGATGCGGTACAGATAAGCCTGGTACGCCTGAACCCGGCGGTTGCGGTCACAATAGGGCCCGAAGGCCGCCTGGAGTTCAGCGCACTGCCCCCGGCGGCGCACTGACTGGCCCTACCCCTGTTCTTGTCCAGGCCAGATAGGTACTGCGCTGGTGCCGGCAGAAAAAGGAGACCAGAGGTAGTGGTCTCTGGTCTCCCATCGGATTACGTATTGACTCGACCTCGTGTACGCGACTACATCATCGGCATGCCGCCGCCGGGCATGCCGCCGCCAGGCATACCGCCGCCGGGCATGGGTGGCGGCTCCTCCGTCTCGAGGTCAGCCAGTACAGTCTCGGTCGTCAGGATCATCCCAGCGATGCTCGCCGCGTTCTCCAGAGCAGCGCGGGTGACCATTAGTGGGTCAACTATGCCGGCTTTGACCATATCCTCATATTCGCCCGTCAGGACGTTGAAGGCGACATTCTCGTCGCTCTCGGCGACGCGGTGGGCAACAATGGCCCCCTCAAAGCCAGCGTTATTCGCTAGCTGGCGCAGCGGCGCCTCCAGTGCTTCGCGGACGATGTTGACGCCGGTCTGCTCGTCTTCGTCTTCAACTTCGACGTCGTCGAGTACCGGAATAGCGTGGGACAGCGCCCCACCGCCGCCCGGCAGAATCCCCTCCTCGACGGCCGCGCGCGTCGCCGACAACGCGTCCTCGAAGCGGTGCTGTTTCTCCTTTAGCTCGGTCTCGGTGGCGGCACCGACATTGATGACTGCCACCCCGCCGGCCAGCTTGGCGAGCCGTTCTTCGAGCTTCTCGCGGTCACAGTCAGAATCGGTGTCCTCGACCAGCCGGCGGAGCTGGTCAATGCGGCCCTGGATCGCGTCGGCGCTGCCGGCGCCTTCGATAATAGTAGTGTCGTCGGCGGTAACGACGATCTTGGCCGCCTGGCCGAGCATATCCAGTGTTACGTTCTCCAGCTTCACGCCTAGTTCTTCGGATATGAAGGTACCGCCGCTGAGGATAGCTATGTCCTCCAGGGTCTCCTTGCGCCGGTCACCGAAGCCAGGGGCTTTGACCGCGGTGCAATTAAGCGCGCCCCGCAGCTTGTTGACGACCAGTGTCGCCAACGCTTCACCCTCGATGTCCTCAGCGATGATGAGCAATGGCTTGCCCGCCTGCACGACCCGCTCCAGCAGAGGCACCAGGTCATTGAGGGCGCTGATCTTCTTCTCGTACAACAGGATGCAGGCATCCTCGAGCACCGCCGACAGCGTCTCTCGTTCGGTCATCATGTAAGGGCTCAGGTAGCCCTTGTCGAACTGCATCCCCTCAACCAGTTCCAGCGTAGTCTCGATACCCTGGGATTCCTCGACGGTAATAACGCCGTCCTTCCCCACTTCCTGCATAGCCTCGGCGACCAGGTTCCCAATCTGCGGATCGTTACCGGCGATCGCCGCCACGTGCTTCATCTCATCGGTGGTCTTGACCTCAATGGCTCGCTCGCGCAAGGCCGCCACCACGGCCTCGACAGCTTTGTCCATCCCGTGCTTGAGAAACATCGGGTTGGCGCCGGCCGCCACGGCCTTGAGGCCCTTGGCCAGCATCTGTTGCGCCAGCACCGTGGCAGTCGTGGTACCGTCGCCGGCGACATCATTGGTCTGCGAGGCCACTTCGATGAGCAGTTGCGCGCCGGTGTTCTGGACGTGATCCGCCAGTTCGATCTCCTTGGCTACGGTTACGCCGTCCTTGGTTATGATCGGAGAGCCGAAGCTCTTGTCCAGTAACACGTTGCGCCCGGCTGGCCCCAGGGTGATCTTCACCGCGTTGGCAACGGCATTGGCGCCGGCCTCCAAGCCCTGGCGGGCCTCCTCGTCATATAGTATCTGTTTTGCGGGCATGTCTTATGACTCGCCTCCTCGTCTCGTATCTGCGCGCGTCGTGGCTTATCCTGCTCAGGGCAGCGTGCTCAGAGCTTCGCGTAGATCTGATCGCTGTCCAGGATCAGGTACTCTTCGCTCTCCTCGTTGATCTCGGTCCCGCCATACTTGGCGAAGATCACTCTATCGTCATATTTCACGTCCGGCGGGACGAGGGTTCCGTCGTCCAGGCGACGCCCTTCGCCGACTGCGACCACCGTCCCCCGCTGCGGCTTCTCCTGCGCTGATTCGGGCAGATGAATACCGCCCTCGCTCGTCTCGGGTTCGTCTACTTTGATCATCACTCGATCGCCGAGTATCCTTAGAGCCACTGTTCGTTACCTCCCTTCACGGCAAATGCTTACGGCGTTAGCACCTGGCAGCATTTTAGCACTCTCGAATCGGGACTGCTAAAGTAGCATAAATCGGTGAATCTGTCAACCGTAGTGCGCAGGGGGAACCCAAAGACACACTCGGGCGTCTGTATTACTAGGAACTGCGTACAATCGAAGGTCGGGGGGCAAAAGGTTATGCGCTCATCTCACCTCGCCTGGATATTCCTCATCTTCCTGGGGACGGCAGTGGCCTGGTCTATTCTGGGAGGAACCGTCTCGGTACGTACCCAGACCAGCCTCGGGCAGCTCCGGGAGCAGGTCGGGGGGCTGTGGGGTCGCCCCCTGCATCAGAACGCTCCGAGCTTTACTGTCCAGGAAGAAGTCTACTATCGCGACAAGCAGGGCAAGCGGCAATCCCGGAATGTGTATCACGATATTATTCCTGAGGCGAGCGATATCCAGGTCAACCTCCACTCGGACGCGCGGCGCAAGGGGCTGCTGTGGTACCGCACGTATGCCGTGGAGTTTGCCGCCACCTACACCGTACAGCACGACTACACTCAGGAGCCCTACCTCATCGCCAAGTTCGCTTTCCCCGTCAGTGATGCTGACTACGACGACTTTGTCTTCTCGATCAACGACAAACAAGCCCCTGCCGGGAACGAAGGGGGCTACCTCAAACGCTCGGTAGCTCTCTCCCCGGGGAAGGCCGCGAACATCAAAATTCACTACAACTCGCGGGGCCTGGATACCTGGAGCTATTCGTTCGGGGAGGGCGTCACGCAGGTCAAGAACCTCAACATGGTTGTCGAGACCGATTTCCCGGGGATTGACTTCCCACCGGGATCCCTCTCGCCGACTACCAAGCAGCAAACGCCGCACGGCTGGAAGCTGGCATGGGAGTCCACCAACCTTATGACCGGCCACTACGTCGGCGTGGATATGCCCGAGCAGGTCAACGCCGGCCCGATGGTTGCCCGCATCACCTACTTCGCCCCCGTCGGGCTGCTCTTCTTCGTGGCGGTGCTGGTCATTCTTGGGCTAATGCGCGGCGAGAATCTACACCCCATGCACTACTTCTTTGTCTGCGGTGGCTTTTTCGCCTTCCACCTGCTGATGGCTTACTCCGCCGACCATCTCGAGCTGGAGTTGGCCTTTCTCATCTGCGCGATTGTCTCGGTCTTGCTGGTGGTCAGTTACCTGGTTCGGGCAATCGGCGCGGGCTTCGCCTTCAAGATCGCGGCACCCGCCCAGCTCATCTATCTGGTGGTCTTCTCGTACACATTCTTCTTCAAGGGCTACACTGGGTTGGCCATCACGGTAGCTTCAATTGTCACGCTGGCGATCCTGATGCACGTCACGGCGAAGGTGGACTGGGG
>SDBS01006773.1_pt1 | contig 11134 bp, 14 predicted proteins | sample 2277091 | NCBI WGS metagenome assembly SDBS01 (sample SAMN10404972, study PRJNA504765) | marine sediment metagenome | isolation source: marine sediment core GS10_PC15, 163 cmbsf | place: Arctic Ocean: Southern Knipovich Ridge | collected 2010 | reverse complement strand
TCCCGAAGTGTTATTGAGTCTGGCAATTGCGCTCGATGTTGGTCGAAATAGACAACTTTTAGCTTATCGGCCCTTTTAATGGTTCCTTCATCAGTGGCTAGCTCATCTGCAATGAGGCGGAGGAGAGTTGTTTTTCCAGATCCATTCAAGCCCATGAGTCCCATCCGTGTGCCGGGAGAGAGTGTAAAATCGAGGTGGCGAAAAAGAGGGTTTCCTCCCATATATTTGCTTATGTTTTTTGCGATGAGAAGTTTTTTCGTTTCTCTTTCAGAAGCAGTAAAATCGATCTCTGTCCGTTGTTTTTTATTTCTTTGCTTTACCTGGGCAAGTTCATCGAATAGTTCATGTGCACCATCAACACGTGACTTTGACTTCGTCGTGCGGGCTTTGGGTGACTTGCGGAGCCACTCTTCCTCTTTTCTTGCTTTGGATGCAAGAGAGCGTTGCGTTTCAAGCTGCCCTTTTAGAAAAGTTTCCTTTTGCTCGAGGAAAGCGTCATAAGGTGCGTCAATCGAAAAAATCCCGTTTGGATAAGAGTAATCAACTTCAATGATCTTGTTTGCCGTGTTTTGGAGGAAATAGCGGTCATGGCTGACGAGAAGGTAAGTCAGGTCCTCACGAGCTAAGAACTTCTCCAGCCAGAGGATCCCTTCAAGATCGAGATGGTTTGTAGGTTCATCGAGGAGTAAAACATCAGGAGAGGAGATAAGCTCTTTGGCTAGAGAAAAGCGCTTTTTCCAGCCCCCCGATAGCAAAGATGCTGATACCTCCTTGTCAGGGAAGCCAAATTTGCTGAGCCATGTTTGGACAAGAACATCTTTCTCATAGTCTGGCAACATCATTTCTTTCTGGAGCGTTTCAAGAAGGATTTCTTCGGGTGTTTTATCTGGGAAGTTACATGTTTGTGGAACATAACCTATTTTTAGTCCCCGATTCATTGAGACTTCCCCAGAGTCAGCTTCCTCGATCCCTGCAATGATTTTGAGTAAAGTCGATTTTCCCGAGCCATTGGGACCAATTAGACCGATCCGATCTCTTGTAAATATACTTATCGACAGATCGCTAAATAATTTTCTTGATCCGAAGGACTTGGAGAGTTCTTGACAATGAAGTAGAGGAGGCACCCTTTAAGTTTACGTGGAGAGGGAATTCGAATCAAATACAACTCAGAGATGGGATTTAGCTTTTAAGTTAAAACAAGACGGGTGGTACTTTTGAGCAGCGGAAACCTCAAGAAATGGCATTGTTACAAAGCCCTAAATAAGCTTTGTTAAAAAGCTCCAAAAAAGCGAAGCTCTTTTGCTGTAATCCAAACAACCTAAGGAGCTTCATATGAATGTTCTTTTTGGTTTTTCCAGAATATGTTTGAAAATGTAATGAATTACCTAGATGGAGTTCAAAATTCTTTCGCCACTTTGTCAGTTGATCCAAGAAATCTTCAGTTTGAAGGCATAAACTTGATTGTTTCCTTAGACTCTATTTTCCTGGAAATTCGAGTTTTTAGTAACGAAATGCCATAGATATTTGTAAGTATTTATTGTAAGATGTTTACGACTCTTAGATGATATGGCGGTGCAGATGTCACATAAGAAAAAGAAGAAGACTAGACTGTTCGTCGTTCCATCTTGAAGTTTGTCAGTTCAATGCCCTTTCTGACCATCTTCTGTTCTTTCACTACTTTAAACCTATGTTTTTCAAAAAATAGCCTCGCAGTGATGCTCACTTCAGAAAAAATGTGATGAATATGATTGTTTTTTGCTCTCTGAAGAATCTCTTTCATAAGAGCTGATCCTACACCTTTGCCAATCCATTCATGATGACAATAAAAACAATCAATGTGGCCATTTGGCTCGAACTCAGCAAAGCCCACGACTTGATTTTCAGCTGTTGCGATGATTGGTTTGGTCCTGGAAAACTTTTTTATCGCGATTTCTAAAAAATTCATTATGAATAAAGGTTATAGCTAGTTATACTCGATTCCAGGTATAACTAGGTATAAGTGAGTATAAAGTTTATGGATCCTCTTAAAAATCCCTTTTCCCCTGGCGCAGGTTCTCCTCCTCCCGAGCTTGTTGGGCGTGATCCCATTCTTGAAGAAGCTCGGATTCTTCTTGGTCGGATAAAACAAAAACGACCGGAGAAAAGCATGTTGCTTACAGGTCTTCGAGGAGTTGGAAAAACGGTGCTGCTCAACGAAATAGAGCATTTGTCCAAAGAGGTTGGATATCGGACGATTTTCATTGAAGCCCATGAAAACAAAGCCCTAGGTCCTTTGATTGCCCCTTATTTGCGGAGTCTTCTTTTTGACTTTGATCGGATTTCTGGAGTGGGTAGCCGGGTTAAGCGCGGCCTTGCTGTTCTTCGGAGCTTCATCGGAGCCCTCAACCTTACCGTAGGTGAAGTGACTATTGGATTAGATATCGAACCTGAAATAGGGTCAGCTGATAGTGGGGATTTAGAAATTGACTTGCCCAATTTGTTTATCGCTATCGGAGAAGCTGCGGAAGATCGTAAATGCGCAGTAGCTATTTTAATCGATGAGATACAGTATTTCACCCAAAAAGAACTGGCTGCATTAATCATGGCGATGCACAAAATACAACAGCGTCAATTGCCATTGGTGCTTTTTGCAGCAGGTCTGCCGATATTACCGGGGTTAGTTGGAGAATCAAAGTCATATGCAGAGCGACTTTTTAATTTTCCTGACATTGGCGCTCTTACCGAGGAAGATGCGGCAACCGCCTTGAAAGAGCCTGCACAGGCTGCTGGAGTTGCTTTTGAGAGAGATGCTTTAGAGGAGGTCTATCGTCTAACGAGGGGCTATCCCTATTTTCTCCAAGAATGGGGCTACCAGGCATGGAATTTTGCTAAAAGCAGCCCAATTACACTACAAATTGTCCAGGATGCAACAGCCACAGTTGTATCGCGGCTAGACAAAAACTTTTTCCGAGTTCGTTTTAATAGACTTGTCCCTAGTGAAAAACGATTTTTGAGGGCGATGGCTGAATTTGGACAAGGCGCGCATCGCACAGGAGAGGTTGCGAATATTCTCGATGCCAAAATCAGCAGTCTTGGGCCTGTTCGGAGCAAATTAATCAGAAAGGGGATGATCTATAGTCCCTCGTACGGGGATATGGCGTTCACAGTTCCTCTATTCGATGAGTTCATGATGCGGGTAATGCCTCAACTTGAGAAGGTATAGGTGCAAAAATTTCTAGCTCTTGTCCAGTAAGCAATGATCTTCGGTCCTCTCGCCAACTTCTTGAAGTTGGCTAAGTGATCTCGAGCCCGATTCGCGCTCACCTCCAAATAAAAAGGACCAGACTATCGTCTGGTCCATTTGGAGGTGGAGAGACGCGTTCAGAACTTTTGACTGGAAAAGATTCAAAACTTTTTCTACCATTGCGTTCCAAAATGTGAAGAGGGCAACCGGATCTACCTGTGAGTTTGTTTTATACACTAATAATCGGCGGTCATAAAAAATTAGGGTTTTTTCGAAAAATGAAATTCAATGCTTTCATTTTCCTTCTAGTAATCGAATGCTCGATCTTAAATGCAGCCGAAAAGTCTATTGGACTCCTTATCAAAGATGGATTTAGAGGAGAAATTTCATTTGCCTATCGCATAAAATCTGCTTGTAACAATATTGGTTGGAAAGCCGATGTGATTAACATAAAAAATTCTGAAGAGTTAGAGAGTAGTGAACATGATTTTGTGGTCAGTCTTGTTCCTGGCTCCTATAAACATCCGAAATGTAAAAACTATCTAGCGATTTTTCACCCTTTACACCACTATTTCAAACGAAGTGGGCTTTTTCGTAAAAAGTATCGTTCATTCGATGGATATTTACTTACTTACTCACCTAATGCCTTTGGGAGTGAGAAAAAGAATTTTACAGATAACCACAAATTCCCGTACATGTCGTGGTATCCCACTGTGCAAAGATTGAAATATCACACAACGAATCCTGCGCATCTTTTTCACATATGTTGCCAGTGGGGTAACAGATTTATGGATGATAAATTTAAAGAATGTTTGAGTCTGCTTGACAGAGAATCCTATACGCGTTTGTATGGAAGTCCGCTATTTCAAGAGCATTATCCGTATAGCTATCGAGGGGAAATCTCATATGATGATGACAGCTTACATGAAATTGCTTCACAGGCTGGGATCATCCTCGTTCTCCACTCCTCTGAACATAATGCATATGGATTGCCATCGGGGAGGATATTCGAGGCAACAGCAGCTTCTGCTGTGATTATCTGCGACCAAAATTCTTTCGTGAAAGACAATTTTGGAGATTCGGTTCTCTATATCAATACCGATGAAGATGGCCAATCGATCTACAACCAGATTCAACGCCATATGGAATGGATTATTGCAAACAAGGCTCAAGCCTTGGAAAAAGCCAAGAGAGCTCATGCTATCTATGAAGAGAAGTTCTTGCTTGAAAATCAACTTCTTAAACTTGAAGAATTTCATAATCGATTAATGAATAAACCTAAAAATCGCATAGTGGCTTGGTTACAAGCGATTGGATCTTAGTACTAGTGTTATAGAGAAGAGGTAGAATGTTTTTTCAATACCATAAAGCTCTCTTCATCAGCTTGCTTTTTTTACAACAGGTGATTTGTGCGAATGAAATTTTGATTGATCCGGTGCCAACGGCTATGGTTTGCAATCCAAATCCTCATTACAGTCTCATCAATAGCATCGACTATCATCCAAAACAACCTCTTTTTTGCGTGACTTATACTCATAGCAATAAGGTGCTCCTTTATGAGATCAATGGCGCAGGCAAGCCAGTAATAGTCCAAAGTCTAAGCAATCCTTTGGCTAATCTGAGCGAGCCTCAGCATGCTGTTTTTTCACCCGATGGAGAAAAAATTGTAGTAGCGAATTGGACAAATCAAACATTAACGATCTATCAGAGAAAAGAAAGTGATTTTTTTTGCGCAAAACCTGCAGCTATCATTCCCTCTCCCAGCTCCCTGATCCATCATAAACCACATGGCATCGCATTTTCTCCCTGTGGAAATTACTTAGCAATTGCCTATGGGGCTGCAAGTTGCTATGGAAGAGCCATTGCTCTGTTTTACATGACGAAAGAAGGTTTAGATTGTGAGTTGGTCCATGTGTTGGAAGGCACCGAAGCACTCCCTGGGATTCCTAAAGGGATCACATTTTCCCCTGATGGAACTTGTCTTCTCGTAACCTTTTCTGATGTAAATAGCTTGGTGATTTTCAATCTTTCTGGAAACAATAAAACGATCCTGCAGACTCCCCGACAAGTCATTCAAGGACAGGAGACCAGGATTTTTCGTCCTGAAGACGTAAAGATCTCTGCTAATGGAAATTATTGCGCTGTTTCAAATAGCGATCAGAACACTGTGACTTTTTATCTCTTTGATAAAACCTTAAATCTGGTCACTCAACGCATTCCATGTTATATCCTACAAAACCCTGAGGCCTGTCTCTGTTATCCCCATGGAATCGCCTTTTCTCCCGATGGGTTATTTATGTTGGTTACAGAATTTGGCTCGGTCAACATAACGAAAGAGGGAGATATTTTTTTGGACAATACGACGCGCCCTAAACAATCTAAGTTCAATCTCTATAGTTTGTTAAAATAGAAAAACCCAGGGCAATCGCATGAAGAAATTTCTTGACATTTCGTAAGATTTTTTTAGGATTTGTAACCCTTTAACCGGAGGTGTTACAATGAATACAAAAATCAAACAGTCAAGTTTCATGCAGTTCTTTTCAGTTCTTCCAGATCCCAGAAAATTAAGAAACCAGCTCTATTCGCTTTCTGACATTGTTAGCTCAGCGATTCTTGCTGTACTTTGTGGTTATGAAGACTGGGAAGATGTTAGCCTTTGGACCCAAGCACAGCTTCCCTGGCTTCAGCCTTTAGGCATTTGCTTAAAGGGAGTGACCTGCTCCCCATAAACTGGTCCAACTAGAATTAGAGGTTCGTATAAACTTGTAACCCAAGGAGTACGAACATGAAAAAAAGATTCACAGAAGAACAAATCATCAAAGTCCTAGAAGAAGCCAAGACCGGCTTGAAGGTAGAGGAAGTCTGCAGGAAACACGGCATCTCGCCCCCCACGTACTACAACTGGAAAGCCAAATATGGAGGGATGACCATAGCCGAAATAAAGTGGCTTCGAGTCCTTGAGAAAGAAAATCAACGTTATTAGCTAATGAGGGAACAAAAACCGGAACCTCTAATTAGAAATGGACCAAAGAAAGGGGCAAGGTCAAAACCACCACTCATTATTCGGCAACTTGTAAGAATTCCTTACAAGTTCGTTCCTAGGGAGGATGTGAGGTTCACTGTAGGATTAAGTTTTTTAGTCTTAGTAGGATACTAGATACCGAGTTCGTTCGCACCGTGGAACCCAATTCCGGCAATGGGCTACAATTCACTTGAAATCAATGACTTGCATTTATTTGGATATTTTAAATAACATCAAAATAAAGAATTTCGATTCTTGTGGAGAATAAATATATTGAGTTTTGATGTTATAGATGACATAATAAGGTCATATCGGTTTTAATGGGATGATCATGAGGAAGGCTAAAAGTTCAGAGAAGTTAATGCTAGAGCAAATAGCAGATGCGGCACGGATTTTGAGAGAGAATCAAAGGGGGCTTTCTATTGGGCGTTTGATTGCATTGATTCGAGTCCAGCTTACTATGTCACAGCATGTTCTGGCTGAGAGATCCTCTGTACCTCAAGCTACTTTGTCAAAGATTGAATCAGGTCGCCAGCAGCCCACTGTTTCCACTCTACATAAGATTCTTGATGCACTTGGATGTGATTTGCTTATTACTGCGGTTCCGAGAGCTAACTTGGAAGAAGTTCGACAAAGACAAGCCGAGAAAAAAGCTAAAACGAGAGTGGAGTATTTAAAAGGGACAATGAGTTTAGAGGAGCAAACTCCCGATCAAAAATTCCTTAATGAGATGATCAAAGAAGAAGTAAAAAGATTGATGGAGTCTTCCAGTTCAGAGCTGTGGAGAGAAGAGTTGTGAAATTTGATTATCCCAGGGGAGCTACGCCAATTGATGATATTAGCGGTTTAATTCCTGAGTGGGTCAGAACTCAGCAAGATTTAAACTTGGTTGAAGCCGAAAATATTTCCCAGGCTGCGCGGAAGTATCTAAGTGGTAATATTGGTCTGCCTCAAAAGTGGTTTACTGTTCGTTTTTTACAGAAAGTCCACCTTGATATGCTAGGTGAAGTATGGGACTGGGCTGGAAGATTCAGGACCACAAATACCATACCGGGTGTCGTTCCATACAGAATTAGAAGCGATCTTGAAGATCTTTGTGCTGAAGTGTCTTATTGGTCATCGAATGCAGTTGAGTTGACCTTATTAGAGCAAGCAGCATGGATCCATCATCGGTTAGTATTTATACATCCTTTCCCTAATGGAAATGGTAGATTTTCGAGGCTTGTTGCTGACCGTTTTCTTAAAGCTTGCAGGCTCTCATCTCCTCAATGGCCGGTTGATTTAGGAGGTGATGGAGAACATCGAAAGTCATACATCGATGCGTTAAAAAATGCTGATAAAGGAGATATGGAACCGCTTATTTGCTTTATGGAAACTCATGGGGCAAAAGATCTCGCTTTAAGCCAATTGCTAGGACATAGTTTTTTTAAGCAGCTATGTGAAGGAGAGCGACTTGAGTGTTTGGTAAAAGCATCCGTTCGTCGTGGTTACAATGTAAACGATGTTGAAAATAATGGTCACTCTCCATTGAATATCGCCATAAATCTAGGGCTTAAAAAAATTGCTGCTCTGCTTTTAGATAATGGTGCAAAATTCAAAGAAAGTGACCGATCAGGTCTTTGTCCTTTCGAGTGTGCCTTGAATTGCAATATGTATGAAATAGCTTATGAGATGCACAAGCGTGGATATCCCTATTCGCCAAGGCATCCCAATATACATTTGAAAGTACCGTATCAGAATCTATACAAGTTTGACCAACTCTACTTCTAAAAGAGAAAGCTTATTAGAATGGAGGTGGTTGGACTTGTTCCTAATCCTGGATTAGGGTATATCTTTCGAAGAAACAATCATTTTTTTTGGGAATCGTTGAATGAATGAAAAAATTCAAAAATTGTCCTCTACTGGGTTATATGTCTTTGTAAGATGGAACTTTACTTAGGAGGGGATTGTGGACGCGGAGAAATTTTTTAAAGAAATGTTTCATTGTATTTGGCAAAGCCAAGATTTGAGTAGATTCGATGATTTCTATTCTGAAGATTTTACTGAATCAATTAGTGTCTCTGACGAAAAGAATCAGCCCCTTGAGCTTAGAATGAATTACGAAGATTTGTTACAGGAAGCAAAGAGACAGAAGGAAGAATTTAGAAATGTCACATTGGATATCAAAAAAATTGTGCATGGTGAAGATAATCATCTCTCTGTAAATTTCTACTCATCTTCTATTGATAATAAAACAGAGGAAAAGCGACACCGTTGGGTGTGTGGAATATGGCATCTCAATCAAGAAAATAAAATCGACAGAGTTTGGGCGGTGGTAACGCCATATTACGCTTCATAATTTTTTAACATTAAAAAAAGCAAAAACTTCTCGGCAATCCTGGTATGGATCGTATGGAGGTGGAGAGAATCGAACTCGCTATCTAGTTAGCAAACCAGCATAAACCAAATTACACAACATGAAAACAATCAGACAGTTAAGTTGTGAGGTTTTGGTCTGCTTTCACTTCATTTGCCTCAGTTTTTTGTGGTCTAGGGCGTAAATAGTGCGTAAATTAGCGACCGCTTTGGGGGCTATCATGAAAGAAACTTTTCCATTTTTGCTCTGACTCAAAAAATGGTTTCCAATAGTTCTCGGAAGAGTAGGTAATATCATTGCTTAGCAGATTATCTGACATCAAATTTATAGCTGGCTTATATTCGTTTTTTCGTTCATCAATGCTTTGCTGTATTTTTGAAATTTTAATCGCTTTTTCAAGAGCAATTCGCTCAATTTCCTGGACAACCTTGGGGCCGACTAACTTGGCAAGAAATTCTGTTTGCTGATAGTAAAGTTCTCTATATTCTTTGTGGCCCTGACTGATCACTAAATTTAAATAAATCAACGCGAGGATAGGATCTCGTTTTTCTGTAGCGTATAGTTGAAAGATTTCATAAAGCGCAGGAGGATAACCTAAAGATGCCGCCATTTTAAAAAAGAGCTTTGCTGCATCTTTATTTATTGTTGTTCCGCCAGAACCTCCTAAACTACATTGTCCTGCTATGTACATTGCAATCGGATTACCCTCATAAGCTGATTTAAGAATAACATTTAAATCAAAATTACCTGAAGGGTTAGATTGTTTTAGAAATTTTGTGATGTCAGCTTTTTCAGATTCAGTTAAGGGAAATTCTTCTATAATACTATTTGTTGAGCGTTGCTTTTCAACATTAGGATAAGCCAATACAGGTAATAAGAAAGCGAATAGGATGTAAATCATTCTATTTATCATTTGATTTACCTACTCCTAGCATAAGGATTTACATATGTGTAACCTTTGCTGGTTTTTTTTACATGACCTGAAGTAATTTTGGTTTTTGGCAAGCCATTAACCTTACTTGGTTTTCCATAACCTGCATAAGGGGCCTTCTTTGAGTAGGGCTTTTTGTTGTAGCTTTTGGTTGAATAGGCTTTTGTGCTATAAGATTTTCTCGGTGCAGCACTCAATTCTCCCACAGAAAAAATAGCTGCAGCCAAAAGGGCTGAGTAGAACACTCCAGTTTTCAAATGCTTAAACATATTCCTTCTCCTTCTTTAATCCATTTCATAATAGTGATATTCACCTGTGTCTTAGTCATAGGTTTTTAGTTCTTTGCCGTGGAATCCTTGAACTTCTTCATTGTGGTAGCAACTATCTCCATAATGATAAACTTCGATGTCTTTGTATTTTCGGACAAGATTGCCTTTTCCGATTTCAATGCATTCACCTTTTTCATAATCGTAGCCATCCCAACCAAATAAAAAAGAGGTTCCCAAAATTGGTAGCAAGAAAAAATAAAATAATTTATTCGTAATTATAAATCTTTTCGAATTAAATCAAATAATAGCAAATAAATCATAAATAAAAAACGGTAAAATAATTAATGATTAAACTAAAGTATTTAATAAAGGTTGGTTGAATTAGATCTCAGAAAAACCAGCCTAGTATATCTATAGGAAACTTCTGAAATGCATCGCCAAGACTTTTGACCTGAGGTGCTGGCCAAGGACGAAGATTTGGGTACTGTTTCATCCAGTCTTGTGCGTAAAAAATGCGTAAATTGGTGTTGGTGCGGTGAATTTTTGAAAGTGATTTTCATGAGACAATCACTTAAAAACAAAAGACTTCACTCCGAAAAGCGAAGTCTTAAAACATGATGGGGAGAGACGCGTTCAGAACTTTTCGTTTCGAGTTGTTAAAGCCCTTTGAGAGATATAAGCTCGTCACGAAGTGAACACCAAGCTGCACGGAATAAATCTTCATCTTTTGTATTTATAAAAACATCCAAAGATTCGATGGCATTTGTTTTTATTTTCACTAAAACTTGGGCTTTTGGATCTTTGGCATGCATGGGGATCTTTTTAAATTTACCCGTAATCCATTTTTTCTTCCCAGGACCATTATAATTTTTCATATGAACTTGCGCCTTGGAATCCTTAATGTCTTCAATGAGCCGTTCTATGCACTTATCGGAAAAGCAGTCTATTAGGAGATCCCAAGCTTCTGCGTTATCTATGGCTGTGATATTTGTGCTAATATTGTAAATATCACGTTTTGCAAACTGGACAGGGCTATAGTCTCCAGTCGAGGCTCCTGCATTTCCATTTTTGTTCTCTGCGGAGGCGTTGGAATCTGACGAAGCAATCCTCGTCCAGGAGAATTTAGTTTTAAGGAATGTACCTATTTTAAGTAATTGTTCAAGCATTGAATACCTTTTCTTATAAAAAAGGTCGGGATATTTCCCGACCTTATTGGAGGTGGAGAGAATCGAACTCTCGTCCTTAGCCAACTTCAGCATAAATGACTACATGCTTATCATCTTCAGTTTCGCAGTTGCTTCTGATGGAAGATGCCCCACTTAAGAAACAACCC
>SDBS01006772.1_pt1 | contig 11134 bp, 10 predicted proteins | sample 2277091 | NCBI WGS metagenome assembly SDBS01 (sample SAMN10404972, study PRJNA504765) | marine sediment metagenome | isolation source: marine sediment core GS10_PC15, 163 cmbsf | place: Arctic Ocean: Southern Knipovich Ridge | collected 2010 | reverse complement strand
CCAATGGTGCCGGTCCCCGAATAAAGATCATAAACCACTTCCCCGCCCGTTAGTCCCGCGAGCTCCCTGACCTTCCTGTAAAGTTCGAGTGCCTGTATAGAATTTGTCTGGAAGAATGATTTGGGACCGATCTTGAATTGCAGGTCCTCCATCTGTTCCATTATATGGTCCTGGCCTGTATGGAGCAGGATCTCCTGGTCAAAAATAGAGTCGTTGGCTTTCCGGTTGATGCAATACATCAGCGAACTTATTTCCGGGAATTTTTCCTGAAGATGGTCCAGCAGCAAGTTTCTTTGCAGCTCATCATCCTCGAAAAAAACCACCAGGACCATCCATTCTCCCTTCAGGGTATTACGGATGATCAGTGTTCTCAGCAAACCGCCACCATTTCTCAGATCATAGAAAGTCAGTTCATGATCTCTCGAATAATCCCTGATCTCCTGTCGGATTAAATTGGAAAATTCAGGTTGTAAGTGACATTCCTCAAGGTCAATTACCTTGTCAAACATGCCCGGAACATGAAATCCCAGCCCATTCCTGTCGGTAAAATCATCACCCGAGTTGATTTCTTCCGCAGAAAGCCAGCGCCTGTTGGAAAATGTAAATTCCAGTTTATTACGGTAATATTTTTCATTGGCCGATGCCCTTATGGGATTCACCTGTGGTAGTTCCATCTGGCCTATCCGTTTCAGGTTATCGGTGACCTCCTGTTGTTTGTAATGCAGCTGGTCGGCATACTTCAGATCCTGCCAGCGGCACCCGCCGCATTGTCCGAAATGCTTGCAGAATGGCTCCGTTCTCCGCCTTGAGTACTCATGGAATCTGACCACTTTGCCTTCCTGGTGTGATTTTTTCCTGCGGGTGATCTGCAGGTCCACAACATCCCCAGGCAGTCCGTTCGACACGAAGGTCACAAAGTTATCGATCTTGGCGATGGCTTTACCGCGTGCACCAATATCCGTGATCTCAATTTTCTCAATCAGTGGCAGCTTTTTTCGTCTCAATTCTTAAGGTTTTATTCAGAGATAACCAGATTGGATAAGATCTCTTCCATCTCCACAAATGCCGATTTCATAGTCGACCTCACATTCCTGTTCATCCCTTTGGACATCAGTTTTGAGTTCATCCGGGATAGGTAGGTTTTGCCATCTGCTTTAACATATACAGCAACCCGGCAGGGCATCATGCTAGAGACAACCCTTTCTTCATCGCCCTGTAATATATTGATGGCATGACTCGGATTGCAGAGAGCAAAAACCTTTATTTCATTTACTTCATGGCCAGCCTTTTCCATGCTTTTTTGAAGATTATGGATTGTGGGAACAGACCAGCCATGAGCTTTGCTGATATCTTCCAGTCCGGATACAGTTTTTTCGAAATCAAACCTGCTTTGATCTTCAAGCATCATCATAGAGGTCCCTTTTAAGAGAAGGATTAGCGTAGCGGCTACAAAACCAATTACCAGGAAAGTAATGGCGGTCAGGAGGTACTTTTTCATATCAGGGATTTTAAATAGACAAGGGTTTATTATAGGCTATGGCATCACGATGATCAAACATCCAAAAGTACTATAATGTACTCCAATCAAAGGTACGAATAATACAGAAGGGCAGGTTAAGCTACCAAAAAAGTAATATTTTTGCGATGGACGATTTTACACCTATATTCACCTGCATAAATACCAATCATGAAATATCTGAATCTCTTAGCTACCGCAATAGTATTTACATTGACTTCATGCGGCCCTGGTATAGAAAAAAAAGTGATTAATGAAATACCTAATTTCATTGTAATTTTTACAGATGAGATGCAGTTCAGCGATCTGGGTTGCTATGGAGGAGAAATACCAACCCCTAATATCGACAGGTTAGCCTCAGAGGGTATCCTCTTTTCAAATGCATATACCCCTGCTTCTATGTGTACACCAAGCAGGTATTCAATATTAACCGGACAATTTCCCGGCCGCTGCAGCGCTCCTTCCTTTGCTAAAGAAAATCCCTCCAATCAACCCTATAATATTGCCTGGAACACATGGATCACGGCCGAAAAGAAAACGCTTCCCAGGGTCCTTAGCGAAAATGGATTCGTAACAGGTATGGCTGGGAAATGGCATATTGGTAGAGTTCCTGAAGGAACAGTACTGCCGAAATTTCAGCCGGATGAAGCTTTGGAAAATCCGGAAACCGAGGCCAAACTCGTTAAGCAACAATCTGTTTACCAGGGGTTAGTAGAGAGTCTTGGTGGATTTAATGAAGCAACAAGTGTGGTTTGGGGAAACTATGATGGTCATCGACTCAAAGCTCTGAACTTCCATAACTTTCCCTGGATGGTGAAGGGCGCACTGTCATTTATTGATAAACAGAGGGGGAGCGACAAGCCTTTCTTTCTCTATTTTGCCCCAACTGCGGTTCATGGACCAAATCATGTTGCAGACCTTTTACAGGATGTTTCTTTTACTCCGGGAGGTCGCGACACAACTCTGCTCGGACTGAAGATCGATATCCCGGCATTGCAAGAGCAATTATCTCAAGTTGATCCAAATACCAGGCACCGGTATGCAGGAGTGGCACAAACCGATTACATAGTAGGCCTCATTCGAGAAAAACTAACTGAATCAGGTCTTGCAGAAAATACTGTTATTATTTATATGGCAGACCACAATGTTGAGCCGGGAAAAGCAACATCATTCGAGAAGGGAATTCATGTTCCAATGATTATATACTGGCCCGGTCGAACATCGGGTAGTGTCAGCAAAGCACTTGTTCAGAATACCGACATTTTTCCTACAATTCTTGAGGCAGCTGGAATTGAATTACCCGGTGATCATATTCTGGATGGGGTAAGTATGCTGCCCATTATTTCAGATCCGGACCAGGCAACCAGGGATTTCATTTTTGCTGAAAATGGTTATACCCGCTCGGTAAGCGATGGCACCTATAAATATATCGCACTTAGATATCCTGAAATTCTAATCAAAAAAATGGAGTCAGGTGAAATTGATTATGTACCAAGTTATGTAAAGGCCTGGCCCCAGGCTCATTCAGCCATTGCAATTAATGGCTTCCCTTGTTATTTTGATCAGGATCAGGTTTATAATCTTAAAGATGATCCTTATGAGCAAGAAAATTTGTATAACATAATGCAGGACTCTGAAGAATTGAAGGTACTTATGGCTGCTCTGGAAGCTCATCTTAAATCATTTGATCATCCTTTTGATCTTACTCAAATTCCGTTTTTGGAAACGGAGGAATATAGAAAGCTTACTGAAAAGAACTTTGAATTTGATCTGCTTTCGATACCGTGGTTAAGCAGGGATCATGGTTTCATTATCTGGCCACCGAAAGAAGATTAAAATCTTATTCTTTAACACTTTAAATTATTGTCATGAAAAAAATGTTCTTATTAATGGTGCTTGTGATTACAACCAGTATGTATCCTGAAATTCAAGCAGAAACCAACCTTGCAAGTGAAACAAAAATAAACAAAGAAGCTATGAAAAACGGAGAGCAATTATTTCTAGATCATGCAGATGAGTGCCTGTCCATTATAGAGAAGGCAGCTCAAAAATTATCTATCACGGGAGCAGCGATGATTGCCTTTATCCCGGGTGATGTGTCAGAATCATGGATTTCAAAAATGAAGGTTATAGGCAGGCTTGCCAATGATGAAGCAAATTTCCTAGCGATAGCTTATGCCAAGGCTTCAGAAATGGCCGTGACACATAAAGATAGTGGGAACGAAGAGAGGAAAGACATAACAGGGGAATTTGGATGGCAAGGTGGAGTAATCATCAAAGTTGACTCGGGATATTTAGTTGGTGCTTTTTCAGGAGGAACCGGTCAGCAGGATGCGGATGTAGCAAAAGAGGGTTTGGATTGGCTATCTAAAAAATATAAGTAGACGACATTCTGATATTTCTATTAGATTTGGAATTTCAAAATTCAGAATGACTCTATCATTGTCAAGATATATAGATTGGTCAAATGTTTTCACTGGATAACATATCCATCAGTTTCAGCGGCCAGGAGATTTTTCGGAATGTATCCGTTATTATCAATCCAAGGGACAGGATCGGTCTGGTCGGCAGGAACGGGGCAGGGAAGACTACCTTGCTCAGGATCATTGTCGGACTCCAGGAACCCTCTGAGGGACAGGTGGTAAAGCCTGACGGAGTGGAGGTAGGTTACCTTCCCCAGCAAATGAAATATACTGACAAACAGATCCTGTGGGATGAGGTACTGGAAGCCTTCAGCGAGATCATTGCCATGGAAAAGGAAATCGATGCCTTACAATCCCATATAGAAGATCCCGGCATAAGCGAAAATCAACCCGAGTTATTTGACAGGTATTCTGAATTATTGCACAGGTACCAGTTGCTGGGCGGGAATACTTATGAGGCAGGTATTGAGCAGACTCTGCTGGGACTTGGATTCAGCAGAACCGACTTCAACAGGAGTACAGCTGAATTCAGCGGTGGATGGAGAATGCGGATTGAACTAGCCAGGATCCTGCTGTCCAAACCCCAGATCCTGTTACTGGATGAGCCTACCAATCACCTTGATATTGAATCCATTGAGTGGCTCGAAAAATACCTGTCCGAATATGAAGGGGCGGTAGTATTGATATCCCATGACCGGAAATTCCTGGATACAGTAACTAATCGCACCATAGAAATATCGCTTGGTAAATTATATGATTACAAGGTTTCCTATTCCAGTTTCAGGACCATCCGGGCAGAACGAAGGGAACAGCAACTCGCGGCATACAGGAACCAGCAAAAGAAGATTGAAGATACCGAGCGGTTTATTGAACGATTCCGGTATAAGAATACCAAGGCTGTACAGGTGCAGTCCCGTATCAAAATGCTGGAGAAAATGGACATCGTTGAAATCGAACTGGAGGATTTTCGCACGTTTAATATAAAGTTTCCACCGGCACCCAGATCAGGTACTTTAGTGATTGAAACCCGCCGGATGACAAAACATTATGCAGATTTATGCGTTCTCAAAAATATAGACCTGGTAATTGAAAGAGGGGAAAAAGTGGCATTTGTAGGGAAGAACGGGGAGGGGAAAACCACTTTTTCAAGAATCATTGTTGGGGAACTGGATTATGAAGGCAACGTGAAGACAGGGCATAATGTAAACATCGGGTATTTTGCCCAGAATCAGGATGAGATCATGGATGAGAATAAATCGGTTTTCTCAACCATCGATGATGTGGCTGTTGGTGATATCAGGTCACAGACCAGGAACATACTGGGGGCTTTCCTTTTTCATGGAGAGGATATCGATAAAAAGGTAAAGGTCCTGTCCGGCGGGGAGAGATCCAGGCTGGCCCTGGCACAGCTGCTGCTGAAACCGTATAACCTGCTGATCCTGGATGAGCCGACCAACCACCTTGACATGCGGTCAAAAGATATCCTAAAACATGCCCTCCTGCAATATGATGGCACTTTAATTGTGGTTTCCCATGACAGGGAATTTCTGGATGGACTGGTTGACAAGGTCTATGAGTTTGGGGACCGGGAGGTCAGGGAACATCTCGGGGGTATTTATGAATTTCTCCGGAGAAAGAAGTTATCCAGCCTGAAGGAGGTGGAAAAAGGAAGCAGTCAGGCCAGCTCTGGCAGCACGCCCAAAAACTCCAGCAATAAACAGGAGTATGAGAAGAAGAAAAATTTTGAAAAACGCAAGCGGAGCGCACAGAGAAAGGTGGAACAATCGGAGGAAAATATTGCCAGGCTTGAAGATGAGCTAGGGGCCCTTGACCGGTTGATGCATGATCCGGAAAACATAAAGGATCAATCTGTGTTTACGAAATATGAACAACTTAAATCTGAGCTGTTTCATGAAATGCAAAGCTGGGAAAAGCATCAGACGGCGCTGGAAAAATTTAATAAAGGCAGAAATTGAGTAATTTTACCATGCTTAAATATAATGCTGTGAGAATACCTGGTTATTTTTTAACTGGATTGCTGTTGATCCTGCTTGCTGTAACTGGTTGTGTGTCTAAACCACAGCAGGAAACAGCCAGGTCGAACCTGGCATTCCTCTACAACCCTTCCAGTTCACCCTTGCATCCCGAGTTTATAGTATTTCATGAGGCAAGGACACAATCCCGGCTGTATATTAAAGTTTACCCGGTTGAACTCCTGTTTAATCAGGCGAATAGTGAAGAGACATACCAGGCCCGGCTGGAGATCAATTATGTGTTGACAGAGATCATTGATGGTAAGGAAAGTGAACTTGTGGCAGATAGCACCACTACAGAGTTCACCCTGGAAATGGATGAGGTCAAAAAAATCTTTGTAGCCAATTTGCCCATACGGACCATGGAGGGTAAGAAGTATATGTTGAAGGTAACCACCACAGACATGCTAAGGAAAAAGGGTACATCAAATTTTATTCATGTTGACCGCAGTACTGTAAATACAGGTCAGAACTATATGGTTACCGGAGCGAATGGTCATCCCTCCTTCGATCGTGTATTCCAGTCAGGAGAATATTTTCATGTACAGTACAACCGGAAAGGAGTTGATACAGTATATGTAAAGTATTACCAGAATATAACCCCCCTGCCACGTCCCCCGGTTACCAATTTGAGTTCAACCAGGCCTGATTTCATCCCCGACAGTATCTTTGCATATCCTTACAGTGACACTGCGAGGGTCCTCCTGCCGGACAAGGGGATGTATCATATCCAGGTGGATCCATACAAACCTGGCGGATTGACCCTATTCAATTTCGGGGATAACTATCCACGGGTAGCTTCTGTTGCTGATATGATCGGCCCGATGGCTTATCTGGCTTCTTCAGTTGAGTTTAATGAATTAGCCAACGAGACGAATATGAAACTGGCAGTCGATAATTTCTGGTTGGAATCTGCCGGGAATGTACAGACTGCCAGGGAATTAATCCGCGTTTATTACAACCGGGTATTTTTCGCTAATTACTTTTTTACTTCCTACAAGGAGGGATGGAAAACAGACCGCGGGATGATGTTTATTGTCTACGGACCACCGAACATCCTGACCAAAAAAGGAGATACCGAGATCTGGGTCTATTACAGGAAAAAAAGCCGGGAGCCAATCCAATTCACCTTCTCAAGGCATGCAAGTCCATATACCCAGAACGATTTCATGATGGAAAGGAATTTCGTCACTTCCATGTGGGTCCAGGCTGTCAGGGATTGGAGAAGTGGAAAGATATTCTACGCTGAAAGTATTTAGGGGACATTATCTTGGGAAATCAAAAAGAAATCATTTTTGGCATCCGGGCTGTTACAGAGGCGATCCAATCAGGGCAGGAGTTGGAGAGGATCTTTTTCAGGAAAGACCTTCGGGGAGAACAATCTTCGGAATTACTGGGCCTAACCAGAAAAGCTGGTATCCCAAGTCAATTTGTACCTATTGAGAAGCTCAACCGGTTTACCCGTAAAAATCACCAGGGAGTTGTAGCCCTGATATCTCCCATTCTCTATCATGACATTGAGAAGCTTGTGCCCATGGTCTATGAGTCAGGCAGGGTACCCTTGCTGATGGTGCTTGACGGCATCACTGATGTCCGTAATTTCGGGGCAATTGCACGCACTGCAGAATGTGCAGGAGTAGACGGCCTGATCATTCCGCATAAGGGGGCTGCCAGGATCCATGAAGATGCCGTTAAAACCTCTGCAGGAGCATTGTTAACAATCCCCGTATGCAGACATTATAACCTGGTGGAAGCTGTCAGGTACCTCAAGAATAGCGGGATCAGGGCAGTGGGGGCGACGGAGAAGTCAAAACTCACCTTTTATGAAACCAGCTTCAGGAATCCGGTTGCCATCATTATGGGATCGGAGGAGAAGGGTATTTCGGGAGCGATCCTGAAGATGTGTGACGAACTCGTCTCCATCCCCCTTTTTGGTAATATTTCGTCTTTGAATGTTTCCGTTGCAGCTTCCCTGCTTATGTATGAAGCTATCAGGCAGAGAACACAGGATTAATCAATGGGTATAGAACGATTGAATCCTTCTTCCAGGGAAATAAATGTTTCTGTCCGGGCAATACCGGAGATCAATTGGATCTTGTCACTCAGGATGGTTTTAAGATGTTCATTGTCATGAGCGAAGATCTTGATAAATACTGAATAATTGCCTGTTGTGAAATGGCATTGAGTGATTTCCGGAATTTTCTTTAATTCCTGCAGTACATCATTGTATAAACTGGCTTGTTCCAGAAAAATACCCATGTAGGCACAGGTCTTGTAGCCTATTTTCTTAGGCTCAATGGTGAACTTCGATCCCGTGATAACCCCCAGCTTAATAAGCTTCTGGATCCGCTGGTGGATGGCGGCGCCGGAAACATTGCATTCCCTCGCTACCTCCAGGTACGGGATCCTGGCATTCTTGGTGATCATTTTGATGATCTTCTTATCCAAACTATCAATCTGTAAGCTTTCCGCCATTTTTATTTCCAATAAGTGAAAGATTCTTAAAAAACAGGCTATAAAAATAACAATTTACAATCGTATTTCAATCTAATATCAGAAACTTCAGAAAAAAATTGCAATATGCTTACAGTTTGGTAATCCTATGGTTAATTGCTGACAAGATTCTGGAAATCCCTGCCACTTGGATTCTGGAATACTTTCAAATCGAATTCAGGGAGCACTGCCAGGATATGGTCAAAAATATCCGACTGGATAGCTTCATAATTCGCCCAGGCCTGGTCATTACTGAAGACATAGATCTCCAAAGGCAATCCCCTTTCGTTAGACTGGAGTTGTCTGACGAGGAAAGTCATATCATTATGGATTTTCGGGTGTTGGTGTAAATATTCCTCAATATATTTCCGGAAAGTCCCAAGGTTGGTCATACGCCTTCCGTTCACCAGGATTGATCCATCTATCTTATTATCCTCATTGTATTTCAGGATCTCTTCCTCCCGGTTTACCACATAGTCCTTAAGGAGTTGAATTTTTTTGAATTTTTCAGCCATTTCATCATCCACAAATCGGACAGAGTTCATATCAATGTTTATAGACCGCTTGATCCTTCGGCCGCCGGATTCTTCCATCCCTTTCCAGTTCCGGAATGAATCTGAAACCAGTGCATAGGTTGGTACTGTGGCTATGGTTTTATCCCAGTTCTGAACTTTGACCGTATTCAGTGATATGTCAATTACTGTTCCATCAGCGTTATGGCTGGGCATATCGATCCAGTCCCCCGGAACAACCATCTTATTGGCTGAAAGCTGAATGCTGGCTACAAAGCCCAGGATAGTGTCCTTAAAAACCAGCATCAGGACAGCTGCCATCGCCCCAAGTCCGGTTAGCAATTTACCGGGTGATTCCTTCGTCAGGGAAGCAATTATAAGGATAATAGCAATAAAATAGATAATGATCTTTGCTACCTGTACATATCCTTTTATCGGCCTGCCTTTAGAAATAGGTGTTGTAAGGTAAATCTGATGGAGGGCATTAATGAGAGAATCGATTGACAGGAGTAGAACAATGATGATATAGATAAGTGCCAGTCTGGTGACAATATCACCCAGGACGGGATAATCGGAGAAAATAAATACTGCAGTGGAATAAATCAAAAGACCAGGGATAATATGGGCAAGTTTATGAAAAACTCTCCGCTGGATCAGAATGTCGTCAATCTGTGTTTTGGATTTGCGAACAATCCGCTTGATTCCGGATACAATGATCCTGCGTGTTATTAAATCTGCCAGGATGGCCAGGGAGAAAATGATAACTGCAACGATGACTGTTCGGATAGTGGCTCCAAGTGACTCAGACATACCGGTACTCAACAAAAGCTTATCAAGTTTATCCACCCATTGTGTAATAGCATTCATGGTTTAATGGCTTTGATACGATAAAACAAATTTATTAAATATTATGGGAGTCTATAAAAAAAACAACCTCCCTGCCATAGTCCCATATCAGGAACTACAACAGGGAGGAAGTAGCAACAGTTTAACCCTGATTATTTATTTCCATTTACCTTTCTGGCCAAGAAATAGGCAGCCACCAACCCTATACCTCCGAACAAGAAGATCGAGGCAGGGTAGGCAATATCATCATCCATACCGGCAGCTTCCAGGGCTGCTCCGACGAGCACACCAAGGGCAATACCGATTGCCAGGATCCCGATTTTCAGGATCCATTTTCCTGATCCTTCTGATCTCTCTGGTCTTTCTCTTTTCGGCCCAAAAAATATTGTGGCATCAGCGCCTTTCTCAATAAGCGCCATACGCTCCTTATTCCTGGAACTAAAGTATAAATAGAAAATTCCAAATATTACCAAGAATATTACAACCGGAACAATAACTTCACCTGCATTCATGATTTTAAAGATTTAGTTAATAAATTTGAATTCAATCTTAAGACGAGGATTCTTCATACCGGTTACAACTTGTAACCAAATTATTTTTTTTGCGTCATAGATATGGTGACACATCAGCAAGACAATATTTACATCACTAAAGTTCTTGAGGGAGACCGGAATGCATTTGCATACCTGGTCGATAAATATAAAACGATGGTATATTCTCTTGCGCTGAGGCTGGTAAAGGACAGGGAGGAAGCTGAGGAGATCTCACAGGATGCATTTATAAAGGCGTATCAGTCCCTCGCCAGCTTTAAAGGGAAAGCAAAATTTTCCAGCTGGTTGTACAGGATAGTTTATAATACAGCCATTTCAAAATTGAGACAACAACCAGCCGGCAGAGTTTCACTGGATGAGTCCGATATAGCGGATACTCTATATATTGAGAGCAAACAGAATTATGACACACTTTCAGCAGGGGAGCGTGAGAAATATCTGGAAAAGGCACTGGATTCCCTTGATATGGATGAAAAAATGCTTGTAATTTTGTATTATTACGAAGAGCGGGACCTGGATGAGATTGCAACGATTGCAGGGCTAACCAAGACCAATACCAAAGTCAAGTTGTTTAGGGCAAGAAAGAAGATGTTGGTGGTATTGCAGAGTTACTTAAAAGAAGAAACATATAATCTGTTATGAGCGAAAGATTAAATAAAGAAGACAAACTCATCTCAGGAATCATGAAGGATTATGAGATGAGCAGTCCACCAGCGGACTTTACAACAAAAATCATGGAGCGCATAGAGATGGAGCCAGT
>SDBS01006771.1_pt1 | contig 11135 bp, 6 predicted proteins | sample 2277091 | NCBI WGS metagenome assembly SDBS01 (sample SAMN10404972, study PRJNA504765) | marine sediment metagenome | isolation source: marine sediment core GS10_PC15, 163 cmbsf | place: Arctic Ocean: Southern Knipovich Ridge | collected 2010 | reverse complement strand
ATAGTATAGAGCTTGCGCAACCAAGGTTGAATTCTTGATTGTTCAAGGTGAATTTGGTAGGATTGTTGGTGTTGTACGGTGAAAAGTATGGTTTTTAGCGTTTGAATTGGAAATGTCAGATAAAAATTGCAGGACAAAAGGAGGCATGAAGATGGCTGTGAAACGAATCGTAGTGGCGATGGCATTGGCGGGGATATTTGGCGGAGTGGCAATCTGCGTCCATGCAGATGCTGCCAGGAAGCAGGAGAAGGACAACGCAGCGCCGCCGGGGTTTCGTGCGCTGTTCAACGGCAGGGATTTTGCCGGCTGGAAGGTCCCTGAGGGCGACAACGGACACTGGAAGATCATCGACGGGGCGATCGACTGCGACGCCCAGAGCGAGGCCAAGGGCGACAAGAACCTCTGGCACACGGAGGATTTCAAGGACTTCGTGCTTCGAGTGGACTGGCGGATCAAAGAGACACCGTACATCAACCCCGGCATACCGTACGTTCTTCCCGATGGAACTCACGCCCGTGACACCAAAGGCCGGCAATTGAGATTGGCCCTTCCGGACTCGGACAGCGGGGTGTTCCTGCGCGGCGCCGGCAAGAACCAGGTCAACATCTGGTGCTGGCCGATCGGTTCGGGTGAGTTTTACGGCTATCGGACGAACGGGAGCTTGCCGCCGGAGGTTCGGGCTGGCGCGACCCCTCGTCACCAGGCCGACAAGCCCGTGGGCCAGTGGAACCGTTTCGAGATCACAGCGAAGGGCGAACGGGTCACCGTCGTGCTCAACGGAATCAAGGTCATCGACAATGCACTGCTTCCAGGCATAGCAAAGAGCGGTCCCATCGCTCTGCAGCACCACGGCGGCAAGACGAATGGCAAGTGGAGCAGCCCGCCAAGCCTGCTGCAGTTCAAGAACATCTACATCAAGGAACTGAAATAGGATGCCTTGAGTTACCCGGGATTTCATTAAGTCAAGGAGTCTTGCAATGACAGCGAGCATGAATCGGCGCAGATTTTTGAAGCGGTTAAGCGTCTCAGCGGCGGCGGTGGGCTTTCCTTACGTTGTCCCGGCTTTGGCGCTCGGCAAGGACGGTGCGGTCGCGGCGAGCAACAAGATTGTAATGGGCTGTATCGGGGTTGGCGGCAAGAGGCCGGGTGGGCAGGGAACTGCGGATTTGCGCGGCTTTTTGGGCAGAGACCAGGTGCGGGTCGTCGCCGTTTGCGACGTTGACAGTGTTCATCGCGGCTGGGCTCGTGATATAGTCAACGAAAAGTACGGCAACAAGGATTGCTCGACATACAATGATTTTCGTGAGCTGCTTGCCCGGGAGGATATCGATGCCGTCTCAATAGTCGTTCCCGACCACTGGCACGCCATTGCCGCAGTCCGGGCGGCCCAGGCAGGCAAGGACATCTTTTGCCAGAAGCCGTTAGCTTACAGTATCGCCGAAGGGCGGGCGGTTTGCGATGCGGTCGAGAAATATGGAACGGTATGGCAGACGGGAAACAGCCTGCGCTCACAACGCAATGTTCGTTTTATATGCGAGCTTGTCCGCAACGGCCGTATCGGCAAGCTCCACACCGTCGAGGTTGGCCTGCACGACGTCAACCATATTGGCGATAACGGTGACAGGATTCGCCGAGATACGAAACCGGCGGCGGTGCCCAAGGGGTTTGACTACGATATGTGGCTGGGGCCGGCGCCTAAGGTCGCTTACAGCCCGGGTCGGTGCCACTGGAACTTTCGGTGGGTCAGTGACTACTCGGGCGGCCAGATAACCGACTGGGCGGGCCACTACTGCGATATTGCTCAGTGGGGCGTGGGCACGGAACGAACGGGTCCGATAGAGGTTTACGGTAAGGGAGTTTTCCCGACGGGCCCTTTGTATGACACGGTCGAGCACTATGAGTTTGTCTGCAAATACGCCCAGGGGTTCACGATGATAGTGGCCGGCCATCTTGAAAACGGCATCAGGTTCGAGGGCAGCGACGGATGGGCCTTTGTAAGCCATGCGAAAATCGACGCCAGCCGGAAATCGCTGCTGGATTCAAAAATAGAACCGAGTGAAATCCATCTTTACGAGAGTAACGACCACAAAGGCAATTTCCTCGAGTGTATCCGCACCAGGGCCGAGACTGTCTCGCCTGCCGAGATTGCCCAGCGGTCTGTCTCGGTCGGGCACCTGGGTGTAATCGCCATAACTCTCGGCCGCAAACTAAAATGGGACCCTGCCAAAGAACGATTCACCAACGACGAGCAGGCCAACAGGATGCTGTCCAGGCTTATGCGAAGTCCATGGCGCCTGTAAGAAGGCGCACTTCAGCAATGCACGACAGGACAAGGAGATAACCGTCTAATTGCAGGTGGTACATAATCCGGGGTCAGACCATAAGCCTCTAATGGGGTGAAATCGGAAATGTCAGTTTGAAGGAGATGGTCCCATGGGCAAGTTTGCGAGAGTCGAGAGCATCGTATTGGCGACCTGCATCGTTCTCTGTCTTGGCGGATGGACGGTTGCTGCATGCGCCGAAGGTCCTCTGGTCTTCGACAGGGAGATCGGCCACTACAAGGACCTGTCGTACGAGGCCCTGAGCGATGAGGGCCTGTCGTGGGAGCAGCGGACAGCCCTGTTCGGTGGGGAGACGGTCCACTACGGCGAACTGACCGACGAACAGTACGCGGCGAAGCAGAAGGAACTCGAAGATTTGCTGGCGAAGATCGACATGAAGCTGGTCGCACGCTGCGAGGCCGACATCCGCAAGTGGCTGGACCGGCAGGCGGAGGCGGTCCCGGCCGCTTACACGGGCGGAGACATCTACAAGTTGAGAGGCGGCGCCGTGACCTTCTTCCGGGCCTACGAGATTTTTGGCGACAAGAAGCACCTCGATGCGGGATTGAAATGCGCCAACCTCATCCTGGCGGCGCAATGGCCCAAAGGCCACTGGCCCTGGCCGGGCAAGGGGGAAGACTTCGTCCGCATTCAGGACGGCACTACGACCAAGCCATTCTGGATCATGCTTTACGCACACAAGTTGACCGGCGACAAGAAGTATTTCGATTCCGCCAGGCGATGCGCCGACGTGTTGCTTTCACTGCAGCGCGAAGGGGGCGGCTGGCCGGACCAGTGGTCGTTTAGCGGCCGGTCGTCCGGACATACCGGGGTGCGAGACGGCGTCTCGTTCAACGACAACGGCACCAACGCGCCGTTCAGGATCATGGTCGCAATGTATCACATCACGAAGGACAAAAAGTACATCGCCAGGCTGGGCAACCTCGGGCCGTTCATTGTCAAGGCAAGCCTGGGCGAGGGCAGCGTCGTCGGCTGGGCGGAGCAATACCACGACAACGCCAGGCCGGCGCGGGCGCGGGGCTACGAGATCGAATTGCCCTACCCGCGGGCGTTGACGCGCGCGGTCGGCCCGGTGCTGATCTGGCTCTACCTGATGGACGGCGATGAAACGCACATGGAACTGCTCAGAAAGGCCTACGCCTGGCACGAGCAGGTGCGGCAAAAGGAACTGGATCCCAGGCAGCTCGAGGCCTGGAAACTGATGGCGGAAAGCTGGACGAAGGCGGGCCGGCCGATGCACTATCGCCCCGGTTGGCCGGACGCCTGGCTGCCCGATGGAACGAACTGGGGACGAGTCACCGCTTACAAGATGATCCCCTGGTTTCCCGTGACGGAGGAGATGAAAAAGAAGTACGGCGGACTTATTCACCGTTCGGAAACGGATGGCGGCTTCCCGGGAAACTGTGGCTATCTGATGAAGTGGGGGGCCGATATCGGCGCCGGCGGCCGGCACCCGGAATGCTCGATGGGCTTTAGCCACGCGGCACGCGGCAATTCCCTCTCCCAGGTCCGGCGCGCGTTGCTGGAACACAAGCGCGGCGGTTACAAAGGTCTGTTGAAATACTACAGCAACCCCACCAGGTACACCGCAGACCAGTACCTGCAGGCTCGCATCGACGCAGCGAAAAGGAGCCTCAATGAACGACACGTTAAGCCGGCAGCCGACCCGGAGAACAAAGGCATCCTTGCGATCGAAGATCCCGGCGCACTGACTGGCCAAAAAGGCCGCTGGTATGGCGGGCCGATACCCAGAATCACCAAGTGGAGCACCGCGTTCGGTACGACCGGCCAGTATGGAAGCGTGGCGTGGTACCAGTGGCAGCTCGTCCACGACACGATGCTGGCGCAGGGCAAGATCGACGCCGACTCCGCGGCCCGCGGCGGACGCGGTGTCGAGACCGTCGCCTCGCAGACCCACCTCGACTCCTGGGACGTCCTCGGCGAGTGGGGCATGGCCGCCCATGAGATGGACAACTACTTCGACGTGGGCACGGGTAAGAAGTAGTCAATTCACTATTTATGAAAGTGCGAGCGATCGAGGCCTGGGCAAAAGCTGAGATTGGCGCCAAAGACAAGGCACAAGAAACCATGTTCTCGTGCAAATTTTCAACGAAGTGGCTTTGGAAGAGTGGATTCTTGATTGTTCAAGGTGAATTTGGTAAGATTATTGGCGCTGTACGGAGAAGATTATTTTTGGTAAGCGTGTAAATTAGAAATGTCAGCTAATGGTTGAAAAATCAAAATGCCTGTCAATTACACGACGGTTTTCGGAAAAGTCAACATAGGTGTTCCAGGAGACAATAATGAAGCGAAGTTCGAATACCTTCCATCGCACGGGACAGCAAACTCCTCACAGCGGAGACCGGACGAAGCTGCGATCCTCTCGCATGGCTGTGGCTGCTGTCTCACTGGTTTTTGCCTGTGTTGCGGCCACCGCCTGGGCCCAGGACTGGCCGATGTGGCGATACGATGCAGCCCGGACTGCCCGGACTTCGCAGACCTTGCAGGATTCGCTGCATCTTTCGTGGGTGCGTCAGTTTGAGAAACTTAAACCGGCTTTTCGGACGAAGCGGATTCAGTTCGATGCCGGTTACGAACCGGTCGTGTTGGATAAAACGATGTTCATTGCTTCGTCGAACAACGACAGTGTAACGGCCTTGGATATCGATACCGGCCGGCAAAAGTGGCGGTTTTACACCGACGGCCCTGTGAGGTTTGCTCCGGTCGCATGGAAGGATCGAATCTTCATCGGATCGGACGACGGGCACTTGTACTGTCTCGTAGCCAAAGACGGCCGGTTGATCTGGAAGTTCCGTGCCGTGCCCTCCCGACGGAATGTCTTAGGCAATGGGCGTCTGATCTCGGTTTGGCCCGTCCGGGGCGGACCTGTCCTGCATGACGGAAACATTTACTTCGCCGCGGGTGTCTGGCCGTTCGAGGGTGTGTTCCTCTACTCACTCGATGCCGAAACCGGAAAAGTCGTCTGGTTGAACGATGACTGCGGCTATATTTATGGCCAGCATCCGCACAATGCCGAATCGCTCGGGGGCCTGACACCACAAGGTTATCTGGTCGTAAGCGGCAACGAGCTGGTCGTGCCGTGTGGTCAGGCTCTTCCCGCTCGTTTCGACGTGCGGTCCGGCAGGCTGTTGTCGTTTGCGTTGCCCAGGCCCGGACGCCTGCCCGGCGGCTGGTTCGCTGCGGCGCTCGCCCAAAGCGGCAAAGTTGTCCAGGACGCCAGCATCAACCGCGATCTCCACGAGGACAAGATCTATCAGGGTCCGGGAGATCCGAATGTGCAATCGACAATCCATGCCGGAGAGCGACCGTTCGATTTCGGCGACGGTTTTCCCGGTGTCGAAGGCGAGATTCACACGATGCTCGCTGCCGCCGGAAAGCTGTTCGTTGTGACTTTGGATGGAAAAATTTACTGCTTTGGACCGCGAAAGCCCAGGACCGTCAAGCGTTATCCACTGAAGGTCGAAACATTTCCCACCAAATCCGGCAACTCGTCTCGTTTCGGCAAACAGGTCCTCAAAGCCGTTGATGATTCCCATGGCTACGCACTTGTATTGGGGATCCCCGCCAACGGTCTGCTGGAGACGCTTGTCGCGCAAACCGAGTTTCACATAATCGCTGTAGATCCGGACCCGGTCAAAGTCGCCCGTCTCCGGAAGCAATTCGACGCTGCCGGTCTGTACGGCAAACGTGTCTCGTTTCGAGTTGGCACACCCGGCCAGATCGAGTTTCCACCCTATATCGCAACCGTCGCCGTTATCAGCGACATTGATTGGTTAAAAGACCGGGACTCCAACGAAATCGGAATATCCGGATTGGAAATCTTACGACCTTATGGCGGCACAGCCTGCGTGAATCTGTCGGACGACGACCACACTCGGCTGATCGCGGCAGGCCGGGACGCCAAAACTTTCGCGATTGAGCGAACGGCGGCCATGACAGTTGTTCGTCGTCAGGGACCGCTGCCGGGCGCTGCAAACTACACGGGCGGCTGGTCAAACCACGACGAACGAGTCAAGGCGCCTCTGGGTCTTCTTTGGTTCGACGACACATTAGGGCATTTCAAGCGGTCGCCGCAGCCATGGTTTGTCGATGGCGTGATGATTTCGTACAAGAAAGACTGGATGGCTCGCCACCGCCAAGGCAAGAAGACGCCCTACGTGTTGCTGCCTCCCGTGCTGAGCGACGTCTACACCGGCCGACTGCTCGCATCGAAGGAACGACTGAGCACGGAACTCAAGTTTCCCAAACGCGATCGCAAGGCAATTCAGCCGAACCAGTATCGGCCGCCTTCTCAGTTGGATGATTGGAAACCTGGAAAACCGTCCGTCGGCAGTCGCGTCAATCCGCTCACGGGAAAGACTGAACCGCGAACATTTCCCAAGAGCTACGGCTGCGACGGAGGGGTCGATTACGGCTATTTGTTTACGATGCGATCGGGAACAGCGGGTTTCTACGACAAGCGGCTGGAGAGCGGCACGACCTACATCAGCGGCCAAAGATCGGGATGCACAAACAGCATCATTCCCGCGTGCGGCCTGCTGAATGTTCCCTACTTCTACGAAGGCTGCACGTGCAGCTATCCGTTACCCGCCGGGCTCGCTTTAGTACCGATGCCGCCGGCGTACGAACAATGGGCTGCATGGGGATCGTCGATGGCAACCGACATCGTGCGAGTGGGCGTTAACTTCGGAGCGCCGGGCGACCGCATGACCGAAGCCGGAACCCTGTGGCTGGACTACCCAAGCCGTGGTGGCCCATCGCCGGAATTGAACATCGAAGTCGTTCCGGCGTCGGCAGAGTTCTACTACCGTCATTCCCTTTGGATCGACGGCGGATCCGGTTGGCCATGGGTTGCCGCCTCGGGAGTGAAGGGAGCGTCGGCAATCACGATACGGAATTTGCGATCGACGACTTACACCGTTCGACTCTACTTTGCCGAACCCGATCACGATGATGACGGAAAGCGACGATTTGACATCGCACTGAACAGTCGCACCGTAGCCAAGAACTTCGACATCGTCAAAGCAGCAGGAGGGCGAATGAGGACCATTACCCGACAATTCGAAAATGTCAAAATCGATGGCTCATTGAAAATCGAACTCAAACCGCGGCAAGGCAAAACGATTCTAAGCGGCGTCGAGATTGTGGCTGTGGAGCAGTGATTCTGTTTGCAGACCATTTGGGCCCGAACGATTGAAATGAAAGGAGATAATATTATGTGTCGCTATGCTGTGACGATGACAATTTTAGTGTACGCTCTGGTGGCGTGTCCCTTTTCGGCCGCCGCTCCAGGTGGGGTGGACCTGTCGGAGATGGCCGATTGGGATATCATAATAGCCCAGGATGCTTCGCCGGTCGTAATTTACGCCGCTGAGGAATTCCAAAGCCATTTTGATCAGGCAAGCGGTGTTCGGCTGCCAATTGTCAAACAGCCCGCCGACGCGATGGGCGGACAGCGTCATGTCTTTATCGGTTCAGGCGCGGCTATGCGCGCCGGCAAGGTTGGTTTCGCCACAGACGAATTCAAGGAAGAGGACTTTCGCATTATTGTGCGCGATGATAACATTGTCATAGCCGGTCGGCCGGGGGCAAGGGCACGGGGGACACTTTACGGTGTTTATACTTTCCTGGAAGATTATGTCGGCGTGCGGTTCCTCACCGTTGACCATACGTATGTGCCCGCGATAAAGACGTCGCAGGTGGTTGGACCCGTGGACCGTTTTTATCATCCGCCTCTGCGTTTCCGCTGGAGCTATTACGGCGAAACCAACAGACAGCCCACTTTTGCCGCGCGGATTCGTGTAAATACCGTTACCGGCGATGCAAAACTGGGCGGCAAGACAGGACTGAATCTGATTAACCACAGCTTTCACCACCATCTCTCATCGGGGAAATACGGAAAGGAACATCCGGAGTATTTTGCCCTTGTTGACGGCGGGCGCAAAGTGAATATGGGAGGTGGAGGGCCTGAACTCTGTCTGACCAATCCTGATGTCCTCCGCATCGTTGCCAAATCGGTTTTGAATGACCTCAGCAAGAATCCCGGCATGGAGAATATATCGGTCAGCCAGAACGACAATGATAAATACTGTCGCTGCCCGCGCTGTGCGGCTATTGACAAGCGGGAAGGCACGCCAATGGGCTCGCTGCTGATGTTTGTTAATGCCGTGGCCGATGAGGTGGCCAAGGAGTATCCGGATGTAATGGTGGGCACGTTGTCTTACTGGTATACACGCAAGCCGCCCAAAACAATCAAGCCCCGACCAAACGTTCAAATCCAGTTGTGCAGCATTGAGTGTTGCGTTCTGCACGCTATCAATGACCCCAAGTGCGCCAAGAACGTGCAATTCTGCCGGGACCTGGCCAACTGGGGCAAAATCTGCAAAAATATTTCCATTTGGAACTACAATACGAACTTCAGCAATTATTTGCTTCCCTGCCCGAATCTGCGGGTGATAGAACCGAACATCAGGTACTTTACCTCCAACAATGCCATGGGGATATTCATGCAGGCCGCGGGCAATGCTCTCGGGGCTGAACTGTCTGATTTACGCAATTATGTGATGGCCAATCTGCTCTGGGACCCGACCGGAAGCAGCGAGAAGCTAATAGACGAATTTCTTGATTTGCACTACGGCCCCAGCGCCAAACCAATTCGACGATTTATCAAGCAGGCTCATGACAACGCACTGGCGAGTGGTCTGCACCCGAACTGTTTTGGCAGGGCGAAGAATTATGCAGTCGATGAAACTCTCGCCCAGGCGGGCCTTGACGCCTTCGCCGAGGCGTTGAAATCGGCCGAAAACGATGCCACCCGCGCTCGTGTGGAAAAGGCCTCAATCTGCGCATATCGGGCGGCCCTCGAACCGATCTGGTATGTTTCGGATGAATCATCGGTTGCCCCGGCCATGGCGGAGCGAATGCGACCGTTAGTCAAGCGTTTTGTGGAATTGTGCACCAAATATGGTGTAACCCATGCCAATGAACACGGCAGGATCGAGCCGGAAACCGAACGACTAAAACGCATAGTCGGACTCTAACCCAGCGGGGGGGTGGAAATGTTCGTAAATTGTTTTTAATAATAAGTTTGCAATCCGATTCGATATTCATATAATGACGCGATGGTAATGATAGAAAGGTGTAAATAGTGTTGTAAAGGCATGAAAAATGCCGAAAGTATTAGTGAAAGGTAGTATTTGACGATGTTGACGAAGGAAAAAAAAGGTAAGATTATCGACGATTACAAGCGGGGGGAGGCAGATACGGGGTCGCCGGAGGTTCAGATAGCCATATTGACGACCCGTATCAATGAATTGACCGAACACCTCAAAACACACCGGAAAGACCATTCTTCGCGGCGCGGGCTCTTGAAAATGGTCGGGACGAGGTCGGCACTGCTCAAGTATGTCCGAAACAGCGACATAGAGCGGTATCGCACTATTATTTCGCGGCTTGGCTTGCGTAAGTAGCGTTGGCAGCACCGCCCGACGGTGGGACAATAGCGAAGATGGGCAAGCGGGCATGACCAAAAGAGAAAATCAGCAGTAAACCGAAAAATACAAAAGGATATAAACGCATTATTATGTTTACAGTACACAGAGTAGAAAAGCAAATCGGGGGCAAAACGATATCAATAGAAACCGGCAAGATCGCCCGCCAGGCGCATGGGGCGGTTGTTGTTCAGTGCGGCGAGACGATGGTGCTGGTTACAGCGACTACCGCGGCGCCGCGGAACGAGGACATTGACTACTTCCCGCTGAGCGTCGATTATCGCGAGAAGTTAAGCGCTGCGGGTAAGTTCCCCGGCGGCTTCATGAAGCGCGAAGGTCGTCCGAGCACGAAGGAGATCCTGACTGCCCGTACGATCGATCGGCCGATCAGGCCTTTGTTTCCCGAGGGGTACTTCGAGGAGGTGCAGATTCTGGTCACCGTCATCAGCGCCGACAAGGAAAACGATCCTGATGTGTTGGCGATGATCGGGGCAAGTGCGTCGCTTACGATCAGCAAGATTCCATTTATGGGCCCCTTGGGAGCGTGCCGCTTGAGCATCGTTGACGGCGAGCATATTTTGTTTCCCACTCACGAAGACCGCGCCAAGAGCACGTTTAATCTTATCTTAGGCGGCAAGAAGGAAGCGATCAATATGATCGAGGTCGACGCGAAGGAGATAGGCGAGGACAAGACGGCCGAAGCGATAGCCGTTGCCCATAAGGCGGTTGGCGAATTGTGCGACTTGATATCCGAACTTCAGGCCAAATGCGGCGTCGAAAAGGAAGTACCGGATACCGCTATCGACGAGAGTGTCAGCAACGAGATACGGGGTGCGATTAGCGACAAGCTTGGGCAGGCGTACCGGATTACCGACAAGGCCGAGCGTGGCCGTGCGATCAAGGAGGTGGTCAAGAGCGCTGCCGAGTCGTTGTGCACCGCCCAGGGCGATGCCGAACCCAAGTGTACATCCGGTGTTTTCAGGCGTGTCGCCGAGAAGGTCCAGGGTGAGATTATTCGCGAGTTGATTCTTTCGGGCAAACGTCCGGACGGTCGATCTTATACCGATGTCAGGCCGATCGAGTGCGAGGTCGGGATTTTGCCGAGGGCTCACGGCTCCGCGTTGTTTACGCGGGGTGAGACGCAGGCGATGGTGTCGGCTACCCTTGGCACGGGCAGGGACGAGCAGACGGTCGACGGGCTGATGGACGAGTACGGTCAGGACTTTATGCTTCATTACAACTTCCCGCCTTCGTCTGTCGGCGAGGTTCGCTTTATCAGGGG
>SDBS01006770.1_pt1 | contig 11135 bp, 11 predicted proteins | sample 2277091 | NCBI WGS metagenome assembly SDBS01 (sample SAMN10404972, study PRJNA504765) | marine sediment metagenome | isolation source: marine sediment core GS10_PC15, 163 cmbsf | place: Arctic Ocean: Southern Knipovich Ridge | collected 2010 | reverse complement strand
TGATTATAATTTTTTTATCATAATTCACAATGAGGAGAAAAGGTGTACTGGGAAAAAGACCTGGAAACATTGGACAGAAAAGAATTGGAGCGCCGCCAGTTGGAGCAGATCAACTGGACAATCAGACAGGCCAGGAATTCCAGCTTCTATTCCGGTTTGAAAATCAACCGTATCGATTCGCTGGAAGCAATTCAGGATCTACCCTTAACCACCAAAGAGGACCTTCGCAACCAGTTCCCCTACGGGTTTCTGGCCGTGGATCAGGAGCGGGTAATCCGCCTGCACTCCTCTTCCGGCACAACAGGGAAGCCGACCGTGGTCTTTCACACCCAGGAGGATATCGACCGGTGGCAGAACCTCATTGCCCGGAGTATGTACGCCGCCGGAGTGCGGAAAAACGATGTATTCCAGAATATCATGGGCTACGGTCTTTTTACCGGAGGGATCGGCTTCCACTACGGTGCGGAGCTCCTGGGGGTCATGACCATTCCCATAGGTCCCGGAAACAGCAAGCGGCAAATTTGGTTTTTAAAGCACCTGAGGACCTCGGTGGTCCACATTCTGCCCAGCTATGCGCTGCGACTCTACACTTTTTTTGACGAGTTGAATATCGATCCGAAAAAGGATTTAAACCTGAAAATCGCCCTGATCGGTGCCGAACCCCACAGCAACGAAATCAGGAAGAAAATCGAAGAGCTCTACGGCATCAAGGCCTACAATTCTTACGGACTTTCAGAGATGTGCGGTCCAGGGGTTGCCTTTGAGTGCACCCAACAGGCAGGGCTTCACGTCTGGGAGGACCACTTCTATCCCGAGATAATCGATCCGGATTCTATGCAAGTCCTGCCTGAGGGGGAAGAGGGAGAGCTGGTGCTCACCACACTCAGCAGGGAGGCGATGCCCATTATCCGCTACCGGACCCGGGACCTGACCAGCCTGATTCCCGGAAACTGCCCCTGCGGCAGGACACACAGAAGAATTTCTCGCATCAAGGGCAGGAATGACGATATGCTGATCATCAACGGGGTAAATATCTTCCCAATACAGATCGAGCGGACGGTAATGGCCATTCCGGAGATCGGCAACAACTACCTGATAGAAATCAGGAAAAAGGACTACATGGACAAACTGCTGCTAAAAGTGGAGGTCAACGAGCAAGTGTTCCAGGGAACACTATCGGAGCTGGAGAAGCTTCAACGGAAGATAATCGTCGAGCTCAGAGAGGAGCTGGACCTGACACCGGAGGTAAAGCTGGTGGAATCGGCCAGTTTGCCCGTGTCTGATGGCAAGGCTAAAAGGGTTTACGATTTCAGATAGGTTTAAGGGGAAAAAATGGTAATCGAACTCTCTGTTTTCATGGAAAATCGTCCCGGAAAACTCGAAGCCATTACCAGGATCCTGGCAGAGTCAGGGATTAATATCCGGGGAATCTCGGTGGCCAGTGAAGGGGAGTTTGGCGTGATCAAGATAATCGTCAGCGAACCGGATAGAGCCTACGGAGTATTGAGAGAGAATCACTTTACCGTCTCTAAGCGCAAAATGGTCATGGTTGAGATCAAGGATAAGCCCGGTGGACTCCACGATCTTTTAGTACTACTTTCCATGAGCAGGATTAATATTGAGGACTGTTATGGTATTGCCCTTGAGCAAGGGAAGAAGGCGGCAATTATCCTCGAAGTGGGACAGTTTCCCAGAACAGAAAAGATCCTCCGCGGGGAAGGCTACACAGTTCTTTCGGACCAGGAACCGGGCTAACCTTGAATTCCTTTAGAAATTGGGGCTAGCCCGCCCGCCACCACCTCTCGATGCGATCGAAAGCATCGGTTATCTCATCACGCTCGATGCAGTAGCTCATCCGAATATGCCCTTCGCCCAGAGGACCGAAGCCGCTTCCCGGTACTATGACAACGCCGGTTTCCTTGAGCAGCTTGATACAGAAATCCACCGAGTTCTGAAATTGATCGGGCAGAACCCTGGGGAAGATATAGTAGGCTCCGCCCGGCTTATGGTAGGAAAAAAGATCGGGGGTTCTGTCAAGACAGTCACAGATGAGATCTCTTCGATACTTCATCTCTTCGACCATCTGCCGGGTCGGCTCGTAAGGGCCATCAAGCGCTGTTATGGCGGCAAGCTGGGAAATATGGGGGGCACAGATGACAAAGGAATCCTGGACCTTGAGCATCTGATTGATTATACCCTCTTCGGCCAAAACATAACCTACCCTCCAGCCGGTCATGGCAAACTCCTTGGAAAAACTGAAGCAGGAGATGACTTTCTTCCTGGCTTCCGGGAGGGTAAGAATATGGAAAGGTTTCCGGCCATTATAGACGAAGACCTCGTAAGGGTCGTCGGTTACGATAAAGAGGTCGTGCTCCAGGGCGAACCGGGTTAGCTTGCGCAGGTCCTGTTCGGGGAAAAGTGAGCCGGTTGGATTTGCCGGATTGCAGATGACGACCGCCCTGGTTTTATCGCTCACCGCTTTCTTAAAAGCATCCAGGTCGAGCTGCCAGCCCACCTCTTCAATCAGAGGCACACCTACCGGCACCCCACCGGCCAAAGTGATCTGCTCGTAGTGCGAAGAAAAGCCCGGTGTGGTTACCAGGACCTCATTCCCAGGTTCCAGAATCGTCATCCAGGTTATCATTAAAGCCTGCATTGCGCCGGCGGTGATCATGATCTCTGCCTGGGGGTCGAGGGTGATTCCCTTTTCCCTTTCCAGTCTTTCACCAATTTTTGATTTCAACAGAGGCAACCCAGGCGGCGGGGCGTATTTGCCGATAAGCGGGTTGGTCAACAGTTCCTTGCTGATCTTCTCCCGGATGTAAGCCGGTGTCTCGAACGAGGGTAAGCCCCAGGCCAGATTCACCGAATTGGGGATATCCATGGCCAGCAGGGACATTTCCTTAATGGCCGAAACAGCCATCTCCTGAACCCGCTTGCTGATTTTGGCCACGGTGAATTTTTTTCCAATTTTCTCGAATACGGAATGTTTAACAGGCATTGATGCTCCTTTTTTTTTAATTTTTTCTCAAATCAACTACTCTCTTTATTTTCCCCCGGCTGGTTCGAATCAGGGATTTCGGCTCCACCAGGGCGACTTTGGCATGGATGCCGAACAGGGTCTCAATACGCCGGGAAATATGATCTCTTAAATGTTCCAGGTTCTTAAGCTCATCAATCGAGGGAATCTGCTCCGAGATCTCCACCTGGATTTCCATGGTGTCCCGGCCGTCAACTCGATCGAGAATGATCTGGTAGTGCGGTGCAGTTCCTTCAACTTCCAAGAGTATCTCTTCAATCTGGGTCGGAAAAACTTTGTTCCCTTCAAAGAAGATCAGATCATCCGTCCGCCCGGTAACCTTATGCATCCGGGTCAGGGTTCGGCCGCAGGGGCAGCCCCCCTCATGGAAAAAGGTGATGTCTCCCGTTCGGTATCGTATCAGCGGGAATCCTTCCTTGGTGATGGTGGTAAACACCAGCTCCCCTTCCTCCCCGGTTTTGACGGGCTCAAGGGTCTTCTGGTCAATAATCTCGGCAATGAAATGATCCTCATTAATGTGCATGCCACTCTTCTCGCCGCACTCACCGGAAACGCCCGGGCCAATGACCTCGGTGAGACCATAATTATCCAGCGCCGTGATATGCAGACGCTCCTCCAGTTGGGTCCGCAGATTCTCGCTCCACGGCTCGGCTCCGAAAAGACCAACGCGCAACTGAAGCTGCTCGGCGCGGAGGTTCAGATCGTTCAACACCGACGCTATATTAATAGCATAGCTGGGCGTGCAGACCAAAGCCGTTGTCTTAAAATCCTTCATGATCATAATCTGTTTTTCCGGACCGGCGCTGGACGACGGGATAACTGACGCCCCGATGGTTTCGGCCCCCTGGTGAAAGCCAAAGCCCCCGGTAAACAGGTTGAACTGAAAGGCAATCTGCACCACATCGTGGTCCGTGATATCCGCCGCTGTCAATATACGAGCAGTACACTCGGTCCAGTTGCGCAGGTCATTTTTCGTATAGCCGACAATGATCGGCTTGCCCGTAGTTCCCGAGGTGGAATGGATCCGGACAATCTCCCTTAAGGGGACAGCGAACATGTCGTACGGGTAGCTCTCCCTCAAGTTTTTCCTGGTAGTGAAGGGAAGCCTCCTCAGATCTTCCAGAGACTTGATCTTTTCGATATCGATCTTGTGCTGGTCAAAGGAGTATTTGTAATAAGAAACGTAACGATACACACGATTCAGGGTAGACTGAAGCCGCTCTATCTGCAGCTGCTCCAAATCTTCCCTGGCAATAGTTTCATAGGTCTGGTTATAAATCATCTTTGTCCCTCTACTCATCTATCCGCTTATAATCCTTTCCCAGATAGGCTCGCTGCACATCCTGATTATCCAACAACTCCTGAGCAGTCCCGGAAAGAAATATCTGACCCGTCTCCAGCACGTAGCCCCTGTCGGCAATGTCCAGGGCAGCTCTCGCATTCTGTTCGATCAACAGAATCGTCTTTCCCTTTTCCCGCAGAGCAACTATGATCTCGAAAATCTTTTTAGTGATCAACGGGGCGATACCCATTGACGGTTCGTCCATCATGATAAAGCTCGGGTTCATCATCAGCGCCCGGCCTATGGCCAGCATTTGCTGCTCTCCCCCGGAAAGGGTCCCGGCCAATTGTTTTTCCCGTTCCTTCAGAACGGGAAAAAGTTCATAGGTTTCCTCCATGGCCGCCTGGAGTTCCTGGTTGTTCCTCTGCCGCCGTTTCACATAGGCTCCGAGAATGAGATTCTCCCTGACAGTCATGGTACTGAACAACTGCCGGCCCTCCTGAACGTGGGAACAGCCTTGCATTACAATTTTCTCCACCGGAGCGTTATCGATTTTCTGATTGTTGAACAGGATATCCCCCGAGTAGGCTTTGATCAGCCCCGACACCGTTTTGAGGAGCGTTGTTTTTCCGGCGCCATTAGCGCCGACAATGGTGACGATCTCGCCGGGGGCGACATGGAGCGAAACCCCCTTGAGCACTCTCAATTTGCCGTAGCCAGCCTCCAGGTTCCGAATTTTAAGCATGATCCACACCCAGATACGTTTTAATTACCTCGGGGTTTTTTTGAATCTCCCCCGGCCTGCCCTCCGCCAACTTTTCTCCATAATTTATTACAACGATTTCCTCCGAGATATCCATTACCAGAGACATATCATGCTCAACGATCAGGATGGTAGTACCCCAATCCCGGATGGTTGAGATCAACCTGGCGATGGCTTCGGTTTCAAAGTAGTTCAGTCCTGCCGCAGGTTCATCCAGCAAGAGCAGCTTGGGCTCGGTGGCCAGGGCCCGGGCAATTTCAACCAGTCGCTGCTGGCCGAAGGAGAGATTTTCCGCCGCCTCCTGGGCACACCCGCTCAGCTCAAGGGTCTCGAGTAAACTCAAGGCTTTTTCCTTGATTTCCCGCTCCTCTTTCCAGGTCCAGGGAAGGTTTAAAATACAGGATAGGAATCCCGCCTTTGAATGGGTGTGCCGGCCAATCATGACGTTTTCCAACACGGTCATCTGGGGAAACAACCTGGTCGTCTGGAAAGTGCGGGAAAGCCCCAATTCCGCTATTCGGAAAGGTTTCAAGCCTTTGATAGGCTTTCCGTCCAGGGCAATGCTTCCCGAGCGAGGCTGTATATCCCCGGCGATTAAATTGAAAAGCGTGGTCTTCCCCGCCCCGTTGGGTCCGATCAATGCTTTGATAGAGCCTTGAATTACATCAAAGCTCAGGTCCTTGACCGCCTGCAAACCGCCAAAATAGTGATTCAATCCGTGTATTTCGAGCAGCTTGTTCATGCTTTCAGCTTTTTTAACCAGCCTTGTAGTCTCTGGATTCTTAATACGCCCTGGGGAGCGAAGAGCATGATGCTTACCAGAATAGTCCCAAACACGGCATCATCAAAGGTGCCGAAATACCCCCTCAGCGAGAGGAAGTTCAGCAGAACACCCATGAAGAGAACACCCCACAAGTTACCCATTCCGCCCACCGCAACGATGGCCAGATAGCGAACGGATTTCATTACCGCCGCTTCCGAAGGGCCGATCCCTCCATTGTAGTGAGTCAAAAAGGCGCCGCCCACAGCGGCGAAAACTGCGCTGATCACAAAGGTGTACAGCTTGTACCTGGAAGTGTTTACCCCCATGGCGTTGGCTGCTTCATCACTGCCGTGGATCGATCGAAGCGCCCTACCGATTCTGGATTGGATCAGATTGATACTGATAATGATCGCCAGTGTGACCAAAACCCAGGCAATGTAGTAATTCTGAATCCTTAAGGGCAGGCTCCCATTCACCTCGAGCCCGAAAAATAGCTTGAACCCGGGTACCTCGGAGATACCGTCCGCCTCTCCCAGGAAGCCGGTGCCCAGCACAATCCGGTAGATGATGATACCGAAGCCCAGCGTGGCCATGGCCATGTAGTGCCCCCTCAGCCTGACAATCGGCAGACCGATCAGAAAGGCCACGGCAATGCTGATCAGAATAGCGGCTAGAAAGGCAATCCAGGGCGAAACAGACACAATAGCGTTATTGTAGAGATCCTGGCGCTCAACCACCATCCCCAACCGGAGCAAGCCTTTAACAAGAGGGGTATCCACCCATGGGACCAGGTTCTGCGTGCTTATTACAGCCGAGGTGTAGCCGCCAATGGCAAAAAAACCGGCCTGGCCCAGCGAAATCTGCCCCGCATAGCCCAGCAGCAGGCAGAGACCGATGACCACAAGAGAATAATAAGCTGCCATGGTCACTTGCGTCAGCAGGTATACCGTGCCGGTAAACGAGATGACGATTTGAACCAGTACCACCAGGCCGAACAGGACGGCAACAGGGAGATACCGTTTGCTATCCATCAGAACTCCTTCAAGGCGCTGGCCTGGCGGCTGCCGAAAATACCACTGGGTCTGAGGAAGAGGATAACCAGCAGGAGGGTGATGGCCACGGCGTCCTTGTAGGCCAGCGGCAGCAGGCTGATGCTGAAGGCTTCCAGTAGCCCGAGCAGCAGACCGGCAGCGACCGCGGCCATACTGTTGCCCAGTCCTCCGAGAACAGCCACGGTAAAACCCTTGATCGCGAGTGAGGCGCCCATATTGTACTGGGTCTGGGTCAGCGGCGAGATGACACAGCCGGCCAGGGCACCGATGCCGGCACTGAGCATGAAGGACAGGGTAACCATCCTGCGGACGTTGATCCCGCATAGACGGGCGGAATTTCGATTGGCCGCGCAGGCCCGCATTGCCCGTCCAGTAAGTGTGAAGCTGAAGAAGACTCCCAATGCCAGAACGATAATGGCGCTGATCCCCAGCACCCACAGCACCTGCGGTGAGATGTGAGCGCCCAGGACCTCGATGGAGGTGACTTCACTTCCGGTAAAGTAGGGCAGAGCGCGTATCTGCTCGTCCCAGATGTGCAGCATTGCCTCACGGATGATGATCGCTACCCCGATGGTAATGATGATCAAGCGCAAGACCGACGGGGTTTTAATTCCGCGGATGAAAGAGAATTCGATTAGAGCTCCTATCAAAGCGGTTATGAGGACTGCCAGCAACACGGCGGCAGCCAGGGGCATAAAAGCCGAAAAGGTAGTGGCGATCATGGCCCCCATAATAAGAAATTCACCCTGGGCAAAGTTGATGATCCCGGTCGTGTTGTAGATGATGTTAAAGCCGATAGCTATGATAACATAAATACTGCCTACCGTGATACCCGATAGGCAGTATTGAAAGATCTGGGTCAAAATCATTGCCTGATAAGGAAATCCTTTCCTATTTGTATACTACGAATTTACCATCTTTCACGGTGAGCATTTCGAAGGAATTAATATCCAGCCCGTTGTGATCACTGGCGGAGAAATTGAAAACGCCGCCGGTTCCTACGAAACCGGTCAAGTTTTCTATGGCGTCTCTCACTTTCTCACCGTCCGTGCTCCCTGCTTTCTCAATTGCCGCTACCAGGATGGTCAGCGAATCGTAGGCATGACCGCCGAAGGTGCTGGCCGCTTCATTGTATCGGTCTTCATAATCTTTCTTGTACCGGACTAATAATTCTTTCTGAGGATGATCCCCTGCGAGTACATCGGCAATCAGCAGTCTGCCGGCGGGGAATATGATTCCTTCCGCTGCCTGACCTGCTGCTTCAACGTACTTGATGTTCCCGAAGCCGTGACTCTGAAACAGGGGCACGTTAAATTCAAGCTGCTTCATATTCTTGGGAATGATCGACTGGGCGGGGACTATCGACCAGTTAATCACCGCTTCAACACCTTTGGCCTTCAGTTTGGTAAGCACCCCGGTCAGATCCGTGGCTGCCTTGTCGTACACCTCGGCTATCAAGATCTCGATCCCGAAATCGGGGGCATATTTCTCCAACTGGCCTTTTCCGGCGTTTCCAAACCCCGTGTTTCCGACTACTACCCCGATCCTGGTTATACCCATTTCCTTCATGGTCGTGAAGATTGCTTGAGCCGCGTAGCTGTCCTTCTGCGGTGTTTTGAACACGTATTTGGCCACGGGATTGACAATAGTCTCTGAGGCGGCGCAGGAGAGCAGAATGGTCCGGGCTTCCTCGCAGATATTCTTGATTTTCATGGTTTCACCGCTGGTCGAGGGCCCAATGATGGCCAGCACCTTATCTTCCTCAATCAGTTGCCTGGCAAAGGAAATGGCTTTCTCCGGACTGCCCTGGGAGTCCTTGATGATGACCTCGAGGGGCCGGCCGTTGATACCGCCTTCACCATTGATCTTTTCCACCAGCATTTCCACTGTCTTGGATTCGGGCGCACCGAGAAAGGAGGCGCCTCCCGTAATAGCAAATATCGCACCAACCTTGATGGGCTCCTTTATCTCCGGTTCCTTTTTCTTGCATCCCGCAACCAGAACTGTCAGCGTAAGGATGATGACGAGAAGAACAATCCACCGCCTTTTAGTCATTTTACTGCTTACCATCTCATTCCCCCTTTTAATTAATATAATTTGTTTGTATTAATATACTTGACCATTTTTGTCAACCCTTGAACAGGTTGTGCTAAACCACAATATAAATGTCCGTGCCTCTTAGGAACGTTGCCAGGGCAGAAGCGCCGGGAAAAAGTTCCTTTAGAGCTCCTCCAGGATTTCGGCAGACAACACGGAAATATTGTTCTGCTCCAGGATTCTGGCGGCCGGCTGTATCTTGTCGATCCTGAAGATAACGATCGCCTTATCCCCTTTCTTCTCCACAAAGGCGTACATGTACTCGATATTGATATCGCTCCTGTCAAAGACCGCCAGGACCCGGTTCAAACCTCCGGGTTGATCATCTATCTCCACGGCGATGACGTCGGTCATCTGGGCAACAAAATCATTTTTCTTCAGCACGTCAAAACATTTGACGGAATCGCTCACAATAAGCCGTAGAATACCAAAATCCGCTGTGTCAGCCAGGGAGAGAGCCCGGATGTTGATCCCCTGTCTGGCCAGCAAGGCGGTCACCTCAGCCAGGCGTCCTTTTTTGTTTTCCAGAAACACGGAAACTTGTTTAATATTCATTCCTTGCCTCCTCCTAATGGTATTTGTTAAAGTTGGCGTCTATCAACAACCCGCTTCGCCTTACCCTCACTCCTCGGAATAGTCTTTGGTTCAACCAGCTTTACCCTGGAATGGATTCCCAGCGTAGAGTAAAGGGCTTCACTGATTTTCCTCTCCGTTCTTTCCAGGTCCTTGATTTCATCCGAGAACAGCTTTTCGTGCATCTCGACCTGGACCTCGATGCTGTCCAGCTGCCCTTTTCGGTCGATGACAAGCTGGTAGTGCGGCTCAACGCCCTCGATCTTGAGCAGGACTTCCTCGATCTGGGATGGAAAGACGTTCACCCCCCGGATGATCAGCATATCGTCTGTTCGGCCCAGTAATCGATGCATCCGCACGGACGTTCGGCCGCAACGGCAGGGCTCGGTTATTAGAAAAGTTATGTCTCTGATTCGGTAGCGGATAACCGGGGTCCCCTCCTTGGTCAGGGTCGTGATCACCAGCTCACCTTTCTCCCCATCAGGAAGGGCAACGCCGGTCTCCGGGTCAACGATCTCGGGATAAAAATGATCCTCAAAGATGTGGAGTCCTTCCTGGTAGGAGCACTCCTGGGCCACACCAGGACCGATAATCTCGGTCAGGCCATAGATATCCAGAGCCTGCAAGTGCAGCTTCGCCTCAATTTCCTTGCGCATCTCCTCACTCCAGGGCTCGGCACCGAAAAATCCCACCCTGAGGGCCAGTTTCGAAAAATCTACGCCGCTCTCCCGGCCGGCTTCGGCCAGATAGAGGGCGTAGGAAGGGGTGCAGGTCAGCACGGTGGCCTTAAAATCCTGCATGATTGTGAGCTGCCTCTGGGTGTTGCCTCCCGATATGGGGATGATGTTGGCCCCGATTAGCCGGGCACCGTAGTGAATGCCAAGGCCGCCGGTAAACAGGCCGTAGCCGTAACCGTTGTGTACTATATCGTTTCGCGTTGTATCGCCCATGGCCAGGGACCTGGCCATCAATTCAGACCAGAGATCGATATCCGCTCGGGTATAGGCATCCACCACCGGTTTGCCGGTAGTGCCGGAAGAGGTATGCACCTCGACGATATCGCCTGGATCAACAGCCAGCAGACCGAGCGGATAAACTTCCCTCATATCATCCTTGGTGGTAAAGGGCAGCTTGGTGATGTCGGAGATATGCTTTATATCTGAGGGCGTGAGACCCTTTTCTTGCATCTTTTGGCGGTAGAATGGGACCTTTTCATAGACTCTTTGGATCTGCTCGATCAGCCGCCGGCTCTGGAGCGCGGTCAATTTGTCCCGGTCCATGGATTCGTAATGCTCATTCCAGATCATGATACCCCCTCAAAGCTTGCCTTCGTCTGATTATTGATAGACTTATATCACAAGATGGACGGGAAATCAAGAAAATGAGAAAAAACTCAAGGATTTTGCAGTCAGGAATGTAAAAAATATGAGCAATCATCCCATAGCAGGAAAAAAACTATATTGTGAAGATAATCCATTTTGGCGATCTTCCGGTTTTTAAAGGATGCAGCCACTTATCCTTCTATCATCATAGTACACAACGGAAACCCGAATACAACTTTCCAC
>SDBS01006768.1_pt1 | contig 11137 bp, 10 predicted proteins | sample 2277091 | NCBI WGS metagenome assembly SDBS01 (sample SAMN10404972, study PRJNA504765) | marine sediment metagenome | isolation source: marine sediment core GS10_PC15, 163 cmbsf | place: Arctic Ocean: Southern Knipovich Ridge | collected 2010 | reverse complement strand
AGCGAAGCCAAGGAGCAAGCCAAGGTCGCGCGGTGCTTGTCCAACTACCGGCAATTGATGGTCGCCACCACGACCTACTTCATGGACTGGAACGACAGCTTCCCGTACCAGATCTTGGGTACCCAAGGCATCTGCACTTGGACGTATGGCGGCAAAACGTCCGACGACTACTGGCGGTACGAGTACTCACCGATAGTCTTCTTCATCCGGGTCGAAGACCGTCCGTTGAACCGGTACCTCATGGGCACCGAGCCCGAGCCGGACATCATGGACGGGGAGGAGATCATCAAGCGCACCGAGATCCCCGTGCTGGAGTGCCCCTCCGACAGCCAGACGCACCAGAACATGTTTCAAAACCCGGCGGCCCAGCCGCGCGGGCTGAGCTGCTACGACGACGTGGGCACCAGCTACCACTACAACCTGCACTCGCTCGACGACACCAACAAGGAGCCCTCGTGGTACTGGCAGCAGAACGGATGGGAGATCCTGGGCAAGCTCCTCACCAAGCACGCGTTGGCCAAGCAGGTGTCGACGTACACGATGTTCCTGGAAGACCCGATGGACTGGAGCTTCTTCGAGACCACCCAGGAAATCGGTAATCACAAGCGGTTCTCGAAGCACAACGTCGGCTTCCTGGACGGCCACGCCAAGTACATGACCATGGACACGCGGAGTTGGTGCGGCCCCGGGTGGGAAGCGATCAGCACGGACTGGATCTTCGACTTCGTCACCGATAAGCCGATCTACTACAAGGATTCCGACAAGGACTGCGAACCGCCGGACGAGGACGATTAGCCGTCCATCGCGGCGATCTTCCGCGGCCCGATCCGGTTCCGGTCGGACCCGCCGGGCCGATAACCTCTCACGATGCTGAACATGGCGTCGGACCCGATAGTCCGGCGCCATCCTCTTGCGCCAGGTTCACAGGACTGCCGGCGGTGACCCGAGAATGGCCGCCGGCCTGGACGTTGAGGTCAGCCGGGCGCCCGGCCCGCTCCAGCGTGCGATAGGCGAGCCGAGTGAGTAGCTCCATCGGCGACTGGAAACTCACGATCTCCCTTGCACGCGGACCTCCCCTCCCGCTAAGATGGCAGCGCGGGAAAGGACGTCGGTTTCGCTGGGTGAAAGGAAGCGAACATGGGCGGGTTCGACCGATCTCATTGTGCAATCTACCTCTCTGCCGTGTGCGCCGCGCTATCCTGTCTCGGGCTGGAGGCCCCGGCTGACCCGCCGGCGTATTGCCTGGAACTGCTCGAAACGTACGCCGGCGACTCCTTCGCCGCCGCCACCACGATCAACAATCAGCGGCAGATCGCCGGCTACTCGCACGTGCCGGGCGACCCCTACCACGCCTGGGTTTGGGAGGCCGGCGAGCTGCTGGACCTCGGCGACCTGGGCGGCAACACGACGCGGGCGCGGTGCATTAACGAACAGGGCGACGTCGTCGGCTATGGCAACAACGTGGCGCTGGACTGGGAAGCCCTGGTCTGGATCGACGGCGAGTTCATCGAGTTCCCCACCTTCGGCGGCCCCGGCACGCGTGCTTTCGGCATCAACGAAAGCCGCCAGGTCGTCGGCGATTCGCAAATCCCGCTGCCCCTCGGCTATTGGCACGCCTACATCTGGGAAGACGGCGTCATGACCGACCTGGGCACGCTCGGCGGCGCCAACAGCCAGGCGTACGCCATCAACAACCTCGGTCAGGTCGCCGGGTTTGCGGTCAATCCCGCCATCCAGGCCCGCGCGGTGATCTGGGAGGATACCGTGCCCACGGAACTGGAACACCACCCCGCGTATCCCCACGGCGTGGCCTACGACATCAACGACGCCGGCGTCACGGTGGGCACTGTGGGCCAAGGCGAAGACGTCGTGATTCCCGTGAAATGGGAGGCCGGCGAGCTCAGCTATCTCGGACAATTGCCGGACGACCTCAACGCCTACGCGTGGTCGATCAATGAGGCCGGCGTCGTGGTCGGCTGGACCCGCCCGTCGTTCTTCGACGTCATAGCCACGATCTGGATCGATGGCGAGGTCTACGACCTGAACGACCTGATCCCGCCGGACTCGGGCGTGAGCCTCAAGTACGCCTGGAAGATCAACGACAACGGCGAGATCGCCGGCATGTGTCATCAGGACGGCATGCCGCGCGCGTACCTGCTGACGCCGATCGACCCGCACGGCGGTGATTACGACGCGGACTGCGACGTGGACGGGGACGACTTCGCTCATCTGCCGGGCTGCATGCAAGGGCCGGACCTGCCGCCGCTGGGCGCAGGCTGCGGTGCGTTCGACTTCGACGCGGACCTGGACACGGACCTGGCGGACTGTGCCATGTTCCAACGCGCGTTCGGCGCATAGCCCAAAACGGTCGGACACGAACGCCGCCCGATCCCGACCAGATGCACCGCCGCACGAGCGGGAGCGAACCGCCCCCGCTACAATGCGATCTGTTCGTCGAGGCGCCGATGCACCTGGACCCCAGACAGATCGAAGTCGTCGATGACCGGGTCGCCGAGATCCTCCGCCGCAAGACCGGCGTCGAGCGCCTGGCGATCGCCAGCCGCATGTTTGCTTCTGCGCGTCGCATGCTCGTGAGCCAGTTGCGCGCCGAGCATCCGGACTGGGACGAGCACCAGATCACCCGCGAAGCCGCCCGCAGGTTGTCCCATGGAGCCGTCTGACCTCCTGCTCCATATCGCCGAGGTCCTCGAGCGGCTCGGCGTGCGCTATCTCGTGACGGGCTCGATCGCGCTTACATCCTGGACTGGGCCTCGCGGCTGGGCTTGGAGGTTGTTTGGCAAGCGGTCCTTGATCGTGTTCAGAAGGGTTAGCACCGTCATGCCGGCGGCCGCGTGAACAGCCTGTGAAGCCGCGGGAAGCGTGCTTCAGGCACGTCCTTTCACTCCCTCCCCCATCACGCTAAGCTACCCTCCAGCGCTCTCCGACGGACATCGGACGGCCCGTCACCGGGGACAAACCGAGGACCCACGCCATGTCCAGACGCGAATCCGTTTCTCGCCGACAGTTCCTCAAGTCCGCCGCCGCCGTTGCCGCCGCGCCGTACGTGCTGACCTCCGTCGCCCGCGCCCGACCGGCGCCGAACGAACGCATCACCCTCGGAATGATCGGCATCGGCAACATGGGCGGCGGGCATCTGAACTCGCTCGTCAACAATCCCGAGGTGCAGATCGTCGCCATCTGCGATGTCCGCCGGTGGAAGCGTGACGAGGCCCGGCAGCAGGTCGAGGAGACCTACGCCGCCGAGCAAACGAGTGGCACGTTCACCGGCTGCGACACCTACAACGAGTTTGAAAAAGTCATCACCCGCGACGACATCGACGCCGTCGTCATCGCCACACCCGACCACTGGCACGCGATCATCGCCATCGCCGCCTGCAAGGCCGGCAAGGACGTTTATTGCGAAAAGCCCCTCGCGCTGACGATCCACGAAGCCAATGAAACGGTGCTGGCCGCCCGCCGGTGTGGCCGCGTGTTTCAGACTGGCAGCCAGCAACGCTCGTCCAGCAACTTCCGCCTGGCCTGTGAGCTCGTCCGCAGCGGCCGCATCGGCAAGCTGCTGACCGTCAACGTCGGCGTTGGTGGCCCCTCCGCTCACAAGGTGCTCCCCGAAGAGCCCATCCCCGACGGCTTCGACTGGGACCGCTGGCTCGGACCCACGCCCTGGTATCCCCACAACGCCGAACGTTGCAGCGGCGACTACAGCGGCGGCTTCCGGCTCATCCGTGACTACTCCGGCGGCATGATGACCGACTGGGGCGCCCACCACTTCGACATTGCCCAGTGGGGCCTCGGCACGGACGGCTCCGGCCCGGTCGAGATCATCCCCCCCAACGTCGCCGAGGCCGGCACGCTCACCTACAAATACCCCAATGACGTCACCGTCTACCACGGTGGCGCCAACGGCATCCTCTTCACCGGCACTGACGGCAAGATCGAGGTCAACCGCGGCTACTTCAAGACGTGGCCCGACGAGATCGGCACCGAGCCGCTCGGCCCCAACGACGTTCACCTGTACGAGAGCCCCGGTCACCACCAGGATTGGCTGAACTGCGTCCGCCGGCGCCGCCGCCCCATCTGCGACGTCGCCATCGGCGCCAGCTCGGTCACCGTTTGCCACCTTGGCAACATCGCTTGGTGGCTCGGCCGCACGATCCGGTGGGATCCGGACCAGAAGGAAATCATCGGCGATCCGGCCGCCAGTCGCTGGCTCGACCGCCCGAAGCGCGCCCCTTGGCGCCTACACCTGTAAGAGGGAAGCCCAGCTATGAAACGCATCCTCTTCGCCGCTGCCCTGCCGCTCATTACCCTCGTGGTGTCATCCTGCGCGCCCGGGCCGCGCGTCGGCCCGCCGCCGGGCCAGGTCCCGCCGACCAGCCCGTCAGAGGCTGTGTACGGAGGCATGGTCGACGAGCTGCTGCCCGTCATGGCGTCGGACAACCTCGAGGAGCGGCAAAAGGCGCAGCGGGACTTCGAGCAGCTCTGCTTCGTCGCCGGCCGGCCTGGAAAGGAAGCCGAGCGCGTCGCATTGTGCCATGCGATCTGCGCCCGCGTGGGCTCGCAGACCGCCATGCCCGCCCGCGTGTGGCTGTTGCGTCAGCTTGACCGCCTCGGCGGAGCCGAGTCCGTGCCCACTCTCGCCGAACTCACCAGCGACAAAGACCCCCACATTCGCGAGCTGGCCCGCCGTGCTTTGCAAACCAACCCAGCCGACAGCGCGGCGGACGCGCTGCGCGACGCGTTGGCGCGGACGAAGGACGGCGCTGGGCAGATCGCCCTGCTGAACGCTTTGGCCGCTCGCCGCGATGAGGCCAGCGTCCCGCGGATGATCGAATTGGCTCAGGCGCGTGACCCGGCGGTGGCGGCGACGGCTATTTCAGCGCTCGGCGAACTGGCCACGTCACCGGCCATCGATGCGCTCCATGCGCTGTGGCGCGGCGCGCGGGAGACTGTTCGCACGTCGACCGCGAACGCCCTGCTCCGCGCCGCCGCCCGGCTCACGGCTCGAGGCCAGCGCGACCGCGCCGGTAGCATCTGCACCGACATATACCTCTCGTCCGCCCCCACCGCACTGCGTGCCGCCGCCCTGCACGGCCTGGTCGCCGCCCGCAGCGCCGCCGCCCTCCCGCGCCTGCTCGAGGTCATCACCAACGAGGACGCGGACGTCCAACTGCGCGCCTCCGCCGCGCGCCTGGTGGCCGACATCCCCGGCCCCGTCGTGACGGTGGCCATTGCGCAACACGTGCAACAGGTGCCGCCGTCGGCTCAGGTCCTGCTGCTCCACGCGCTGGCCGAGCGCGCCGACGCCATCGCCCGCCCCGTTGCCACCCGCTTGCTGCAGAGCGGCGACGACGAGGTCCGCCGCGCGGCCGGCTACGCGCTGCAGACCCTCGGCGATCATACTTCGGTCCTGCCGTTGGCCCGCGCGGCCGCCGACTCAACCGGCCCGGCCAGTGAAGCCGCACGGCACGCCCTGGCCCGCCTGCCAGGTGAGTCTGTCGACGACACCATCCTCACGCACTTGACCGCCTCCGATGTGCAGCCGTCCGTCCGCGTCGAGCTGATCCGTTCCACCAGCGCGCGCTTGTGCGCCCCGGCCGTCCCGGTCCTGCTCGGTCAAGCTCGCCATGAGGACGACCACATACGGACCGCCGCCTTTGATGCTCTCGGCCAGCTCGCCACCGCCGATTGTGCGCCCGAGCTCGTCGACTTGCTGGTGGTGGAGCATTCCGACGCCGTCCGCGACGCCGCGATGGGCGCGATCGTCGCCGTCTGCGCGCGCGGCGCGGACGAGGGCTCCCGCGCCGCGCCCGTGCTGGCGGTCTGGAATGACTCCGACGCGTCTGTGCGCGCCACGCTCACGCTGGTCCTGGGCCGCATTGGCGGCGCCGACGCCCTGGCGAAGATCCGCGCCGCCCACCAATCGGAAAACGCCGACCTCGTCGACGCAGCCGTGCGCGCCCTGGCCAAATGGGAAACGACCGCTGTCCTCGACGACCTGCTCAGCATCGCCCAACAGTGCGAAAGCGAGGAACATCGCATCCTGGCGCTGCGCGGCTATGTACGCTTGCTGGAGATCCTCGGCGACGAAAACCCGCGCGCGGCGGTCGAACGCTATAGGACCGCACTAGACCTGGCTCCCAACACACAGGAAACGAAGTTCGTCCTGGGCGGGCTGGCGACGCTGCACCATATACAGGCGCTCGGCATCGCCAAGCGGTACTTGAATGACGAGGAGCTGCGGGCCGAAGCGGAGGCCGCGGTCGTCTCCATCGCGAAACGCGTCGCGCCGCTCCATCGCCGTCGGGCGCGCGCCGCGCTTGAAGATATCATCGCCCAGTCCGCCAGCGACGCCACACGCACGCGCGCCGAAGAGGCCCTCGCCGCTTTCGCCGGGTTGGAAGGGAATCTCACCGCCTGGCTCGTCGCCGGCCCATACTTCGAAGACGGCCGGGAGTGGGAATACGTCCATGACCATGCCTTCGCACCAGAGCCGCCCGAGGCCTCGATCATCGCGTGGCACCCGCTGCGGATCACCCACGACGAGAAACCCTGGATCTTCGACCTCACCCATATCGGCGGCAACGACCGCTGCGTCTATGCCCGCGCGACAGTGTGGTCAGACAAGTTTCAGGAGGCCCGCCTCGACGTCGGCAGTGACGACGGCGTCAAAGTCTGGCTCAACGACGAACTGGTCCACGAACTCAAAGAAGCCCGCGGCCATCAGCCCTTCCAGGACCAGACCCCCGTCACCCTCCACGCCGGCTGGAACACGATCCTATTGAAAGTCGTTCAGATCACCGGCGGGTGGGGCTTCTCCGCCGGCCTCCGCACGCCGGCGGGCGACACGCTCGAGGGTCTCCGGTATGACCTTCCAACCGGCACGCGATAAGTGATGTCCGCGAACAAGCGGGAACAGGCCGACCGTGCCGTGCACTACTCAAGCCGGGGTGCGGCGGCGGATGACAAACAACAGCCAAGCCCCACCGCAAATCGGCGTCGCCGCGGAAAACGCATTCGCTGGTCGGTGCGCATCCTTGTTCTTCTGCTGCTGATCAGCTATCTCAAGTTCGTGGGACTCGACGGCAAGTTCTACTACCCGAACCAGACCCTCTACGACAGCCCCGCCGACTTCGGTCTGTCCGCCGAGGAGGTCTCGTTTCAAACCGATGACGGGCTCACGCTCGCCGGCTGGTTTCTGCCGGCCATCGGCACCGCCAAGGGCACGGTCGTTCACTTTCACGGCAACGCCGCCAACATCACCGCCCATATCGGCCTCGTCGAGTGGCTCCCCCGCGCCGGCTACCACGTGCTCATGTTCGACTACCGCGGCTATGGACAGTCGCAGGGCAAGGTCACGCGCGCCGGGACCATTCGCGACGGCCACGCCGCGCTTGACTCCGCCCTCCCCCGCCCGGCGGCCGGGAGCCTGCCGCTCTTCGCCTACGGTCAGTCACTTGGCGGCGCCGTCGCGATCGTCGTCGCGGCCCAGCGCCTCGAAGTGCGAGCCGTCGTGGCCGAATCGCCCTTCAGCAGCTATCGCGGCGTCGCCGCGCGCCACGCCAGCCGGCTCGTGTTCTTCGAATGGTTGGGAACACTGCTCGCCACCCTCACGATCTCGGCCGGTGAAGACCCCATCGACGTGGTCGGCCGGCTCGCCCCGCGACCGCTGTTCGTGATTGCCGCCGAGCATGACGAGATTTGCTTTCCGGAGCTGGCCCGCGAGCTGTACGAAGCCGCCGCCGAACCCAAGGACTACTGGCTCGTGCCGGATGCCGCGCACCTCGGGATTGTGCTCGAAGCCCGTCGCGAGCTCATTGAACGCGTCACCGACTTCTTCGCGCGCGCAGCGACGCCTTGACAGTCCGCCGCAAGAAGCAGCGCCGGTGGGAGGACGTAGCGGCCGGGCTCTGCACCGGCCGTAGAAAGCGAAAAACGCTCGCCTGCGCAAACGGCCGGTACGGGGCCCGGCCGCTACGGGAGTTCTGCGGCGGACTGCTGAGCGAATGGAATGAGCGCAAAACGAAGGAGCCGGACGAATACGCCCGGCTCCTTGTTCAGCCGCTTGAGGTCGCTAAATCATTACTCGGATTAGCGACGACGAAGAGCGAGACCCACCAGCGCCAAAAGCAGCAGGCTGGCAGGCTCGGGGACGGCGATAATCGCCTCGGGCAGCGCGGTTCGGACGCCAGTAGCATCACTGGCAACCGGATCATCGCCAAAACCGAAGTAGATGTCGTCCTCACCGGGGACGGCGCCCGCACGGGCGATGCCGCTGGCACCAACGGTAAGGTACAGGTCGGTGGCCTCGAAGGGATCGAGGCAATCGATCGTCAACTCACCGATGAGATAGTAGCCACGGCCACCGTTGTCGATGTCCGGTATATCCAGCGGACCACCGAGACCCTGCTCGGTGATGGCGGCGACGGCAGCATAGTTGTCGCCGACGAAGCTGAAGTCCGAGCCGGGGTTCCAGCTCGGCAGCACGCCCAGGATCATACGATCGTAAAACTCGCTGGTCTCGACGAGCTCCGCGCCGGCACCTTGGAAATCGACGTTCATCGAAATGCCGATCCACTTGTCGAGATCTTTGACGTCGGCCCAGATGAAGAGCGTCTTGGGGGCGTCATCGCACGTGAATGTGGGCGTGACACCATCGGAGACTTCAGTCGCGGACTCTCCTAAGAAAATCCCGAGGTCGCTGGCGCTTGCAACGCCAGCGAACAATCCGACGCAAACAAGGGCAATAAGAGCTTTCTTCATTAGTGATTCTCCCTTTCTCCTCGTGCACACTAGGTGCAACCTAATTCCTCAAGCACATAGGCCGAAGTGCGAACCACCCGCACTAGTTTCCGTTTTTCCTCAATGCTTTGCTACCGGACACGGGGAGCATCTGTAGATATGCTGCGACCGAAGCCGCAAACCTCCTCATGCCCTGACTTCCGTTCCTCACTACCGTTCGCTCAAGACGGCGCCCTGACTCCTCAGGCAGGACGACGTTGACGCAGCAGGCACTGCGCCAGTCTCAGATACGCGATGGCATCAGCCAACTCGTAGCACGGGGCGTAGGGGGGACTTGCTTCCTACCCTACTCCTACCGTGAATTGATCGTAACTGGCACTGTGGGCAGTGTCAAGCTAAACCTTGTAAGAAATCCCTTATCATCTCCCGTTGCCGGTATTTGCACGGGCAACTCCTCGCGATCGCCCGCAGCGCCGCCAGTGACCGCGCCCGAGTGGCCACCGATCTTCCGCGTAGTTCGCAGCCAAAGCTGCCTTTGTGTAAACTGTGCCTGCGGAGGAGAGCCGGATTTCGAGCGGGTGTCATCGTAACCCTTTGTGCTACAACATGTTACAGAGCGCGACGCCTGCGCGGAGCTGGACCGGCCCGTCAACTCCGCCGCCCAGGCCGAATGTCGTAAATCCTTCCATATCCATTGCTTGCGCCCCCATTCGAGGACCGCTCGACCTGTTCTGACGTCACAGACAGCGAGCAGGCACCGGCGACAGACGCGAATCCGTCCGCCGTCGAACGGTTCGTGTCGCTGACGAGGGCAAAACCGCTGTCGTCCAGGTGCCGCGCGATGAATTCCGCGAACGGTACGAGGTTTCGAGCTTCATAAAGCACGTCCGCCGCCAAAATCCGATCGCACCGGAGATCCGCGTAGGTTGCGCGCCAATCGACGACGCGTGTTTCCGGCGGTGGAATGTGGTTCAGCTCGGCGTTGGCGCGCACGAAAGCCAGCGCGGCCTCGTCGTAGTCCGAGCTGATCACTCGGTACCCGCGGCCGGCCGCCACCAACCCCACCAGCCCCAGCCCGCAACCCAGCTCCAATACGGTTGGCGGCTTGCTGCCCGCCGGCTCCCAGGTCGCGACTCTCTCCGCCAATAGCAGTGCCGCCGGCCAGAGGGTCGCCCAATACGGCATGTATTCGTCGCGCTCGAAGCGCGCCACCACCCGCGGATCGTCGAGCAGGGCGTCGCTGTTCATGGGCATCAGCACTGCGTACGCGCGGCCGGCCACCGCCACCCGTTCGATGCGAGTGGGATATCCGCGCAATTCCTTCATGGCGCCGAACTTGGCCTGTGACTTTCACGCAGGCGGGATTTATCATAATGAGTGTGGACGTCGGATATCCGCGACCACCGTCCCGCGACAGGCGAGTATACGCAGCGGTGACGTTCCCGGGCAACTCAGGTGCTGGCACATGGCGGCATTCCCAAAACCCCGTCGCAGGACCGCTCCGATCTGCCGCCTGGTCCCGTTCGATCCACCGTGGGCGGACCGGGTTGTCTCCTGGGTGTGCAATGCTCAGGAAACGTATTGGCTGGCACCCCAAACGCCGCCGCCGCTCACCGCGACCCGCCTGTTGAGCTGGCAAAAGCCGGGGCATCATCCGTATTTACTGTTTGAACCGGGCGATCCGCGGCCGATCGGCTACGGCGAGCTGAACGAGCTCACGGGCGGTTATCGTCAATACTGGCTGGGGCATTTGATCGTGGATCCGGCGCGGCGTGGCCGCGGGTATGGCAAGCTGCTGGCCCAAATGCTGCTGCGCGAGGCGTTCGAGCAGCGTGGCGCGCGCCGCGTTACGCTGGTCGTTTTTCCGGAGAATGAGCGGGCGGTGGCGTGCTATCGGGCGGCGGGGATGCACGATGACGACTACGAGACGCACGATTTTCCCGCGTACCGACGACGGGAGTCGCTGCTGCGTTTGGCGGCGACGCGTCTGGGCTGATGCTGATCGGCCGCCGCGCGCCTTATAGGATTACTAGAAATGATATGGCGGCGGGCTGGCGGCGGGACGCAGCATTCGGCGGCAGGCGATCGCGCAACACCGTTCCACGTGGAACGCTGTTGCGCCACGCACCGGCCTCGCCTCGGTCTGAATCCGTGTTCGGAGACCCCCTACCCAACCGTCAGACGAAGACGCCGGCCTCGTAACCCACCGAATTGACCGGATCAGGCTCTGCGACCACCTCCATCTCCGCACTGCATGTGTGCCCCAGTTCCTCGTAATGATCCGCGCCGAGTTCGCGCATCGCGGCGATCGTTGCAGCCACCGCTCCCGCTCCGCAAGCGTTCCGGTTCGCCGCCGCCTCCGGCACCACCCCATCCT
>SDBS01006767.1_pt1 | contig 11138 bp, 6 predicted proteins | sample 2277091 | NCBI WGS metagenome assembly SDBS01 (sample SAMN10404972, study PRJNA504765) | marine sediment metagenome | isolation source: marine sediment core GS10_PC15, 163 cmbsf | place: Arctic Ocean: Southern Knipovich Ridge | collected 2010 | reverse complement strand
CAACGCGTCGGCTCTCAGAAGGCGGTCGAAGGTTGGGTCGAGGGCCCTTGTGCCGAGTCGGCCGACCTGCGGGGTATCAATACGCTGATGACCGACTTCTTCGACGACCCGGCCTTCATCCGCGATCTGTTCGACTTCGTGCTGGAGATGGGCACGCAATTCGCGAAGATCCAAATCGAAGCCGGGGCCGATCTGATCGGCCTCGGCGACGCGGCCGCGTCGTTGGTCGGGCCGCAAATCTACGAAGAGTTCGTCCTGCCCTACGAACTGAAATTGGTCAAGGCCATTCAAGGGATGGGCGGTCGCGTTCGGCTGCACATCTGCGGAAATATCGGTCGGATCCTCTCGGGCATCGGCACGCTCGGATGCGAGATGGTCGATGTCGATTGGATGGTCACCATGGCGGAAGCTCGACAAGCCATGGGACCCGAGCAGGTGCTGGCCGGCAACCTTGACCCGGTGGCCGCCTTGCGCGATGGGACACCCGAGTCGATCACGGCGGCCGTGGCCGAGTGCCACGGAGAGTCGGGCCAGCGGTTCATCGTGGGCGCCGGTTGCGAAGTGCCGCGCGACACGGCCGAGCAGAACGTCTTGGCCCTGCGCGATTACGCCCTGGGTGCCACTGGTGGCTTGCCCACCAGTGCAAGCCCGTAGCTGGTAGCACTGGTGGGCAAGCCACCAGTGGCACCGAGCGCCAGTCCCCTTTTTCCACGGATGTATCCGCTAGCCGAATCGTTCAGACTACGGTACAACTGAAGAACAATCATATCGTGTAACCTATATCGAGAGAGGGTTTAATGCCAGGACAATGGGAGTATCAGTTGCCCACCCGAATCCAGTTCGGAAAGGGAAGTATAGGCAATCTAGGTAGCGCAGCTAAGGAATTCGGAACCAAGGCACTGCTGGTCGGATACCGCGACCGGACTGGGATGGAGAAGATCTACGATCGGGCGGCCAAGCTGCTAGCCGACGCCGGCGTGGCGGTGACCGAGTTCTTCGAGATCCCGCCCGACCCGGATGCCGAATTGGGACTCCGAGGCGCTGAACTGGCCAAGCAGGCGGGGGTCGACGTGGTCATCGGTCTCGGCGGCGGAAGCGCCATCGACGCGGCTAAGGGGATCGCCATTATCGCCAAAATGGGCGGCGGGCTCTGGGACTACACCGGCGCGAACCCCGATTTCAAGCCGGCCACCGACGCACTGCCGATCATCGCCGTGCCGACGACCGCCGGCACGGGCACCGAGGTGACGGCCGTGGCTGTGTTCACCCATCACGGCGTCGGCGCCATGCCGGAGTTCGATGTGAAGGCCTCGGTCTCCGGGCAGGTGGTGCGGCCGAAGATCGCGATCGTCGACCCGGACTTGACGGTTGGCGCCCCGTCGCGACTGACGGCCTGTTGCGGCGCGGATGCCTTGGGCCATGCCATCGAGGCCTGCATGAGTCGCAAGGCCAATCCGATCACCAACGATCTGGCCGCTCGAGCCGTAGCGCTGATCGTGAAGCATTTACCCGATGCGGTCGAAAACCCGAACGACCCCGAGCCGCGCGAGCCGATCGCGTTGGGGTCGACCATGGCCGGGACGGCGTTCGGTGTGGCCGGGGTCGTCATGACCCACTCGATCGCCCAGGCGCTCGGTGGCATCCTACACATCCAGCACGGCGAAGCGGTAGCCATCGGTACGCCGTTGAACCTGCGTTACAACGCCCCTAAGTGCGTCGATGTTTACGCCCGACTGGCCCACTACTGCGGCATCATGGCCGACTCGAAGCAGGAGCAGGCCGATCGGTTTGTCGAGTACATCGAAGAGTTGTTCGAAAAGATCGGACTGCCGCGTCGCATCACCGTGCCCGACGACGCACCCGACGATCTGGCCGCTGTATTGGCCCGCAACGCCTTCGCCAGCACGCCGGTGCCGTTGAAACTGAACCCACGCAAAATAGACGAAGCCACCTTGGCCGAGCTACTAAAAGAAATTCTATAACAAGCGTAGGGTGGGTTCCGCCCACCAATCACTCCCATCTCCCGGATGGAGAGTGGGACCAGTTTAAGCAAGTAATGGAGGACTTCCGTGAGTACGCCGCCGTTTGCCCATCTGCATTGTCATAGCCACTATAGCCTCTTGGACGGGGCCGGGACTACGAACCGGCTGCTCGAACGGGCACATGCCCTGAGCATGAACGCCTTGGCCCTGACCGATCACGGCAACCTGCACGGCGCCTTGCAGTTTTATCGTCAGGCCAAGGCTCTGGGGATCAATCCCGTGCTGGGGCTCGAGGCCTACATCGCCCCGGGAAGCCGCTTTCAGAGGGAAGTCGATCAGGAAACCAAGGAGACCAGCTACCACCTGACTCTGCTGGCCCAGAATCGCACCGGGTTCCAAAACCTGCTGAAACTCTCCTCGGCCGCGTTCCTCGAAGGCTTCTATTTCAAGCCGCGAATCGACAAGCAACTGCTCCAAGAGAACCACGAGGGGCTGATCTGCCTAAGCGGCTGTGTCTCCGGCGAGGTGAACCGGCTCCTGACCCGCGGCGCCGAGCCCGACATGGAAAAGGCCCTTGAGGTCGCCCGATGGTATCGCGAGCTTTTCGGCGATCGCTACTACATCGAGATCCAAAACAACCACCTGCCGATCCAGCTTCAAGCCATGGCCGGGGCGGTCGAGGTGGCTCGGCAGTTGGACATCCCGCTGGTCGCCACCAGCGACGTGCACTACGTCAACCGCGAGGATGCGGAAGGGCAGGACATCCTGCTTTGCGTCAACACGGGCAAGTTCCGCACCGACGTGAACCGAATGCGTATGGAGACCAACGAGTTCCACCTGCGCAGTCCCGAGGAGATGTACGCGGCCTTTCCCGACCACCAGGACGCCGTGGCGCGCACGCAAGAGATTGCCCAGAGCGTGAACATCGAACTGGAACTCGGCGCCAGGCATTTCCCCGTCTTTACGCCGCCGGACGAGAAGAAATCGGAAGACTATCTGCGCGAGCTGTGCACCGAGGGCTTGAAGGAGCGCTATGCCGACAACCCCGAGCGGATTGTCGACGGCCAACTCTCCGACGAGGTCATCGAGCGGCTAGACCGGGAACTGGGCGTGATCAACAAGCTGGGGTTCCCCAACTACTTCCTGATCGTGTGGGATTTCGTGGATTTCTCCCGCACCCAAGGGATCGAGGCCACGGCCCGTGGCTCGGGCGTGGGGTCGCTGGTCTGCTATGCCCTGCACATGAGCCACGTTTGCCCGTTGCAGTACGACCTGCTCTTCGAGCGATTCCTCGACGAAAGCCGGCTGGAGGCGCCGGATATCGATATCGATTTCGACCAGCAGCGTCGCGGCGAAGTGATCCAGTACGTCAAGGACAAGTACGGCGTGGCCAACGTGGCCCAGATCGGCACGTTCGGCACCTTGGCGGCCAGGGCGTCCATTCGCGACGTGGGCCGGGCGCTCGGATTGCCCATCCCCCGGGTCGACGCCGTCGTGGCCATGGTGCCCGAGGAACTGAACATCAAACTCAAATCGGCCCTGGAAAAGAGCGACCAACTCAAGAAGGCCTACGAGGGCGACCCGGAAGTCCGCGAGCTGTTGGATCTGGCCATGCAGATCGAGGGTCTGGCCCGAAACGTCGGCACGCACGCCGCGGCCGTGGTGATCGCCGACCGCCCCTTGACCGACTATGTCCCTTTGCAGCACATCCCCAAGAAGGAAGAGATCATCACGCAATGGGCCATGAACGACGTCGAGGACGCCGGGCTGTTGAAGATGGACTTCCTGGGGCTGCGCAACTTGACGATCCTCTCGAAGGTGGTCCAACTGATCGAGCAGACCACCGGCAAGAAGATCGACCCCTACAAATTCCCCCGCGACGACCAGGAAACATTCCAGGTCTTCTGCCGCGGCGAGACGAAGGGTATCTTCCAGTTCGAGAGCGGCGGGATCCGCGACCTGCTACAGCGGATGAAGCCCGACCACTTCCGTGACATCATCGCCACCAACGCCCTGTATCGCCCCGGCCCGCTGGAAGGCGGTATGGTCGACGACTATATCGAAGTCAAGCACGGTCGCAAAACGCCCGAGTATCCGCACCCCGTCATGGAGGAAATCCTCGCCGAGACCCACGGCGTGATGGTCTATCAGGAACAGGTGATGCGGATCCTCAACGGGCTGGGCGAAATCAAGCTGGCCAGTGCCTACACGTGCATCAAGGCGATCAGCAAGAAGAAGCTGCCGATCATCGCCAAGTTCAAAGAGGAGTTCATCGAAAACGCCCACAAAAAGGGACTCGCCAAGAAAAAGGCCGAGGAACTCTTCGGCATGATCGAGAAGTTCGCCGGCTACGGGTTCAACAAGAGCCACTCGACGGCCTACGCGCTGATCGCCTACACGACGGCCTATCTGAAGGCCCACTACCCGGTCGAATTCATGGCGGCCCTGCTATCGAGCGACATCCCCGGCCGAAACTTCAAGAAGAAGGACTCGGCCGTCGAACACCTCGAAGACTGCACCCGGATGAACATCGAGGTGGTCCCACCCGGCGTGAATTGCTCGTCGGCCGAGTTCACCGTAGCCGACGGGAAGATCTGTTTCGCCCTCTCGGCCATCAAAGGTTGCGGCATCGCGGCGGCCAATGCGATTGCCGCCTCGCGCCAGGCCGACGGCCCGTACCGCAGCCTGTTTGATTTCTGCGAACGGCTCGATTCCGCCGTGGTCAACCGTTCGACGATCGAAACGCTGATCAAGGCCGGCGCGTTCGACTCCTTGGGCGGCCGACGGGCCCAAGTGTTCGCGGCCGTAGATCGAGCCATCCAAAGCGGGGCCGCCGCCGCTGCCGACCGGCGTAGCGGACAGATGGGACTCTTCGGCGACGAGCAGGAAGATGACGAAGAAGAAGCCACCGCCAGCTTGCCCAACGTGCCCGACTGGGGAGACCGCGACCAACTCAACAAGGAGAAGGAAGTCCTCGGCTTCTATCTCAACGGCCACCCGCTGGACGAGTATCGCGAAACCCTGGGCGCCTACTGTTCGCACACCTCGACCCAAGCGACCGCACTGAAACATCGTACCGAAGTGATGCTCGGCGGCATGATCTCGTCAATCAAGTTCTCGCACACCAAGAACCCCAAGCCGGGTAACCCCAGTCGATACGCCATGTTCGATCTGGAAGACACCGACGGCATGATGCGTTGCATCCTCTGGCCCGAGCAGTTCGTCAGCTATGGCGAACTGGTCCAGCCCGACGCCATCCTGGCCGTGCGCGGGTCGATCGACAAACGCCCCGGCAGCGAAGAGGCCAACCTGATCATCAACGAACTGATCCCGCTGGAGGACCTCGGCGCCCGATTCACCCGCGGAATCAAGATCCGCATCTCCGAGCAGCGCCACGGACAAAAGGGACTGAAGCAACTCCACGAGATTCTTCGCGGCTATCCGGGCAACGCCGAATTGCAGTTGGTCATCGATCTGGCCGAAGGTTGCCGGGTTCCTTGCCAATGCGAGAAGTTTCACGTGGCGGTCAACGAGGAGATGCGCACCCGAGTGGATCAACTCCTAGGCCCGGGCAACGTCCGCCTAATGACCGCCGGCAGCGGCCGCGGCCGGCCAAGGTGAGCCCCCCGTTTAGCCGTCGCCGGCACGGCGATGACGTTTAGCAGCCGCCGGCACGGCGGCTTTGTTGTACTTCCGCGTCAGGCCGCCGTACCGGCGGCCGCTAAACGGGGACGGTGATCTTTTCTTATTAGGGCGCGACCAGCGGTCGCGGCTTTATAGTCGCGCTGCGCGAAGCCTATTCTGAGCGTTTGGGTAATATCGGCAAGATGGAGATTCCACAAAGACCTTTCTAATTCTGCCGATTATCTCGATTTCTCCGATTATCCGGCCGATAAGAATAGTTGACCGTCCTTAATGGGGACGGTGTTTGCACGGATTTCAATGCGAGGGGATCGAAACTATGAAACGGATTTTGCTCATCAGTCTCTTGTCTGGGCTTTTGGCCGTCGGCAGCGGTTGCGGTATGCTTCACGGGTTGCTTTGCTGTCCGTTTGGGCCGGGAACCATGCCCGGCGGTTGCGGCGGCTGCGAGTCCGGTTGCTCAGAGTGCTCTTCCGGCTACTCAGACGCGTGTGGCATCGAGAGTTGCGGCTCGTGCGAGACGGCGTGCGGTTCGTCTTGCGGCGGGTGCGATTCCTGCGGTGGGTGCGGTTTGCTAGGTTTCATCGGCGGGCTGTTCACCGTGAATACTTGGTATGGCGACAGTTGCGGCGACATCTACTGGGGCGACTTCCACGGCGATCCGCCCGACATGTGCGATCCCTGCGACAACCACGGCAACTACTCGGGCGGCGGATGTTCCACCTGCGGCCACTCTCAGCAAGCCAGCCACCAGCCGGCCAGCCACGCCCCGTCCGGCGCCTGCAAGACGTGCGGCAGAGGAGGACACGTGCAGAATAGCACAAAGAGCACGAGTGGCACGAATAGCATGGGAATCCCCAAATCGCAGATCATCTCGGAGACCGTCCGCATCGAACCGACTTCCACTAAGGTCGCCAAATCGCGCAAGACCAAGCGACGGTAAAGGCCCTCGTTTTCCAAAACAATCACATACCCCACGGGTTTCCGCCCGTGGGTTTCTTTTGCGCTGCGGCAAGGGTAGACTGGATCCATGTAGGGTGGGTCGAGGAACGAAGACCCACGCGAGGAAACCCAAATGACGAAATCCGAATGACGAATGACTGGGGTACGGTTCTCCCTTTCGTCATTCGTGCTTCGTCATTTTACGTCGTGGGTCTTCGTGCCTCGACCCACCCTACACATTCTCAAAAACAAACACGGACATTGACCTATGAAAACCACCGGCATTCACGCACTGCTGGAAATCCTTGCCGGATGCGGCGTGCAATACCTGTTCGGCAACCCCGGCTCGACCGAGCTGCCGCTGAACGATGCGTTGGTCGATCAGGATCGATTGAAATACATCCTCGCCTTGCAAGAGGTGCCCGTGCTGGGGATCGCCGACGGGTATGCCCAGGCGTCGCGCTCGCCGGGCGTGGTCAACGTGCATATCGCGTGCGGGTTGGGCAACGGCATGGGGATGCTCTACAACGCCTTCCGCGAGGGCACGCCGTTGATCGTCACGGCCGGGCAACAGGACCGGCGGCTCGTGTTCGAGGAGCCGATCCTCTGGGGCCAAATGGTCGAAACGGTCCGGCCTTGGACCAAGTGGGCCGCCGAAGTGCAACGGGTCGAGGACATCCCCTCGGCCGTCCGACGCGCGGTGCAGACGGCCATGATGCCGCCGACCGGACCCGTCTTCCTTGCCCTGCCGGTCGACATCCAAACCCAAGAGGCCGAACTCGACACGACCGCGCCAACCTTGCCCGACGAGAAGGTTCGTCCGCCGATCGATGCAATCCGCCGCGCGGCCGCCGTGTTGGCCGAGGCCGAGAATCCGGGCATCCTGGTCGGCAGCCGGATCACCGAGGCCGGTGCGGTCGACGAGTTGGTGGCCGTGGCCGAGCGGCTTGGTGCGCCGGTGATGCACGAGGCGGCCACGTCGCACGGGCGGTGCAGCTTCCCGTCCGACCATCCGTTGGCGGCCGACCTGTTGCCCTATTGGTCGCCGGACGTACGCGATCGGCTGGCCGAGTTCGACGTGCTGCTGATCGCCGGCATGAAGACCATGCAGCAATACATCTACCACCAGCCCGACCGGCCGATCCCCGAGCATATCCGGTTGGTACAGATCGACGACGACCAGTGGGAGTTGGGCAAGAACTATCCGGTCGAGGTCCCCGTGATAGGGCATCCGCAGCCCGGTCTGGCCGAACTGGCCGAGTCGCTGGACCAGACCATGACGCCAGCACAGGTCGAAGCGGCCAAGGCGCGGGCGGCTTCCCGTTCAAAGGTCCATGCCCAGTCCCGAGCTGACTTGCAACGGGAGGCCGAAAGCCAGCTTGGCAACCGACCGTTTTCTCCAATGAGCGTGATGGAAAGCCTGGCTCGCGTGTTGCCCGACGACGTGGCCGTGATCGAAGAATCCCCCACCACCACGCGGGCCTATTTCGAGCGGACGGGACGGCTGAAGAATACCGACGGCTACTTCGCCCATCGCGGTTGGGCGTTGGGGTGGGGGCTGAACTGTGCGATCGGCGTGAAGCTCGCCTGGCCCGACCGGCCCGTGCTCGGTGTGATCGGCGACGGGTCGGCCATGTACGGCATCCAGGGCCTGTGGACGGCCGCCCATTACAACATCCCGGTCACATTCGTGATCACCAACAACGGCCAGTACCGGATCCTCAAGGATTGTGCCCAAGTGATGAAGTTACCCCGCGCACTGGACAACCGGTTCGAGAGCCTCGACATCAACTCACCGGCCGTCGATTACGTGGGCTTGGCCCAATCGCTGGGCGTGGCGGCCTCGCGCGTGGAGGATCCTGACGAGCTCAGCGATCGGGTGCGAGAGTCGCTTGCGGGTGACCGACCGCAGTTGATTGAAGTGCCGGTGAAACCGGGCCAATAGGTTACTGACGGGGCGTTGCAAAGCCGCAAGCGGCTATAGTTTTTCGTTCCACTGGGGTTGTCCATACTTCTCGGCCACTAGCCGGGCTGTTAGTTCCTTGGGCCAATCGGGGCGAACTTCGTCGGCTTCGAAGGCCTCGATCACCGCTCCGCGAATCGTGGCTGCCGGCAGCGGCAGGTTGGTCAAGAAGGCGCCGTGATCCCGCCCGGCGCGATAGTCCGGTTGGCGCGGGGGCATCTTCAGACAGCGGCCGATCAGGTCCAGTGGGAAGTCGTACAACAGGGTCCCATGGTAGAGCAAATGCCGTCGCCGACATCGGGCACTGTTGCCGGAGATCTTCAGCCGGTCTAGGGCCAAATCGCTGGTCCCCCGACAGGTTACTTCCGAGACCAACGGCCCCAAGGTCGTTTGGAGCGAACCGAGCACAAAGCGATGGGCCTGATCCAGAGCACGCAGTTTCGGCCGCCGTTCGTAGCTGAGCACTAGGGCATACATCAGACAGCCTGGGCCGGCGACAATGGTTTCGCCGCCGCTGATGCGTCGCAGCACGGGTACCCCCAGGTCGAGGCATGTCTTGCGGTCCACCTGACGGTCAATTCCGGAAGATCGCCCCAGGACGACGAACGGGTCGGCCGGTTCCCACAGGCGGAGCGTTTCGATTGGCTTGGCGGCCGTTTCGGCCTCCTCCAACAGCGCCTCGTCCAAGGCCAGATTCTCCTCGGGTGTCGGCCGCGTAAGTTCCAGTCGTTGCATGAGTCCCATTATGCCAACTAGCAGTCTCAAGAGCCACCCTAAAATGTCATTTGCGGCTTCTACGGTCAACTTTTCCGGCTGTGCCGATTGTACGACGGCGTGTTTCGGTCGTAACGACCCGATGGCGAAAAAACCTTAAAGAAACCCGAGTTACGGTGCGCCAGACGCTTGGAATTTCTTGGCTCTCTTGTTAGAGTCGACTGTAAGAGGTTGACCTTTGCTAGTGGGTATTGTCGCTGCCTTAACAGTTTGCCGCAATTACGATTTGGGGAGTGTTCATTCTATGTACGACTCACGCCGTCCCGAGCCTGATGAAGTCGCCCAGTTGCTTCGTAACGCCGAGTTGCGTGACGAGTTGGAGCGATATTTCGACGAATCGATAAGTCGGGTAAATGTTCGGCACTTTACACTGGCCGCCGAGAACGATTTTCTCGCCGCGATGTTGGCCTGGGAGCAGGCGCCCGTGCTGCCGATCTATCGGTGGTTCGATCCCGAGTTGCGACCGCCGCGCCCTGAGGTTCTCGACGAAAACGATTTGCGCCAGATTCTCTGGGAAGTGGCCCACAAGCTCTACGATCAGCGGATCGTACTCGATTTCACCGATCACCTCTCGGATCACGATCTGTATTGTCTGATCTTCCGTGACATCCTGCCGGCACGAGAGAAGAAGCTCGACTGGCCGGGTAACTATCTGCACTGGGACTGCACCGGCCCGAGCAGCGATCCGGAAATCTGGCTCCGCTACTACGCCAACGAAGAGGAGCGGCAAGCCTGGTCCGAGACCTATCGCCAACCGCTCCCCCCGGCCGTCACGCCACCCCATCCACGCGATCTGCCGACTGAGCCACGCGGGAGTTAGTGGACGGATAGTGGTTAGTGGGCAGTGGGCAGTGGATAGTGGATAGATAAAAGCCCACCGACTGCGTCGGTGGGATCTGCCGAAGGCTCTGATACGGCCTTTTCTCCTTCCTTGACAAGTACGATTGTGCTTGTCGTGCCGGTAGGGTAGAATCTAGTGTGAACTTGCCGTCCGGCTTGACGGCTTGCCACTCGAATTCCCTTACCACACGAAGGAGACTCTCCCATGGCCGATCGTATCTTGACCGTCAAACTTCGCCGCGTTCTAGCAACCGCGTTGCTGGCCCTTGTTTCCACCGCCTGGCTGATGGTTCCTTCGGCCCAGGCCGAAGGACTCGAACAGCTCGACACGTCGTTGAAGCTGGTGCCCGAGGACGCTGCGTTCTACTGTTCCATGCTGCGCACCCGGGAGCAGATCGAGGCCATTGCCGAGAGTCGGGCGTGGGCTCGAATCAAGAACATGCCGTGGGTGAAGATGGGCACGGGGCTCTACCTGATGCAGGCGGCCGACCCCGACAGTCCCGTGGGTCAATTCGAGGCGGCCATGGACAACCCCGAGCTGCGCCCGTGGATCGATCTGCTGGTCGATATGGGATCGAACGAGATGTTTCTCTACGGCGACGGGAGTATTGTCGACTTCACGAGGTTGGCCCAACAGGTCGCCGGGGCCGTGCGCTATGGACCGGTCGTAGCGCAAATCACCGGACAGGCCCGGGGCGTGGGTCAAGAGAAGCTACAAACCATGCTGGCCCTCTCGGCGCTCTCGGACAACATCGAGCAGTTGGAGATCCCCGGCGTGGTCTTCGGGTTCAAACTGAGCGATGCCGATCAGGCCGCCGAACAACTCGCAAAGCTCGAAGCCCAGATCCGGGGCGTGCTGGCCGGGCAGCCGATGTTGCAACAACGGTTCGCGAAAAAGACGATCGGCGATCACGAGTACATGACCCTTTCGCTCGACGGATCGATGATCCCCTGGGATGAAGCGATGTTGGACGAAATCCGCGAAGAGGCCGAGG
>SDBS01006766.1_pt1 | contig 11139 bp, 8 predicted proteins | sample 2277091 | NCBI WGS metagenome assembly SDBS01 (sample SAMN10404972, study PRJNA504765) | marine sediment metagenome | isolation source: marine sediment core GS10_PC15, 163 cmbsf | place: Arctic Ocean: Southern Knipovich Ridge | collected 2010 | reverse complement strand
ATCTCTGGCGCGGTCCAGGAGGTTCTCGCCCAGGTGTGCTACCGCCTGGATTTGCTCCAGACCCAAGAAGCCTGAAGTACCCTTGATGGTATGGAAGGCCCTGAAGATCGTGTTGACTACTTCAACGTCGTCTGGATTGGCTTCAAGATCCAAAAGGGCCGACTCGGCATTGGCCATATGATCCATACACTCGATAACGAATTCTTTGAGAATTTCCTCATCTGTGTCGTCGGGAAGAATCGAAGATAATTCCACAGGTGCTGCCTCCGCGGGCGACTCTTCCGGAGCCTCAGCCTCAGGCTCTGGCTCAGGTTCTTGAGCGACTGGCGCATCAGCCTCTTGGGCTGCGACATCGCCGCCACAGAGGGCATTGAGTGCAATAGCAGCCTGTTCGAGTGACAGCCCCTTGCCATCTACGGCCTCACCTGTTAGCCAGCCTCGAATAGATGCCAAGCCATCTGCAACCGATTTTATGACATTATCAGGATCGTCGGACGAGTCGGCGTGAAGTGCCTGGACTGACTCGAGAATGAGACCCAATAATCCGGTAACCTTATCAGGCGAAGCGGCGAGAGCATCAAAGACTTCTTCCAAACCCACACCGATCTCGACAACCGCGTCCTTATCGGTATGGTCAAGGAACATAAGCTTTGCGATCAAGCCTTCGAGAATATCTGTTGTTATCTTGTTTTCTGACATAAGTCGGCTTCCTAGAGCCTTTGGTCCGGCCGGCTTTGTTTAAGCTGGCCTGACCTGGCTTTGTTTACCCCATAAATCCGGAACTTTTGCCTGTTGCCAGGCCTGTCCAGAGCTTCCCTAGTTCAGATCCGAAGCAGGTCTTCTTTGCAGTGGAATTGCGTTGAACCAGAACTTCCATGTTCTCTGCCCTGATTACGCTAGGCAGCGACAGTTCGACTTTTACCCCACGCCTATCGAGATTTGCCTTAGCCTCGCCGGCGAGGATGTTGGCCAGTTCACCAACTGCATCGCCCATGTCTTCGGAATCGAACGGAACTTCGAAGCCTGCAAACTTGGAAACCGCCGCTACTGCTGTTTCTCCAGGAAGCCCCAGGTAAATCGTCCACTCCAGATCGCCAACCAGCGATATGACAGCAACGATAATGCCTTCACTTGAGATGCCATCATCTTCTATCTGCTGAAGCTCAACTCCGCAGGTGCTCTTAAATATAGTTGTTACAGCCTCTGAGAGACATTCGTCCTGTGCTGCTTCTGCTTGAGCTACTTTTGTTTCATCCACGGTTATATCCTTTATTTTGAGTCGGTTTTCTCCAACCGCACTTATGCCTTTACCATCTTCCCAAAGAAACCCTTCTTGGGCTTGGCGGCACTGGCTTCGAGTTTTTCAAACATTGGGCCAAGCTTCTTTACCAACACTTCTGTTGTGAAAGGCTTGACGACATAGCTATCCACACCAGCACTATCCAAAGCTTCTTCAACCTTGGCCATCGTGCCCTCTGTGGTGATCATCACTATGGGGATATGCTCTTTCTGCTTTGCCCGAATCGCGTGAACCATTTCAATGCCGGTCATGTTGGGCATATTCCAGTCCACGAAAATCATGTTTGTCACTTTGGGGTCAAACTTATCCAGGCCATCTTGACCATCGACGGCCTCTGTGTAGGTAAATTCAGCCAATTTGGCTTCTGTCAGGGAGCGCATAACCATCTTGCGCATGATCCCCGAGTCGTCGACTACAAGTGCGTGAATTTCCATAACCAAACCTTTCTATAGATCAGTGCCCTGCTTTTATTTTGTTTTCAGATTCAAGTAGCTCTTTGAAAAAACCTCTCTCCGAAGTTGCCTCCCCGCGCAATAAACTATTGACGTCAGAGCACTGAGGATTGCTCCGACACCACTGAATTGCTATTTCGCACAAATCAGGGTCGAACAACTTTCCGCGGCCTAAGTGAAGTTCCTCTTCGACCTTTTCAAGCGTGTAGGGAACCTTGTAACTTCGGGCGGCAAACATCGCGTCTATTGAGTCGGCCAGGCGAATTACCCTCGCCCCAAGAGGCAATCGCTCGCCCTTGAGAGAATCGGGATAGCCCGTTCCGTTCCAGTTTTCGTGGTGATGGCGAACGAATTGAGCGAGGTCCGAAAAGACCGATATTCGCTCCAAGATCTCCGCGCCCACAACCGGATGCGTCTTAATAAGTTCGAATTCCTCTTCAGTCAGCCTGTCCGGTTTGAGAAGAATCCTATCGGGGATGCCTATCTTGCCAATATCGTGCAGCATTGCCGCCAGACGAATTGATTCAATAAGTTCAGTTTCCAACCCAGCCATTTCGGCAATACATACGGACAAGTAGGTAACCTGCTCGGCATGACGTTGTGTATAAATGTCCTTTGCTTCAACTGCCCTTGCCAAAGCCAGCGCCGCTTCGAGTGAAACCTCTTCCACCTGAGTTTGCCTCTGGATTGCCCTGGCTGCACGAATCTGCAAGGATTGATCCGAATTACCCTGACCCTTTGCTTGACGGATAGACTCTGCCAGCACGTCAAAGTCACACGGTTTGGGCATGAAGTCGTGGGCACCAAGACTGATCGACTCGGCCAGGTAGTCCACATTGGGTGCACCGGTGATAATGATGGTCTTGCAATCGATACCATTGCGTTTGATATGAGCGAGAATATCCAGACCAGTAATTTCCGGCATGCAGATGTCGGTTACAAGCACACGGACTTGAGACGAATCAAGCATGCGGATGGCCTCGACAGGTTCGGTGGTTATCGAACAGGCCAGGCCCCGCTTATCCATCTCTCGCCGAATCAACCCACATACCAACGGGTCATCATCGACTATCAAAATGTCATGCCGCTCGTTCGTCACTGAAAAACCCACCCGTCGAAAATGAAAAAAGGCACAGGGAAAACCGCCATCTTCTATAAATAAAAGAGGACGATTCCAACTGTGCCTTCGTCTTACAGGCCTTAATCCCGCCCGACAAGGCTCTGTCACCACTGCGTCTCGATGACAGCTAGAGCCCATGGCTCTGAGAGATTAGATCGGCTTATTAGGTTTGAGGTTTAATTAAGTTAAAAGATTTTTGGCGTTTTAAATCATGGGTTCATGCTCAGCCACTCAGGCAGAGTTACCTGATGCACTTGCCAGCACGTCTTCCAATTTGCTGCGAAGCTTACCCAACGTCTTTGATTTAAACGCATTTCTTGTTTTTTCCAGGACTTGTACCGTCTCCTCAATCGCCTCGATCAGCGACGCCGTGCGATTGCATTTAAATAAATGACAGACCTGGCCCTGACTCTTTCCGGCCGCCATGGCCTCAGTTAGATGCTGCAAGTCAGCCGCCGACTGAACAATCTGCTGGACGGTTAAATTGACATAATCCGCAGTAGGCACCTCCCTGACGTCAGGTATAGAAACGATCGATGCCTGGCCGCGAGGGGCGTGAATTGTGGTTGCGTCTGTTGACATAAAGATCTCCCAAGACTAATTAAGGAAATAAACAGGAAAAATAGGACCTCTAATGAATGAGCGGACGGGCCCGGGACAACCAGGCCCATTGAATGTGTTTTGATATGAAGTATGCATTTTCGCTGACTCCACGGCCCAAGAATGGCTGCAAAAGACGCCACTCCCATCCGTATCGCCTGAGTTGGCTTGAAATGCCATCAAAGGGCGACTTAAACGCTACGTCACCCTAATTGTCGATGAATCGCCGGTATTCTTTAGCATTTTCCTCGCATTCCACAAATTCGATCTTTTTGATAAGGTAAAAAAAAGCCGGCCGAGGTATGCGGGTAACCTCGACCGGCAAGAGCAACGTGACAAAAGTCACGCCACATCCAAATAATTAACTGAGTCCATTGCACCGAACCACTGGCCCGGGATGCAAAACCCAGCAGTTTCAATATCAACTATCGTAGTAAAGGTGGAACTCGTATGGATGCGGGCGCAGCGCCATCGGATCGAGCTCGTTATCCCTCTTCCAGGTGATCCATGCTTCGATGAGATCGTCGGTGAAGACTCCACCGGCGGTCAGGTACGTATGATCGGTTTCGAGAGCCTGCAAAGCTTCTTCCAGTGAACCTGGAACCTGGTTGTACTTCGACAGTTCCTCACCCGTCATATCATAGATATCTCTATCTAACGGCTGGCCGGGATCGGTTTTGTTCTGAATGCCGTCAATGGCAGCCATCATCATGGCCGTCCAGGCAAGGTAGCCGTTAGCTGTCGGGTCAGGGCAGCGGAACTCAAGCCGCTTTGCCTTGGGGCTGTCGGAGTACATAGGAATACGCACTGATGCCGAACGGTTCCGGGCAGAGTAGACTAAATTTACCGGGGCTTCGTAGCCAGGAACTAGCCGACGATAAGAATTTGTCGTCGGTGCAGCAAAGGAGAGGATCGAAGCGGCGTGCTTGAGGATACCGCCGATTGCCCAGAGGCCTTCATCGCTCATGCCGGCGTACTTGTCACCGGCGAACAGCGGGGTATCGCCCCTCCACAGCGAAAGGTGTGAGTGCATGCCAGAGCCGTTGTCTTCAAAGATCGGCTTGGGCATGAAAGTGACGGTCTTACCAGCACGCTTTGCAACGTTCTTGACGATGTACTTGTACCACATGAACTTGTCAGCCATATCGAGAAGCGGTTCGAACCTCATGTCGATCTCGCTCTGGCCGGCTGTACCAACCTCGTGGTGATGGGCTTCTACGATGATACCGACCTTCTGCATCTCGAAAGCCATCTCAGCGCGAAGGTCAGAGAATGTATCAGTCGGGCTTACGGGGAAGTATCCACCCTTAAAACCAGGCTTGTAACCAAGGTTAGGCTCTTCGAATCGGCCGGTGTTCCAGGCACCTTCGACGGAGTCGATCTCGTAAAAACCGCGGTGCTGTGACTGCTCGTAGCGGACCTCGTCAAAGATGAAGAACTCCGGCTCTGGGCCGATGAAGCACTCATCTGCGATACCCGTTGACCTGAGGTATTCGATACCCTTGCGGGCAATGTGACGCGGATCGCGAGAGTATTCTTCCTTGGTAATCGGATCGATAATATCAGCGATAACACTGACAGTGGGAGCTGCGAAGAACGCATCCATCACTCCAGTCGACGGATCGGGGATTGCCAACATGTCCGACATGTGGATGCCCTTCCAGCCACGGATCGATGAACCGTCAAAACCGACGCCCTCTCTAAATGTATTATCATCCCAAGTATCGATGGGGAAGCTGCAGTGCTGCCAGGTACCGAGTAAATCGGTGAATTTTAAGTCAACCATCACGGCCCCATTGGCCTTGGCAAAATCAAAGAAATCCTTCGGCTTCATTGCCTTATCTCCTTCAGGTTACAGTAGAACTGTTGTGTGTCGTTAATGGACCCGCAATCGAGGACCCGCATAGATAAAAAGGGAACATACAAATTCCCTTCACTTTTATTTAAAGCACTTGCCGTGCCAAAGCAAAAAACCAACATAGCCACTGACTTGTTAAGGCGTTACGAAGCAATTCGAGCAAGAAGAAAGCTACGCAGTTGTCGTATTTATACATTTCGGCGACATTTTTGTCGCTGCTGCGAGCTTCTCTGAAGGCTTTTTCAGCGAGCGTCCCACCAAACCACCACCAAGATACCCGATTAGAACCTTTTTTCGCGTCATTTACGACAACTGTGTAACATGGCCTTGACAGCGGTACATAATTGTATCATTATGTCTTGAGCGAGCACAAAGCATGCCCAAACGAATCGGCAAGGTTCATTATTATGACGTCACAAGCATTCGATGCAAGCCTAAAACCCGACCAATCAGGGCCTGGAGACCAAGAGCTCCAAGCCCTTTATAACATCAGCCAGATACTCGCAACAGGCCATCGCCAGCGGGAGATGTTAGCCGAGGTTCTGGATGTATTGCATAGCGACCTGGCTCTTAGCAGGGGCACGGTCATGCTACTTTCGCAAGATCGTAGCGAATTAACCCTGGAAGTTACACACTCCCAGCCCAATTCCGGCAAACGCAATATCAGATACCGCGCCGGCGAGGGCATCACCGGGCAGGTCGTCCAGACCGGTAAGCCCGCCATCGTGCCCAAAATTTCCCTGGAGCCGAAGTTCCTTAACCGGCTCCCCAGCCGAAAGGGCCTCGCCAAAGACGAAATAAGTTTCATCTGCGTGCCTATTACCATTGGCCGAGAAGTTATCGGCACTCTTGCGGTCGATAGGATCTTCGATGAATCGGCGCAACTCGAAGGCGAGGTTCGCATACTTTCCATCGTCGCAGGCATGATCGCAAGCGACGTCCGCAGGCGGCGCGAAGCAACGGTTCGCCAGCAGATCCTCGAAGAAGAGAACCTCCGCTTGCGTTCGGAGCTGGAAGATCGATTCCGGCCGGAAAATATCATCGGCAACTCCGGTGCGATGCGGGAAGTTTACGCCGCGATCCACAAAGTTTCCACCAGCGATACTACCGTTTTGATCCGCGGGGAATCCGGTACTGGCAAGGAACTTGTCGCACACGCCGTCCACTACACAAGCCATCGGGCCAAGGGGGCTTTTATAAAAGTTAACTGCGCCGCCTTGAGCGAATCGCTGCTCGAATCGGAACTTTTCGGCCACGAGAAGGGAGCCTTCACCGGCGCGATCCAAACCCGCAAAGGCCGCGTCGAAGAAGCCGAAGGCGGGACATTGTTCCTCGATGAGATCGGTGATTTTTCGGCAGTAACGCAAGTAAAGCTATTACGCGTCCTGCAGGAGCGAGAATTCGAGCGTGTCGGCTCATCGAAGACCATAAAGGCAAACGTCAGGATCATAGCCGCTACCAACCGCGATTTGGAAGAGGCCGTCAGCCAGAACGATTTCCGCCAGGATTTATACTATCGGATTAACGTCTTCCCGGTATTCCTGCCGCCGCTGCGTGACAGGAAAGACGACATCCTGCAACTGGCTGACTTCTTCGTCGAACGCCACGCAGGAAAGATGGGCAAGGACATTCGCCGGATTTCAACACCTGCCATTAACATGATGGTTGCCTACCACTGGCCTGGCAATGTCCGCGAATTAGAGAACTGCGTCGAACGAGCAGTCCTGCTCTCCAGTGATGGCGTCATTCACGGCCACCACTTACCGCCGACGCTGCAGACGTCCGATTTCTCCGGCACAATCGGCAGGGGTACGCTAATCGAACGTATGGAACTTTACGAACGCGACATTATTGTAGATGCTATGAAACGCGCCGCCGGCAACATGGCCGCAGCTGCGAGAGATTTGGGAACGACTTCACGGATCATTCGATACAAAGTCAGCAACCTTGGAATCGACTTCAAAAAGTTCGCAAGAAAAAGATGAAAGTAGCACTGGCACAGATTAATCCGACGGTCGGAGATGTTTCCGGCAACGCCGCCAAGATCGGCACCACTATCGCACGAGCCAAGGCCGCCGGAGCTGAACTGGTCGTCTTTGGCGAGTTGGCCGTTACCGGCTATCCGCCGCGCGACATGCTCAGCCGATCAGGCCTTGTCGAGGCCTCCGTCAGGGCTATCGAAAACCTCGCCGGCCAGTGCACCGATATTGCAGCACTTGTCGGCTTCGTACGCCCGGCAGAGACGACCACCCCCGGCAGGTCGCTGGAAAACGCCGCAGCCCTGCTGGCTGGCGGTAAGATCGCAGCCGTCCACGTTAAGACACTGCTGCCGAGTTACGACGTCTTCGACGAGACTCGCTATTTCCGCCCTGGCCCGCCGGCAAAACCACTGGAACTGAACGGGACGAAAATCGGCATAAGCATTTGCGAGGACCTCTGGGATACCGATGCACTTGGCGGTGCCCTTTACGAAACCGACCCGCTGGCCCGGCTAAAAGACGCAGGGGCCGAGATCATCGTCAACATGGCCGCAAGCCCGTTCCAGACAGCAAAGGTTCAGCTGAGGGAAGATCTCATCGCCCGCCAGGCCCAACGGACAAATGCTGCGATCGTTTACGTTAACCAGGTCGGCGGAAACGATGAGTTGATCTTTGACGGGTTCAGCTCTGCCGTTGCAGCCGACGGAACTGTGCTAGGCCGGTGCAAGGGCTTCGTTGAAGATTTGCTGGTAATCGATACCGACGGCCCGGCCGGGCGATGCGAGCCGGTTGGGGCCGACATGCAGCAGCTTTATCAGGCGATTACCCTGGGCCTGCGAGACTACGTCCACAAATGCGGCTTCAGCTCAGTGGTCCTGGGCTTATCGGGCGGGATAGACTCTGCCATCGTCGCAACTCTCGCAGCCGACGCGGTCGGGCCGGAAAATGTACTGGCCCTTGCGATGCCCTCTCGATACAGCTCACAAGGTAGTATTGATGATGCTGTGGAACTTGCAAAGAATCTGGGGATCGAACTTAAAACGATCCCAATCGATCCGATGCACACGGCCTTTGAAGGTGCGATGAACGATTCGATCGGTACTGATCGCCCTGCCGTTACCGATGAGAATATCCAGGCCCGTATCCGCGGGAACATGGTGATGGCATTTTCCAACGCTCGCGGGCACCTGCCGCTGGCGACTGGCAATAAATCCGAGCTTGCCACCGGCTATTGCACGCTTTACGGCGATATGTGTGGCGGACTGTCCGTAATCGGCGACGTCCACAAGTCCGACGTTTACAAGCTCGCTCGACATATTAATGAGACCACCGGTGGTCGGATTCCTGAAAATTCCATCACCAAGCCGCCAAGTGCCGAACTTAAGCCAGACCAGACCGACCAGGACAAATTACCGCCATACGACTTGCTGGACGGTATTATCGGACGTTATATCGGCCAGGAAAAAGATTTCCCCGAAATAGTCGCCGACGGCTTCGACCCTGCCCTTACAGCCAAGACTATCAGTATGATCGTGGCCGCCGAATACAAGCGCCGGCAGGCCCCGCCTGCTCTAAAAGTCAGCGCAAGGGCATTTGGCAGCGGACGACGGATTCCCATTGCATGCAAACGAGGTTATGATACCCCCATCAACGGGAGTACAGATCAACGGAGTGATACGTAATGGCCAAGCCAGCCATGCTTGCATTAGAAGACGGAACGGTTTTTGAGGGCACCTCATTCGGAGCTGATTGCCAGCGCGAAGGAGAGGTAGTCTTTAACACCTCGATGACCGGTTACCAAGAAGTTCTGACCGATCCATCCTACCACGGCCAGATCGTGGCGATGACATACCCGCTTATCGGCAACTACGGCGTCTGCGCGGAAGATTCCGAAAGCCGGTCTCTCTGGCTGGAGGGGTTCGTCGTTAAGGAGCTTTCCCGCGTGGTTAGCAACTGGCGGGCCGAGCAGGATCTCGATACTTACCTCCGAGAAAACAACGTGCCCGGCATTCAGGGCATCGACACTCGCGAATTAACCAAGCGGCTGAGAACGGTCGGTGCGTTAAAGGGTGTTATTTCCACCGAAGACCTCGACCCGGAATCTCTGGTCGCCAAGGCGAAGGCTTCGCCGGGTTTGGTTGGACGGAACCTCGTCAAGCCCGTAACCGTTGATAAACCTTACGTCTGGGATCCAAATTTCCCCGGCGGTCTGGTCCCCGCCGACAAGGCTGTGATCGACCCGTCAAGGCTTCGTGTGGCTGCCCCCGATTACGGAGTTAAATACGGCATACTTCGCTGTCTCCATGAGGCAGGATGTCAGGTTACGTTGATGCCGGCAGGAACCACTGTTGATCAGATCGCTGAGTTCGGCCCCGACGGTATCATGCTGACCAACGGCCCTGGCGATCCCGACCCGTTGACGGATCTAGTCGAAACCGTCAAAACGCTGATCTTCGACCCGCCTGATGGCAAGCACATTCCAATCTTCGGCATATGCATGGGCAACCATGTCATTACGCGAGCTATGGGCGGGACAACCTTCAAGCTCAAGTTCGGCCATCACGGCGCGAACCACCCGGTTAAGGATCTCGCAACCGGCAAGGTCGCGATTACAGTACAGAACCACGGCTTCTGCGGCGATATCGACTCGCTGGGGAGCGATGAAGTAGAGATCACGCACATTAATTTGAACGACAATACACTCGAGGGGCTGCGGCATAAGAAGCTGCCCGTCTTTTCCGTTCAGTATCACCCTGAAGCATCGCCAGGTCCGCACGACGCGCATTACCTGTTCGATAATTTCGCCGACCTCATGAAAAAACATAAGTCATAGGTGTTGTAGGATGTCAGATCGTCAGACTGTATTGATATTGGATTTCGGCTCGCAGTACTGCCAGCTTATCGCCCGAAGGGTCCGCGAGTCGGGCGTTTTCTGCCAGATCGTCCCGCACGATATCTCGGTAGCCAAGCTCCGCGAGATCGCACCTAAAGCGATGATCTTTTCCGGTGGACCCGCTTCGGTCTTTGCCGATGGCGCACCGAATATCGACCCTGAAATACTGACTATGGGCATACCTACCCTCGGTATCTGCTACGGCATGCAGCTTATTGCACTGAAACTCGACGGCAAGGTAGAAAGAGGCGCCGGCGGCGAATACGGCCCGGCCGTCCTCGAAGTTGACCGCAGAGAAGGACTCTTCGCCGATCTGCCAGCGTCGCTGGATGTATGGATGAGCCACGGAGATAAAGTTGCAGTCCCGCCGGAAGGTTTTTCCGTGCTGGCACACACCTCCGATTGCGTTGTAGGTGCGATGGGCGACCCGGCCCGTCAGATTTATGGCGTACAGTTCCATCCCGAAGTGGTACACACCCCTCGCGGCGAGAAGGTGTTGAGCAACTTCCTGTTTGAACTGGCCGGTTGCGACGGCGGCTGGACGATGGCCAACTTCATTACCGAGTCGGTCGCTAAGATCAAGCAGACCGTCGGCGATAAGAAAGTAATCCTCGGCCTGTCGGGCGGGGTGGATTCTTCCGTCGCTGCAGCCCTGATAAACAGAGCAATCGGTGACCAGATGTACGCTGTGTTCGTCGATAACGGCCTGCTGAGAGCGGGCGAATCTGACCAGGTTAAGAAATACTTCACCGAAGACTATCCGCTCAATCACAGGATCGTCGATGCCGGCAAGGAGTTCCTCGATGGACTGGCTGGCGTGGAAGACCCCGAGCGAAAGCGAAAGATCATCGGCGAGACTTTCATCAATGTCTTTGAAGCTGCTACTGCCCAAATCGGCGAGGTCGACTTCCTCGCACAGGGCACGCTTTACCCGGAC
>SDBS01006764.1_pt1 | contig 11141 bp, 11 predicted proteins | sample 2277091 | NCBI WGS metagenome assembly SDBS01 (sample SAMN10404972, study PRJNA504765) | marine sediment metagenome | isolation source: marine sediment core GS10_PC15, 163 cmbsf | place: Arctic Ocean: Southern Knipovich Ridge | collected 2010 | reverse complement strand
TGGCGGTTACGTCGGGAACACCTTCGCTGAGAAGTTCTCCACGTGGCGTTCAGAACAAGACCTTCCCAACGCCCGTGAATTTCTCGAGGGGTTTGAAACATTCGAGCACGACCAGTATCGGATTGACCGCACCGCCGCGATGGTCGCGTCTTGCCTGGCGTTGTTGGGTGCTGCAGAAGGGAAGGACCAGCGGCGGCTGGTGGGTTCGTTCTACAGCTTCCTCGACACTGTGGCCGACGACGCGCTCGACACTGTGGCTGACGTGATCATCGACAGCATGCACGCCATGTCTCTCGTTCGTGGGATTCCCGAGGCCAAAACCATCCTCAAGCGGCTCCGTCCGGTCCTTGAAGCTACCCAAGGTGTGTGATGGCCAAGCAACGCGAACTGAAAGGCCGGGCCAAGCTGGCGACGATCCGTCGAATCGCCAAGCTCAAGATGCCGTACCTTGCCGACCTGATGAACAAGATGGCGCCGGTGGAGTGCCCGGGGTTGGGCACGTTCGGCATCACGGAACACTTGGTCCTGATGTACGATCCCGAGCTACTCGACAAGTGGCCGCTGCGGAAGCTGGCATTCGTGTTCACGCACGAGGTCTTTCACCCGCTACACAAACACGCCGTCCGCGCTCGCAGGATGCACTTGACGGCCGGCGAGCGCATGCCCTGGAACTGGTGTGCGGATGCGTGCATCAACCCCATTCTGCATGTGGTGTTCGACAACTGGCACCCAGAGGGCGCGTGGATGCCCACCGACCTCGAGCAGGAGGAGAACCTGACTGTGGAGGAACGGTTCGTCTTGCTTCGGCAGGCTGGGAAAACGGGACAAGGATCTGGCGGACAGCCTTCGAGCGGCGAAGACGGCGATCCCGCGGCAGGCGGGGGGGACGATCAGGCTGACGGCGGCTCTGAGAGCGCTTCTGCCGGCTCCGGAGCCGGGGGTGACCCACAGGGTGGAGGTCTCAGTGAAAGTGGGCCTCCGTCCGGCGTGGGTCGAAACGGTGGTGACTGGGGCGGTCGCTGCGGGTCCGGCGCCGGATTTCCCCTACCAAACGAGCCAACCACTGAACACCCAGCCAGTCGAACTGAAGCGCAGGTGGCCGGCACCATCCGAGCTGCGGCCGAGGCTGTTCAACAAGCCGAAGCCAAGATGGCCGGTACCGTGCCCGGTGGGTTACTGCAGATCGCCGCTGAGATCCTCGCACCTCCCAAGGTCGCGTGGCAGCAGAAGCTCCTCCGGGCTGCCCGCCGCGCTGTCGCGTGGAAAGCTGGTGCGGTGGACTTCCGGTTTGACGGCTACGGGCGGAAGCAAGCGTCGGTTGGATACGGTCACGGTTGCCCGATCCTCCCACGACTACGCGCTCCCGAAGTGAAGGCCGAGGTTTGGTGTGATACGTCAGGTTCGATGAGTCCGGATGAGCTTGGTGAAGGTCTGAGCGAGGCAGCCGGCGTGCTCAAAGCGGCCGGTGGCACGGTCCGGTTCCTCGCGATGGACACCGAGACCCAGGCCGAGAAGGAAGTTCGCTCAGTCGCCGAGATGAGGGCACTTCTGGTGGGCGGTGGCGGCACCAACTTCCGCTCCACGTTTGCGGAGCTTGTGCGCCGGCCGAAGCACAAGAGACCCTCCGTGGTGGTGATCATCACCGATGGTTACGCAACCGTTCCCTCGAGACCACCGATCGGCGTCAATGTGATCTGGCTCATCGTGGGCACCTTTTCCAAGAAGCCCTGCGACTGGGGCGAGTTCATCGACACCAACAAGTAGGAGCAAGGCATGAAAGACATCGTAGCAATTCCCAAGGGGCTGTCGGCCGACGTGTTGGCCAAGGCCGGTGCGTTCACTCTATGGCGGCTGACTGGCCCCGTGGATTACCAGAAGCTCTCGATCGCCTGGATCGATGCCGGATTAGATCCGAACATGCTGCCGTCGCCGGCAAGCGAGGAGGTAGCGCTTCGCCGGGCGAGTAAGGACCAGGCTCGAGGAAGCAAGGCGCAGATCTCCAAGCTCTCTGATGGCGGTTGGGCCATCATCAGAGCGCGGGACGTGGAAGCCTCCGATGGGGCCGACGTTCTCTTTGCCACCGAGCTACGTGTGTGGCTGAACGATGACGACTCGCTACGCTTCTCACCCGACAACGACGCACGAACGGGAGTGATCGAGGAGGACTACTATCGTCACCAACAAGAGCTGAGCACGATCGACATCTCGGGGTGGCTTACTCAGCAGATGCGACGTTTGTGCGCTGTGCCTCTGCGCGAGTCCGGTGGTGTTTACTACATGCCGCCCGTGGCGATGGAGGAATGGCGCGCCATGATCGACGTTGTGCGCCGGTGCTCGTCTCACAACATGTACGCCGTGCCCGCGTTGGAGAACGACGCCGACACCGTGGCATTGATCGTGGACGGCGTGACTGCCGAAGCCGAAGCGCTGATCAAGGTGATCGGAGAACAGACATCCAGCGAGGACACGTGCGGTGGTGAACGCGCGCTCAAGACCCGCAAAGAGAAGCTGGCCTCGCTCGAGAGCAAACTGGGAATCTACGAGAAGCTACTCGACGCGTCCCTGGATCACGTGCGTGACAGGCTGGACGAGGTTGATGACGAGGTCTCCCTCGCGCTGATCGAGGCCGTGGCGGAAAAGGACAAGAAGAAGGCGGACGCCGCGAAGGGAACGGGGGCGTGACGACCCCGCAATTCGAGGAGCTGGACAAGATCGCTCGGTGTGCCGCTGGCGCCTACAAGCGCCGCGGCTGCCGAGCGTCCTTTGAAGACATGCACCAAGAGGCGTGGGTTGCCATCCTCATGGCGCAGCGCTCGCCGTCGTTTGATGCTTCACGCGGGACGCCCTTCGAGGCTTACGTGTGGAGTGGTACTCTCCGGTGGCTCCGCGGCTACCTGTGGAAGACAAGCTCGCCTGTGAGCGCGTCTTACCACTGCCTGGCAGATCTGCGGGGCGTGACCTCGGTGGAAGCGCCGCCGGAAAAAACGGGAGGGACACCGACGCCGGAGGACGAACTCGTGATGGCTGAGCGCAAGGAAGCCATCTTCACCGCTGCCAGGAAAGCTCTCGCGCCCATGGGTTCGTTCACCGAGCCGGCACTGCACGTGATCGCCGGCCTCGTTCAGCTAAAGGATCTGAAAGAGGCGCAGACCCTGGAACGGCGAGAGCTGTACAACAAGCTCACCGAAGCACGAATGCGCTTGGCAGCATCGCTAGAGTTGTGGCATGTTTGGAAAGGAGGAAGTGATGCCAGCATCTAAAAGACAAGAAGAGGAAATGAAAAAGCGTGGCTGGATAACGGTGCGCGCTGCAGCTGCCAAGATGCACGTGTCAATCGGCACCATCTACAGGGCGATAGAAAACGGCAAGCTGACGCCGACAATGGTGGGTGAGCAGAAGTACGTGTCCGCCGAATCATTCCGCAACCACGCGGGCGTGATTACCCAACCTGTATGATGCGCATACGCGTCGACAATACACGCTCTAAGCTTCTGGAAGCTACCGAGGCGGAGCGGTACTGGCTTGAGGGGTATCTGACGTTCGAGGATCACTCGGCGCGCTTCAAGACAGGCCGCTACCGCCACGCCACAGGAACGTTCCGCGTGTTCGATCGGCAATCAGACACGTTTCCTTCAGGGCTGATCCCGCTGATCGTAGGAGCTGCGAAGGACGACAACTTCACCGTGGAGTTGCTCGACGATCGCCAGTCTCCTGGTGTGCCCAACGACCACGATCTGGAGTGGCTCTACGACTACCAGTTCAAGGCTGTCGAGCGCGTGATCGAGCGGCGGTGCGGTATTCTGTGGATGCCGACCGGAAGTGGAAAAACGCGCATCGCCATAGGTCTTACCGAGAAGTTGCCGTGCCACTGGCTCTTCGTCGTCCCACGCAAAGACCTGATGGGCCAGACCGCGCGCGAGTACGAAAAGCTCACCGGGCGCGTGGCTGGGCTGGTAGGTGACGGAGTGTTTCAACCCGATCCCGATCGGCGCTTCACCATCGCGACGTTTCAGACACTGGCGAAAGGTCTCAGTACGAAGTCACAGCTCGTTGCTGCGCTGCTAGCTGACGTCGAGGGACTGATCGCTGACGAAGCGCATCAACTCGCAGCCTCTAAATGGTGGGCTGTGTCGATGCGTACCAGACGGGCGTACTACAGAGTGGGCCTAAGCGCGACTCCTCTAGCCCGTGGAGATCGACGAAGCGTGTACACCGTGGCCGCAATCGGCCCCGTCATTTACAGACTCACACCGGACTTCCTCATCCGCGAGGGAGTGCTCGCGCGGCCGCGCATCAGGATGGTGCCGGTGTTCCAGGAGACAAACACGAACAACTGGCAGGTCGCCTACAACAGGCTGGTGGTGAAATCCAGCAAGCGAAACGCGGTAGTGGTCGACATGGTCCGCGCAGCGGACAAACCTGCACTCGTCTTCGTCAAGCAGATCGAACACGGCAAGCTGCTGACCCGAGCACTGAACATGGCCGGCGTGCGCTCCGAATTCCAGTGGGGTGAACGTGCAACGCCCGAGCGAGAAGCTGCGATACAACGCCTGCGCTTCGGAGATGTTGACGTAGTCGTCTGCTCAGTCATCTTCCAGGAGGGGCTCGATATTCCCGAGCTGGCCGCCGTCGTAAACAGCGCAGGAATGAAGTCGGCAATCGCCGCGGTGCAGCGTCTAGGAAGAGGCATGAGAAGCGACAACGGACGCAAGCCGACATTTGAGGTGTGGGATATTTCTGATCAGGGAAACGGGTTTCTCGCTCGTCACACCAAGAGTCGGGTGAAGGCGTACAAGGACGAAGGTCACTCCACGGAAACAGTCTCGCGTAGCTCCCTCAGCCTCCGGCGCTGACGCCGCGCGTTCTCGCGATTGCACGTCTTGCAGTAGCGGACACGTTGATTTCCTCGATGGTACACTCCGTCAAGCAGATGACCGTGCAAGCAATGCGTTCTCGTTGCATACTGCCGCGACGCGGGGCTGATCCCGCGCATAATATTCTCTTTCTGGGTGACCAGCTCCATGTGATCTGGGTTCACACAAGCACGACAGCGGCAAAGATGGTCGACCTGCATCGCATCTGGAATCTGCCCTACGAGGTTCTCGTATGCCCACCGATGCGCCCTAACAATCCGCTGCCCGTCGTTGAAGCGACCATACCCCAAGTGCAGATAGCCCTTCCAAAGCCAGCAGCCACCCGGTCTGAAATCGACAAGGCGGAAGAAGCGGTCTTCCGGGGGATACCTGAAACCACGAGGCCTTCCCTTCATGCTCAGCATACGAGAGAGTATAGCATATCCTGAACACAAGGTCAAGGCAAAATAGGTCACGGGGTCAACGGGCCACAAGGTGGAAGTCATCACGAGGAATGCGCTCCCAGACGCATAAGTAGTTGTTGGCAGACGGGGCCGCGTGCTGTACGTTGGTCGTCCGGTTTGCCGGAGCGGATGCGGGTCCGCTTGATTCTTTGACAGGAAGGGATCTAAGATGCGGAACAGTTACGCCCTTTCGAGGCGTAGAGGTGTGAGTCGGGATAACCTCTCGACTTGCGTTTTTTGGGTAGAGCATGCCCGTCCTTTCCGCGGACGAGTGGTGTCCCGCCCCGACTCTCACCTCTACTTCCCGAAGGGGCGCTTTCGTGCCTGAAAGCCAGCACAACCCACCTCCGGTGCGGAAGGGACTAGTAGGCACGCGAGACGTGCCGCGCACCACCATCGAGAAGAAGCTCGGCGCTCACGCCTTCTCGATGTGGACCGCGTTGTTGTGGCGGCGCGGACCGGACGGGCGCTCGTTCGCACTGATGCAAACTCTAGCCAATGCAGCCTCCCTGAGTCTAGGGTCAGCCAAGCGCTCGCTCGAGAAGCTTCGGCAGGTAGGCCTGGTGATACCTCTTGGGTGGAAGAACCACGGCAAGGTGCGCGCGCAGGCACGCCTGGTGAAGGGCGACTACCGCGCCGGCAAGCTGACGCTTCCAGCGGCAGTAGAGAAGAAGGTAATGCAGCTCGGGCGCGGCGGCTTCCGAACCAAGGGCTCCTCTACGCCTAGAACGAATGTACCAATCGGACAGAGAGCGGCACGGTATGAGATCGAAAGCAAAGCGTGCCGCTCTCGATCTCATACCGTGCCGCTCTCGGAGCAAAGCGTGCCGCATTCGGAGCAAAGCGTGCCGCTCTCATGTATTACACCACCCAAAAAAGTGAACGGGAATCGTAACCTAGGTATGTACGACTCCGACCTAATAGATCTTAAGAGGGTAACAGAGTTACCCTCTGTAGTGACTAACGTCACTACAGAGAGTAACTCGCCGTCCGCGGCGTCCGGCTCTGTGTTTGATCTCTCGTACCAGGCGTTCGATCAAATGGGTATCCCAGCGGACTGCGCGGACGAGGCAATCCTTCGATCTCTGCTCGAGCCCGGCGGTCCTTTCGTTCCGCCTCTTGTTACCACCGTGATGATGGCTACCCCGCGAGTACCGTCCCCCCCGCCCCTCTCTGTCGATCTCAATGACGGGGAGGCGGCCCTTCGTTTGGTGCGCTACTTTCGCGGTGCTGTAGAGAGCCGCACCGGCGAGCCTTGTTTCATTCTCGCGCGGTGTGATGTTCAGCGATCTCGCTTCTTCCGCGTTCTGGTTGAGGCCGCCGAGGTGTTCCGCGAGCAGGAGGTTCCTCCCGCGGCGTGGGCGGCCTTCTCGTGCGACGTCTGGGCCCACTACTCGGCGAAGCGACGGAAGACGCCCCCTCTCAACTGGGTGTTCGCTGCTAACAGGATCAACGATCGTCTCGGCTGGTTCCGTCGTGAGCAAGGGAGCTACTCTGGCGGTCGCTTGGTTTTCCCCGAGGAGCATTGCGATCTCTTACGTCGCGCGGATGCGGTTACTAGGTTGATCGGCCCGTCACTACGCCAGGAGGTGCGCAGCGGGCGGAAGCTGACTGTTGGGCTGGTGGCTTCCGTTGGGTGTGACTTATTGGACGAGTGGTTTCCGGGTGGCTTTCAGGCGTACCTTGATCGTGCACGCAGCTGTGGGGAACGCGATGCTAGACGCATAAGGGTGCTGGTGGACCAAGGAGAGTTTATTTGGTGAAGAGATCTTCAACCTACGGCCTCGATCTACGCTTTGAGCGGGTTGTTGCCGCGCTGTGCATTACAGACCGCAGTTTCTGGGGTTTGATTGGGCACGACGTTGATCCCGAGATGCTCGAGGACGAGATCTGCGTGTCTGTGGTGTCGGCTTGTAGCGCCGCCGCTAAAGACGGTGTGATGCCTACGCCTGTTGTTATCGTTCAGCGGGTTCGTCGGTGGCACGAAGAAGGAAAGGTAGGGGAGCGGCAGTTCAAACGTGTGCGGTCATTCGTGTTGGACACTGCAGAGGATGGGGATGCGGTCGTAGATGCGGACAGCGTTGCTAAAGAGCTGGCTCCTGTGCTTCGCCGAAGTGCTGAGAGTGCGGCGCTGGATGCTGGCTACGACTTGTTCGCCAAGCGCGGCGATCTTGCTGAGGTAGAGACCCTGCTTGCGGGTGCCCGGCGCATTGGGTGTGCCGACACTTCGATTGGTTCTCGTCTCGGGCCGGACGCGATTGATCGTATTGCTATGGGGGCGAGCGGGGCATCTTTTCTGCCTACTGGTGTGCGGGAGTTGGACGCGGAGATCCGTGGGTTGCGCCGAGGTGGTCTTGGTATTGCTCTCGGGTCCACGGGTGCCGGCAAGTCGATGTTCTTGGATCACGTTGCTGCGGAGGCGGTCTCTACATGTGTGCCCGCAGCTCTGGCCACACTAGAGCTTGCGAGCGAGGACCACGAGGCGCGGATCATTGGTAACCTGGTGGACATTCCCACCAGTGATCTTTCTATGTACAAGAGTGCGCAGAAGCAGGCACGCGAGCGAATGGAGGTTCTCGAGAATGACGGGCTGTTGTCGTTTCTCACCGTCAAGGACTTCACCCCGCGGGCTACCACTGTGGCGGATCTGGAAGCGTGGGTGAGTGCTGAGGAGGCGTTCTACCAGATCGAGATCCCGCTTATCTGTGTGGACTACCCTTCGTTGCTTGCTGACCCAACGAAGAAGGTGCGCCACGAAGAGGCTAACGCGGTGGCTGAGCAGCTTCGTGCTTGGGCGAAGCGCGCCAACAAGTGGATGTGGGGTGCTCACCAATCAACTGGGGAGGGGATGAACACGCAGAAGACTCAACGCCTGGACAACTACCACGTGGCTGATTCTAAAGGTGTGGCGAAGACGGCTGACTTGTTAGTGTCCCTGAACCCGCGGGATGATGGCGCGTCGCTTCTATGGTACGTGGCGAAGTGCCGGCACGGTACTGGAGGGGCGGAGGTTGGTCCGCTACCGCATGACTTCTGCCGCGGGCGGGTTGTGATGACCAGACGTCAAGGATGGCCTTACTAGTGAGTAGCGAAGCTGACATGGTGCTCGTTGCGACAGCGGGTCGTCGCCCAGGGAAGCATGGTTGGATCCGTGTGAACTGCCCTCTATGCGCGTCGGTAGTAGGCAAGTCTGATAAGCGGGCCAGTCTCGGCGTGTTCCCGTCGTCGGGTTATTACCACTGCTTCCGTTGTTACTCGGCGGGTTGGACTGGTGAGCGCACCGGTGAGGAGTTTGCGCCTCCCAAGGAAGTGGTGGAGCTGGCGCCACCGGATGGATTCGTGCCGTTGTGGGTTGAGCCGGGGCGGAGCGCGGAGGCTCTTGCTCCAGCTCGCCGTTATCTCGAGGCCAGAGGAATTGGATTCACCACGTGGCAAGCGGCTTCGATTGGCGCGTGTCTCACGGGCAGTGCGAAGAAGCGTATTGTGGTTCCCTTGTTTGACGCCGATAGCTCTGGCTGGTTTGGTTGGATCGGTCGCGACTGGACTGGTAATTCGTGGCTGCGCTATCTGTACCCAGAGGGGATGATCAAGAGCGCGCTGCTCTACCACGCTGGTCTACTACAGCAGCCGGGTGACGCACCGTTGCTTGTGGTGGAGGGAGTGTTTGACGCGCTGCCGTACTATGGTAATGCGGTGGCGACCTTGGGTAAGCCTGGGGCTGATCAAGTGGATCTGCTCGCTAGCTCGCGGCGACCACTGGTGATCGCCCTCGATGGCGACGCATGGGAAGAAAGCTATGCGCTCGCGCGGAGATTGAATCTGCGCGGCGTACGGGCCGGCTTCGTTCGACTACCCGCCGGGGAGGATCCCGGCAGTGTCGAGCCGAGCTGGTTGTTGTCAGAGGCAAACAGAGCAATCTGAACGGAGATGAAATGGTCAAGTTGATTCTGATCGAGGGTACTGTTGATGAGGTGGTCGCCACGTCGAAGAAGCTGGGGCTGACCGCGGCTGTGGGTGCGGCGAAGACGGGTGGTGGCGCCAAGGAGGACCCGCCGGGCGAGAGCACAACGGAGGATGATACGGCGGATGCGGCGGCAGCGAACAAGGCGGAGGAGGCGAAGAAGAAGAAGGCTGCGACAAAGAAGAAGAAGGTTGCTGCCGCGAAGAAGGCTGCTGCGGCGGCTGTGGCCGCGGCGAAGGCGGCTGAGGACGACGACGATGGTGACGACGACGGTGACGACGACGACGGTGACGACGACGACGACAGCCCCGACGACGGCGGTGCTGACAAGTATCCCATCACCGCGGCCGAGTTGGAAGGAGCGAAGCGTCTGCACCACGTGGTCGATCGCATCCTGAAGAAGGGAGTGGATGACGTGGACGAGATCGTCTCCATCTGCGAGGGGCTCAAGGATCAGGTTCCTCTGCTTGGCCGCGTGAAGGACCTGGATCGACGCGTGCGCTCGGCCTACGAAGTGGCTATCAGCTAGGAGCGCGCGGTGCCTGACATTCTGCCGCTGTATCCGGAAGTGCCAGTGCTCGCAGTGGAGGACACACCTCCTCTGGAAACAGATCATGACTGTGAGCGCTGCACTCTCCACAAGATCGGACGAACGACGCGGTGCATGTCACCAGAGGGCGAACCTGGCGGTTTGCTCGTCGTGTCCGATTATCCTGGGCGGTCGGAGGATGCATCCGGCCGTCCTATGTACGGTAAGGCAGGGCGCTACTTAAGGTCGTTGATCCAAAAGCTCTGGAACGGGCCAGTGGCGTTCGATAATGCACTTCGGTGTGCGCCGTTCGGTAAGAAGCCGACCGTGACCCACCTCAACAAGTGCCGTCCCTACATGGCGCAGACGTTCGCCGAGGTGCAGCCTGAGCGTGTGATCGCAGCGGGCACACAAGCCATCCGTTCGATTATAGGATCGGCGGTTCCACCACTGTCTGTTCGTGGTGGCTACACATGGCTGGGGAAATCAATGACGCCTGTGTTCCTGCTTGTGAACCCAGCAGCTGCGATTCGCAATCGCTTTGTGCGTGATTGGTTTGAGGAGGATCTGAAGAAGGCGCTCACTGCCGATGTTGGTGAGCTGCGACGGAAGGCGGAGTGGCTCGACTCGTGGTACCAAGTGGTGCGTACTGAGGATGACGCGAAGGAAGCTCTGGCTGCAGCGAAGGAAGCGGACTTCATTGCCTACGACTTGGAGTGGGCTGGTCGTCCCTGGGAGGATGGCACACGCCCATACTCCGACACCGACGACTTCTGTGAACCTGCGTTCCGTCCACTATGCTTCTCGTTTTGCGGCCCGGATGATCATCTAGTGTGGTCGTGGGATGAAGCGGCGCTGCACTCGCCCGTGCTGCTTGGTTACCTCAAGCAGATACTGGAGAGCGAAGAGATCGCGAAGATCGGACAGAACGAGAAAAGCGATCGTCACACCGCCGCAACGCTTGGCATCAATGTGAGGAACTACATCCTCGATACGCGCCTGGTGCGGCGGATCATGGATCCAGAAGTTACTGCCAGCTTGGAAGTGATGCAGTACCTCGTGGGTATGGGCGGTGGCAAAGATGAGATGACGGAGGCGCGCGCCAAGGCGGTTCGCCGCGTCCGTAAAAGTGGTGCTGTTGAAGGGCCTGCGGATCTGATTGCTGCTGTCAGACGTGACCACTGCAACCACGGTCGTTACTCGTACGGCCTGGTGGATAAGGAGTTGTTGCTTAGGTACAACGCGGCGGACACTCTCTCGACCGCGCGTTTAGGCGCTAGGTTCAGACGCGAACTAGATGAGGGGCCGAAAGCTCTACGTGCGGTGTGGCACGA
>SDBS01006763.1_pt1 | contig 11142 bp, 8 predicted proteins | sample 2277091 | NCBI WGS metagenome assembly SDBS01 (sample SAMN10404972, study PRJNA504765) | marine sediment metagenome | isolation source: marine sediment core GS10_PC15, 163 cmbsf | place: Arctic Ocean: Southern Knipovich Ridge | collected 2010 | reverse complement strand
GTTCTGTCATCGGGCATGAGTAACACAGTATCTTCACCCTCTATATGCAGCAGTGTTGCCGTCAGTCATTGAAATGCTCTTTAATAATATCACGGTATCCCCCTTTCAGTGAACTTCACAAACCCAGCACCGACTACTTTCCGCAATAACAAATCATCTTTTTGTTCAACGCCTGTAGAAAGGTGCGCTGAATCTCACGGGTGCGTGGTTATGAGTGAGACAGGAACTGTTTTGAATGGAGATAATGTATCATGATAACTGAATAGTGTATTATAAGTGAGTAATGCCTTCTAACTTCCCCAAGAAGGTCAGGGGGTGTGCCAAATGAGTATCGGAAAGCGAGTCAAACGTATCGCAGTCGGCATACTTGTTCTAGTTGGGCTGCTTATTCTGATACCCATTATGGTTGGCACCCTCATAATCATTCTAATAATTATCTCCATACCAAGGCTATTAAGACTCGGTCGGGGTAGTAGAGAATGAAGAGGTAAATCACCAGTAGTGGTAATGGTTGCTGGTCGGCAGAACGGCGTACACAGGAGCAAAGCATAATGGTGGAAGGGTTCTGTTATCAGGGAGGTTCATAAGTGACGATTGCGGCGCTTTCAAAGGATGGTGCAGACGAGGGGAATCATGCGTGAGGTGAAGGCTCATCGTCATTTTCTATCCAAGGGAGAGACAGCACGTTTGAAAGCGCAAAAGAAAGCACGGCTGAAAAATACAGCTTTATTAATCCCTGAAAAGGAGTAGGGAAATGAAAACGGTGAACGACCCGCTGAAAATTACCGACCTTACCTTCCGTGATGGGCATCAATCCATATTGGCGACACGAATGCGAACCGAGGATATGGAACCCATTGCCGAGGAGATGAATAGGGCTGGCTTCTGGTCTATGGAAGTCTGGGGTGGAGCCACCTTTGACGTTGCCACCAGATTTCTATATGAGGACCCGTGGGATAGACCACGTATCTTAAAGAAATTAATGCCCGATACTCCGCTACAGATGCTGCTTAGAGGACAGAACCTGGTGGGTTATCACCACTATGCCGACGATGTGGTTACCGCTTTTGTGCACCACGCCGCTGAGGTAGGCATTGACATCTTCAGGGTATTTGATGCCCTAAATGATGAGCGCAACTTTGAGACCGCCATGAAAGCAATCAAGAAATGCGGTAAGCACGCTCAGCTTTCGATATGTTATTCTCTCACCGAGCGTAAAATGGGAGGTCCGATATACAATCTTGAGTACTATATCAGCAAAGCACGCGTCCTTCAGGACATGGGAGCGGACAGCCTCTGCATCAAGGATATGGCTGGACTTATTGCCCCCGATGATGCTTATACCTTGGTGAAAGCCCTCAAGGAAGTACTAGAAATACCGATACACCTACACACCCACTACACCAGTGGCATGGCATCCATGAGTTGCCTGAAGGCCATTGAAGCCGGCGTGGATGGTATTGATACTGCACTGGCACCGTTTGCTCTGCGCTCATCACATCCTGCCATTGAACCCATGGTAGTGGCTCTTCAAGGGACCCCCAGAGACACTGAGATGGATTTAGCCCACATGTTCAAGCTGGGGCAGTATATTGAGTCGATAGCACCTAAATATCAGGAATTTCTAAAAAGTCCCCGAACCGCCGTTATTGATACTGGTGTACTGATGCACCAGATTCCCGGGGGTATGCTTTCCAACCTCGTCTCTCAGCTACGGGAGAACAAAGTCCTGGACAGAATAGACGAAGTATATGAAGAAATACCACGAACCCGAAAAGAGCTGGGTTACCCGCCCCTGGTTACGCCAACCAGTCAGATTGTCGGGGTTCAAGCTGTCCAGAATGTCCTGGTAGGTAGATATAAACTGATATCTACACAGGTGATGGACTATGTCTACGGCCTGTATGGTAAGCCCCCCGCCCCGATTGACCCGGAAGTTCAGGAGATAGTGCTCAAGCACTATAAACGAGGCAAGACACCGATTACCTGTCGCGCCGCCGATGTCATTGAGCCAGAATTAGATAAGGCTAAAGAGGCTGTCAAAGATTTCACCGAGGATATCGGTGATGTTCTCATCGCCGCTCTATACCCCATCACCGGATTGCATTTCCTGAAATGGAAGTATGGTTTGGAGGCTCCGCCCCCTGAGATGGGGGAAGCCCAAAAAGACACAGGTTATGGGAAGTGAAAAAGGGTTGCACCGAGGTGCTCCCTTATTTTCGTTTGTATTTCTATCCGGAAATCAGGTTTCGGTATTCTTTCCCACTTCTTCGTCCTCCATTGGAACCTGTATCGGTATTTCTTCTAGTGGCAATTGCAGAGACCTTTTCATATCAACTGCATTGCGAGGAGCATATCCCTGCCAGTGGTTGTTGAATAGTGCAAAGAGCAATTGGGTCTGCTCCGCAGCTGACTTTACCCTATTAGTCAACTCCACTATCTCTTCAGGAGAATAGAGATACCTGTAGCGTGTTCCACTATCTCCCTTCCACCACATCTCCTTATTCCTGCCGTGGAAGCGGAAATAGGCCATATCGGATGTTATTGGTAGTTCTGCTGCCACCGATGTCTTGAACCTGGGTTCATCAATCTGAACCCAGGCTACATTGTCCTCTCTAAGCAACTCGACGGTGTTATCATCATCGCTCCAACTATGGTGTCTCAATTCTACGGCCCGAAGGTCGCTGGTTCGAATCCAGCCCCCGCTACCAAGGAAGCTATGGGTAGCTTTAGCGCTTTCCTTTTCTATCAGAGTTGGAATAAGATAGGGCTATGAAAAGGCTATCACCAGCGGTTTTACTTTTTTTCCTGGCTCCAGTCCTGGGAGAATTACTATCCGGCTCAGCACCACCCGCGGAATTCTTTAACCCCTTCGGATTTGTTATTTTAACTATCCTCTATGGTGGAGGAGCCATTTTAGCCCGTGAACTGATAATTCGCTGGCAGAAGGGTTGGATCAGTCTATTAGTCCTAGGGGCTGCTTACGGCATCATTGAAGAAGGACTAATGGTTAAGAGTTTCTTTGACCCTAACTGGGCTGACATTGGGATCCTCGGTTCTTACGGGCGATGGATAGGTGTTAACTGGGTGTGGAGCCTTGAACTTACACTCTATCATGCTGTGATTAGCATTACTATCCCCATTCTGCTAACAGAGCTGATATTTATCAACAGACGTGGCAATTCATGGGTTGGGCGAAAAGGCTTTGTCACTCTTCTGGTCCTCTTTACTGCAGATGTCGCCTTCGGCTATTTTGCCCTAACCACATATAGACCAGGAATAATTCAATATTGGCCAACAGCAACAGTCGTAGTGGCACTAGTGTTACTGGCATGGCGACTGCCTCGCCAGCCCTTTGTCCCGAAAGCTATAGCTGTACCAAAGCCTTTCTGGTTCTGGCTTCTGGGATTCGTAGGAATGATAGTGTTCTTTCTAACATTTTGGGTACTCCCGGGCGCAGGGCTCCCTCCCTTTATTAACATCCTGACCAGCATTGGCCTGGTAGTACTGGTTATCTGGCGGGTACTGCGCATGTCCGGGAACGGGTCGGCCTGGACTGATACACACCGCCTAGCACTTGTTTCCGGCCCACTGAGCCTGTTCAGCCTGTTTGCCCCAATTCAGGAGTTCGATACCACCCGATTGGACAACACAGCTGGAATGAGTCTTGTTGGGGTTGTCACGCTGGTTTTTCTCACCTGGCTTTACTGGCGGACGAAAAGAGGTTCAGACAAGACTCAGGAAATCATACCATAGCCAGATATAAAGAGACCGCTCAGATTTTGTCAGGTCGCTGGTTCGAATCCAGCCCCCGCTACCAATCTTTCCCTCTTGGAGCTAATGTTAGTATGCATTTCTTGGCAGACATTTACAGAGTCTTGGTGAAGAAGTTATAATGAGTCATTCACCGAAGAGGCAACGAATGTTTACTCTAGCACATATGGGGTAGCGATGATTGGTCTCTTGCATGGGCTAGAGCCCGGCCACGGTTGGCCAGTTGCCGTGCTCTACTCTATGAAGAAAAGTCTTGTGAGCACGCCTACCTGTCTAAAATCAAGAGAGCAGATCCCTTTTAGTCGGCTTTATCGAGTTTGTTAGTGGACATTTCATAATTCTAACTCTGGGTCTAAGGAGTGAAAGATAATGACAAGTAGAGCATCAGCAAAATCATTGAGACCGGTCGCTTGGTGGTGTTTTGACGACGCAGACAGCATTGGTCTCGACAGCGTTAACAATATCGCAGATAAGGTACAGGGGCGTTTCTGGGTAGTTAAAGGTGTTAAAGGAAGAGCCGTAAGATTCGACGGTTTTACGGCACATCTCTCACGTGAAGCACAGCAGACGCCTGAGATCACCGGGCCCTTTACCGTGGAAGCGTGGGTGGCTCTGGGCGCCTATCCCTGGAACTGGTGTCCGCTGGTAGACCACTCCCAGCAACCGTCCTCGGGCTATTTCTTTGGGATTGATTGGCGCGGTCGCTTTGGTCTCTATCTCTCTGCCTTGCGAGAATGGCAAGGCGTCACGTCTAAGGTGCAGCTCCCGTTGAATGAATGGGTACACCTGGTTGGCGTCTATCACCCCAAAGACGGCATAACCATCTATTTGAACGGTAAGCCGGTTGGTAGCAGCAGCGTGGAAGGCACGTTCCTACCTGCCCGGAATCTGGAATTACTTGTCGGCAAGCATCGGAGCAAGTTAAGGCCTGGCGGTGGCATCATGACCACCTTGCCAACGGACATCTACCTCGACGGCATCATTGATGAACTGAAGATGTATAATGATGCCCTGACAGCCAAACACGTTGAGCAGGCATATTCAAGTATTCAGCGCCCCGAGGCACCGGAATTACCGGAACGTGTCTTACCGTCAGGACCTGCCGGTCCGGGTCGCTTTGGCGCCTACTACACCAGGCTGAAATATTACGATGCCTGGGATGCCTTGTGGCGCATCGGCCCCCATGCCGACGTAGTCGTCCGCTTCGACGAAGCAGGCTACAGGTTCGTCTTCTGGCGGGGCACCAATTACATCCCGTGCTGGGTAACCGAAAATGAAATCTGGTACACCAACGAGTTTAACGAGACCTGGGGGCATGGCACCGTAAGCTGTGCCGAACCGATGTCTGACAAGCAGTGTCGCACTTCACACGTGAGGATAATAGAAAGCAACGATGCCCGCGTGGTAGTGCACTGGCGTTACGCGCTTATTGATATCCTGTACAACCAGGCAAGGGTCGATCCAGTCACGGGCTGGGGTGACTGGAGTGACGAGGTTTATACCATCTACCCTGATGGCACCAGTGTCCGCAAGATTACGCTGCACAGCACTCAGCCTATGAGGGCGCATGAATTCCAGGAGTCTATTGTGGTACTGGGGCCGGGTATGCGACCCGAAGACGCCTATGAGCCAGGGGCAGTCACGCTATCCAACATGAAGGGCGAGACCCATACATTCTCTTATGGTGAAGCCCCTCCGAGGAGGTTAGACAAGCCAGAAGACGCCAACATTGAGGTTATCAACATCAAGTCGAAGAGGCGACCCTTCCTCATTGTGTCACCCGGTCCCGTCCTCCTGAGGGACTACACACAGGCTGACCAGGCACGATTTTACTCCCACTGGCCGGGGGTCAATCGTGATAGGTCCATCTTCCCCTGGTACAATGCCTGGCCGGTAGCCCTGATCCCCTCCGACGGTCGAGAGGCATTTGCTGCCGACCGTGCCTCACATTCTTCAGTCTCAGGAGTGGACTGGAAAGACTATGAGGTTACCGACACCACACGGGTACGCATTATGCTGCATGGTCTAACTGACATGGCTGCTACTGACCTGGTCCCACTGGCCAGGTCCTGGTTGCAGGCCGCGCTGCTTGAACTCAATGGGGAGAGCTTTCAGAGTGAAGGCTATGACCAAACCGAAAGAGCTTATGTCCTGACATGTCAGGAGCCCGGTAAGCCGGCTACACTGGCATTCACCCTTCAGGCTACTAAGGACTCGCCGGTGATCAACCCAGCGTTCATAATCAAGGACTGGGGAGACGCCAATGTCGTTTTGAAGGTGGACGGTCAAGAAGTTCCACGAGGGAGTGGCTTTCGTCTCGGACACCGGCCCACACTAGAGAGTGTCGACCTAATCATCTGGATCAAGAAGGAATCAGTTGAACCAGTCAGGATATCCCTTTCAAGTCAGTGAAACTGATAGACCGGAGCCTCGTCTTGAAGCCAGGATATCAAAAAGTTTGTTCTGTTACCCAGTGTGACATCCTACTGATTTTGTCCGATTGCTGTATTTGCATTGACAATCCCCCAGTAGAGGACTAAACTCAAGTTCTAGTATGTCGGTTGTAGACTTAAACAAGCGAGTTGCTTCAGGAAACCCCGGAGAACAATAGAAACGTGAAGGAGGTAAGAAGATGAAACTGGAGGGAAAGGTAGCTATCGTCACTGGGGCTAGCCGAGGTATTGGTAAAGCAATTGCCGAACTCTTTGCCGGTGAAGGCGCTAGAGTTGTCTGTGCAGCCCGTACCATGGGTGAAGGTGACCATATCCTTGAGGGCTCGCTTAACACCACGGTTGCTGAAATTCAGAAGAGCGGAGGTACTGCTGCAGCCGTCGCGGTAAACGTGTCTGACGAAGAGAGTTGTGCCAACCTTGTGATAAGTGCTAAGGAAATATTCGGACCCGTTAGTGTATTAATCAATAATGCCGCGTTGACTTACTTTATCCCAATCAAGGACTTCCCCGTCCGCAGGTGGGTCCGCTCCTTTGCAGTAAATATGCACGGTCCGTTCATGCTGAGCCAGCAGGTGTTGCCGGACATGATAGAACGACGCAGTGGGGCTATTGTCAATATTTCCTCAGGGGCGGCTATCGGACCCGGACGCGGGCCCTATAAAGATTCCGCCGCTGGCGAACGTGGCGGTACCATGTACGGTGCTGAAAAAGCTGCCCTGGAGCGCTTCACTCAAGGGCTGGCTGAGGAAGTGTATCAATACGACATCTCAGTAGCAGCTTTATCTCCCTCGCTGGTTGTGCCCACACCCGGTACCATCTATCATAAGCTGGTCACCGGTCCGGATGACCCACGCGGCGAACCACCGGGAATAATGGCAAAGGCAGCCCTACTTCTGGCAACCGAACCGCTGGATAAAGTCACTGGCCGGGTCACCTATAGCCAGGCCATTCTGAAAGAGTTCGGGTGGATTGCTGAAGGTAGGGGCATTGGTATTGACAGGCCAGGGAGCGGTTACAGTCAGATATGACCTGCCCCCAGAAGGGATACTGCCTTTTAAGTTAGTGTTACCGGCATCAAAGCCGACTGAATAATCGCCAAACTGAACCTATGCTTGAATTGTCCTCCAACACGACATCCTACTGATTCTGTCCGATTTACTATATTTGCTTTGACAAACCCCCGGCAGCATTTGTGCGATAACTGATGCTCTCTGTAATTGTTTATTCCAGACAGGTGCCGTTTTCCTGTCTCTGGCAGAACTAGCGGCGATTTCGAAGTGCATTCGACCGTTCTTACTACTCGTTCTATTTCAAAGCCCCAGCCACAATCTCAGCCAGGTCCAGCACCTTTACTTTATCATCAGCCTTTTTATCCTTAAGCCCGTCCTCAAACATGGTTATGCAGTACGGACAGCACACGCAAATTGTCTTTGGGTCTTCCTTTAAGGCTTCCTCTACACGCTCAATATTGATGCGCTTGCCAATGCTCTCTTCCATCCACATACGCCCTCCACCGGCACCACAGCAAAAACCCGTGTTGTGGTGACGCTCCATCTCTATTGGCGCCTTACCGTTAACCGCAGCCAGAACCTCACGCGGGGCTTCGTAGATTTCATTATAGCGTCCCAAATAACAGGAATCATGGAAGACGACGTTACCCAGGTCTTTGCTCCCATTCAGTTTTAGCTTCCCTTCTTTGAGCAGCCTGTGGACTAACTCGGTATGATGGATGACCTCCCATTCCACGTCGTACTGACGGTAGTCATTCTTCAGGGTACTGAAGCAATGTGGACACTGGGTGATAATTTTTTCAACGCCCTTTTCCTGGAAAATTTTGATATTCTCCTTGACCATACGGTCGTAGATGAATTCATAACCCAGACGGCGCACACTATCGCCACAGCATTTTTCGTCTGTACCGAGGATGCCCCAGGAAATGCCGGCTGCATCCAGAATCCTGGCTACAGCCAGGGTTACCAGTCGGTCACGGGCATCAAAAGCACCAGCACAGCCTACATAGAACAAATACTCAGTGCTACCAGCTTCAAATGGCCTGGCATCAATTCCGGCAGCCCACCTGGCACGGTCAGTGGGAGCAATACCCCAGGGGTTGCTACGCTGCCTCATGTTCTCAAAAAGTTTCTGCAATTCTTCTGGGAATTTGGCCTGCTCTTGCACCAGGTTTCGGCGCATACCAACGAGTTTGGGCACATGTTCGATAAACACCGGACACACTTCCATACAAGCGCCACAGGTGGTACATGCCCAGATAGAGTCCTCAGACACAGTACCGTCGTCACTGCTGCCGATTAAGGGCAGCACCGCTTCTTCCTTCTTGAGCAGCAGCGGGCCGTTCTTTAACAAATTGACCTTAATATCGTGGATAACTGTTCGAGGATTGAGTGGTTTATCAGTGGAAGTAGCCGGGCAATTGTCCTGGCAGCGACCACACTCAGTACAGGCATAAGAATCAAAGAGGTCTTTCCAGCGAAATTGGTCTACTTGCCCGACACCAAGAGTTTTGACGTTCTTGAAATCTTCCCGGGGTTGAGTAGTAACCTTTTCTATGCTCCTGAAAAAACAGTTGGGAATGGCGGCGATAACATGCATATGCTTACTGTAAGGCAGATAATTCAGAAAACTCAGCAGCACAATGGCGTGGACCCACCAGAAAAAGCTGGCAAGCCAGGTCAGGGTTCCTGCCGAAGCACCAGACAAAAAAGTGGAAGCCACGAAATTGGATACAGGCATGTAGGACGCTGCCTCTTCAATCTCCTGACCAATCTCAGCAGCGTGCATGCCGAAAGAGGCGACCATCAAGAGGGCGATTAAGGTCAGGATAACAAAAGCATCAGGGGTACGCGCCGTTGTGTAACTGGGGGGAAAGGCCAGACGCCGGATAACCGCAATGGCCACAGCTAACAAGGCAAGAATCGATGCGAGGTCAAAAATAAGAGCCAGGGGAAAATATGCGCCAGCGGGCAGCTTAGCGAAGCTAATATAATCCGGTGCCAGACCATGGAGCAGGAACTCGGTATTGGCGATTAATAAGACCATGAAACACCAGAAGAGGATAGCGTGGTTTAGACCAAAGGGGTAGCGCCGGGTAATGGCGCATCGCTGAAGGAAGGGGTGAATCAGCGTGCCCCAGATACGCTTACCAATATTGTTGAAGCGATTTTCAGAAGTCCCCAGAGTTACCAGCCGAAAACGTTGGAATAAGCTCCAGCCGAAAAATACTACGGCTACCACAAAGATGCCAATAAATATGGAGGTGTTGATTGACACGATCTTCCTCCTCTTTATATACCTCTACATCAATTTACTTCTGGGCACGCAACTCTTTGATATACCTGGTAATGGCTGGAACTACCTGGAGGAGGTCACCCTCAATACCATAAGTGGCCACCTCAAAAATTGGTGCTTGCCTATCATAGTTGATAGCAATAATCACGTCGGAGTCCCGCATACCCGCCAGGTGCTGGATAGCACCGCTGACACCGCAGGCAATGTAAATCCTGGGCCTGACTGTCTTGCCACTCTGGCCGATCCAGCTCTCCACAGGTGTCAAGCCATCTTCTACAGCAGCACGCGAAGAACCTACCACACCACCCAGTTCGTCAGCCAGCTCCTGCAGAATCTGGAAATTCTCCCTGGACTGTATGCCACGCCCACCACAGACAATTATGTCTGCTGCTGTTATGTCTACACCTCCTGCCCCCTGTTTGCTGCTGTCGATTACCTCCAACACCTTGACACCGATATCCTCTTCGCTAATGACCATGGACTCGCGCACAATCTCACCCTCGCGGGAAGTGTCCTTTTCCGGCATAGGCATCGCGTGCGGGCGAACTGTGGCCATCTGTGGCCTGGCGCGTTCAGTTATGATGGTAGCCATGATGTTGCCGCTATAGGCGGGACGGGTCTGGAGCAGCAACCGGGTTTCATCAATAGCTAGTTCGGTGCAACCCTCGGTCAAACCTGTCTTGAGTTCTGTAGCCACGGCACCGGCCAGATCCCTTCCCAAACTGGTGGCACCCACCAGTACAACTTCTGGTTTGTACTTGTCTATCAGGTAGCAAATAGCCCTGTAATAAGGCTCGGTACGGTAATAATGAAATACCGGAGCGTCCATCAGGTAGGCTTTAGAAGCCCCATAGGCAAATGACTCCTGGCATAGTTGCTCTACTCCATCGCCAATAACCATGGTGCACAGTTCCACGTCCAGGGTCCTGGCAAGGTCAGCACCAACACCGAGCAGTTCCCAGGAAACCGTAGCCGGCTTGCCATCGGTCTGCTCCACAAATACCCATACACCTTTATACTCTTCTTGTGCCATAATCAGCTCCCCTTCCTTATTCTGCCTGACACCCATTACAGGGAGAGGATATCTTCCTCGATCAGGGTGTCTATTAACAAACGGGCTGCTCCCTCAGGATCAGAAATGCCATCGCCCAATATCTCACCTTTGGCTCTTTCCGGCGAAAAGATTTTGCGCACCTGGGTAGCCGAACCCTTTAGTCCAATAGTTTCTTCGGGTAGCTGCATCACCTTGTTATCCCATAATGTCACCTCAGCCTCCTCGGACATCAGCCGCATGGGCACTGTAGGATAGCGAGGTTGGTTGATTTCTCGCACCACGGTAATCAGGGCTGGTAATGATGCCTCTACTATCTCGTGTCGTCCTTCCAATTTGCGTCTGACCCTCACCTTTTTAGCTGCTAAGTCCACATTTTGAATTTGGTCGACCAGAGTTAGTTGTGAGTATTTCAGACGGGTAGCAATGCCTGGTCCCACCTGAGCTGTGTCTCCGTCAATGGTCTGCTTGCCGCAAATCACCATGGCCACTTCTTCCTTTTGGGCAAGCCGCTTGATGGCTTCAGCTAGAACCATACTGGTAGCCAGAGTATCAGCC
>SDBS01006762.1_pt1 | contig 11142 bp, 6 predicted proteins | sample 2277091 | NCBI WGS metagenome assembly SDBS01 (sample SAMN10404972, study PRJNA504765) | marine sediment metagenome | isolation source: marine sediment core GS10_PC15, 163 cmbsf | place: Arctic Ocean: Southern Knipovich Ridge | collected 2010 | reverse complement strand
AAATGGGTATGCTGCTTTAAAAGTATGGAAAACTCCTAAAATATTTACATTAATAACCATCGCAAATTTCTCTGGATCTATTTCATGAGCACTTGCCATCCAAGATCTACCTGCATTAGCAATAACTCCATTTAATAAGCCTAATTCTTCATTAAATTCATTAAAGATTTTCTCAACTTCTTGATAAATTGTGATATCCGCAGTTTTTACAACTACTTTGACTCCTACACCTAATTCTTCAATTTCTGCTTTTACTTTGTTCAGTTGCTCCAACGTTCTTGAGGTTAAACCAATATTTGCTCCTTCTTTAGCACATGCTATTGCTACCGACCTTCCAATACCCCTTCCGGAACCAGTTATAACAATATTTTTATCTTTTAACAACATAATCTTTAGTAAAACTTGTTTAAACAATAAATTATATCTTTATTAGAATAAAAATACGAATACAATTTTAAAGTTGTAGTGAATCTTTTGGCATTAAGCATAATACTAATATTATAAAACGATCAAATTTTTACCAAATTATGTCTATGGAAGAATATTTACAACCAACAGAATTTTTTGATTGCGATAAAACCTCTGTAAACCAAAAAGCGTTAGAAATTACAAAAAATTGTGAAACTGAAAAAGAAAAAGCAATTGCTCTGTTTTATTGGGTTCGAGATGAAATCAAATATAACATGCGGTTGTTTATCCCAAAAATTAAAAAGAACTTTATAGCAAGCAATGTAATACAGGAACGCCAAGGATTTTGTGTATCGAAAAGCATACTATTATCAACTCTAGCAAGAGTTGTTGGAATTCCTGCCCGTATTCATCTAGTTGATTTAATCAACCACAAGATCTCTCAGAAAGTCATAGAATTTATGCATACCAATGTCATGTACGTTCATGGCTATAGTGAATTATATTTAAACGGGAAATGGGTGAAATTAACTCCCTCATTTGATAAAGAGACTGCAATAAGAGGGGGTTTTCTACCTATGTGTGAATTTGATGGTGAGAATGATGCTGTATTTCCTCCTTATGGTCATGATGGTGCGCGTTTTGGAGAATATATTGGAGATAGGGGGATTCATGCAGATTTACCTCTCGATAAAATCGATAAGGTTTTCCAAGAGAAGTATGGAATATTTAAGCATACTGCAAAGGGTAAAGTACAACTAGATACTAAAAATAATTTAATCTAAAATTTTAAATAAAACATTTTTATTCCAGATCTAGTAAATAGTTTTTAATTTAAAACAACATCCTATTCCGAAACATATCCAAAAAGATAATGCATAGAATAACAATTTGATCTATGCAAGAGTTTTGTATGCTTCGCTAATTGATGAGCAATCCCCGCAACGAACACAACCGGCGAGGTTTTCTAAAGGGTTTACTCCATAGTCTTTCATTAATTCAGCACTTTTCCTATAGATTTCAATTAAAGTTTTGAAATCTGTAAATGGTAGATTCTTTTTTCCTGCAATGGATCTCACGGGAGTAATATAAGGGATAACACCAATGGATACAATTTTTTCAACACGATTTATAAAATCATCAACAGATTCTCCGAATCCTGTTAAAATATAACTACTCACTTGATTCTTTCCAAAGGCTAATAATGCCTGTTTCCAATTCTTTTCAAAAAGTTCGTAAGACAAATGAAATTTACCTGGAGTAATTTTACTACGTATTTTTTCATCAAGAACTTCAAGATGAATACCAATAGTATCTGCCCCCGCCTCTTTTAATTTATCTATATATTCTGTATTTTCTAAAGCTTCAATTTGTACATGTATAGGGATATCAGGATGATTTTTCTTCACACCCTTTAAAAATTCGATATATCTATTTGCACCTTTATCATCATTTTTATCTGTACCACTAGTTAATGTCATATGATTGCATCTACCTTCATTTTTAGCAACAGTGATTACTTCTGACATCTGAGTAGCATTCTTTTCTAAAATAGTTGCGTCGTTTTGTAAACTATATTCAATTCCACAAAATGCGCATGCTTCTCCACAAGCCCAGTAAACGCATTTTTGATAAATAGTAGTTGATAAACAATCTGTTCCGTGCACTAAAGCTATCTTTTTCATTTCAATTCCATCTGAAGTTTTAAATTCGGGCTTGTAATATAAAGGATTTTTCACTAGCTTTAATTTTCCAAAGTTTTCTTTCTTTACTCTATTATAAATTTCAAAATATCCATTTTTGTTTTCTTTTAAAACTAAATCAGTTTTTTCTGGAGAATTCCAGAGTCCAACATTCACAAGCGTTATTCCGTCTTCAAAAATGAAATATTTCCCTCCAGAAGGACCAGCTCCTCCTTTTCGACCATAGTCAATGTCAATTCCTTGATCTTTATAGTGTGGGATGAGATTTTCATCGAGATATAGCCCTTTACAGAGTAGCTCTGTTTTCTGTTTCAATAAGGTTTCAGAATCTATCATAATTATAAAATTTTTTTATCATCTATAATAAACTAATTCGTATAAAATTAATTCATTATTTTCTATTAAAATAAAATTTCTAACTTATTTAATTTTAATTTTTATCAAAAATAAACAGTATTCAACTAAATTTAGATTTTAAAATTAAAGTTGTTTAGGTGTTTTGCCATAAGAGTTCCCTACAAAATCAGCGAAGGCTTCTGAAAATCGTATTTCTGTATACCCTCCTTCAAGACCGATCAAAGGCAGTTCTGATAAGGTTTTAAAACGAGAAACATTAATTTCAGAAGTATTGGGATTGTAGGTAACAAAGAAAAACTTCTTCAAGTCTTTAAAAAAATGTAGTACATCTGTATTATTCAAATCGCACTCTTCTATACTCGTTAAGTCCTTTCTTTTCCATGATAAGGTAATTATTAGGTATGAGTGAGTAAATGAAATATAAGCTAATAAAAATGGAGAGCTCTAAAATTTATTAATTTCTTCAATTTTTTATATATTACGGTTTTCTTACTATTGGATATCTTTAAAGAGAGTCTGCAGAAACCTTAAGAGAGTATGAAAAATATTTGAACTTTGTAAAATAATTTGGAAAATCAAAAAAAAAGAAGATTTAAAATTAATTATTCTTGCAAGAACACATTCTTGATATGTCCAAAAGCCTGTAGGCGAACAGCTTCTCGATTAAGTGTAAATTATCCTTCAGGTGACTCAGTTTCTTGTCTCTCGATTCCGTTATTTAACTTCTCGTTTATTTTTCAAAAAAAGAGGTGAAAATTATGAAATTAAAAAATCTTTTCCTTTCTGAAAAATTTTCCCAATAGTTATTTTAAACCAAACCGATAATATATAAGAAACAGATTGAGGATCAGTCTCAAAAAAAATTTCTTGCAGAATAAATATATATAAATACCGCAAGGATATTAAAATATTAAAATTTACACAAAATTTTAAAATAAGAATATGAAATTTAAAGCAAAAAAATTAGGAATTTTATTAGTTATTGGGCTCGTTTTTCCTTTAATAAGTAATAACAACTCCAAATTTAGCAATGAACAAAAGATGTTTTTAAATGATCCGAAAGAATCGGGGGATTATACTGAATCATTCATTCATATTGACGGGAGTATTTCAGGGAATTGGTCAGCTACAACTACCGAGGATTGGTGTTATGGTCAAGGTACTTGGGAAGAACCTTACATAATTGAAAATGTTACTATTGACGCTAGTAGTTCGCCTACAGGAATTGGCATTTTAATAGAAAATTCTAATGTTTATTTTGTAATAGAACAGTGTACGATATCTAATGCCGGTGGTGCTGCTATAAGACTACAAAATGTAGTTAATGGACATTTAATGGAAAATAATCTTTCTCATAATAATGGTGGTATTAAAGTCCATGCTGGAGAAAATAATCAAATTATTGATAATATTGTAACTTTCAATGAACAATATGGTTTAGACCTAACAAATGGTTTGGGTAATAATATTTTTGATAATACGATAAGCCATAACAATGGTTGCGGAATGTTTATTTATGAATCCAACCAAACAACTATAACCAGAAATAATGTTAATGCCAATGCACAAATGGGTATACTTGTTGAATCCGACAGTGATACAACAGATAATAATATTATCACAAATAACACAGTTAACTATAATGGATGGAATGGAATTTATTTAGAAAAATGTCGTTATAGCACAATTTCAGGAAATATTTTAGAAGATAATGACCAAAGTGGTATAACATTAATTCATAGTGATTATAATGAAGTTTTAGAAAATGAGATTCATTATAATTCAGTTGGCATTGATCTTGACAGCTCAAACCATAATAATATTTCGGGAAACACCGCAAGCTACAATAATAACGGAATCATGTTAAATGAAAACAGCGACAATTGTATTTTATATCTTAACAATATTGAAGGGAATTTAGGTGATAATGGCTATGATAATGGAACAAGCAATCAATGGGATAATGGAACAATAGGAAATTACTGGGATGGTTATTCTGGAAAAGACGCTAATGATGATGGTATAGGGGATACTCCATATACTATTCCAGGTAGAGCAGAGTCTCATGATAATTATCCGATTTGGTGGGATTCTCCAATAATTTCTATTATTTTACCATTAGTGAATGGAACATTCGGAAAAAATGCACCTGAATATAATCTGTCTGTAGAGGGGGTACCTCATACAATGTGGTATGAAATTGAGGGTATTAGTGGAAATTTATCCATTGCGGAATTAACTGGAACAATCGATCAAGATGCATGGAATAATTTGACTGAAGGAGACATCACTATGACTTTTTATGTTCAAGATAGTAGAGGTGAAATTGACTCTGAAAGCATAGTTGTTTCAAAAAGCATCCCCGCTGGAATTCCTGGCTATAATCTATTCTTTCTCCTTGGTATTATTTCAGTAGTAGCAATCATTATAACTAAAAAAATAAAGAAATCGTGAAAAACAAATTAAAATCAAAATGAAATTCTTTTTTTTAAAATTTTTTTTTAAGTATTTAATTATTTACTTTTTTTCTTTTTAATATTGTAATGATGTCTTTGATTTTTTAAAATAGAAAATTAATCCCATACACATGGAAAATATCAAAAAACAAAACAGAGCAAATCTTGTGTTTATAAATATTGTTTGGAATTGTATAGATTCCATAAAAATTGATAAATAACTTATAAGAACTAAGCAAACTATAACAAGAACAATAATAAGATTAAGATAATAAGAATAATAATAAGATTGAGGATCAGTCTCAAAAAAAAAAATTTGTAAATCTTTTACACTTACTTGAGGATTTATGTTTTATTTTCGATAATTTATGAGCCTTATAATTTGGAAATAGATCCTTGGAATATTTAATTTACCTGTTTAAATTTGAAATTCTTAATAATAAATGTAATGTAGTGGAAAAAGTGTTAATCTGAAAAAAATGAAACAATTCTGTCTCGTTTCTTTGATAATTGAATAAATAAGTTCTAGTTCAGATTCTTCAATTACAAAATGTTCTGGTAGATTAATTCTTATAATATCTAATTCAGTCGACTTATCAGGATATGTTAATTTAATCCAAACTTTAATTCTATCTTTTAAAGCCTCAGAAAGACGATGGGTTCCTGATAGTTCTTCAGGGTTCATAGCACATATAAAGAAAAAATCATCATCAGCCTTTATTCGTCCTAAATGAGGAATAACTACCGAAGCTTCTTCTAGTGGTTCTAATAACGTATTTTGAGAATATTCCGTAGCTCTATTTATTTCATTAGCCAAGAATGTCCCGCCTTCTAACATTGCATTTAATAATGGTCCAGGGTTAAAAGCTTCCAACGTAAAGCCTTTTTTTAAGGTAATAGCAGGGTCGAATGAACCTAAAAAATGAGAGGGTTTTATACTTTCATCCATTGTTAGCCAATAAAAACCCTTATTTTTGTTTTCTTTTGCTCTCAAACTGGCAAAATATCGACATAAAATTGTTTTTCCAACTCCGGGTGGACCTACTAAAGCAGGAAACAATTTAGTTGATTCTGCATCTCTTAATAATTCTAAAACTTTTTTTTTATATTTATTTTATATTCTAAAATATCATATCAATTTATTAACAGCACAGCTTATGACTCAACATTACCTTTATCCGTACTTTACAAACCAGTTGTACTAAGTGAAGAAAGATATAATAAAATCCAGCCCCGTCCAGGGCATTTGGTAATTACTGTCCAGACCAAGGATTATAATAATACGAAAGGAATAAGTCCATATACTTTAACTTCTGTAGAGCAAACAGTTGGATATAAAGCCAAAATTCCGTTAATTAATAAAGAATTTGAGTACCCAATTCAGCAAATTTCAATCGATTTTATGAAATTATTCGCAGCAATCCCAAGTTATTATGCGAAAGGCATCATTATTAATGAATCATATTATACAATAGAAGATGGAAATCTTTACTTTACAAAATCTTCAGAAGAAATTATATCCGAACAATATTTACAGTTTGAGACAGTTTTGGAACAAGCAAATCCAATTTCAACCACCATTTACTATGAAGTAAATATATTATTTGACCGATTTGTTCCAGATACCACTGATGAAACAAATAGCTGGGCTCTAGCACAAGCGACGTCCTACGCTTTGATGGATTATTTCAATCAGTACACTTATGCTGAGGTCACTGCTAATATGATCTCTGAGATCGCCTATACCGAGACTCTTACATTCTGGTCAACCTTCATCAGTGCCCCTCTTGTATTTCTTGGTTCATGGGCAATCATGGGAACTGAAACGTTTTTAATTCAATCAGAAGTGCTAACTGTAAAGGCATTATTAAACCAATCTGTAGGACAGTTTCTTACAGCTCCCATTAAAGAAGTAATTCAAGAAATTGTTGAAGACGGGTTCACAGAAGCAATAGCCGAAAACTTTGTTGACCTTATCGGAGGTACTGAAGACCTCGGATTCTGGGTATCCTCTCTATTGACATCCAGAAGAGAATTAGGTGGCGCATTAAGTACAATCTCTCAAGGAAAGGCTAGCGGTGGAGCGAGTCTTAACACAATGGCCTCAGTTGTTTCGGCTCGCCTTGCAGGCAACACTGAAATAAAGACTCAGATATTAGCTCAATTAAAAGCAGAATTAGTCAAGAAAAAGCAGAGACAGCAAGACCAACGCGCGAAAATGAGTACATGGCAGAAACTTATTAGTTCTAACGCATTCAAGGGCATCATCATGATGGTACCTTCCCTCTTTTTCGGAGGGTCCAGCTTCCTTACGCTCCTCGGGTTCAACTCCATTCTAAATAAGATACAAAAAGCACCGCAACTATATGGAGAGACTAAGACAGAAGCCCATGTAGAGAAGAAGACAGGTACAACCCAAAAATACGATGCGAGTGACTTCTCTAATAATTTAGATAGAGCAATAGGCCAGATGAAAAGACCTTCAGGCATCGATGGAGGAGTCCTTAGCAACATATTTAGAAGCCTACAGAAATCAGGTACTACCACAGAGACAAGCGGCCTACCTTCTATTGAGGGTGCTCCGCGAATTAATCCGAATCCAAAAGTAATTCAAGAAAGTCGACTCGAACAAAAATTTGGCGAGATAGATTGGCAACAAGAATCCGAACAACAGGCGAGGGATGTTGCAGCTCATTCTTTCAAAGAGAGGTGGTTAACGCAACCTGGTCTCCTTGCAGGGCAATCCGTTAACCTTTTGTTTGATTTCTCTGTTAAGAAAGATATATCAATCAGTAATTTGATAAAAAACCTAAATCTGAAGAAAGATGAAACCAAGATCACTGTAAATAAAAAGGAAATCTCTATTGAGACTTTCGATTCTATTATCTTAACTCCTAAAGATATAGTCCATTTAGGAGTCATTCGGATAGCTGCCGCTGTTGACATGAATTTTATAATCAATGCATTTGATGATTTTCAGACATTATTTCCAGGGGTTGGTAAAAATATGATTTTCAAATATTATTCTACTTTATTTAATCGTGAATTTGAGTCAAAAGACTACAGTCTGAAAGGTTTCAAGAAAATACCATATAACAAGGTTGAATTTGCAAAAGCTATAGAAGCCATACAATCTAAGAAATATCTCAAATATAAAATAATAGTCGATAACGCCGTCAATTTTGAAGTTTTATCAATACTTCGAGACAAATACTTGAATAACGAGCAGTTTACCAAGCTAGAAGGATTAATAGCCGATGTCGCAATTATCTATATGGGAAACAAGTATAGTATTTCAAGTGAAGTTACGTTAACTCAAGAAGAGAATATGGATAGAACCAAAGAGTCTTATTCTACACTTCAGGCTTCGACGACAGGATATATTCAAGATTTAGAAAGTTATTCCACACTGGAATTAATCGATGATATTATCGATAAGTTGGGAAAACAGCCTGAAGCCATCGCAAATATGTTTCCAGAGAAATCATTTCTGGTATCTAAGGCTTCTCTATCTCAATTCTGGGAGCATATCGATAATTTCGTAGCCAATCAGCTTTACGAGTCAAGGGCAAGGAGAGGAAAAAACCCAAATTTCAATCCAGAAGATCTCGCCTTTCTCAATGAGAAATCACTTGAGACTTATGGATTAAAAGCACTTGGTATAACACGAGCTATTAGTGATTATAATGATGGAAAATTGACAATTGTTGAATTTACGGAAAAAGTCAGAGATGAATTGGGACGAATTAATGTTAAAATCTCTTTGAATGAACTCAGTAAATTATTTGGAAAGGGTGATAATTATATTTCAATGATTGAAAGTAGAATTAGAACCGGAAAGACTCCCGACTTTCAGTTTTCTAGGGAGGTTTTGGATAGTTTAAAGCAAAATTTATTGCCTCAAGAATATGCTTTTAGAAATGTTTTAAAATTAATTCAAAGATACGAAATTGCAAATCCTGACTTGAAAGATTATTCACAGCAAAAATACACTATCACAAATCCTGGATTTTTCTCAGATCCTAATAACGTCGAGACTTCTTATTGGTTCGGATTCATAACTGATGGATGGATAACAAAAGACGCATATGTAATAGGGTTGCAATTAGCTGTAAAAGATGAAAAACATCTGCAAAAATTCGCGGATGCAGTTGGATTTAGTAGAGAACGTATATTCCCACGATTTATTTTCGATATTGATGAGGACGGAAAGATAAAAGAGTATGAACAAAGAACAGTATCATTTGCATGTAAACCAATGTGGCAAAATCTTAAGGATTTAGGTTTATATGGTTCCAAAAGTGATAGAAAAGCCGTTCCTCCCCATATCGTATACGCTGTCGAAATGGCTAAAAAGGAAGCTAAGAATTTAGACATTCACTGGTCAGACACTAAATTTGGAAAAATAGCTTTTGCTTGGCTTCTTGGGATTTATGATGCAGATGGTACTCATAATCATGATTATACTGCAGAAATTATCGCTTCAAGCAGAGATCTTTTATTAGAAATTAAGGATTTGTTTGAATCTCCCAACCTAGTCAGAACAAAGACCGAGCCCGGAACAAGAATGACAATTTTAGGTAAGACTTATATTTCAAAGGGGATGTATAGATTGACTATTGGAGCTGATGTATTTAGGAGAATGTTAGCAAGTTATGAAAACAGTTTACAACGAAAGCGGCCAGATTAAATAATTTTACATTATTAAACGATTTCGGTCATAAAATTTAAATATAAAGATATAATCTGTTATTTCATGGAGTTTGTAAGTATTAGAAGAAGTTCATATTATGAAAGAGTAAATGTCGATTCCAAAAGACACTATCTCGATTTAGGTGGGTTTAGAATTAAGTCAATTAAGGAGATTCTCGGGTTGGAGAGGCTTGTCTCCCTTCACAGGCTTGAGCTCCAGGGTAACAAATTCACTAAGATAGAAGGACTTGAAAATCTTAAGAATTTACAAGAGTTATTTCTTGATTCCAATAATATCTCCAAAATTGAGAATTTAGATTCCTTAACTAATCTAAGAAGGCTGACTTTAGGATGTAATAAAATCTCCCAGATCCAGGGTCTTGAAAATCTTCCTAATTTGCGAATATTAGATTTAAGTTTAATTAAGATCACTGAAATTAGTGGACTTAATAATTTATCTAACTTGCAGAAGCTTGACATCAGTATTAACCAACTAAAACAAGCTAATAATCTAGATAAGTTAACTAATTTACGTATATTAATTCTTAAAAGTAATCAAATAACTGATGTACAAGGATTGAAGTATTTAACTAAGCTTGAACATCTTGATCTTACTCGGAATCCTATCGAATCACTAGAAGGAATTGAATCTCTCACTAATTTAAAAGAATTATTTCTGGATGACACCAAAGTCACTTCAATTGTGAATGAACTTGATAAATTACCAAACTTAAAATTTCTTTCGATTAATAACAGGCGAAATTTTGTCCCATCCGAAGAATTTGAGTATCTTGTAAACGAAAAAGGAATTGAGATTCTTCCTTTGGAGTACTCACCATATAGACCTTAATTATAATTTATTTTAAATGATATTTTAAGCTATTTTTGAGTATTTTTTAATATGGAATAAAGAAAAAACGGGTATTTTTATGAATGAAGAATTGTAAAATCTTTCTACCCGCTTTTTTTTATCTTTCACCTCATTAATGCTAAGAATTAATTTGAATACTTGAGAATTTTATCGGGCTTGAATTATCCACTATTGAATGCTGTGATTTTAATTATAATGTAAGAAAATAAAAAAAGGGGCTAATTTATAATTGTTAATTCATTTATAAAATTAACCGAAAAAACAGCCTTATTAAAATTTAGACTTTGAGAAGTCTTATCGGAAGTAATTTTTTATTCAGTTTTCTAGAAATAAATGCTTAATTCTATTCAAAAAGTTAAAATTTATTAGAAATTATCCACTTTTTTATTATATTAATATTCTCTATTTTTATAATATCAAAGAAATTAACAAAATATAAGAGAGAATTATGGCTAATAAAAGACCGTGGCATTGTTATTCTAAGTGGACCAGACGTCCATACCAGCATAAACGTAGTAGTAATCATAGAAGGGAATATGCCAGAGGAGGAGCTCAAAGTAAAATAGTTAGATTCTGGGGGGGTGCTAAAGAGATTCCTTGGGAGAAATTTGAGCTTGTAGTGGGATTAAAAGTCAATAGACAGATTCAAATTTCT
>SDBS01006760.1_pt1 | contig 11144 bp, 21 predicted proteins | sample 2277091 | NCBI WGS metagenome assembly SDBS01 (sample SAMN10404972, study PRJNA504765) | marine sediment metagenome | isolation source: marine sediment core GS10_PC15, 163 cmbsf | place: Arctic Ocean: Southern Knipovich Ridge | collected 2010 | reverse complement strand
GAATAAAGATTGTAATAAATGTGACTATCAAAAACAATGTAATGACAATTTTTTATATTGTCCATTAGATGGGTTAAGTATACCAATTTCCAATAAGTCAAATAAACGAAGAAGATGTAGATACATGTAATTCCAAAGAGGCGAAGAAGCAATGAATCCAACACCCCTAGCAATAACCAATATATGTATTGGTGTTTTTTTAGGTGCATTTGTTATGTGGCAGATTATGATAAGAAAGATAGACAAGCTACGTTCACAAATTCCAACTAAGACGGAGAAAGGAAAATGAGTCAAAAAGGTATATTATGTTATCATTGTGGAAAAGGAATGAAGATATTTGAGATATTTAAAAGAATTACCAATAAGCTATCTAGGACTAATCTAAAGTATTATCCTTTGGTAACTCCAATATACAAATTAATCTATAAGTTAGTGAAACCAAAAGGTAATTCAATGATAGTTATAGATGGAATCAAAATGTATGTAGGAAATGATTATAACATAAGTCGTTCATTATTAGTCAAAGGAACTTATGAACCAGAAGAAACAAAGATTTTCAAAGAAAATATAGAAGAGGGAATGATAGTAATAGATATAGGTGCAAACATAGGGTATTATACTTTAATTGCTTCTAAGTTAGTAGGAGACAAAGGTAAGGTCTATGCTTTTGAACCAGATATTAGGAGTTATAATCTCTTAGTAAAGAATATTAAGATAAATAAATGTAATAATGTTATTCCTATCCTAAAGGCAGTATCAAATAAATCTGGTAATAGTACTCTTTTTATTAATAATCTTGAAGCAACTTCTAGTTCTTTATCAAAAGAGAATTGCAGAAACAGAACTAATTCTATAAAGGTAAAAACAGTAACTTTAGATGAATCATTTGGCAAAATAGATATTATCAAAATGGATGTGGAAGGTGCAGAAGGATTAATAATAGAAGGTGGTAAAAGGGTGCTTAAGAATAATAACTTAAAAATTCTTATGGAATTTAATATAAAAATGCTTAAATCACTTGGAACTGATAAATCAATTTTATTAAATCAATTAAAGTTATTAGGATATAAGACAAAACATAGAATAATGAGGTACGGTTTTACAACATTGTTTTTAGAAAAATGAATCCTAAATTAAAAAGAGTTGTATCGAAAGCTATGGTAAGATTCGAACGAGGTAGATGGTATGCTTCTATCTTACAGTTTTTAATGATACTCGCATTATTCTTCCAGGACGCAGGAACAAAAGTGATTATATGGATATTATTAGCAGGGATATTTGGATTATGGTTAATAGGATATTTGGATGATAAATATGGTTGGCTAAGAAGTTTCAAGGATTATTCAACTGAGATAACACCTTTTTGGAAAAAGATGTCAGATAAGATAGATAATATTGAGAAAAAACTAAATAATGTAAAACGGTGAGCATGATGAAAAATAAAATAAAAATAGGTATTAAGAAGAAAATTGCTTTACATACATTGGTATTATTCGTTACTTATAAATGCAACTCTAAATGTAAAACTTGTTTCTATTGGAGACAATTAAATAATAAAAATGAAGAATTATCTCTTTCTGAAATAAGTAAAATATCATTTAAACTTGGAAATATAAATCATCTATTAATTAGTGGTGGAGAACCAACACTGAGGAAAGACCTAGCAGACATAATAAAAATGTTTTACAAAAATAACCACATTAATGAATTATCTTTACCTACAAACTGTATGCAACCAAAAAAGACAACTGACTTAATCAATGATATACTTAAAGGATGTCCAAATATGATTTTTAATATAGGTTTATCTTTGGATGGAACAAAAAATGTTCATAACAATATAAGGAGGGTAAATTGTTTTGATAGAGTTATTGAATTTGAAAGAAGATTAAGGAATATTAAGAATAAGAATCTTAATGTAAAAGTGCTAACCACAATAACAAGTGATAATTATGATAATCTGCCTGTGCTTATGAAGTTTGTAAGGGATAATATGGAAGCAAGGATACATTATTTTGAACCATTAAGGGGGAACTTAAAAGAAAATAATCAACAAATAAACTATAATCAGTTAAAACGGATAAACAGACTTATTTTAATCAATCTTAAATATTATTATAACAATAAACTAAAACTGGCATATGATTTATATAATATAAGAAGGTCGCAGAGGAACGCAGAAAGTTTCTTTAAAGACGGAAAAATGATTCTAAAATGTAATGCTGGAGGAACAACAGGGGTTATAGACCCAAATGGAGACGTACGTTTATGTGAATTGCTTGAACCAATAGGAAACATTAGAGATTTTGATTATGATTTTTATAAAGTTTGGTACTCAAAAAAGGCAAATGAAAAAAGAAAGGTTATACCAAAATGTGGGTGTACCCATTGTGTTTTTATAGAAAAAAGTTTTTTATCTAAGGTATTACAATGAAAATAAGCGTGATAATCCCAACATATAATAGAAAGATTCGTTTGTTAAATGCCCTCTTTTGGCTAAGTAAACAAAGTATTGGAAAAAAGAATTATGAAGTTATTATTGTTAATGATGGTGGAAATTTAGATTTAAAGGATTATAAATTTAATATGAACTTAAAATTTTTAACACAAAAAAGGAGTGGGACATCTAAAGCTAGAAACTTAGGTGTTAGAAATGCGAAAGGAGACCTGATTGTATTTATTGGGGATGATATATTATGTCCTAAGGATTTTTTAAAAAACCATTTAAAAGCACATAAAACACCAAATGTTGTAGTTTCTGGAAGTCAGATATGGGTAGAAAAACCCAATGATTATATGAATATGCTCATTAACAATAAATCATTAATGGAAAAATCAGAATCAAATGTAGCAATATTCTGCACAGCAAATGTTTCTGTCGAAAGAAAAATACTTGAAGAGAATAAGTTTAATGAAGATTTTGAAATGGAATATGAGGATATGGAATTGGGTTATAGATTACTTAAAAACGGAATAAAGATGAGATATGATGATTCTGTTTATATTTATCATGACCATTATTATAATCTAAATTCTTTTGAAAAGAAAATTAAACAAAGAGGAAAATCAGCAGTAATTTTAGTTAAAAATCATCCTGAACTGAAAAAGGATGTAATACCTAGTTTTATTTTTATTAAATATATTTTATGTAAAGTATTAATCTTATTTAAACCTTTTACAAGTAATATGTTCCATACCAAATTAATATATTTTATTAATTATACTAAGAAAATTAGTAAAAGAAGTTAATGAATATGATAGAAAATGAATCATAAATTCAAAGAACACCTTTACTATCTAATTGTAATAATATTTAGAAAGTTAGGGTTGATTTAAGAGTAAATCAGAAAAAAAACCAAAAGTTTATATACTCACTCTTTCTAAATTTCTAAAATAGGAGCTAAACCACTATTGATTTAACTTATTCTATAAAAAAGAAGAGGTGTTTTAGGTAAAGTGGTAACTTCAGCAGAAAGACTAGTTGTGGTACAAGAACAGCTTAAAACCTTATCTCCTGAAGAAAGAGAAAGAGTAATCTTTGTCCAGCCTTCTAAAGATCCCAAAGTTACAGGAGTTAGAATAATTGACAAGAAGACAGGAGAGTTAAAGGGTTCTGTTTTTACAGGAGATTTTCCTAAGAAAATGTTTAGAGTAATAGAATCCCCAGAGATACTGGTTTCAAGAAGAAGAAGTGAAGAAAAGAAAATAACCCAAGAACTAGCACAGCAAGAAGCAGAGTTTGAAGCCAAGAGAATAGCAGAAGGCAAAGTAAAAGCTAAAGATGTTATTCTAACTCAAAGAGGATCTAAAGTAATATTAACAAGACTATTACAGGCACAGGCACAGAAGAAATTAAGGGAGAGATTACAAGCCCCACCTACAAGAGAAGAAAGGATTAGGGCAGTAGAAAGAAAACAAAGGATAGTTTCAGTATTAAAAAGACAAGAAGCAGCAAGAAGGGAAGCAGAAAGATTAAAAGCCCCCTTAGAATTATTCTCAGAAAAAGCAATAAAACAATTAGGTTTAGGAGAAACAGCAGAAGGTTTATTAACAATTACATTAAGGAAAGAAGAGGAAGCTCTGAAAATACCAGAGAAAAAAATGCTACCTTTTAAAATAACTTTTGATTCAAAAATAGACCAAAAGAGAAGAGATGAGCTAGAACGAATAGTAAGGAGGAAGTTTTCCGAACAACCAAGTTTATTTAGAGCAACTAAAGGAATAGAGTTTGTATCTGGAGTTTTAACTTCAGACAGAGGGATAAAGGCTTTAGGAATAGCAGATTTGAATGTTGATACATTTAGAATAGCAGTTATTCCTGGCAGACCAGAAACAATAGCTCCAACTATAACTCACGAAGCAACACATCTTATAGTGCCTAATCTTGTATCAAAAGTATTACCTGACCGTTTTGAAGAGTTTATTTCAGAAAGGGCAACAAAAAAAGAGATACCAGGAAGAATAGGTGAAGCACCTTTAATTCCAGAACTAGAAGCACCAGGAAGAAAGTTAGTTGTTCAAAGAGGTAAAATTCTAGCAGATATTCCAGTATCAGCAGAGTTTAGAACAGGGTTTGAAAAGTTTGTAGGTAAGGGATTTAAAGAAGAAGATTTATTTGGATTAAAAACAACTGGTGGGGTACTTACATTCAAGACTATAGAAAGGCCAATAGTCCAATTATTCGAACCATCATTTAAACAACAAAAGGAATTAGAACAACAAATAAAAAGAGAATTAAGAGTTACTAAAGACCCAACTAGAAGATTTTTTTTAAGGCAAAGACAAATAGGTTTAGGTATAAGGAGGGGGATATTAACTCAGATAGGTGAACAACCGATTGAAACTGGAGGAATATTTGTGGCTGGAGCATTGGTTGGTGGTGGATTAGTATTTACTGGATTAGCAAAAGTAAAAGGAATTGGATTAATAGCAAAGGGTTTAGGTACTCTTTTTGTTGGTGCAACTGCAATAGAGGCAGGATTAGAGTTAAGAGAAAAAGATTTTTTAGGATTCGGAAAAGTTCTAGGTGAAAGGGCTACAGAAGCAGGTTTATTCATAACTGGTGGAAAAATAGCTAGTAGGGTTATTCAAGCAGTAAGACCATCAAGAGTTAAAGTTCTAAAAGCGAAAGAATTAGAATCACAATTTGCAGAAACATTAGAAACAGAAGGAACTTCTGCAAAGAGTCTACAAAGAATAGGCCTACAAACAGAAGTTAAAATAAGGGTAGCTAAAGTAAAAGCAAAGACTCAAATAAGACAATTAAAAACACCAAAAGACCCACAGAAATTATTAAAACTTCTGGAAGATCCAGATGTAAGATTCGAACTAAGGTTTAATCCAAAAACAGGACAGGTAGAACAAGTCTTAGTTAGGGAAATAAGAGTAAAAGGTTTTAGACCTAAGATACAACCAGACCCTTTCGAAATTGTAATTAAAGATGGTAAGGTAGCTACTAGGGTTAGAACACAATTCGGTGACATTGAAGTTATAAGAGATATTAGAGACGTTAAACTAGACCTAAAAAGAGTTATTGACCCAACAACATTTAAAAGAATTACAGGTAGAAAAGGTTTTACAATACTTCAGAAGGATGTTACTTTTGATATAGATAAACTACGTTTTGATTTCAGGGCAGAATTAGGTGGTGAAGCATTAATCACAGGCAAAGTTAAGAGAGTTGCAATACCTAGTGATATTTTTGGAATAGGACAGCAATTACTCCCACCAGAATTAGTATTCCAACCAACAACTACAATAACGGGGTTTAAGCCAATACTAGCAGTAAGCCCTTTAATCCAACCAACACCACTATTAGTATTTCCTACAGGTATATTTGGTTTATTTGGTAGAGCAAGGAGAAGAGTAAGAGAACCAATTTTAGACGTGACAAGGGATATAAGTAGAATTTCTAAGATAACCCCTGCAACAATAAGTGAATCAATAAGTAAGAGGGATGTTATAAGTGACATAGCACAAATAGCAGAACAAGTAAGAGAAGGTAGAAGAATAACAGGGCCAGTAATTGATGTTGGAGTAATAGAAGAACAGTTGCCTATCGTTGATGTTGTTCCCAAAAGAAAACAAGAACAAATAGTTGAACAAATATCAAAAAGACCCCCTACACAAGACATAGCATTACTAACAGGTATTCCTATAAGGAGAAAACCAAAAAAGATAATAAAAGGAAAGTTTGAGGGTTATAATGCTTTTGTTAAAGGGAGAAAAAGGCAGTTAAAGGTAAATCTAAGGAGAACATTAACTAAACAATCTGCTTTAAGTTCTTCTGCAAGAGTTGTAGATAATTCAATAGCAGCAACAGGTTCTATTAAAAAAGTTATTTCAAATAGACCACCTTTAGATACTAAAGATAAATATTTTCAAAGAAACAGAGATAAGTTCAGAACCTTTAGAATTAGAAAAGGAAAAAGAATCCCACTAAAAGATAAATTCATAGAATTGCGAGGTAAAAGATTAGACACTAGAGGAGAAGTCTTACAAATAAGTGCTGCTAGAAAGATAGCAGAGCAGAGAAAGAGATTAGCAAAATTAGATGTATTAGGAACTCAACCAAGAAGAAGAAGAACTGTGAGGTTTTTCTAAATGCCAAGAACAACAATAGACAGAGGACACTTTCATCTTTATAAATTAGGTGCAAGCAGAACAGAATCAGCAGACGGCCATACACATACTTTAGATGTCTTGATGAATGAGACAGGCAAGGCAGACGGCCATACACATTTCATAGGTGAGTTATAATCGGTGACAAATATTCGGATAAACACCAAAAGAAGAATCCAAAGAGAACAGAAAAACAAATTGAAGAAGATAGGATTAAAAGAAACAAATCAAAAGGAAATGGGGACGGTAAGAATGGTATTTAAGTTAAAGGAGAATGATTAAGATGTGTCCAGTTGATATAACAAAAGATTTTGTAAGAATAAGGCAGAAAGAACCTTCACTTTTTGATAAAAGAAGTTTTAGAACAGTTGATGTTGGTAAAAGAGGATTCACTAAAGTAATAGTTGCCTGTCCTAAGAGAAAGTTTAATGTAAAAAAAGGAAGATGTAAGGTTGGATTACAGGTTCAAAGCATATTATTATCAAGAAAAGACTTCACAAGGAAACAACTCAAAGAAAAAATAAAAAAATTAAGGAGGTAATGAAAATGATTGGCGGATGTCACTAAGAAAGGAGGTAAAAAATGGCAAGAAATAAATCATTAGTTGAAGATTTGATTGGAATAACAATAGCAGTACCAATAGCAGGTGCAGCAATAGGATTTATTGGAAACTCTGGATTACCAGCACCATTAGCAAGAGGAACTTCAAGTTTAATTGGGGTTGGATTACTATCAGGGGCAGCAGACATAGTACAAAAGAGAAGCAGGAGGTTATTATAATGGCAAGGAAAATAAGCTTAGAAGTTAACAAAGACTTTGACAAATTACCCATAGTAAAGACAGTAAGAGGAGAGAATCAGGCAGTGTTTGGAATACCAGAGAGTTCAACACTACCACCACCATTGAAAAGAACAAGTTAAAGGAGGTAAAAATGGTAATATGCAAAGAAAAGAACAAATTAGATTTTCCATGCAGTGAAGGTTTCACAGGAACATTAGAGAAAAGTGTAAAGAGTTTAGATAGTGGCGGAATAAGATTTAAAAAAAATAAAAGGAGGTAAAAAAATGGCAACAAAATTGAAGTTTCGTGACTTTAAGACACAGAAGAACTTTACAACAGATAAATTCACCATAGTAAGAAAAGGTGGAAGAACAAGTGCAAAAACAATAGCACCAAGTGGTGTAAAGGCATCTGTATTTGTAAAAAAAGGTTTCAAAAAATAAGGAGGTAAACTAAAATGGCAAGATTTGACCCAGTAGGGGTATCACAAAAGAGATTAAGGAAAGCAAGAGCAAAGACATTTAAGAGAATAAAAGGAGTAAAATTAGGGATTACTGGAGACATAAAACAAGCAAAGACAACTATAAGAAAGGAAGCTATGATTAGGGGAAACATACTAGATCCATTTAATTGAAATATGGCTAGCTTAACAGACAGGCAGAGATTGAAGTTTTACAAAGATAAAGGTAGAGACAACAAGATTAAGAAGATTATCTTAAAGAATGTAAGAAAGAAACAGCACATAATTCATGGTGCTAGGGCTTTGAATGAGTTCTTCCCACCATTTCTTGACAGGCCAACAGAAGATTATGACGTTTTCTCTAGTACCCCCAAACGTACAGCAGAAAAGGTTGAAAAAAGGCTTGATAAAAGATTTGGTGGGGACTTTTTCAGAACAGAACCAGCAAGGTTTCTAGGAACTGTAAAGGTTAAATCAAATGTAACAGAGAGGACTATAGCAGATTATACCAAGCCTAAGGGGGAGATTTCACATACTAAGAGAAGAGGGATAAAGTATGCTAACTTCAAGCATTTCAAAAGGAGAATAAAGGAATCTTTAGCAGACCCAAAAAACAGGTTTAGGCATGATAAAGACAAGGAAACATTAAGAAGAATCAAGTTTACTGAGAAATTAAGAACTCAGAAAAGAAGAAGGTCGAGGGAAAATAAGAATTTTAGCGGTCTTTTATCTGATATTCCAAAAAATAGGTTGCGGTTTTTTTGATGAAATTGAAAAAAACAATACCATTAATAATCGTATTTGCTTTAGTTTGTGTATTAAGTACATACAATTCAAATAAAACAATAGATGGAGGTAACTAAAATGGTATCATTATTTAGGAAAAAAACAAAAGCAGAAAAAGTAAGCAAGTTTGCAGAAGACATAATAATAAGGAAGGCAGAAGCAAGAGAAAGAGTAAAGCAGAGAGTATTATCATTTGAGAAAAGAAAAGCAAGGGCAATAGAGAGAATAAGGAGACCACCATTAAAAGTATTCGGAAGAAAAGCAAGAGGAATTGCAGTAAAAGCAGGAAGACGTGCAGGAAAAGATATTGGAAAAAGCCTAAGAGGATTCGCAGAGAAAATAGGCAAGCCAAGAGAAGCAGAGAAAGAAACTTTGGTAATCTTAGGTGGACAGCCAAGTAGAAGACTTAAAGGAAGAGTAAGAATAGTAAGGGCACAACAAGAACCATTCGCAGGTGATTTAGGGGTTGGAGGAATGGGAGATTTAGGATTAAATGTAGATTTACTTGGAGAAAGACCAAGAAGAAAACAAAAAAAATTAAAACCAATAAGGTTTTTTTAGGAGGTGTTTAGAAAATGGATAAAAAAACAAATAAAAAAGGTCAGGGAGTAATAATAGTAATGTCTATTGGAGCTATACTGTTAGTAGTTGTTTTGGGAGTGATATTCTCATTTATAACTGGGGTTACAGAAGTAAATTCTGTATCTAATGAGTCGTTATCATTTACTAGAGTAACAACAGATGTAGCAAACGAGACGCAAGCAAATACTGAAAGTAATCCAGTAGGAGCAACATACACATTAAACTTTGATAATGTGACAATAATTACTGAAATAAGAAATGGTTCAGCAGCAATAGTTACGTCAAGTTGTAACACAACATTGGGTGCACCAGTAATTAATTGTAATGGAACTAATTCAACAAATTTGTTCTTTGAGTACACGCACATAAGTGGAAGGACAGAGACATTAGAAAATGATGATTTGGCAGGACAACCTACGTTTAGAAATGGTTCAGCTGGTGCAACTTTAGCAGTAGGTGATTGTAACGCAACATTATCTACAGGAGCAGTAATATGTAATAACATACATAGTGCAATAGGTTTTGCAGATTACAACTTTAATCCAGAAGGATTTGTAACTTCAGGGACAACAAGAACATTAGTGGACTTACTTCCAGTATTATTAGCAATAGTAGTGCTAATATTTATACTAGGGTTTGTAGCATTGAGGAAGTAAAATGGCAGAGGAAACTAAAGACGAAAAGTATCTCAAAGATATAGCAGACAGTGCAGTTGATTATGTAGAAAAATTAATCAACAAGCAGGAGTTAAGCCTATGACAGACAGCAAATTTTCAATGGATTTTCTTCCTTTATTAAAGAGGAAGAGAAGAATGATGGGCTTTGAGTTAGGCTCACAGGAAGCATTTAAAATCGCAGTGAAAGAAGACATCCAGATTCTTCAGCCAAGAAAGATAAGAACAATAAGAAGGCAGGAGAACGCAACACAATTTGATATGGGAATTGACTTCCCAGATATTTAAAAAAAACAAGGAGGTAAACCAAATGAATAAAAAAGGTCAGGGAGTAATAATAGCAATGTCTATTGGAGCTATACTGTTAGTGATAATATTAGGGGTGATATTCAGTACATTAAGTAACCAGACTTCAACAACACCAGTAACAAAAGATCCATTTACGGCTTCTAAACAAGTATGTGTAAGAGTAACATCTGCGACAACCGAAAGGGTAGATTGTATAGAACCAGGTTCAACGACAGCAATAGAAAATAGTACCAACGCAGTAGATGTTTTATCTAACTTTACTGAATGTGGTTCAAATGGAGACATATTTGGATATAAGGGTGTAGCTTTGATTAATGACAGCATAGATGGTGCTATAGTAAACGCAACATACACATCAAGAAGTTGTGCATTTATAACTTCAGGAACGACAAGGACATTAGTAAACCTACTTCCAGTATTGCTTGCAATAGTAGTATTGATATTTATACTAGGATTTGTAGCATTGAGGAAGTAATATGATGGACAAAAAAGCACAGGCAATAGCAGGCCTGTTGTTTTCCTTCATATTATTAGCAGTATTTGCAATAATATTAAAACCAATGTTTGCGTTTATAGATATAGGAATAAATGCAAGTATTAATGTAACTAATGGTGATTTGATAGTAACAATATTAAACAGTTTACCTGTGTTCATGGCATTGGTGGTATTAGTTGCAATCGTAGCTTTAATAACTGGAAGACAGCAGTGAGGATGTGCTTATGAGAAGGCACATCCTATTATGTCTGTTAAGTATAGTAATAATCTTAGTTCTAAGTAGTTTTGTCTCTGCTGATTTATCTACGGATATATGGGGAGCTTGGACTTTTAATGAAGATATAGGCTATAATCCCAATACAGGAGGTTTCATCTGGACAAATGATGGCAGTACAAATGTAAGTGGCATTAGTGGTACTGGTCTGCATTTTGACAG